>Ga0335081_10000710_pt1 | contig 54912 bp, 48 predicted proteins | sample Lox_Sample_35_FD_206713 | JGI IMG/M metagenome (GOLD analysis project Ga0335081, IMG submission 206713) | Soil microbial communities from Loxahatchee National Wildlife Refuge, Florida, United States - Lox_Sample_3.5 | ecosystem: Environmental > Terrestrial > Soil > Wetlands | place: USA...
CGCCCTCGCGCGGGACCTCGAGCCCCAGGCGTGAGGCGAGCTCCTCGACCGCCTCCGGGAAGGCGAGGTGATCGTAGTCCATGAGGAAGCCGAGCACGGTGCCGTGCTTACCGCAGCCGAAGCAGTGATAGAACTGCTTGTCGGGGCTCACCCAGAAGGAAGGCGTCTTCTCGTTGTGGAACGGGCAGCAGGCCTTCCACTCGCGCCCCGACTTCTTGAGCTGCACGCGCGAGCCGATCACTTCCACGATGTCGGCGCGGGCGATGAGCTCGTCGATGAAGTGCTGGGGGATGCGTCCCACTGCTTGAGGGCCGCGGCGGCTTCGGGCCGTGCGCCTGCGCCGCACTATAAAGGAATCAGCTGAGCTTCTGCTTGATCCGCGCGCTGACGGCGCCGAGATCCGCGCGGCCCTGCGCCTTGGGTCTGACGAGCGCCATGACCTTGCCCATGTCCTTCACCGAGGTGGCGCCGGTCGCGGCGATCGACTGGGCGATCAGCTCGTCGATCTCGGCCTCGCTCATCTGCGAAGGCAGGTACGCCTGCAGCACGCCGATCTCGGCGGTCTCCTTGGCGACCAGATCCGCGCGCCCGCCGGTCTGGAACTGGGCGATGGCCTCGCGGCGCTGCTTGATCATCTTGTCGAGCACGGCGAGCACCTGCGCATCATCGAGCGTGATGCGCTCGTCGACTTCGCGCTGCTTGATGGCGGCGAGCGCCAGGCGGATGGTGCCGAGGCGCTCCTTATCGGCGGCTTTCATCGCCGCCTTCATGTCCTCGGTGATGCGTTCTTTGAGCGCCATGGCGAGGCGCGGAGCTGAGCGGCTAGCGGGGGCTGCGCATGCCGTCGCGGGAGACGCGCTTCATGTGGCGCTTGATGGCGGCCGCCTTCTTGCGCTTGCGCTCCTGCGTCGGCTTTTCGTAGAACTCGCGGCGGCGGAGCTCGGTGAGAATGCCGGCCTTCTCGCAGGCGCGCTTGAAACGCCGCAGGGCGGCATCGAAGTACTCATTCTCACGCACTCGCACGCTCGGCATCGAAACCTCAGGTCATTGACGGATAAGGAAATATTTCCAGCGCCCGGGGATGGTGCCCAAAGGCACGCTGCACGGGGGCGGGGGATTCTACGAGAGCGGCGCAGCAAAGGCAAAGAAGCGCCGCACACCGCCTGGCTTGCGGCGCAACCTGTCCAGCGTAAGCAGGGCGAGCGCTGCGATCGTGGAGTAGTCGATGGCACCGCCGCCCCCGCCCCCACCGCTGCCACCACCAGCCGAGGGGCGCGCGGCCGTGACCGTGACCTGCTGCTGACTCTCGGCCGTTTCCGTTCCAATGGAATCCTGAGCCGAGCAAGTGAGTGTGTAGGTATAGCTCCCCGCCGTTGACTCGGTCACCGTGGTGCTTCCCGCGACGTATAAGTCTCCCTGCCAACCATCAGCCGCAGAGCCGCCCCCCGCGGTGCACGAGGTGGCGCCGGATGAGTTCCAGGTCAACGTGAACGACTGGCCGGTCGTCACTGAGTTGGCACTCGTCGACAGTGAATCCGACGGCGCGGCACCGAATACAACGGTAGTCTGCGCGCCGGCGGATCCGGTCCCGGAGCAGCTGATCGCGAAGACATAGGGTCCCGCAGTCGTTTCCGAGATGGTGGTGCTGCCGCTCAGCGCCAAAGACCCCTGCCAACCGTCGGAACCGCTGCCGCCGGAGGCGCTGCAGCTCATCGCCTGGCTCGAGGACCACGTCAGGCTGATGCTTTGCCCGACCAGGGGGTTCGCACTGCTTGCGCTGAGCTGAACAGTCGTTGGCGGCGGCGGTTGTCCCACGGGCGAGGCCGGATCGACCTCAACACCCAGTTGGGAGATTCCGGCGACACCGCATTTGAGCTGGTACGCATAGGGACCGGGTACCTGCTCGATAATCTGTTTCGTGCCGGAAGGGGGCAGCGCGCCCGACCAGCCGTCGCCCGGCGCACCGAGCAGAGCCGTGCAGCTGCTGCCGTCAGAAGACTGCCAACTCAGCGTGAACGGCTGACCGGCGTTTGCGTAGGTCGTGCTGGTCGTGAACGTCGGCCGCGCAGGTCCGGTGAATGCGACCGATACCTGTGCAGAAGCACTGTAGTTGAGGCCGGCTCCGCAGCTGATCTGGAAGTTGTACGTTCCCGGATCCACCTCCATGATCGACGCGCTGCCCGAGCTGGCGGTCGATTGCAGCCACCCGTCATATCCGCTTCCTCCTGACGGCTGGCAGGGCGAGGTGTTCGAATTCCATGTCAGGACGACCGGAGGACCACCCAAGGCCCCGGTTGCGGGACTGGCCGTCAAGGTGGCGAAGACGGGCGCGGCGCTGACGGTCACCGTGGTCTGGGCGCTCGCCATCTGAGCGCCGCTGCCGCAGGTGATCGTGTAGCTGTATGTGCCGGGCGCAGTCTCCGTGACGGCGAGGTATCCCGTCGCAGAAGCGAACGAGCCGGTCCAGCCATCACCCGCAGTACCGCCGCCGGTAGTGCACGGCGCGGCATCTGCGACCCATGACAGGGAGTCGGGCTGGCCGGTGACGACCAGGGGACTCGAGGCGACAAACCCCACCTGAGGTGTGCCGACCCAGTTGACGGTAGTGGTGGCGCTGGCGGTGTTGGCTCCGGCTCCGCAAGTCACCGTATAGGTATAAGGGCCGATCACGTTCTCGGAATCGTCGTAATAAGCGACGTAGCCGTAGCCGCTCAACGTGTTGCTTGAATAGCCCGACACGGTGACGGAGCAGGGCGCCACGCTTGCGACCCAGGAGACATGCAGGAAGGAGCTCCGGATCGTTGGGGCGCTGGGTGAGGTCGACAGCGTGACCTGCGGCGGGCCGTTCGAGAAAGTGACCGTCACGCTCGCGGATGCCGTCGCGGTGCCGTTGCCGGTACAGGTCAGGGTGTACGTGTAGGTGCCGGGGATCTGTTCCGTCAGCGTGTAGAGGCCAAGGTTGAGGAAATTGACACCCGTCCACCCATCTCCGGAGGCTCCACCGCTGGTCGTGCAGCTCACGCCGTTGCCGCTGCCCGTCAGCGTGATGGGCTGACCGATGTTTACCAGCGATACGCCGCCATCCTGCAGAGTGGCCGAGGGCCCGACGAAGGTAAATTGCGTTTGCGCGCTCGCCGAACGCGCGCCCGAGCCGCAAGTGACTCCGTAGGTGAAGGTTCCAGCGGTTGATTCGGTGACCGCCAGCGTGCCGTACCCCGCGAGCGTGCCCGCCCATCCATCACCCGGGCTGCCGCCCGTTGCGACGCATGGCGTAACGGTTGAGGACCACGAGAGCTGAATTGCACTTCCCACGAATGTGTTCGGAGCAGAAGCGACCTGTAGCGTCGCCGCGGGCGCCGCCAGCGACCAGCTGACGGTGACCTGCGCGCTCGACTGGCCGACGGCCGTTGGACAGCTGATGTTATAAGCGACCGCGCCCGGGTTGTATTCGGTGAGCGCAAGGTTGCCGCTGGCTGCGAGTGAGCCGCCCCAGCCATCGCCCGCGGCGCCGCCGCTGGCCGTGCAACTGGCCGCTCCGGGTGCGTCCCAGGTAAGAGTGACGAGCGTTCCGGTCAGCGAAGCAGCGCTGCTCGCCGTGAACGCCATCGGATGCCACTGGCCGTCGAGTACCAATGCGCCGGTCGCTTGCGGATCGAGAACGGACCGAAGGGTCGCCGCCCCCGTTGTGCTCAGCGGGTCGGCCGTGGAGGCAAAGATCCCCGAGAAGGCGGTCGCGAACCCGGTCGCCGTTTGAGGCGATGGTGCCGGGGGCGGAACTACCGGGCAGACCCCCGGGCTGTTTACCTGCGAGCTCTGCGCCACGCCCCGCACCACAGTTCCGACCAGATGATTGTTTGCATCGAAGACCCCGCCGCCGGAGGCGCCGGGCGCGATGCTGCCAATCTGGTTGACCAGGTCCCAGAAGGTCGACTCAAATCCAACATTCAGCTCGGATCCCGGCACCTGCTGGTAATAGGCCTGCCCGTACCAGCCCGTGAACTGGCGGGTGTTGCCCTCGCCATAGTGCGCCGTGTAGCCGCCGACGAAAGTTGCTCCGGTGGCATCCCACCCCGAGTAAAAAGCGTCCGAGACGGGCACTGGACCGTTGAATCGGATCAGCCATGCGTCCTGTTGTTCCACGACAGTTGTCGCGCCAGTGATCGCCGCGGTGCTAGCCGAGTAGATCGAGTCCAGCGGCTGGCCACACGGCGTCGTCGCGTCAAAGTAGGCAGTGACTCCCGAGGCGGCTCCCGGATCGCCGCCATCCGGATTCCCGTTCTCGCAGTGCCGCGCGGTGAGTACGTATGGAATCCCGTCTTCCGGCACGTCATTCAGCAGCACACCGCTGCAGAGTCCGAGATTCTCGATGACCAGGGTTACGCTCGCCTGCCCCGGACCCAGGTTGGCGCTGGTGACGTGACATTCGAAGTTCTCGACACAGCTGCTGACGCCGGAAGACGTCTGCGGCCCTCCGCGCAGCGCGTCGTAATGCGGATGATTCGGGCCGCGGCCGCCGAGACTGCGGAAGCCTGCTTGAAGGCTGGCCACGTCGAACGCGACACGCGCAGCTTCCGCCGCGGCGACCGTCAGTGTGAAAGCCAGCGTGTCGCCTCGAGCGATCCGGCTCCACAGCTCCCCGTTATGAAGATCCCGGGTTGTATAGCGGTACTGTTCTGACGCCCCGGATACCCTGAGGACCGCGCTGGCAGGCAAGGCGACCCTCGGGGCGTGGAATGAAAGCGACACCGCGCCGGGAACCCGGAGGGCGTAATGCCACACCCTGGTGGCGCCCGCTGTTTGCCAGTATCCGTGACTCAGCGCACTGAACGGGTGAGGGACTTCGACTGCGAAGCGCTCCGGGATGCGGGCCACCTTGTCGATCTCAGCGGCGAGGTCGACAGACACCGACTCGGCGGTGTAGCCCGCGGGTATGTCAGCGGCACCCGGTTGGCTGAGCCCCAGAAGCGCAAGAAGCAGACCACTCGCGGTGAAACAACGATATCTCACGTTTCGTTCTTATGGCGTTAGACGCGACGTCCATCGGCGACATCATTCCCTTGATCGATCGCTAGTCTACAGGCGCCGACGTCTCACTTTGAAGGCGCTACCGCCGGCAACTACGTATTGAGGGCGCCCGCCGCCGGGGGGAATCTGCCGAGGTCATCACGAAGGAGAAAGACTATGAGCATCAAAGTGGTTGCGGTATCCGCGGCTGCGGCGCTCATCGCCGGTGTGGCCGTGGCACAGGGCGTCCCGGAGGTTAAGGTCCAGGCGACCCGCGTGATCGCCAGCGGCATGACCGCGAAGACGGTCGGCCGCACCTCGAGCGGTGTGCCCATCAAGGACATCACTCTGAGCTACGGCGTGACCTCCGAGGGGCTCGATCTGTCCACGAACACGGGGGCGACGGCTTTCGAGCAGCGCGTGAAGGATGCGGCGGACCAGGCCTGTAAGGATATAAGCCGTCAGTATCCCGATGCGACGCCGAGCGACGCGGTATGCGCCAAAGCGGCGACCGACCAGGCGATGGTCAGAGTCCACGAGCTGGTCACCGCGGCGGAGAAAACCAGGGTCGCAACCAAGTAGGGCCCGGGGCGTGAGTCACGGCACGATGCCGTGACTCGCGGCTTCCTCGGCTATCCTGGGCGCGAGCGCCTCGGCCGCGCCGATGTCGGCCTGGCCAGCGGCTGTCTGGCCGAGGTGCTGCCGCGCGAGTCCGCGCCCATAGAGCGCCCAGGCGATCTTCGGGTTGAGCGCAAGCGCTGCCTCGTAGTCGGAGATCGCCTTGTCATACTTGCCCTGACGAAGATAGACGAGTCCGCGGCTGTCCAGGAACGCCGCCACTTTCGGCTCCTTGCGCACCGCGAAGTTGCAGTCATCGAGTGCGCGGTCCAGATCCTTTCCTTCAAGCGCACGCGCCCAGCAGCGTGCGTTGCGCGCCTGCGGCATCTGGATGTCGTCGCGGTGCGAATCGATCCAGTCGTCGTACTGCGCGATTGCCGCCGGGTAGTTGCGGACGCGCTGATACTGATTGCCGAGCGACAGGCGCATGTCCCCCGCCCTGGGGGCGGCGCGGTCGGCGGCGTCGAGGTCGGGACTGATGGTGTCGGCGGGATCGTTACGCCGTGCGCGCAGCTCGGCGCGTGCCATGAGCGCCTGGACGTCGTCGGGCTTGAGCTTGATCGACTGGCTGTAGTCCTCGAGCGCCTTATCCGCCTGGTTGTCTGCCGCGTAGGCACGGCCGCGCTCGTAGAAGTAGTCGGCCTGCGTTGGGTCGAGCTCGATCGCCCTGGTGAGGTCGGCGAGCGCGGTCGAGTATTCGCGGCGCGAGGCCGAGGCGCTGCCGCGCCGCGCATATGTGGCCGCGTCGAGCTGCTCCGGTTCCGCGGGCTGAGCGGCGCCGGTGGCGGCTGCCGGCGCAGGCATGGGCACGGTCGTCAGGTTGAACACCGGGCCGCCGTTGTACGTGAAATAGAGCTTGCGCTGGCTGCTTGCGACCAGCAGGTGGTGCGAGAGGAAGAAATCGGCGCCGATCAGCATATCGGTCCCGGACAGGCCCTCACCGCCGATGCGCAGGTGAGTGTTGCGGATCTCCTCATCCCCGATCTTGAAGCTTGCAAACGGGGCGATCCAGGTGCGGACCGTATGGTGGCCGACCCCCCAGGCCGCGCCTCCGGGCGTCACTCCGGGACTGTCGGGGGTCACGCCCGCGCGTCTGGCGGCGTCGAGGTTGAGGAGCGAGCTCCACGAGCCGGTATCGAACATGACGTGGATCCTTCTGCCGTTCACGTAGGCTTCGCCGGTGGTGTGCGGCTTTTCGCGACTGGCAAAGTCGATGTCGATCTCCGAGTACGGGAGGTCCTTGGCGTTGGCCCAGTAGGCGAGCGAGCTCTTGCGACAGTCTCCCCGCGTGCGCAGGATGCTGATCATACCGTTGGCGAGGTCGTAGTCGACGTCGCCCAGCCGGAAGACGTTCTGCCCGAGTACGCCGGCCGCACCGGAGCCGAGATCGTTGCCGAGAACGTAGAAGGGTATGTTGGGCAGGTCCACGTTGAAGATCCTGAAGGTCTTCACCCTGGCGAGCCCTACCGTGGTCGAGCCGCCCACGCCGTCCACCCACATGCCCCACTGGGTATCCGGCCGCAGGTTGAATTGCTTCGCGGCGGCGGGCGTCAGCGAGCTGAAGAACGCGCCGCTGTCTGCGATAAACATCGCGTCCTGCCCGTTGATCGCGGCATGAACGAGGGGTCTCGTGCCCTCCATGGTGACCGGCAGCTCTGCGATGCGGGCGAGCTTGCACGGCTCGGCGACCGCCCCGCCCGCGGCCAGCGCCTGGAGCGCCACGGCCAGGACGGTGGACGCCGCGCGCGCGCCCGGCGTCAGGCTACGCGCGGCCGGTGATCGCGTGCTGGGGCACATCTTCAAACGAATATAGCACCGGTGCTGCGCCCGCCAGACGGCGCCGCCGCAGGATCGTCTAGAATTTCCCTCATGCGCGTGCTCGCCATCGAATCCTCCTGCGACGAGAGCGCCGCCGCGGTGCTGGACGCGCAGGCGGGGCTCCTGTCGCACGAGCTCTACAGCCAGGTGGAGCTGCATCGCACCTACGGGGGCGTGGTGCCAGAGCTCGCTTCGCGCGATCACGTTCGCCGGCTCCTGCCGCTGGTGAAAGCGGCGCTGGCGCGCTCGGCCACCCGGCCCGCGGATCTGTCCGGCATCGCCTACACGGCCGGTCCCGGCTTGATCGGCGCGCTGCTCACCGGCGCCTCGCTCGCCGCGAGCCTCGCCTACGCCTGGAGGATCCCGGCGATCGGCGTGCATCACCTCGAGGGCCACCTGCTGGCGCCGCTGCTCGAAAGCGAGCCGCCGCCGTTTCCGCACGTGGCACTGCTGGTCTCGGGCGGACACACGCAGCTCATCGAGGTCGCCGCGATCGGCAGCTATCGACTGCTCGGCGAGACGCGCGACGACGCCGCCGGCGAGGCCTTCGACAAGACGGCCAAGCTCCTGGGGCTGCCGTATCCCGGCGGTCCGCAGCTGGCCGAGATCGCCCGGCGCGGCGCCCCTGGCGCATTCCACTTCCCGCGCCCGATGCTCGATCGTGCCGGGCTCGAGTTCAGCTTCTCGGGCCTGAAGACCGCGGTGCTGCATGCGGTGCGTGCCGCCCCGCTCACCGAGCAGCGGCGCGCGGACATCGCGCGCGCCGTCGAGGAGGCGATCGCGGGCACCCTCACCGCCAAGGCGCTGCGCGCGCTCGACTACACCGGACTCACGACGCTCGTGGTCGCGGGCGGCGTCGGTGCCAACCGCACGCTGCGCGAGCAGCTGAGCGCCGCCGCCCGTGCCCAGGGGGCGCGCGTGTACTATCCGCGCATCGAGTTCTGCACCGACAATGCGGCGATGATCGCCGTGGCCGGGCTGGCGCGCCTCGAGGCCGGGCAGCACGGCGGGCTCGCCATCGAGGCGCGCGCGCAGTGGCCGCTTGCCTCCCTGCCGCCTCTGGCGGCCTGACACCGACACCTCACGCGAGTTGCCATGACACAGCGCTCCGCCGACCGGATCTTTCTGCACGGCCTGACCGTCGATTGCATCATCGGCTTCATCGACTGGGAGCGGCGTGTCCGCCAGACGATCGTGGTCGACCTCGAGATGCCGGTCGACTGCCGGCGCGCCTCGCTCAGCGACGAGGTCGCCGACACGCTCGATTACAAGAAGGTGGCCAAACGGGCGCTCGAGTTCATCGGCGCCTCGGAATTCAAGCTGGTCGAGACCCTCGCGCACCGGCTGGCGCTCGTCATCCTCGGGGAATTCGGGGTCGAGTGGGTACGCATCTCGCTCAACAAGCCGGGCGCCATCCGCAACTCGCGCGACGTCGGAGTGGTGATCGAGCGCACGCGTGCCGACCTGCCGCGGGTGTGAGGCCGCCCGTCGGGCGACGGAAAACTAGCGAGGGCGCGGATGCCGGAGGTCTACGTCGCGGCGGGCAGCAACGTCGAGCCGGAGCGTCGCATGCAACAGGCGGTCGCGGAGCTCACGCGCGCGTTTCCCGGCGTGCGCTTCTCCTCCTGGTATCGCAACCGCGCGGCCGGCTTCGACGGCGACGACTTCATCAACCTGGTCGCGGGCTTCGGCACCGGGCTGCCGGTGCACGCCGTGCTCGAGCGGCTGCACGCGATCGAGGGCCGCTGCGGACGGGGGCGCGATGCGCCGCGCTGGGCGCCGCGCTCGATGGACCTCGACGTGCTGCTCTATGGAGACCTGGTGTGCGAGGAGCCGGGACTCAAGCTCCCGCGGCCGGACCTGGTGAAGCGCGCCTACATGCTCGGTCCGCTCGCCGAGCTCGCTCCGCAGGTCGTGCACCCGACCGCCGGCCTCACCGTCGGCGAGCTCTGGCGCCGCTTCGACCAGGGGGCGCACCCGCTCGAGCGGCTGCCACGCGCCGCCGGCGCCGGGACCTGAGCCATGTCACCAGCCGATGCTGCGCCCGCCGTCCACCGCGAGAATCTGGCCCGTGACGTAGGGCGCCTCGGTCGCAAAGAACAGGCACGCCCGTGCCACATCGATGGCGGAGCCGGAGCGCTTCAGCGCGGTGCGCGCCAGGATCTTCGCCTCGAGCGAGCGATCCATCCCGTCCTCCGGCCACATGACGGGGCCCGGCGCGATGGCGTTCACGCGCACGTGCGGGCCGAGCTCGCGGGCGAGCGACAGGGTCAGCATGATGACGCCCGCCTTGGCGAGGCTGTACACCGGGTAGCGGCGCAGCGGGCGCATGCCGTGAATATCGGCCAGATTAATAATGAGTCCGGCGCGCTCGTGGAGCGCGGCTGCAGCTGCCTGCGCGAGGAACAGCGGCGCCTTGAGATTCGTGCCGATGAGATCGTCCCAGTCGGTCTCGCTGATATCGCCGACCGGCGTCGGATAAAAGGTCGAGGCGTTGTTCACCAGGATGTCGAGCGCCCCGAAGGCCTGCACTGCGGCGGCTATCAGCCCCGGGTGCTGCGTGACATCGAGCAGGTCGCATTCGGCGAGGCTCACGGAAGCCGCGCGCACCGCATTGAGCTCGGCGGCGAGCCGCTCGGCGTCCGTGGCGGAGCTCCGGTAGTGGAGCAGGACGTTGGCGCCGGCGCCGTGCAGCACGCGCACGATGGTGGCGCCGACGCGCCGCGCCCCGCCGGTGACGAGCGCCGTCTTGCCGGCGAGCAACTTGCTCGGCGCCGGCAGCGTCTCGGCCGGCTCGGGATCCACTCGTGCCATGGGTGCCGATTATGACTCCCGCCTTGAGTCCCGACGAGCAGCGTCACAGCGACGCCGTGGCGGCGCTCATCCGCACCGAGCTGGCCGCCTGCGGCGGCTGGCTCTCCTTCGAGCGCTTCATGGAGCTCGCGCTCTACGCGCCGGGGCTCGGCTACTACAGCGCCGGCAGCTGGAAGCTCGGCAGCGGCGGAGACTTCGTCACCGCCCCTGAGGTCTCGGAGCTCTTCGGCCGCTGCGTCGCCGCGCAGTGCGCGCAAGTGCTGCGCGTGATGGGCGGCGGGGAGATCCTCGAGCTCGGTGCCGGCACCGGCTCACTGGCCGCATCGATCCTGCGGGCACTCGATGCCGAGGGCGTGCTTCCGGAGCGCTATGCCATCCTCGAGGTGTCGGGCGATCTCGCCGCCCGCCAGCGCGCCCGCCTCGATGCCCTCCCGCCGCACCTGCGCGCGCGCCTCGTGTGGCTCGAGCGGCTGCCGCCCGCGCCGCTCACCGGCGTGATCCTCGCCAACGAGGTGGCGGACGCGCTGCCGGTACGGCGCTTCACCCTGCGCGACGGCGCCGTGTGCGAGCTCGGCGTTGCGCTTGGCTCTCGCGGCACGCTGCAGGATTCCGCACGGCCGCCGGACGCGGCGCTCGCCGAGGCCTGTGCGGCGATGTTCGGTGCGCCGCCACGCTCGCTCCCCGACGGCTACACCTCGGAGGTCAACCTGCGTGTCGCGCCCTGGATTGCAAGCCTCGCCGCGTGTCTGGAGCGGGGGGTGATGCTGCTCTTCGACTACGGCCTGCCGCGCGCTCATTACTACCACGCGCAGCGCTTCGCGGGGACGCTGCGCTGCCATTTCCGCCAGCGTGCCCACGACGATCCGTTCGTCAACCTGGGAGTGCAGGACATCACCGCCTGGGTCGACTTCACGCGCATCGCCGAGGCGGCCTCGGGTGCCGGCCTCGAGGTGTCAGGCTTCGCGACTCAAGCCGCGTTTCTGCTGGCACTCGGGCTCGAGCGGGCAGTGGCCGCAGCGCCCGACGCTCTCAGCCGGGCGCGCCTCGCAGGCGAAGCGCGCCGCCTCATCATGCCGGAGGAGATGGGCGAAGCCTTCAAGGCGATGGCGCTCACCCGCGAATACCAGGCGCCGCTGACCGGCTTTTCGCTCCAGGACCTGCGCCGCCAGCTCTGAAGCTGCGGTTAAGATGCGCGCATGGACATGACACTGCTCAAGGTGATCGTGCTCGCGATCGTGCAGGGGCTCGCGGAGCTCCTGCCGGTGTCGAGCTCCGCGCACGTGGTGGTCGCGGAGAAGCTCATGGGCCTCGACCCTGCCTCGCCCCCCATGACGCTGCTGCTCGTCATGCTGCACACGGGAACCATGTTCGCCGTGATCATCTACTTCTGGCGCCAGTGGCGCGCGCTCTATTTTCAGAGCGGCGCGGCCTTCCGGAGCTTCGTCTGGCTGGTGGTGGTCGCGACCGTTCTCACGGCCGCTGTCGGCTGGGGACTGAAAGCGGTGATCGAGCGCACGCTGCTGCGCGACGTGCCGCACGCGCAGATCGAAGACCTCTTCAGCCACCTCGAGTTCATCGCCCCGGCACTCGCCGCCGCCGGTATCCTGATCCTGATCGCGGGCCTGCTCGAGAAGCGTCACCCCGCGGCGCAGGGCGCCTGGAGCCATGACCTCGACACCCGGCGCGCCGGGGTGATCGGCGCAGTGCAGGGTCTGTGTCTGCCGTTTCGCGGCTTCTCGCGCTCGGGAGCGACCATCTCGGCGGGCATGCTGCTCGGGGTCGCGAAGGCGCGCGCCGAGGCTTTCAGCTTCGCGCTCGCCGTGGTGCTTACTCCGCCGGTCGTCGCGCGTGAGGTGCTGCGCCTCAGGGATGCCGCACACGCCGGCGGCGGCGCGCACCTGGGCTCGGTCGCGCTGCTCACGATCCTCGGTGCGGTGGTCGCCCTGCTCGCTGGGCTCGTGGCGCTCAGGTGGCTCAGCCGCTGGCTCGAGAATGGCCGCTGGTACTGGTTCGGCATCTACTGTCTCGCGGCGGCCGCGGCCGTCGCGCTCCTGCATCACGCCGGCTACTGAGCCGCCTTGACGGCGCTCACCGCCGCGAGCCGCCGCCGCCGCATCTCCTCGCCGATGGCCGGGCCCTCGAGCCCGCGCCGCTCGCTCTCGGCGAGCGTCACCGACGCCGCCGCCGCCAGGGCCGCCGCGAGATAGGGCGCCTGCGGGTAGGGCGCGCCCTCGAGCCCGGCGCGCCCGCGCGCATCGGCCTCGCAGGCCTGCAGGAGCTGCGCGAAGCGCTCCGGACGTCGGAACGCATCGCACTCCTGCAGCAGCTTCAGTACGGTCTCGGGCGGCAGCTCGAGCGCCCGGTGCACCAGCGTGTGCTCGCGCGCGGCGAGGATCGCGAGCTCGCGGTGCGTGCCGGGCACCTTCAGGCGATCAGCGAGCGCCTCGATCAGCGGCACGCCGGCCTCCTCGTGGCCGTGATGCCTGGGCCAGAGCTCACGCGGCGTGCGCGCCTTGCCGAGATCGTGCATCAGCACCGCGAAGCGCACTGCGGTCGAGACGCGGGCGCGCGCCGCGCAGGCGAGCGCCAGCATGACGTGCACCCCGGTGTCGATCTCCGGGTGCCACTTCGGCGGCTGCGGCACGCCGTAGAGCGCGTCAATCTCCGGATAGATCACCTTGAGCGCGCCGCACTCGCGCAGCGTCGCAAAGAACACCTGCGGGTGGTCCTCGGCGAGCGCGCGCTCGGTCTCCTGCCACACCCGCTCCGGGACGAGCGCGCTCACCTCCCCGGAGACGGTCATGCGGCGCATGAGCTCCATCGTCTCGTCCGCGATGCGAAAGCCACGGCCGGCAAAACGCGCGGCGAAGCGCGCCGCGCGCAGCACGCGCACGGGATCCTCGGTGAAACTGTCCGACACGTGCCGCAGCAGGCGCGCCGCCAGGTCGGCCTGGCCGCCGTAGGGATCGATGAGGTCCCCGGCGTCGCTCTCGGCCATGGCGTTGATCGTCAGGTCACGGCGCTTCAGGTCCTCCTCCAGCGTCACCTCCGGCGAGAACTGGGTGGTGAAGCCGTGGTAGCCGGGCGCCACCTTGCGCTCGAGCCGCGCCAGCGCGTATTCCTCGTGGGTGGCGGGATGCAGGAAGACCGGGAACTCGCGTCCCACCGGCAGATATCCCTGGCGCTCGAGCTCCTCGGGGCTCGCGCCGACCACTACCCAGTCGCGCTCGCGCACCGGCAGCCCGAGCAGGCGATCCCGGACTGCGCCACCGACCAAGTAGACTCGCATGGTGCGCATGTTAACCGACACCCCGGACGGCAGCGTGCGGCGGCGCAATCAGCCGGGCGTGCGCGCCGCGGCCGGCATGGCGCGAGTGCTGCTCGCCGGAGCGCTGTGCGCGCTGCTCGGCGGCTGTTATCTCATACAGGCGGGCACCGGTGAGTACCGCCTGCTGCACGCGCGGGAACCGATCGCCACGCTGCTCGCCGATCCGCAGACGCCGCCCACGCTGCGTGCGCGCCTCGAGGAGGTGCGCGCGGCGCGCGAGTTCGCCTCGCGCGAGCTCGGCCTTCCGGACAATGGGAGCTATCGCAGCTACGCCGACATCGGCCGCCCGTTCGTCGTCTGGAACGTGGTGGCGGCGCCGGAGTTCTCGGTGCAACCGAAGCGCTGGTGCTTTCCGGTGGCCGGTTGCGTCGCCTACCGCGGCTACTTCCACGAGGCAAAGGCACGCAGTCTGGCGCTCGAGCTCGAGGCGCGCGGCTTCGACGTCGTGGTCGAGGGCGTACCGGCCTACTCGACGCTCGGCAGGTTCGCCGATCCGGTGATCTCCAGCATGCTGCGCTACGACGACGACGAGCTCGCCGCGACCATCTTTCACGAGCTGGCGCATCAACTCATCTACGTCAAGAACGACTCGGAGTTCAACGAGGCGTTCGCGACCACGGTCGAGGAGGCGGGGCTGACGCGCTGGCTCGAGCACCAGGGCGCCGCGCAGCGCATCGAGCGCTTCCACACCGAGCAGCAGCGCGAGACTGTGCTGCTCGCGCTGCTCAGGCCGGCGCGCGCGCGGCTCGCCGCGCTGTATGAATCGGGGGCGTCGATGAGTGAGCTGCGCGCCGGCAAGCAGCGGATCCTCGGCGGGCTGGCCGCGGACATCAGCGCGCTCGAGCGCCGCCAGGGCGTGCACTACCCGGTGTACGACCAATGGATCGCCGCCGGGCTCAACAATGCGCAGCTCGCCGCCGTGGCGACCTACTATGACTGCGTGCCGGGATTCAAACGGCTGCTCGCCACCGAGAACGGCGACCTGCCGCGCTTCTACGCCGCCGTGCGCGCGCTCGCCGGCGAGCCCCACGCCGCGCGCCACGCCGAGCTCTGCGGGGCGGCTTCGGGCCCCTAGCGGTCCGCGGTCCGGCGCAGCAATGCGAGCTGCGTCTCGGTGTCGTCGCCGCCGAGGTAGGTCGGTAGCACCGCCTGCAGGTGCTGCGGCCTGATGCCGAGCCGGGCGCAGCCGTCCTCCTGGCACAGGCAATCGACGGTGAGCGAGCGGAAGTTGTCGAGCGAGAAGGGCGTGCCCGGCAGCAGGCCCATCACGAGTCCCTGCAGGCGCGCTGCCACGTCGGGGAGCGGCACGATGTGGCAGGGGAGGCGGGCGGCGCGCGCGGTGAGGCGCACGATCTCGCCGAGCGTCAGGACGTCGGGCCCGCACAGCTGATAGGTCTGGCCGTGGCTCGCGCGCGTTCCCAGCGCGCGCCGGAAGGCTTCCACCACGTCGAGCACGTGAACGGGCGCGAAGCGGGTTCGCGCGCGCGCCAGCGGCAGCAGGCCGGCGGTGAGGCGCAGGAGTCTGGCGAAGCGGTTGGTGAGCGAGTCGCCGGCGCCGAAGATCACCGACGGCCGGAAGATGGTGACGGCCGGCTGGCTCTGCGCGGAGGCGGGCGCCGGGGAGCGCAGTTGCGCCTCGCCGGCGGCCTTGGTGCGCAGGTACTGGCTCGGCGCGCGCTCCCCGGCGCCGAGCGCGCTCATGTGCAGCACCTGGCGTACCCCGGCGCCGCGCGCCGCCGCGATCACCTTGCCCGGGAGCTCCGCGTGCACCGCATGAAAGCTGGCGCCGCGCCGCGGGTTGAGAATGCCGACCAGATTGATCACGGCGTCGCAGTCGGCAAACAGCTGGCCGAGCGCCGAGGGTGCGTGCACGTCGGCGACCCGCAGCTCGACCGTATCGAGCACCCGCAGGCGCTGCGCCCGCGCCAGGTTGCGGGTCGGTACCCGCACCCAGTGTCCGTCGAGCGCCAGACGCGCGACGAGCTCGGTGCCCACGAAGCCGGTTCCGCCGAGCACACAGATATTCACGCCGCCTCCTTCAGTGTCCCGCCGCCGCCGCGATCACCGCGGTCACCCGCATGGGCTTGCCGTCGCGCACCAGCCCGATGTCCAGCGCCGCGCCGACCCGCAGCAGCCCGATCGCGTTGCGCAGCTCCGTGTTGGATTTTACCGGCTGCCCGTTGACCGAGGTAATGACATCGCCGATGCGCAGCCCGGCCTTGTCGGCCGGCGAGCCATCGACCACCTGCGATATGAGCGCGCCGACCGCGCTCGAGAGCCCGAGCGAGTGGGCAATGTCGGGGGTGACGGTGTACATCGAGACCCCGAGCTGGCCGCGCTTGACCGCGCCGTACCTGATGAGCTGGTCGACGACGCTGCGCGCCATGTTGACCGGGATGGCGAAGCCGATGCCGACGTTGCCGCCGTTGCTGGAGATGATCTCGGTGTTGATGCCGATCAGCTCGCCGCGCAGATTGACCAGCGCGCCGCCGGAATTGCCGGGATTGATCGAGGCGTCAGTCTGGATGAAGTCCTCATAGCCGTCGGGATTGATGCCGGTACGCGACAGCCCGCTGACGATTCCGGAAGTGACGGTGTGCTGCAGCCCGAAGGGATTGCCGATGGCGACGACGAAATCGCCGACCTCGAGGCGCGAGGAATCGCCGAGCGGCATCTGCGCGAGTCCGTCGGCGCTCACCTTGAGTACGGCGACATCCGAGGGCCGATCGCTCCCGACCACCTCGGCCTTGAGGTCGCGCCCGTCCTGCAGCGTCACGGTGATCTCGTTCGCGTTGTCGACGACATGCGCGTTGGTGACGATGTAGCCCTGCCGGGCGTCGAAGATGACGCCCGAGCCCGCGCTGCGGAACAGCTGCTCGCGCGGCGCGCTGCCGCGGATGCGGACGTTCACCACCGCGGGCGAGACTTTGCGGATCATCGGCGCAAGCGATGGCAGCGGCGTATCGCCGGCCACCGGAGGAATGCCGGCCAGAGCGGGTGGGACCAGCGCGAGCGCGCAGAGTCCCAGGGCGAGAAATGCGGCTCTCATGCTGGCGGGAATTCTAGCCCCCGCGCCGTGCAGCCGGCGCCTTCAGCCGCCGGGAAAAGCTCAAACCGGCGGCGCCTGGCAGGCGCCGCCGGACAAGCTTTGCGGGGGCTTTACTTAAGCGGCCTGGACTTCGATGCGCCGCGGCTGGGCCTGCGGACGCTTCGGAATGCTCAGCTCGAGCACGCCGTTCGTGTGGGTCGCCTTGATGGCCTCGGCGTCGGCGCTCTCGGGGAGCGTGAAGCGGCGCAGGAAGCTGCCGCGCGCGCGCTCGACGCGCTCGTAGCCCTCGCCCGCGGCCTGCTTCTCAGAGCCGCGCTGGCCGCTGATCGTGAGCACGCCCTCGTCGGCCGTGATCTCGATGTCCTTGCCCTCGACGCCCGGCAGGTCGGCCGTGACCACGAAGCGCTCATTCTCTTCGCGGACGTCGACGCGCGGGATCCAGCTGATGCTCGCAGCATCGGTGTCGCCGGAGGTCTGCCCGAGCTGGCGATGCAGCCGCCCGAAGAGCGCCCACGGCTCGTAACGAACGAAAGTCATTGAAGTGTCTCCTCTCAGAATCGAAGTTGAAAAAAATCACTGCGCAAGCGCGCTTGAGTCTCGATGTGCGGATGGGCGGCGGGGGTTTCAAGAGCGGGGAAAGAGGACCGCGGCGCGCGCACCCGGCAAGTCCCGCAGCACGCGAGGTGTCTTTCCGCAATAGTTAGGCAGGTGCCTCACTATCGCGAAAATCACCCTCACATACGTCCGCCTGTGGGCAGTCTGTGCAAAACCTGTGGTCGACCTGGGCACAATATATTGGGGTTGGGGTTGACACGCCAAGGGTCCCGGTACCTCAAGAATTATCGTGTAATTTACTGCGGAGAATGCTGTAACTAAATGAAATATCTAAATAAAAATGACAAGACAAAATGTGGTTTTGAATCTTGACGCACCCGCGCATGCTCATTAGGCTTTTGACCCCGACACAAGATCTTGTGTTCGCGAGAGCGACGAGGGTCACGCAGTCGGGGGGAGGTTTCAGGGCCCTGAACTGTTCCAACTCAGTAAGGACAGTCGGGTACCGGTCTGGCTCGGGGCTCTCGGAGCACCGCCTTTGGCTGGTTTTTCCCTGCAATCCGTTGGACTAGGCGTCAAAAAGATTTCCGGAGCGCCGCGGATTCCATGAACACCGTAGTGAAGATCGACCCCAAGGATCTCGATGCCATTGCGTTCCAGGAGGCATCGCTCGATATCTGGGACAAGAAGTATCGGCTGACGGCCAAGGACGGTACGCCCGTCGACAAGACGATGGACGACACCTACAAGCGTGTCGCGCGCGCGCTCGCCGATGTCGAGAGCATCGAGGTGCGCGAGCACTGGTACGAGCGTTTCCTGTGGGCGCTGCGCCGCGGAGCGATTCCCGCCGGCCGCGTGACCTCGAACGCCGGCGCGCTCGAGCACAAGCCCGCGACCTCGACCATCAACTGCACGGTGTCGGGGACGATCCGCGACTCGATGGACGACATCCTGAAGAAGGTGCACGAGGCGGGCCTGACGCTGAAGGCGGGCTGCGTCGCTCCGGGTACTTGGGTGCGCACCGAGCGCGGGCTGGTTACCGCGGATGTGGCGGTGGCCGAGCGGCATCGCCAGATCCTGTGCTACGACCGCGACGAGCACCGCTTCGAGATGCGGCCGATCCTCAGGCACCTGACGACGCACGTGCCGCGCGAGGAGAACATCCGTATCCATTCAAATGGCGCGACTCTGACTACCTCCGTCAGGCATCCGGTGCTGGTGCACCGCGACGGGCAATTCGTGTATGTCCGAGCCGCTGAGGTGCGCAGCACAGATGCACTGGTGCACCACGCGTTTTCCTGGGAAGCGGACCAGAAGCGCTGGCGCGAGGCCTGGTTCGCCGGCGCGCATCTCGGGGATGGCTCGGCCTACTACAAGAAGTTCACATACAAGTCGACGCAGTCTGTGTGGGCACGCCGAGTGAGCGAATTCGGAAGCCGCGTGATCTTCAAGATCCGGGCGTCCGAGCGCGAGGTAGTCGAGCGCTACGCAGAGTTCTTCGCGCATTTTGCTGGCTCGCGAGCCCGAGTGATGGCCGCGACGACCACCCGCGGCGCCGCGGTCTGGGACTTCACGGTGGCCAGTTTTGAGGCCAGTCGCGCCATCGACTTTATCGACGGGCAGATCGGGCCGAAGTCCGCGAGGCTGCGCGTGCCCCGCTGGATCACGGCTGAGCCAGAGCGCTTCTTTCTGCCGTTCCTCGCGGGGTTGATCGACACCGATGGTTACGTCACCACCGAGACAGGCGCCGCGTCGATCAGCATGCAAAGCGCCCGATTTGCCGCCGAGCTGCAGTCGGTGCTCAACCTGTTCGGCGTACATGCCAGCATCACGCTGACCAAGCCCCGCACGCACGAGCTTGACGGCGTCATGGTTCGAGGCTCGGGCGGCGCGATGCTCAAGATCTGCGACTCGAACTTCCTCGCCGCCGTCGCGGGCTATATGGCCGACAGCGGCAAGCGCACGCGAATCCTGGAGTACGCGACCACGGCCGGTCAGTACGATGACTTTCAGATGCTGCCAGCGCTGCAGCAGGCGCTGCTGCGCGAAGACGCGGCGCTGACGCACAAGGAGAGGCAGCGTCTCGGCTTCTATTACGGCTACCCGCAGCGTGAGCGCGTCAGTCGAGTGTGGCTGGATCGCTGGGAAGCGCGGTTCCCCTCACTCAAACAGCTGATCACGATCACTAAACGCCTGCGTCCGGTCGATGCAATCGAGCGCAACCTGCCGCTAGCGGAGACTTTCTTCGACTTCAGCGTGGAGAAGCACAACAACTATCTTGCAGGCGAGCGTGGCCTGATGGTCATACATAACTGTGGCATCGGCTACGAGTTTTCGACGCTTCGCCCCCGCGGCGCTTATGTATCGGGCGCGGGCGCCTATACCTCGGGGCCCCTGTCCTTCATGGATATCTTCGACAAGATGTGCTTCACCATCTCCTCCGCCGGCGGCCGCCGCGGCGCGCAGATGGGGACCTTCGACGTCGGCCACCCGGACGTCATGGAGTTCATCCGTGCCAAGCGCGAGAACGGTCGCCTGCGGCAGTTCAACCTGTCGCTCCTGATCACCGACGAGTTCATGCAGGCGGTCCGTGAGGACCGCGAATGGAGGCTGGCCTTCCCTCTGCTGCGCCAGGAGTACGAGTCGGACAGGCCCGATCTCAATGACACGACCAAGTTCTTGTGGCGTGAATGGCCGATGCACGAAGGCTACGTCGTGAACGACGAGGGTCTTGTGGCGTGCAAGATCTACAAGACTCTGCCGGCGCGGCGCGTGTGGGACGTCATCATGGCGTCAACCTACGATTTCGCAGAGCCGGGGTTCGTGCTCATCGACCGCGCGAATGAGATGAACAACAACTGGTGGTGCGAGAACATCCGCGCGACTAACCCCTGCGGCGAACAGTGTCTTCCGCCCTACGGCTCCTGCCTCCTCGGCTCGGTGAACCTGACGCGCTTCGTGCGCCATCCGTTCACCGACTTCGCCGAGTTCGACTGGAACGAATACCGCGAGGTCGTGAAGGTCTTCACCCGCGCGCTCGACAACGTGGTGGAGGTCAACGGCCTGCCGCTCGAGAAGCAGCGCGAGGAGATCCTGCGCAAGCGCCGTCACGGCATGGGATTCCTCGGGCTCGGCAGCACCATGACGCTGCTGCGCCTGAAGTACGGCTCGCCCGAGGCAGTGCAGTTCACTGAGGACGTGTCGCGCGAGATGGCGATCGCCGGCTGGGAAGCCGCGCTCGAGCTCGCCCGCGAGAAGGGCCCGGCACCGATCATGAACGAGGAGTTCACGGTCACCAGGGAGATGCTGCGCAAGCGCCCGGAGATGGCGCGCGACGGCTGGCGGCCGGGCGCGAAAATCGCCGGGCGGCTGCTGCACGCGAAATACAGCCGCTACATGCAGCGCGTGGCCGAGGTGGCGCCGCGGCTGGTGCACGAGCTTGCCGAGACCGGCGCGCGCTTCACCCACCATTCGTCGATTGCGCCCACCGGCACCATCTCGCTGTCGCTTGCCAACAATGCCTCGAACGGCATCGAGCCCTCGTTCGCGCATCACTATTTCCGCAACGTCATTCGCGAGGGAAAGAAGTCCAAGGAGAAGATCGACGTCTACTCGTTCGAGCTGCTCGCCTACCGCGAGCTCGTCAATCCCAACGCCACGCCGGGGGGCACGACCGATGCTGAGAGACTACCCGAGTATTTCATTGCCTCCGAAGACATCACCCCCAAGGAACATGTCGAAGTGCAGGCTGCGGCCCAGAAGTGGGTCGATTCATCGATTTCTAAGACGGCGAACGTGCCTACGGATTTCCCCTACGAGAGATTCAAGGACATCTATCTGTATGCACACGAGCAGGGGCTCAAGGGCTGTACCACCTTCCGCTTCAACCCCGAGGCGTTCCAGGGCGTGCTGGTGAAGGAGCAGGACCTGAAGAATACGACCTACAGGTTCACGCTCGAAGATGGCACGGTGATCGAGGCGCGCGGCGACGACGAGATCGATTACGACGGCGAGATCCATACCGCCGCCAATTTGTTCGACGCGATGAAGGACGGGTACTACGGACGCATGTGAGGGCTTGAAAAGCGCTCACGCGAATCCAAGGAACAGACTATGGCCATCAAGATTGAGCGGAAGATCGTCAAGTATCAGGTGCAGAAGCCTGAGGACAAGGCTGCCGAGAAGCCCGCCGAGAAGGACAAGGCGCCGGAGATGAAGCTCGTGCCGGCGCCGGCTGAGTCCGAGGAGGTGCGCGACCGCAACGGGCGCACCGCCAAGGTCATCCGCATGCACGAGAAGCTCGAGCGGCCGGAGATGCTGATCGGGCAGACCTACAAGATCAAGACGCCGATCTCCGATCACGCGATGTACGTGACCATCAACGACATCCTGCTGAATGAGGGTACCGAGTACGAGCAGCGCCGGCCCTTCGAGATCTTCATCAACTCGAAGAACCTCGACCACTACCAGTGGATCGTGGCGCTCACGCGCATCATCTCCGCGGTGTTCCGCAAGGGCGGTGACGTCACCTTCCTGGTGGACGAGCTGAAGGCGGTGTTCGATCCACGCGGCGGCTACTGGCAGCCGGGCGGGAAATTCATGCCCTCGATCATCGCCGAGCTCGGCCACGTCATCGAGAAGCACCTGCAGGCGATCGGCCTGATGCGCAAGCCCGAGCTCGACGTCCACCAGCGCAAGCTGGTCGACGAGAAGCGCGCCGAGTACGAGGCGCGCACCAGGCAGACCGATGCCTTCGCCAAGACGCATTTCCCCGAAGGCGCGCAGCTGTGCGCCCGCTGCAGCACCGCGGCGGTCGTCATGATGGACGGCTGCATGACGTGCCTCAATTGCGGCGATTCCAAGTGTGGTTGAGCGGCTCCGTACGACAGACCGACCAAATTGACAGTGCGTTAGGTCCCGAGGCAGCCAGATGGCTGCCTCTTTTTTGCCCGGCGCTCGCTGCGCGCGCTGGTGCCTGAGGCGCGCCGGCCTCTTGTCAGTCGCCGGTATTTCACCGAGGATCGGGCGGCGAAAAAAAACCCCGCTGGGTGCGGGGTTGTCGGTCGCTTGCTTGTGTGGAGGAGCGTCTTCTCGTTGTTATCCGGTGCGCGCGGTGTCCGGCGAGTTGCTTTTGTTCCGGACCCGGCATTTCTTGGTCTGTTGCCTGGCTCGCTTGCTTCCCAAAGGTGCGGCTGCGCCGCTGATACCGGGATATGAGCAACACCCGTGCCAGCCGGCCAAGGCTCTGAAGCGATGCGACATGTTGCGGCCTGGCGCCTGTACAAATGTGACGCGGCGCACGATCCAGGGCCGTTTCCAACGGTCCGAGGCCGACTCGCGGTGTGTCGCCCCGGCCGGCGATCGGCGGTAAAACAGTCCGGGTGTCAAAATACTCGACGATTTCCGCCGTGCACGTTTCTCGGCAAGGAGGCCTGGTGAATCACAAGGCATTGAATTCAATTGAGAACACGGGGCCTCTTGGGGTGTAAATGAAATCGACACTCCGTCAAACCCGCACTCTCGCGGCGCTGGTGGCCTCGGCCTGGGGTCTCTGGCTCACTCCGGCGCTCGGCTCCGAGGGCGCGATGCCAAGGCCGGCCGCGCTCGAGCCCGACGTGCAGTTCTGGATCCGCGTCTACACGCAGATCGATACCAACGCGGGCTTCCTCCACGATCAGTACAACCTCGGCGTCGTCTACGAGACGCTGCATTTCGCCCCCGATGAGTCGCAGAGCGCGCGCGAGCATGAGGTGGACGCGCATCGAGATCGCATCGGTGCGGCGCTGCGCCGGATTGCCGCCGCCGGCGACACACCGCTCTCCGAGGAGGATCAGCGCATCAGGGACCTGTGGGGCTCGGCAAGCCCGTCGAGGCTGCGCGAGGCGGTGGATGACATCCGTTTCCAGCTCGGACAGTCGGACCGTTTCCGCGCGGGGCTGATCCGCGCCGGCGCCTGGGAGACGCACATCGCTGAGACGCTCGCCAACCGCGGGCTGCCCGCCGAGCTCGCGGTGCTGCCGCACGTCGAGTCCTCGTTCAACCCGGCCGCTTACTCCAAGGTCGGTGCGGCGGGTCTGTGGCAGTTCATGCGCTCGACCGGCCGGCGCTACATGCGCATCGACCGCTCGGTCGATGACCGGCTCGATCCCTTCCGCTCAACCGAGGCCGCCGCGCAGCTCCTCGGCTACAACTACCGGGTGCTCGGCACCTGGCCGCTCGCGATCACCGCCTACAACCACGGCACCGCCGGCATGCTGCGTGCCAAGGAGACACTCGGCACCGAGGACATCGTCACCATCGTGCGCCGTTACAACAGCCGCACCTTCGGCTTCGCCTCGCGCAATTTCTACGTGTCGTTCCTCGCCGCTCTCGATATCGATCACAACCCCGACAAGTACTTCGGCGCCGTGCCGAAGCAGGGCGAGGCGAGATTCCAGGTGGTGCCGGTGCCGGGCTACGTGTCGATGACGACGCTCGAGCACGTGCTGCACGTCCAGCCCGAGGCTCTGCGGGCCCTCAACCCGGCGCTGCTGCGCCCGGTCTGGGACGGGCAGCTGCGCGTGCCGCGCGACTACCGTCTGCGGCTGCCGCTGGAGGGCGAGCAGTGGACCACCGAGCTGCTCGCTCACCAGCTCAACCCGCATGAGCTGTACGCCGGACAACCACAGCCGAAGCGCTACAAGGTGCAGGAAGGCGATACGCTCGCCCGGCTCGCCGACCGCTATGGCGTGCCGATCGACACGCTCGCGCGCATGAACCGGCTGCGGGTGAGTGCGGCTCTCAAGGTGGGCCGCACCCTCGAGCTGCCGGAAGGCGCGACGGTGCAGGTGGCCTCGGCCGCGCCCGCCGCCCCGGCCACCGCCGGCGGCACGGCCGATCTCGGCGCGGTGCCGGCCGCAGTCGCGCAGCGCGAGAGCGCCGAGGATGCCGCGGCGGTCGCTACCATCACCGTGGTCGCGAGCCGCGACCAGCCGGTGTCAGCCGCACAGGCCGAGGCGCTGAGCCCGGCGCTCGGCCCCGGCGCCGACATCCAGCAGAGCGCCGACCCGACTGATTACAGCGTGCGCAATGACGATTCGATCCGCGTCGCCGCCGAGGAGACGCTCGGGCATTACGCCGACTGGCTCGGAGTGAGCGCCCAGCACCTGCGCGACCTGAACCACATGAGCATGAGGAAACCGGTGCTGGTCGGGCATCGCCTCAAGCTCGATTTCCAGAAGGTGTCGCGCGATGTGTTCGAGCAGCACCGGCGCGACTATCACCGCGAGCTGCAGGCGGCGTATTTCGCCGCGCACCGCATTTCGGGCACCGAGATCTACATCGCGCGTCCCGGGGACTCGTTGTGGACGGTCACCAAACGCGCCCGGCAGCTGCCCGAGTGGCTGCTGGTGCAGTACAACCCGGACGTCGATTTCAGCGAGCTGCGGGCCGGTATGCAGATCATCATCCCGCGCGTCGAGGAGGTGGGAGGGACTGGTTGAAGGCTGTGACCCAGGCACATGGCGCAGCAGCTGACGGTGGCTATAATTCCGGCAAGCGTGTTTGTGGACCAGGGAACGTCATGATTTTCAGGAGCTTGGCTGCGAGCTTGACCTTGGCCTGTGCCGCAGTCGCCGCCCACGGAGACTCGCTGCCGGTGAGCGAGTCGGTAGCGCTCACCAGCGATACGCTGCCCGCAGTCGATCGCGTGGTGGTGAAGAAATCCGAGCGGCGGATGTACCTCATGCACGGCGGCAACGTCGTGCGCGCCTACCACGTGGCGCTCGGCCTCGCCCCGGTCGGACAGAAGGAGCGCGAGGGCGACTTCCGCACTCCCGAGGGCAGCTATCATCTGGACGTGCGCAATCCGCGCAGCGACTACTTCCTCTCGATCAAGGTGTCGTACCCCAACGAAACGGACGTGAAGCGTGCCCGCGCGCGCCATTGGGACACCGGCGGCTCGATCATGATCCACGGGCTGCCGAACCTCATGAGGCACGATCCGGACTACTACCAGAACCACGACTGGACCGACGGCTGCATCGCCGTCACCAACGCGGACATGGTGGAGATCTGGATGCTGCTTCCCGATTCGGTCCCGATCGACATCGATCCCTGAGAAGCGCCGAGCGGCCGCGCCCCGGGCTCGAGGCGCGTGTGGCATCGTTCCGCGAACTCTTCGCTGCATGACATAAGGTCCCTCCAACCCCGTGGCCAGCGACCTCTCAGCATTCGTCGACGCGCGCGTCGGACCGCGCGGCAGTCTCGAGAATCTCTCCCAGGCGGAGATCGACAAGCTGCTCGACGCCGGGCAGGCGGGGCTCTATCCGTTGTTCCGCCGCTGTGCGCTCGCCGTGCTCAATTCCGGGGCGCGCACCGACAACGCCAAGGAGATCTTCGACCGCTACCGCGAGTTCGACATCCGCATCGTGCGCCACGCCTGGGGCGTGAAGCTCGAGCTGCGGAATGCGCCGGCCTCCGCCTTCGTCGACGGGCAGATGATCCGCGGCATCAAGGAGCACCTGTTCGCGGTGCTGCGCGACGTGGTGTTCACCGCCAATGAGATCGTGCAGAGCGGCCGCTTCGACCTCGGCGACTCGGCCTCGATCACCAACGCGGTGTTCCACGTGCTGCGCAACGCGCGCATCCTCGAGCACAAGGCGCGCCCCAACCTGGTGGTGTGCTGGGGCGGGCACTCGATCACCCGCGAGGAGTACCAGTACACCAAGGATGTCGGCTACGAGCTCGGACTGCGCGGCCTCGACGTCTGCACCGGCTGCGGCCCCGGGGCCATGAAGGGCCCGATGAAGGGCGCCACCATCGGCCACGCCAAGCAGCGCATCGAGGGCAGCCGCTACGTCGGCATCACCGAGCCCGGCATCATTGCCGCCGAGCCACCGAATGCGATCGTGAGTCAGCTCGCCATCATGCCGGACATCGAGAAGCGCCTGGAGGCGTTCGTGCGGCTCGCCCACGGGATCGTCGTGTTCCCCGGCGGCGCCGGCACCGCCGAGGAAATCCTCTATCTTTCCGGGATCCTGCTGGAGCCGGCCAACCGCGAGCAGCCGTTCCCCGTCGTGCTGACGGGTCCGAACGACAGCGCGCCCTATTTCGAGCAGATCTGCCGGTTCATCGGCGGCACGCTGGGCCCACAGGCGCTCGAGCGCCTCACGGTGATCGTCGACGATCCGCCGGAAGTGGCGCGCCGCATGGTGCGTGGCATGCAGGACGTGCGCGAGTTCCGCCGCAAGCGCAACGATTCCTACAACTTCAACTGGCTGCTGCAGGTGCCGGCCGAGTTCCAGCGTCCCTTCGAGGTCACGCACGAGTCGATGCGTGCGCTCGAGCTCAGGCGCGATCAGCCGGTGCACGAGCTCGCCGCTAACCTGCGGCGCGCGTTCTCGGGCATCGTGACCGGCAACGTCAAGGACTTCGGCATCCAGGCGATCGAGCGCCTCGGCCCCTACGAGCTCGCCGGCGATCCCGCGGTCATGCGGCTGCTGGATGAGCTGCTGGCCGCATTCGTCGCGCAGAAGCGCATGCGCTTGCCCGGCAGCGCCTATCGCCCGGTCTACCGGCTGGTAGCCTGAGGCGCGCCGCGCGTTACATAACGCCCGTCGTGGCGCACGTTTTCATGGGCGCCGGGCGAGAGCTGTGTCATAGCCGTAGGCGCGTGGCGACACGCTTGAGTTTGTCTGTGAACCAGGTCCTGCGCTCGCGAAGCGAAGACCGTACTCTGCGACGTAAGAGTATTCAGGAGCTTTCCATGAGCTCATCGAACAGGAGCCGGGACGAGGCCCCCGCAGGTCACGAGCCGGCGGCACAGGGCGGCAGCGATCCCCCGGGAGGCGCGGACGCCTACGCCACGTGGCTCGATCGCATGCAGCGCGCACGCGCGCGGCAGGCGGCGATCACGCGCAATCTCTACACCTGGTCGAACTACAAGAGCTGGGCGGATCAGGTCCGCGAATCCTGGCAGGGCAGTGAGAGCGGCCTGAAGGCCGCGACCGCCCCGCCGAAGTCCTCGAAGAAGTAGCTCCAGAGCCTCGCGAGTAAGGGCCTCAGCCCGCCTGCGCCGCGACTGCGTGCGCCGGCATCTCCTCCGCCACCGCTTCCTCCAGCGCTTCCGGCAGCGCCGGCCCCGGCGGCGTTGAGCCCGCCGGCTCCGGAGCGGGCACGGCAGACTGCGCAGCCTCCGGACCGGCTTCCGCGGGCACCTCGCCGTCTTCGGGCTGCTGACCGCCTCCCGGAGGCGCCCCGCGCGGGCTGAGCGTGCTGTCCGGGGCCCCCGTGAGCCAGGTGACGAGCGGCCCCCACTGCTCGACGTCCTGCTGGGCAACGTAGCTCTTCATCTCGTGCACTCCGATGCCGAGCTCGGCGGCGCGCACGTAGTTCTGCGAGTCGCGGATGATCGCGACGATCGGAATCCCGAGCGTGTGCAGGAAGCGGATCAGGGCCTGGTACATGAGGGTATTGCGCCGCACGCGGTTGGCGATCACGCCGATGCGGTTCTCCTCGCGGCGGATCTTCGCCACCAGCAGCAGGTCGCCTATGCAGCGCGAGCAGGTGTGGATGTCGATGTCCGAGGGGAGCACCGGCACCAGGATCTTGTGCGCATCGCGGGTCACCTCGGGGAGCTGGCGCGGCTCGACGGCCGCCGGCGTGTCGACGATGAGGTGAGTGGCATCGTCGGGAACGCGCAGCTGGAACGAGCGCGTCGTACGGCTGTCTTTCTCGAACGCGGCGATCGCCTGAATCGGTGGCTGTGACGGCTGGCGCTTCTTCACCCAGCGAACGGACGAGCCCTGAGGATCGAAGTCCATGAGGACCGGCCGTTGCCCGCGCGCGGCGAGATAGCTCGCGAGGTTGATGGCGATGGTCGTCTTGCCGGAGCCACCCTTAGGGTTGAGGACGACGATGCGCTGCATGGTGGCTGCGTTCTGTCATGTGGGCATGACGGGGGTCTCATCCAAGCCTACGCACGCCCACAGGCAGCCGCAAGCCGATGCGCGATTGTGAGAATGCGCACGTCAGCGCGCGCCGCAGCCCCGTAGAGTTCCATGCCGATGGAAGTCTTCCTGCACCTTTGGGACGAGCTCGACGACCTCTACAGCGCCTGTCGTCACGTGGCGACCTCCGCGGCCTCCGAGCTCGTCGATGGTGCGGCACCGCTGCTCGCCGCTGCCTCGGCTCTGGGCGTGTGGGTGCTCGACGGCCTCTACCGCCAGCTGCTGCGCCTCTCGGCCTGACGCTCCCCCAGGCCCCGCCTCCGCCCCTGACCGCCTGACGCGCCCCTCATAGGGCAGCGCGCCGCCGCCCATGGCACGGCGGTGCTTGAAAAATCCGCGCTGACTCCCAAGATCGCGTGCCACGGACGAGCCGCGCCGATCGCGGCGGATGGCAAGCATGCAGACCACAGAGACGCAGGAGGCCGGCACGACCCGGCAGACCCACGGCTTCCAGGCGGAGGTTCGCGAGCTGCTGAAGCTCATGATCCATTCGCTCTACAGCCACCGCGAGATCTTCCTCCGCGAGCTCATCTCCAACGCCTCCGACGCCTGCGACCGGCTGCGCTTCCTCGCCATCGGCGAGAGCTCGCTGCTCGCCGACGACCCGGAGCTCGGCATCCGCATCGACGCCGACCCGAAGGCCGGCACGGTCACGATCACCGACAACGGTATCGGCATGACGCGCGAGGAGGCGGTGGCCAACCTCGGCACCATCGCCCGCTCGGGCACCGCCGAGTTCTTCCGCTCACTGCCGGGAGACGAGCAGCAGGCCTCGCAGCTCATCGGGCAGTTCGGCGTCGGCTTCTATTCCGCGTTCATCGTGTCCGACCGCGTCGAGGTGCGCAGCCGGCGCGCCGGCGCGCCGCCCGAGGCGGGCGTGCGCTGGGAGTCGCGCGCCGACGGGGAGTTCACGGTCGAGAACCTGACCTTGGCAGCGCGCGGCACGGCCGTGACGCTCTACCTCAAGGAGGACGCGCGGGAGTTCGCCGACGCGCTGCGGCTGCGGGGGCTGATCCGCCGCTACTCCGATCACATCGGCTTCCCGGTGCGCATGCCCAAAGAAGGCGAGGCGACGCTCGACTACGAGGTGGTGAACCAGGCCAGGGCGCTGTGGACGCTGCCGCGCACCCAGATCACGGACGAGGAATACCGCCAGTTCTACCAGTACCTCGCCCACGATTTCACCGATCCGCTCGCCTGGAGCCACAACAAGGTCGAAGGCAAGCGTGAGTACACGAGTCTGCTCTACCTGCCGGCGCGGGCGCCTTTCGATCTGCACCAGCGCGAGGCGATACGGGGACTCAAGCTGTACGTGCGGCGCGTGTTCATCATGGACGACGCCGAGCAGTTCCTGCCGCTCTACCTGCGCTTCGTCAAGGGCGTGGTGGACTCGGGCGACCTGCCGCTCAACGTCTCGCGCGAGCTTCTGCAGCAGGAGCCGGAGGTCGAGGCGATCCGCTCGGGCCTCACCCGGCGGGTGCTGGACCTCCTCGCCCGGCTCGCCAAGGACGAGCCGCAGAAGTACGCCACCTTCTGGAAGGAGTTCGGCGCGGTGCTGAAGGAAGGCATCGCCCAGGACCAGGCCAACGAGGCCTCGCTCCTGCCGCTGTTGCGCTTCGCGAGCACCGCTCAGGCCGACAACGCCGCCTCCGTGAGCCTCGCGGATTACCTCGCCCGCATGCAGGCCGGCCAGGACCGCATCTACTACGTCGTCGCGGAGTCGCTCGATGCGGCCCGCGCCCATCCGGCCATCGAGCGCCTGAAAGAGCGTGGCCTCGAGGTGCTGCTGCTCTCCGAGCGCATCGATGAGTGGGTGATGGGCCAGCTCGAGGCTTTCGAGGGCAAGCGCTTCAAGGATGCCGCGCGCGGCGACCTGGACCTCGGGCCGCTCGCGAGCGCGGCCGACAAGGCACGCCACGACGCCGAGCTCAAGGAGAGCAAGGGGCTGCTCAAGCGCATCAAGGACTCACTCGGCGAGCGCGTGACCGAGGTGCGGGTCAGCGACCGCCTGAAGGATTCGCCGGCCTTGCTGGTGCTGGGCGAGCATGATCTCGGCGACCGCCTGCGGCGGATCCTCTCCGCGGCCGGCCAGAAGGTCCCCGAGGCGAAGCCGGTCCTCGAGGTCAACGTGACCCACCCGCTGGTGAGGTACCTCGATGGGATCACCGAACAGGGGGACTTCAGCGAGCTGGCGCAGCTGCTGTTCGAGCAGGCACAGCTCGCGGAAGGGACCACGCTCGCCAACCCGCCGGACTTCGTGCTGCGCCTCAACCGGCTGCTGGTGCGTCTCGCCGCGCGCACTTGACGCTTAGAATGCGCGCATGGTGCTGAAGCCGCCGCGCGCCGAGCGCCTCGTGATCGAGGGCCCCGGCGGCTTGCTGCAGGCGCTGGTCGAGACGCCGGTGACCGAGCACGGCGAGGCGCTCGTGGTGCCTGCCTTTGCCGTCGTGTGCCATCCACATCCGCTGTTCGGCGGAACCATGGACAACAAGGTCGTCTACACGGTCGCGCGCGCCTTCGAGCAGCTCGGCGCGCCGGCGATCCGCTTCAACTTCCGCGGCGTCGCTGCGAGCACCGGGACGTACGACGAAGGGCGGGGTGAGGGCGACGATGCACTGGCCGTCATCGCCTGGGGCCGGCAACGCTTCCCCGGCACGCCGCTGTGGCTCGCCGGGTTTTCGTTCGGCGGCGCCGTGGCGCTGCGCATCGAGAGCCAGGCCGCGCCTGAGCGCCTGGTGGTGGTGGCGCCCGGTGTCACTCGGCTCGAGGGCGCCGACTTCGCCGCCGCACGGGCCGCCGAGCCCACCTGCCCCTGGCTCATCGTGCAGGGAGGAGCGGACGACGTCGTGCCCGCGCCGGCGGTGCTCCGGTGGGCGGCGGAGCGGCAGCCGCTGCCCGGCGTACCTCTCCCCGAGGTGAGCCTGCTGCCGGACGCCGGCCATTTCTTCCACGGACGCATCAATGAGGTGCGCGACGCGGTGCTCGCGTTCATGCGCTGAAGAGGCGCCCGCCCGGCGCTGCGGCGGCGTCCCCTGAAAAGCAAAAGCCCGGACGGAGCTGCGCTTCCGCCCGGGCTCAAGGCCTCGCGTTATGCGCCGCGATTACCCATAACTTACGAGTTGACCATCGCCTTCAGGCTCTTCAGCGGCAGGCAGCGGACCTTCTTGCTCGCCGGCTTCGCCTTGAACATCATCTTCTCGCCGGTGAAGGGGTTGACACCCTCGCGGGCCTTGGTGGCCGGCTTCTTCACGACCTTCATCTTCAGCAGCCCCGGCAGCGTGAACAATCCGCCGCCACGCAGGCTCTTCTTGATCACGCCGCTGAGCGAATCGAAGACGCTTCCGACCTGCTTGCGGGACAGCCCCGTCTCCTTGGAGATGCTTGTCAGGACTTCCGATTTCGTCGGTGCGCCACCCTTTTTCGCCATTTTGCGGTACTCCTCGAGAATTTTGGTTGGTATGCGTCGCGCGGCTCATTCGTGCCGCGCGAAGAGAATCGGCGCGGAAAATAGCACATGCGCGCGCTTTGGCAAGAAGTTTCTTTTGTCCACCTGTTGCGGAAATGCCTTTTTTCGTAGGGTTTGCGCGGCGGGCGCACCGCGGCGGTGCATCGCCTGGGCTCGCGGACGGCCCGGCCGCTGCGCTTGACAGGCGCGCGTGATGCTGCGATTTCCGGTGCGAAGTGCGCGCTAAGCGTGTGTTCCGTCAATGCGGACGCGCGCCTTCAGCGAATGAGAATGAGGATCGCCTGGATGGCGATGGTCGCCCAGAGCGGCGACAGATCGAGGCCGGCGACCGCCGGAATGATGCGCCGGAAGGGGCGCAGCACCGGCTCGCACAGCGAGGTGAGCACCGACTGCAGCGGCGAGTAGCCGCCGGGCGCAATGAAGCTCAGCAGCCAGTAGATCAGGATCGCGTAGCAGTAGGTCCACAGCAGCGTATGCGCGATCTCAAGCGCCAGCGCATCGAGCCAGGTGAGCCAGTCGGGCAGTCCCGCGCCGCGCAGCGCCGAAACGACCGCCACCTCGACGGCCGCGACCAGCAGCACGGCCACCACCGAGGCGGTATCGACCTTGCCGATCGGCGGCAGCACGCGTCGCAGCGGCACGATGAGGGGATTGGTGAGCTGCACGATCGCCTGGGCTATCGGGTTGCGGAAGTCAGCGCGTGTCAGCTGCAGCAGCAGGCGCGCCAGCACCACGAACAAGGCGAGCGACAGCAGGGTCTCGACGATGTAGATGATCGCGCTCATGGAAAGCGGCTCTCGGGCGCGTGCGCGGCCTGGGCGCCGAGCTCGCGGCTGCGGCGCGCGGCGGCGGCCATGGCGCGCTCGACCAGTCCGCTGAAGTCCGCGGAGGTGAACACCGCGAGCGCCGCCTCGGTCGTGCCCCCGGGGGAGGCGATCTCGGTACGCAGCCGCGCCAGATCGGTGACACCCGAGTGCGCTAGCACGCCCGCACCGTGCAGCGTGGCGGCGGCGAGGATGCGCGCGACGGGCGGCGCGAGCCCGAGTGCCTCGGCCGCCTCGGCCATGTATTCGGCCAGCAGGAAGAAATAGGCCGGCCCGCTGCCGGAGAGCGCGGTCACGACCTCGAGATGATCCTCCTCGCTCACCCACACGAGGCCCCCGACCCCGCGCGCAACGTGCTCGGCAGCCGCGCGCTGCGCGGCGCTCACCGAGTGTGGAGCGTACAGCGCCGTGGCTCCGGCGCCGACCAGCGCCGCCCGGTTGGGCATGGCGCGCATCACCGGCACGCCCCGGCCGCACCACGCTTCCAGCGTGGCGACGCGCACGCCGGCGGCGATCGACAGCACGAGCGGGCGCTGCGCCCGCAGCAGCGGGCTCACGCCTTCGAGCACCGGCCCGGCATGCTGCGGCCTGACCGCCACCACGACCACGGCGGCGCCATCGACCGCGCGGGCGTTGTCGGCCGTCGCCGTCACGCCGAGCTCGCTCGCGAGCTCGCGACGGGCTTCCTCCGAGGACTCACCGATGCCGATGCGCTCGGGCCGGGTACCCGAGCGCAGCAGGCCGGCCACGAGTGCGCGCCCCATGTGGCCGCCGCCGAGAATCGCGAGCTGCAGGTCTGACATGGCCGGGATTGTAGCTAGTTACGTGGCCCGAAGAGCGCCGTGCCGATGCGGACGATGGTCGCGCCTTCCTCGATCGCGGCCTCGAAATCCCCGCTCATCCCCATCGAGAGCGTATCGAGCGCAGCGCCGCCGGCGTTGAGCGTCTCATACAGCCGCCGCAGCTCGCGGAACCAGGCGTGCTGGCGCGCAGCTTCCGTCTCTTCCGGCGGAATGCACATCAGGCCGCGGAGCGTGAGGCGCGGCAGCTGCGCCACCGCGCGCACCAGCGCGGGCAGCTCGTCCGCGCCGGCGCCGCCCTTGCCGGCCTCGTCCCCGAGGCGTACCTGCAGACAGACATTGAGCGGCGGGGCGTAGTGGGGGCGCTGCTCGGAGAGCCGCGCGGCGATCTTCAGGCGGTCCACGGCATGCACCCAGGCGAAACGCTCCGCGATCGGGCGGGTCTTGTTGGCCTGGATCCGCCCGACGAAGTGCCAGGTGAGCGCGCGATCCTGCAGCGCATCAAGCTTTTCGAGGGCTTCCTGCAGATAACTCTCGCCGAAATCGTTGAGGCCCAGATCCGCGGCGGCGCGCACCACCTCGGCCGGCTGAGCCTTGGTCACGGCCAGGAGTGTGACCGACTGCGCACTCCGGCCGGCCCGGGCGGCCGCCCGCGCCATACGCTGGCCCACCTCGAGGAGGCGTTCCGGTAAATTCTGCGGACCCCGTAACATATTGGACCTCTAAGGCCTCCGTTATACTGCCGCCGCTCAGGCGCTTGAGTGCAGGTCGCTTTTCAACACCGCGCCCGAGACCCGGTTCCAGGGAGCTTCAATGGCCGTCGACATCGCGCAACTCCTGGCATTTGCCGTCAAGAACAATGCCTCGGACCTGCACCTGTCCTCGGGTGTGCCGCCGATGATCCGTGTCGACGGCGACATGAAGCGCATCAATATGCCGCCGCTGTCGCACAAGGAAGTGCACTCCATGGTGTACGACATCATGAACGACAAGCAGCGCAAGGCCTACGAGGAATTCTTCGAGACCGACTTCTCCTTCGAGATTCCAAAGCTGGCGCGCTTCCGCGTCAACGCCTTCAACCAGAACCGCGGCGCGGGCGCGGTGTTCCGCAACATCCCCTCGGTCATCCTGTCTCTCGATGATCTGAACGCGCCCAAGATCTTCCGCGACCTGTGCATGCTGCCGCGCGGGCTGGTACTGGTCACCGGTCCCACCGGCTCCGGCAAGTCGACCACGCTCGCCGGCATGGTCAACCACTGCAACGACAACCGGCCCGACCACATCATCACCATCGAGGACCCGATCGAGTTCGTGCACGAGTCCAAGCGCTGCCTGGTCAATCAGCGCGAGGTGCACCGCGACACGCTCGGCTTCAGCGAAGCGCTGCGCTCGGCGCTGCGCGAGGACCCCGACGTCATCCTGGTCGGCGAAATGCGCGACCTGGAGACGATCCGTCTGGCGCTCACCGCCGCCGAGACCGGCCACCTGGTGTTCGGCACGCTCCATACCAGCTCCGCCGCCAAGACCATCGACCGCATCGTCGACGTCTTTCCCGGCGAGGAGAAGGACATGGTGCGCTCGATGCTGTCGGAATCGCTGCGCGCCGTGATCTCGCAGACGCTGCTGAAGAAGAACGGCGGCGGGCGCCTCGCGGCGCACGAGATCATGATCGGGACGCCGGCGATCCGTAATCTGATCCGCGAGGGCAAGATCGCGCAGATGTACTCGTCCATCCAGACCGGCGGCGCGGCGGGCATGCAGACGCTCGATCAGTGCCTCAGCGATCTCGTGGCTAAGGGTCAGGTCAGCAAGGAAGAGGCGCGCTACAAGGCGCAGAACAAGGACGCACTGTAGGGAGCGGGCGGAAGGAGAGGCGGAGCTATGGATCGTGATCAGGCCATCAAGCTGATGCAGGACCTGTTGCGGCGGGTCACCGAGAAGAAGGCCTCGGACCTGTTCATCACCGCGGGCTTCCCCCCGGCGATCAAGGTGGACGGCGAGATCCGCCCGCAGTCCGAGCGCGCGCTCACCGCCGAGCAGTCGGCCACGCTGGTGCGCGCCATCATGAACGACCGCCAGACCAAGGAATTCGACGCCACCAAGGAGTGCAATTTCGCGATCGCGCCGCCTGGCATCGGGCGTTTTCGCGTCAGCAGCTTCGTGCAGCAGGGCGCCATCGGCTGCGTCATCCGCCTGATCAACGCCAAGATCCCGACCTTCGAGGAGCTCGACCTGCCGCCGATCCTCAAGGAAGTAGTGCTGTCGAAGCGCGGCCTGTGCATCATCGTGGGCGGCACCGGCTCGGGCAAATCGACCACGCTCGCCGCCATGGTCGGCTACCGCAACGAGAAGACCCGCGGCCACATCGTCACCATCGAGGATCCGGTGGAGTACGTGCATACCCACAAGGGCTGCGTCATCACGCACCGCGAGGTGGGTGTCGACACCGAGTCGTGGCACAACGCGCTCAAGAACACCCTGCGTCAGGCCCCGGATGTGATCCTGATCGGCGAGATCCGCGACCGCGATACCATGGAGTACGGCATCCAGTTCTCCGAGACCGGCCACCTGGTGCTCGCCACGCTGCACGCCAACAGCGCCAACCAGGCGCTCGACCGCATCATCAATTTCTTCCCCGACGAGCGGCGCGATCAGCTGCTCATGGACCTGTCGCTCAACATCCGCGCCATGGTGTCGCAGCGGCTGATTCCGCGCGAAGCCGGGGTCGGGCGCATCGCGGCGATGGAGATCATGCTGAACTCGCCGCTGATCCAGGACCTGATCTTCAAGGGCGAGGTCGCCAAGATCAAGGACGTGATGTCGCGCTCCACCCGGCTCGGCATGAAGACCTTCGACCAGGCGCTGTTCGAGCTCTATGAGACCGGCTTCATCTCCTACGAGGACGCGCTGCGCAACGCCGACTCGAAGAACGAGCTGCGGCTGCGCATCAAGCTCGAGGGCAAGCGCGAGGTGAAGACCGTCGACGACAACGCCGCGCTGCAGGTCGTCGAGGAAGAGCACGGGCGCAATATCTGATGGCGAAGGAAGCGAAAGCGCAGCCCCTGGAGACCACCACGGGGACGCAGGCAGCGCTCGCCGGCGCCGAAGCCCTGGCGGCGGTCACGGCGAGCGTCGGCCACCCGACGCTCAACACCAAGCCGCTCTTCAAGCTGATGGTGGAGAAGAAGGCCTCGGACCTGTTCTTCACCTCCAACGCGCCCATCAAGATCAAGATCGAGGGACAGATCCTGCCGGTCAACCGCCAGGTGCTGACTCCGGAGACCGTCAAGCAGACCGCCTTAGCCATCATGTCCCCCGAGCAGCGCGAGTACTTCACGCGCGAGTTCGAGCTCGATTTCGCGGTGTCCGAGCCCGGGCTCGGGCGTTTCCGCGTGAACGTCTTCATGCAGCGCGGCTACCCGGCGATGGTGATGCGCTATATCACGGCCGATATGCCGCGGCTCGATGCGCTGGGGCTCCCCGAGGTGTGCGCCGACCTGGTGCTGCTGAAGCGCGGCCTGCTGCTGATGGTGGGCGCCACCGGCTCGGGCAAGTCGACTACGCTCGCGGCGATGATCAACCACCGCAACGAGAACTCCTCCGACCACATCGTCACCATCGAGGACCCGCTCGAGTTCCTGCACACCAACAAGCGCTCGATCGTCAATCAGCGCGAGGTGGGGCTCGACACCAAGAGCTACGCGCGCGCGCTGCGCGGCGTGGTGCGCGCCGCGCCGGACGTGATCCTGATCGGCGAGATCCGCGATCGCGAGAGCATGGAGGCGGCCATCAACCTGGCCGGCACCGGCCACCTGGTGCTGGCCACGATGCACGCCAACAACTGCGCCGAGTCGCTCGACCGCATCATCAACATGTTTCCGCGCGAGCAGCACAACCAGATCTTCCTCGACCTGTCGCAGTACCTGCGCGCCATCATGGCGCAGCGCCTGATCATCGGCGTGGACGGCAAGCGCCTGGCGGCGCTCGAGGTGATGATCAACACCCCGCACATCCAGACGCTGGTGAAGAAGGGCGACGTGGTGGGTATCAAGGAGGCGATCAACGCCTCGAGCGAGCGCGGCATCCAGAGCTTCGACCTGGCGCTCTTCAACCTCTACCGCGCCGGGCGCGTGCCGCTCGAAGAGGCGCTGGCCAACGCCGACTCGCGCGCCAATCTCGAGGCGAAGATCAACTTCGGTTAGAGGCCGCAGGCGCGGGCACTGCCGCGGGTGCCGCCGGCGCAAGCTTCCACGCTTCGATGAATTTCCAGATCCGGGCGTCGATCTCGCGCCAGTGGGCGAGCTGGCTCATGTGCGCGCGCCACTCGATGCGCACTCCGCCGTAGCGCCTGGAGAAGTAGCGCGCCTGGTACATCGGAAAGCGGAGGTCCGCGGGATAGGGCGGCACCAGGGCGGTGAGCATGATGTCTTCGCCCGGCTCGGTGCCGCGCCGTCCGAAGCAGGTGAGGCGGTTCAGGAACACGCGGCCCGGGTAGCACTGTAGCCCGTAGCGGTCGCGGTAGTGCCGCGCGTCGAGGAGCTCTTGCAGCGCGCGCTTCAGCATGTTGGGCGGGTATTCCCCGGGCGCGTCCGGGTCGGCCTCGTGCGGGTTGCCGGCGTGCAGGTACACGATCTCGACCCTGCTCGGGTCGGCATCGTTCTGGTAGTTGTCGAGCGTGTAACCGCCGAAGTCGGGCAGGAAGAAATCGAAGTGCACTTCGCCGTGCGCCGAGCCCGGCGGACCGGTGCCGGGCGCAGCCGCGTGCGGCGCGCCCGACGATGCCGCCCCGCGCTCGACGGCGTCGCGCTCGAACGCGAGCGGCACGGCGAGCGTCAGCTCGTCGGTGATCTTCATCGGCGGCGCGCGGCCCTCGGGCCAGGCGCGCAGCGGGGGCAGGGGCGGCGGCGAGGCCGCGCTGCTGCCGCCCGTGGGAGCGCCGCACCCTGAGGCGGCGAGCGCACCGAGGGTCAGTATTGCCGCCAGTGTCCGCCTCACGGGCGCCTCGGTTCAGAAGACTGTGTAAGCGTCGAACACCGGCCCGTCGACGCATACGCGTTTCATCGCCGCCCCCTCCGGTGTGCGCACTTCGACGGCACAACCGGCGCAGCCGCCCACCGCGCACGCCATGAACTCCTCGAGCGACACCTGGCAGGGCACGCCGTAACGGCGTGCGACCTGCGTGATCACTTCCAGCATCGGCGTCGGGCCGCAGGCAAAGATCTCGACCTCGCCGAGCTCCCTGGGGCCCAGCGACCTGAGCCACGCGTCGGCGAGCTGGGTGACGAAGCCCGGGAAGCATCCCGGGAAGTCCGAGCGGCTCGCGAGCCGGCTGGGAACGCCCCACTCTTCGAGGAGCGGCATGGCGGCGATCGTGCCGTCGGGGATGCCGGGGACGATGAGGGTCGAGGGCCGCGTGCGGAACGGAAACGGGATCTCCGATCCCATCAGCACCAGCGGCTTCCAGGCGACCGCGGTACCGTGGGCACGCGCCGCCTCGTGCAGCCGCTCGGCGAGAAACACCATCGGCGGGATGCCGACGCCGCCGCCGACGAGCAGCGTGCGCGGGCGCTCCGGGTGGGCGCTGAACGGGCGGCCGATGGGACCCAGGATGCTCAGCTCCTCGCCCGTCTTGCGCGCGGCGAGCGCGCGCAGGCCCTTTCCCACCACCTTGTAGAGCAGCTCGATCCAGCCGGCTTTGGCGTCGGCCCGCATGATCGACAGCGGCCGGCGCATCGGGATGGCGGCGTCGCAGGTGACGTGCGCGAAGCTGCCGGGCTCGGCATGCGCGGCGCACTTCGGCGCCGCCACGCGCAGCACGAACTGCTCGGCGTCGTAGGCCAGATGGGAGATGACGCGCGCGCGCTCGAGGAAGATGGTGCCGCGCTGCGAGGAAGTCATGGACACCCGCCCGGGCGCCGCGGGCCGCTCATGCGCCGCCCCGTGCACCGAGGACCTCGGCCAGCACCGCCATGCGCACGGCGACACCGTTGCGCACCTGATCGCGGATCACGGACTGCGGGCCGTCGGCCACCTCGGAGGCGATCTCGATGCCGCGGTTCATCGGCTGCGGGTGCATGACGATGGCGCCCGGGCGCGCCAGCGCCAGGCGCTCGGGGGTAAGGCCCCAGGCGGCGAAGTACTTCTCGCCGTTGGGTACGTCGGCATCGCCGAAGCGCTCCTTCTGGATGCGCAGCATCATGATGACGTCCGTGCCCTCCAGGCCCCTGGCGATCGACCTGACGCGCGTGCAGCCCTCGAACTCGTCCGCCGCCGGCATGAGCGCGGCGGGGCCGACGATGCGCAGATCCGCCACGCCGAGCGCACGCAGGGCGTGCCACGCCGAGCGCGCCACGCGCGAGTGGCGGATGTCGCCGACGATCGCGACCGCGAGGCCGGCGAAGCGCTGCTTGCGCTGATAGATGGTGAGCGCATCGAGCAGTCCCTGCGTCGGGTGCGAGACGTGCGCCTCGCCCGCCGACAGTACGCTCACGTGCGGTGCCACGTGCCCGGCCACCAGCTCCGGCACGCCCGCCTCCGCGTCGCGGATGACGAGCGCATCCACGTGCAGCGACTGCAGCGTGTACACCGTGTCGAGCATGCTCTCGCCCTTGACGCGCGAGGACAGCTGCACCTCGAGGTTGACCACCTCGGCCCCGAGGCGCTTGGCGGCGAGCTCGAAGCTGACGCGGGTGCGGGTCGAGGGCTCGGTGAAGAGATTGGCGACCGTGAAGCCGGCGAGCGCCTCGCTGCGCGGCGGCTTCTCGCCGAGCGGGCGGACGAAGGTCTGCGCGCGGTCGAGCAGACGCTCGATCTGCGCCCGCGACAGCGTCTCGAGCGTCAGCAGGTGGCGGAGCGACCCATCGGGCCGCAGCTGTTCTGTCATCGCTTCCCCTCGCCCGCAAACCAGCGCCCGAGAATCACCGCCGCGGCGGCGCTGTCGACGTCCGCGCGGCTCACGCGCCGCCGGCGCTCTCCGCTCGCGCGCCGCGCCTTGAGCTGCGTGCTCGCCTCGAGAGAGGAGAAGCTCTCATCGACCAGGTGGACGGGCAGTGCGAAGCGGCGTTCGAGCTCGGCGGCGAAGCGGCGCGCCGCGCCGGCAAGCGCCCCCTCGCTGCCGTCGGCATTATACGGGGCACCGACCACGAGCTGCGCCGGTGAGAGCGCGCGCACCTGGCGCCCGATCGCGTCCCAGTCGGGTCCGGATCTGCCCGCCAGAATCGCCGGCCGTGGCGCGGCGCTCCTGGTCAGGGTGTCACCGGAAGCGATGCCGATGCGTTTGAGGCCGAAATCGAAGGCGAGGACGGTCGTGGCCGCCGTCATGCCCGGCGAGGGCGGCGGACGGCGCACTCTGGTGCCCGCTCAGGCATGGCCCGCCTCGGGGCTCAGACGGTCGACGTCGACGCCCATGAGCCGCCATGCGCCTGCCCAGCGCTCCTCGAAGGGCAGCTCGAACACCACGCGCGCATCGACCGGCATCGACGCCCAGGCATTCTCCTTCAGCTCCCGTTCGAGCTGCCCGGACTCCCAGCCGGCGTAGCCGAGGGCGATGAAGGCGTCCGAGGGACCCTCGCCGCGCGCCATGGCGGCGAGTACGTCGCGCGAGGTCGTCACCTGGATCGTGTCGGAGACCTTGTGCGTGTGGTCCCACTGACCGCCGGGACGATGCAGGACGAAGCCGCGGTCGGTGTGTACCGGTCCGCCCCGCAGCACCGGCATCTCGCCGATCTGCTCGCTCTTGGGCTCGAGCTTCATCTGCGAGAGCACCTCCGAGAGCTTCATCGGCAGCGGCTTGTTGAGGACGATGCCGAGCGCGCCCTTGTCGGTGTGCTCGCAGATGAGCGCCACCGTCTGGGAGAAATTCGGGTCGTTGAGCTGCGGCATGGCGATCAGGAGGTGGTTGGTCAGGCTCCCGACGCCGCCGTCGGCGAACACCGGGGTATCGCTGCCCGGCTCGCTCTCTGAGCCGCTCTCCGGAGGAGTGGCCCCGCCGCCTGATGCATGCTTGCCGGCCATGTGCTGAGTATGGGCACGGCGGCCCCGACTCTCAAGGAACCGATACCGAGCCGCGCTGTGCGCGCCCGCCGACAAATTGCCATTCGTAGGCAAAACGCAACACGCTGTGCTCGGCGGCGAGCTCGGGCGGGAACGGATCGAAGGGGCTCGCCAGCTTCAGGATGGAGAGGGCCGCCTGATCGAGCTCGGGGTTGCCGCTCGAGCGGCGGATGACGGCGCGGTCGAGCGTGCCGTCGGCGTTGATGCCGACCTCGAGGACCGGGCTCGAGGCGCCGAGTGCCGTGCGCGCGGCGGCCGGGAAGTTGAGCGTGCCGATGCGCTCGACCTTGCGCCGCCAGGAATCGAGATAAGGCGCGAGCGAGGCGGCACGGGTGTCGGCCGTGACCCAGAGCTCGTCGCGCTTCGGTCCCGTGAGCTCGGCGGGCCCCGGCTCATCCGCCGGCCCGGGTTGCGCGGTGGGCGGCTCGTCGATGAGCAGCGGCCGGTTGCGCTCCGAGCCGGTGCTGCCTGAGTCGGCGAGATAGCGCACGTCGGTGACCCAGGCGGTGGTGGCGAGGACGCGCTCGGCCGCGGCGCCCTTCATGTCGCCGCGCGCCGCGAGCGAGTCGCCCTGGGGCGAGCCCGGGTGCTTCAATGCCGGCAGCGCCGTCGGGGGGCTGTGCGGCGCGACCGGCTCGCGGGTGCTGCCTGAGCCGAGCTGGGTGCGCTGCGCGAGGTAGCTGGCGGATGCGTTCTCGGCCGCCTCGGGCAGCTCGTCCGAGACCAGGAGCACCTTCAGTCCCGGCGCGCCGGCGTCATCGCCCGCCTGGGCATTGAAGGTGATGCCGAGGATGACGAGCCCGTGGAGGAGCGCGACGAAGAACACCATCGCGAGCAGGCGGTCCCATGCGGGGGGCCGGCCTTCGCGCAGCGCGAGCGCCCGGCGTGCCACCGTTTTAGCCATGGGCGTCGAGTCGGCGCGCGATGGCCTCGATCAGCAGTGCGCCGACGTCGGTACCGAATTGCTTGTCGAGCTCGCGGATGCCGGTGGGGCTGGTCACGTTGATCTCGGTGACGAAGCCCCCGATCACGTCGAGGCCGACGAACAGCATGCCGCGGGCTGCCATCGCCGGCCCGATCTCGCGCGCGAGCCAGCGGTCGCGGTCATTCAGCGGGCGGCCGACGCCCTTGGCGCCGGCGGCGAGATTGCCGCGGTGGTCGTCGCCCGAGGGCATGCGGGCGAGCGCATGGGGCACCGGCTCGCCGTCGACGAGCAGTACGCGCGAGTCGCCCGAGGTGGCGATCTCGGGCAGGTAGCGCTGCACGATCGCAAAGCGCTGTCCGTAGTGGGTGAGGGTCTCGAAGACCACGCGGGCATTGGGATCGCCCTGGCCAAGCACGAAGATCGAGCGCCCGCCCATCCCCTCGAGCGGCTTGACGACGATGCGGACATGCTCGCGCAGGAACGCCGCCATCTCGCCCATGTCGCGGGTCACCAGCGTCGGCGCGCAGCACTGCGGGAACCAGGCCGTGTAGACCTTCTCGTTCATGTCGCGCAGCCCCTGCGGCCGGTTGACCACCAGAGCGCCCTGTAGTTCCGCGCGCTCGAGGATGTAGGTGCTGTAGATGTACTCGGTGTCGAACGGCGGATCCTTGCGCATCAGGATGCAGTCGAGGCGGTCGAGGGGCTCGGTTGAAGGCTCTCCCAGGGTGAACCAGCTCCCGGGATCGGCGCGCACGCTGAGGGGCCGGGTGCGCCCCAGGGCGATGCCGTCGCGCAGCATGAGGTCGCCGAGCTCGAGGTAGCTCAGGGCAAAGCCGCGCCTCTCGGCGGCTAGCAGCATTGCGAGTGTCGAGTCCTTGGCGTACGCGATGGCGCCGATCGGATCCATCACCACGCCGAGTCGTCTGGCCGTGCTCATCGGGGCCTGATTATGCTCAGGCCGGGGCAAATCTGCCTGCTCCGCGCGTGGCTCCCGGACGGCTGCCGCCGCACCGCCCCGAATACCCGTCCCGACCTTCGAAAAACGTGACGCGTGTGGCATAGCAGGGGGTATACCGATATGTTAAAACCCGCTTCGCGCTTGCCTCTGCGTTAAGGGGGCCGTGAAACTACGGCCGCTTGTTTGGACGGTGCGCCGCCGGTGGGTCTTGCGGCGATTTTCTCTGGCCGCCATGCCGTTCGGCGGCGTGGCCTGTAAGGAAGGAGTTGCCTGACGGTGACCGGCAGCAACGCTAAGCTCCAGGGACTCAAAGTACTGGTGATCGACGACAGCAAGACGATCCGGCGGACCGCCGAGACGCTGCTGGCCAAGGAAGGCTGCGAGGTGTTTACGGCCATCGACGGCTTCGACGCGCTCGCCAAGATCGCCGACCACCAGCCCGACATCGTCTTCGTCGACATCATGATGCCGCGCCTGGACGGCTATCAGACCTGCTCGCTCATCAAGCACAACAAGGTCTTCCGCGCCATTCCGGTGATCATGTTGTCCTCCAAGGACGGCCTCTTCGACCGTGCGCGCGGCCGCATTGTCGGCTCGGAGCACTACCTGACCAAGCCTTTCACCAAGGACGAGCTGCTCTCCGCGATCGAGACGCATATCGGGAGATGATGGCAATGCCCCTGATCCTGATCGTCGACGACTCACCTACCGAAGTGCACGTCATGCAGAAGGCGCTCGAGAAGCACGGCTATCGCACGGCCGCGGCGGCCGACGGCGCCGAGGGTGTGCGGCTGGCGCGCGAGATGAGTCCCGACCTGATCTTCATGGACATCGTCATGCCGGGCATGAACGGCTATCAGGCGACGCGCGCGCTGGCGAACGATCCGCGCACCCGCACCATCCCCATCATCATGGTCACCTCCAAGGGCCAGGAGACCGATCGCATCTGGGGCCTGCGCCAGGGCGCGGTCGACTACATGGTGAAGCCCGTCTCCCCCGACCAGCTGGTCGCCAAGGCCCAGGCGACACTCGCCGCGTGAAACCGCGCGCTCGCCGCGTGCCTGCAAACCCCCGCCCATGCCCGAGCCGGTAACCAACTCCGAGATCGATCTCAAGTCCCTCCGGGACCGGCCGTTCGAGCTGCTTGCCGAGCTCGAGCGCCGGGGGCGCGCGGCCTCGGCGCAGGCGGGCGATCAGGCCGCGGGCGGACGCGAGTGGGTGGGGGTGGCGCTGCGCATGGCGGGCGACCTGTACCTGGTGGCGCGCGAGGAGACCCGCGAAGTGCTCGGCGTCCCCGCGAGCACCACGCGCGTGCCGGGCGCCAGGGCCTGGATCCGCGGTCTCGCGAACGTCCGCGGGCAGCTGCTGCCGATCATCGACCTGCGGCAGTTCCTCGGCAGCGGCGTCACGCCGGTCACGCGCAACACCCGCGTGCTGGTGGTGAATCATCGCGAGATCCCCGCGGGGCTGCTGGTGGATGAGGTGCTCGGCTTCCGCCGCTTCGCCGAGAGCGAGTTCTCGGGCGATGCGCCCCCGACCGTGGCGCGCTGCGAGCGTTACCTCGCCGGGGCCTTCCGCCGTGCGCAGGAGCAGTGGCCGGTGCTGTCGCTGCGCTCGGTGCTCGAGAGCCCGGCGTTCGCGGAGGTGGCGGCATGAGCCTGACGCCACTGCTGGTGCTGGCAGCGCTGCTGGTCGCCGGCGGCGGCGCCGCCGACTACTTCCTTCATCCGCCGACCCAGGCGCCGGCTTCCTGGCTGCCGCTCATCCTCGCCGGCGCAGCATTCCTCGCGCTGCTCGGCGCGCTCATCGTGGCGCTGCGCACGCGGCGCACGGCCGAGCGGCAGCGTGCCTCGGCGGATGCGCGACTGCAGGAGAACGACCGCAACCAGCAGGCCATCCTGCGCCTGCTCGATGAGCTCTCGAGCCTCGCCGACGGCGATCTCACGGTGCAGGCCACCGTCACCGAGGACATCACCGGCGCGATCGCCGATTCCATCAACTACGCGGTCGATGCGCTCAGGGGTCTCGTCACCACCATCAACGCCTCCGCGATCCAGCTCGACTCGGCCACGCGGCAGACACAGGCGCTGTCGGCGCACCTCGCCAAGGCCTCGGGCGCGCAGTCGAAGCAGATCGCCTCCGCCACGGAGAACGCCGCCAACATGGCAGGCTCGGTGGAGGAGGTCTCGGGCAACGCCGAGCGCGCCGCGGACGTCGCCCGGCACTCGGTCGAGGTGGCCCACAAGGGCGGCGATGCGGTGCGGCGCACCATCGACGGCATGAACACCATCCGCGAGACCATCCAGGAGACATCCAAGCGCATCAAGCGCCTCGGTGAGTCGAGCCAGGAGATCGGCAACATCGTCGAGCTGATCAACGACATCGCCGAGCAGACCAACATCCTGGCGCTCAACGCCTCGATCCAGTCCTCGATGGCGGGCGATGCCGGCCGCGGCTTCGCCGTGGTGGCGGACGAGGTGCAGCGGCTCGCCGAGCGGGCCGCCAATGCCACCAAGCAGATCGAGGTGCTGGTGCGCACCATCCAGACCGACACCAACGAGGCGGTCGTCTCGATGGAGCGCAGCACCACCGACGTCGTGGGCGGCGCGCTGCTCGCCGAGAACGCCGGCGCCGCGCTCGAGGAGATCGAGCAGGTGTCGAACCAGATCGCGAGCCTGGTGCAGAATATTTCCTCGAGCGCCCGTGCCCAGACGAGCGCCGCGCAGGGCATCGCCCGCAACATGCAGGTCCTGAAGGAGATCAGCGCGCAGACGGCCGAGTCCACCAACGCCACCTCGATCGCGATCGCCAAGCTCGCGGAGCTCTCCGCGGGGCTGCGCAAGTCGGCGTCCGGTTTCCGCCTGCCCGGCAGCACCTCCGCCGGCAGCAGCGTGCGCCTGAAGAAGCTCGAGGAGGCGACGCTCAACACCGCCAAGGTGCGTCAGATCGCCTCCCTCGGCGGCTCCTGAAGCTGACGAAAATAAGCGCATGCCTGAAGTCGCTTCCCAGACACTCGAGCTAGTCGGCCGCGAAGTCACCGCCACGCTCACCGAGGCACGCGGCGCGCTCGAGAACTACGTCGAGCAGCCCGACAACGTGCCGCTGCTCGAGCGCTGCGCGCAGGACCTGCACCTGGTGCAGGGCGTGCTGCGGGTGCTGGAGATCTATGGCGCGGCGCTGCTCGCCGAAGAGATGGAGCACGTGGCGCAGTACCTGATCGCCACGGTGAACGAGCGCAAGGGCCAGGCGGAGAGCCTCGATGCCCTGATGCGCGCGATGGTGCAGCTACCGAGCTATCTCGACCGCGTGCTCGCCGGCGGGCGCGATCTGGCGCTGGTGCTGCTGCCGCTGCTGAACGATCTGCGGGCGGTGCGCGGCCACGCGCTGCTCTCCGAAGGCACGCTGCTGCTGCTCAACCTCAAGTCCGACAAGCAGGCGCAGCCGCAGGCCGCCACGGCGGGCGAGCCGCCGATGAGCGTCGAGCAGTGGGCGCGGCGGCTGCGGGCGCGCTATCAGCAGGGGCTGATCGGCTGGATCCGCGGCGAGCGGCCCGAGCAGAACCTCGAGGTGCTGGCCGCCGTCGCCCACAAGCTCGAGCAGGTCGCCACCCGTCAGCCGGTGTTCCAGCTGTGGTGGGTGATCGGCGCGGTCATCGAGGCGCTGCAGCACAACGGGCTCGAGGGCGGACAGTCGGTGAAGCGACTCCTCGGGCTCGGCGATCGCGAGATGCGCCGCCTCTACGATCAGGGCGAGGCGCGCTACGCTCAGACGCCGCCGATCGAGCTGCTCAACAACCTCCTTTATTACGTCGGGCGCGCAGAGTCGACCGGCGGCCGGGTGAGCGCGGTGCGTGCCTCGTTCCGCCTGGCGGAGCTGCTGCCGGTGGACGAGAGCATCGAGCAGGAGCGCGAGAACCTGTCGGCGCCGTCCGTGAAGCTCATGCAGACGGTGGCCGCGGCGATCCGCGAGGACCTGGGACGCGTCAAAGACGTGCTCGACATTTTCGTGCGCCGCGGCGCCGGCCAGCCGGCCGAGCTCGCCCCGCAGGTCGAGATGCTGCGCAAGATCGGCGATACCCTCGGCGTGCTCGGCCTCGGCGAGCTGCGCAGCAACGTGCAGAGCGAGACCGAGCGCCTCGAGAAGATCGTCGGCGGATCGCTCCCGGCCGATGAGGGCTCGCTGGTCGAGATCGCCGCGACCCTGATCAGCGTCGAGGACCGCCTCGACGACCGGCTCGTCGGGCTCATCCTGCCGAAGGACACGGAAGGCCCCGAGGAGAGCGACGACACCGACTTCCAGCAGGTGCAGGCCGCGGTGCTGCGCGAATGCATCGTCAATCTCGCACGCATCAAGGAGGCCATCACACAGAGCGTCGGCGGTACGCTCGATGCCGCCGGCCTCGACAGCTGGCAGGACCTGATGCGGGGCATGAAGGCGGGACTGCTGATGCTCGGCAAGGCGCGCGCGGTCGAGGTGATCGAGGCGATCACCGCGCAGTTGAAGCGCGTCATGCAGCCCGGCATTCACGTGCTGCCGCCCGGCTTCGTCGACCGCCTCGCCGATGCCATCGTCAGCGTCGAGTACTACATGGAGACGCTGCAGTCGGGTCGCTCCGATCCCTGGTACATGCTCGATAACGCCCAGGTGTGCGTGAAGGCGCTCGAGCAGCAGCCGACGCCCTCGGTGCCGACCGTCGAGCCGCTCGACTCCAACGCCTACACGCGCACCGTGGCGATTCCCACGGCATCGCCGCTCAGAGCCGCCGCCGACGCCCGCGCCGCGGCGCCCACGCTCTCGGCCTCGGCCTCGGCGACCGGCAAGCTCGCGCAGCTCGCCGAGAACGCCGACCCCGAGCTGGTGAAGCTCTTCATTGAGGAGGCGCGCGAGGAGCTCGAGAAGATCCAGCGCGGCTTCCCGACCTGGGACCAGAATCCGCTCGAGCACAACGCCCTGGTGACGGTGCGCCGCTCGTTCCATACGCTCAAGGGCAGCGGCCGCATGGTCGGCGCGCGCGAGCTCGCCGAGTTCGCCTGGGCGATCGAGAATCTTCTCAACCGCCTGCTCGACAACACGCTCACCCGCTCGCCGGCGATCCTCGAGACGCTGCGCGCCGCGGTCGCGGTGTTGCCCGAGCTCGTCGAGCAGCTCGCCGGGGGTCCGCCGCCGCAGGCCGATACCGGCGCCATCGTGGCGCGCGCGCACGCGCTCGCCGCCGGGCGTGGCGCCCCTGCCGCGCCGCGCGCGCCGGCGGAGCCCGAGGACGAGGTCCCGACCGAATCGCCCACGGCGGTGTTCGTCGAGCCCCCACCCATTCAGCGGCGGCCGGGAACACCGGCGCCGCGCACGCAGCTTCCCGCCTCGCGCGCCATGCCGAGCGCGCTCATGGACACGATCGAAGGGGTCAACACGCTGGTCGGCGGGGACTTCGACGTAGCGCCCGCGGCGACCGCGGAAGTTGCGCTCAGCGGCACGCGGCCGGGCCTGCAGGACGACACGCTGCGCGACATATACGCGCGCGAGACCACCACGCACATTGCCACCGTGCGCGCCTGGCTCGCCCGTGAGGCGTCTCTGCCCGAGCCGCACCTCCTTCCCGAGGAGGTCTATCGCGCCTGCCACACGCTCTCGGGGAGCTCGAAGATGGCACAGGCCCGGCACGGGATCCGCCTCGCCGAGCCGCTCGATCACTGGCTGCGCCGCGTGTTCGGCAGCGGCCTGGGGCTGCGGAGCGAGGAGCTGGTGCTCGTCGGGGAGTGCATGGCGGCGATGCACTCGGTCGCGACCCACCTCGACGAGCCCACCGGTTACTTCCTCAGTCACTGGCCCCTGCTCGAGCGCATCGAGAAAGCCGAGCGCAACCTCGATCAGCGCGTCGCCGCGACCGGCGGCCACGCCCCGCCGGCGCCCGTCGCAGCAGCGGCCGTACCCACGCCGGAGGGCGAGCCGCCGGATGAGGCCGCGGACTTCGATCCCGAGGTCGCAGCGATCTTCACCGACGAGGCGACCGAGCTGATCGAGACTTCCGAGCACGCGCTCTCCGACTGGCGCGCTCACCCCGCCAGCGCCGAGTACCGACTCGCGCTGAAGCGGCCGTTGCACACGCTCAAGGGCGGCGCCCGCATGGCCGGGATCCTGCCGATGGGCGACCTCGCCCATGAGCTCGAGTCGCTCGTCATGCAGGTCGACAACGGCACGGTGTCGGCGGACGCGGCGGTGTTCGACGTGATCCAGGCGAGCCTCGATGAGCTCGCGCGCATGCGTGAGCACGTGTCTTCCGGACAGCGCGTGTCGCCGGCGCGCGCGATTCTTGCGCGCATCCAGAGCTTCACTCGCGGACCGGCCTCGCCAGCGCCCACACCCGCGACAGCGGCGCCCGCGCCACCGCCGAAGGTTGCTCCGCCGAAGACCGCCGCGCCGCCGAGCGCGACAGCTCAGGTGGCACAACCGACGCCGCCTGCCGCCAAGGCAGCGGTGGTTCCGCCGGCAGCGCCCGCGGCCGCCGCGCCGAAAGCGCCTGCGCCTTCACCGGCCGCCGCTGCACCGGCTCCCTCGCCAGCACCTGCCGCCGCCACCCCCGCGGCGCGCACTCCGGCACCCGCCGCCGCCGCACCGGCACCGCCGCCGCCGCGTCCACCCGTTTTTCCGCCCCGCCCGTCACCGTCCCTGGCGCCGGCCGCCGGCCCTGCGGCGATGACCGACACCGGGCTTGCCCGCATGAACGAGGAGCTCGCGCACGGTGCGCCGGCCGAAGAGGGCCTGGCCGCGCCCCAGCCCGTTCCGCCCGGACGCGAGCCGGTGCAGCCGGGCGAGCGCGTCGAGATGGCCCGCGTCGACGCCGAGCTGCTCGATCAGCTCCTGAACATCTCCGGCGAGGCGAGCATCGCGCGCGCGCGGCTCGAGCAGCAGCTCGGCTCCTTCGATTTCAACCTGGGCGAGCTCTCGCGCACGGTGACGCGCCTCAAAGAGCAGCTGCGCCACCTCGAGATCGAGACCGAGGCGCAGATCCTCCACAAGCACGAGGAGGAGGTCGGCTCGCACCGCAGCGACTTCGATCCGCTCGAGCTCGACCGCTACTCCTCCATCCAGCAGTACTCGCGTGCGCTCGCCGAGACGGCCAACGACGTGGCGAGCATCCAGCAGCTGCTCGAGAACCAGGCCAAGGACACGCAGAGCCTGCTGCAGCAGCAGGCACGCACCATCACCGAGCTGCAGAACGGCCTGATGCGCACCCGCATGGTGCCGTTCCAGCGCCACGTACAGCGCCTCGCGCGCATCGTGCGCCAGGCGGCCGCCGACACCGGCAAGCGCGCCGAGCTCACCGTCGAGGGCGCCGCCGGCGAGCTCGACCGCCAGGTGCTCGAGCGCATGTTGCCGCCGTTCGAGCACATGCTGCGCAATGCCGTCGTGCACGGCATCGAGAAGCCCGAGGAGCGCGTCAAGCGCGGCAAGTCCGACAGCGGCACCATCCTGCTCGAGCTGCACCGCGAGGGCGCCGAGGTCATGGTGCGCCTCTCCGACGACGGCGGCGGCATGAACCTCAAGGCCATCCGCGAGAAGGGCGAGTCCCTGGGGCTCATCGCGCCCGGGCAGCACCTGAGCGATGAGGACGCGATGCAGCTCATTCTCGAGCCCGGATTCTCCACCGCCGGCTCGATCACTCAGCAGGCCGGCCGCGGTGTCGGCATGGACGTGGTTGCCACCGAGATCAAGCGTCTCGGCGGCGCGCTGCACATGGAGAGCAAGGCGGGCGAGGGCACCGTGTTCACGGTGCGCCTGCCGCTCACGCTCGCGATCAGCCACGCGCTGGTGGTGCGCACGGACGAGGAATACTACGCGCTGCCGCTGCCGACGGTGGAGGGCGTACTGCGCCTCTCCAAGTCCGAGGTCGCCGCGCACCTGGGGCGCGACGCCCCGTTCTTCGAGTACGGCGGCGCGAAGTACCGCTTCCAGCAGCTCGCGACTTTCGTCGGACTCGAGCCGGCGCCGCTGCCGAGCCAGGACGTGACCATTCCGGTGGTGCTGGTGCGCGCCGGCGAGCATTCGACCGGACTGGTGGCCGATGAGCTGATCGGCAGCCGCGAGATCGTGGTGAAATCCGTCGGTCCCCAGATCTCGAGCATCCGCGGGATCTCGGGTGCCACGATCCTCGGCGACGGCCGCATCGTCATCATTCTCGACATCGGCGCGCTGGTGCGCGCCGAATGGCGCACGCGCGCCGCCGCCGCTCCGCCCGCCCAGCCCAAGGAACGCGGCGACCGCCGCACCTTCGCCATGGTGGTGGACGACTCGATCACCGTGCGCCGCGTGACGCAGCGGCTGCTCGAGCGCAACGGCATGCGCGTCATCACCGCGCGCGACGGCATGGATGCGGTGGCGCTGCTGCAGGAAAATGTGCCGGACATCATCCTGCTTGACATCGAGATGCCGCGCATGGACGGCTACGAGGTCGCCGCCCACGTGCGCAATGACCCGCGCCTGAAGGACGTGCCGATCATCATGGTTACCTCGCGCGTCGGCGAGAAGCATCGCGCGCGCGCCATCGAGCTCGGGGTCGACGATTACCTCGGCAAGCCCTACCAGGAAGCGCAGCTGCTGGATGCGATCGCGCCGCTGGTGGAGCGGCGCCGCGCCGCGGTGCGCCAGGCCTCGACGGGCAGCTGAGCCCCTTAACGGCAGTCTGCAAATGGCCGAGCGCGTCAACGAGATCTACAGCCTGCTGATTCCGCTGGTCGACGGGCGGCTCATCATTCCGCGCGCCTGCGTCGCGGAGGTGATCGGCTTTCAGACGCCGTCCGAGATGACCGGCGCGCCACCCTGGTACATCGGCACGGTGCCGTGGAACGGCAAGGCGGTGCCGCTCGTGTCCTTCGAAGGCACCTGTGGCCAGATGATCCCGCCGGCGAGCGGCCGCACCCGCGTGGTGATCCTCCATGCGCTCGGCACGCGCGTCGAAGGCGGCAACTTCGCGCTGGTGGCGCAGGGCTTCCCGCAGCTGGTGCGCGTGAGCTCGGACGTGGTGCGCCCGGACAACTCGCGGGTCTTCCCCGAGCGTGCGCCGATCATCTGCCAGATCCGCATGGTGAACGAGACCCCGCTCGTTCCCGACCTCGAGCGCCTCGAGGAGATGATCGCGGACGAGACGAGCATCGGGGCGTGACCCGGGAGACCCGCTACGGGATCGTCCCGCCGGTGGAAGCCGTAGCGGTCGTTGCAGGATGACGCGAAGAGTTAGCGGGCTCGGCGTGCGCGCAATCATCACGCTCGTCGCCGCGCTGGCCGGCGCGACGCTCGCATCCGCCGAGGATGCGGAGCTCGAGCGGTTGCGAACCGACTGGGCGCAGCTCGCGCAGTATCGCGACGAGAACCACCGGCTTCCTCCGCCCAGCGCCGCGAGGCCGCGGGTGATTTTCCTCGGAGACTCGCTCACCCAGAGCTGGGATCTGACCGGTCTCGCGCTCGACAAGGTCGAGGTGCTCAATCGCGGCATCAGCGGCCAGACCACGCCGCAGATGCTCGTCAGGTTTCGCCAGGACGTCGTCGAGCTGAAGCCGGCTGTCGTCCATATCCTCGCCGGCACCAACGACCTGGCCGGGAACACCGGGCCCGCCACGCTGGCGGCCATCGAGAACAACCTGAGCTCGATGGTCGAGATCGCCGAGGCCAGCCACATCCGGGTGGTGCTCGGCTCGGTACTCCCGGCGCTCGATTACCCCTGGAGACCAGGGCTGCAGCCGGCGCCCAGGATCGAAGCGCTGAATGACTGGATACGCACTTACGCCAGGCAGCACCGGCTCGTGTATGCCGACTACTACTCCGTGCTGCTCGACTCGCAGGGCGGTCTCAGATCCGAGCTGGCCGATGACGGCGTGCATCCCAACCGCGCCGGTTACGCGGTCATGGACCCGGTTGCCCGAGAGTCGATCCGGCAGGCCCTCGCGCCGCACTGAGCGGATGCAGCAGGAGAGCGTGTGATTCTCCTTTTGGCAATAGTTAGGTGATTGACTAACTATTGCTCGGGGGGCCTCACGCGCGCGCCGGCGGCAAAGGGCGATGGCCCGACTAGAGATCGCCGAACGTCCGCTGCAGCAGCGCGAGCGCCGCGATCGCCGCGGTCTCGGTGCGCAGCACGCGCGGACCCAGGCGCAGCGCCGTGAACCCGGCCGTGACCGCCGCGTGCTCCTCCTCGTCCGTCAGCCCACCCTCGGGCCCGATGAGCACGGTGACGCCGCCACTCGGCCGCGGCACATCGTTCAGCGCCGCGGTGCCGACCGGAGAGAGCAGCAGTCGTGTGTCGGACGACGCGTCCGCAGCGCCCTTGAGGAAGTCTCTGAGCGCCACCGGTGCTGCGACCGTGGGCAGGCGGTTGCGCCCGCACTGCTCGCAGGCGGCGATCGCGATCGCCCGCCAGTGATTCACCTTGCGGTCGGACTGTTGCGCGGTGAGTCGCACGACACTGCGCTCGGTCAGCACCGGCACGAGGCGCGACACGCCGAGCTCGGTCGCCTTCTGCACGACGAGATCCATGCGCTCGCCGCGCGAGACGCCCTGCGCGACGGTGAGCTCGAGCGGCGACTCGCGCTCGATCGCCTGCTGGGCACCGACAGCGACGATCACCTCGCCGCCGTGGGCCTTGTCGATGCTCGCCTCGTACTCCCCGCCCGCGCCGTCGAAGAGGATCAGGGCGGCGCCCACCCGCAGGCGCAGCACGCGGGTGATGTGGCTCGCGGCATTGCCCTCCAGCTTCACGCGCTTGCCGGAGAGCAGGGGACCCTCGACGTAGACCCGGGTCAGGCGCATGTCGCGAGCCCGATGCCTTCTCGTGCCACATCCACCATGAGATCGATCTCCTCGGGCGTGATGACGTAAGGCGGCATGAAATACACGACGTTGCCGACCGGGCGCAACAGCACGCCGCGCTCGAGCGCGTGGCGGTAGACGGTGAGGCCGCGGCGCTCCTGCCAGGGGTAAGGCGCGCGGCTCAGCTTGTCGCGCACCATCTCGATCGCGACGATCATACCGCGCTGGCGCACCTCGGCGACGTGTGGATGGTCTTCGAGCTCGCGCGCGCGGGCGCCCATGTGTGCGGCCAGCGTGCGGTTACGCTCGAGCGTGCCGTCCTCGCGGAAGATTGCGAGGCTCGCGCGCGCGGCGGCGCAGGCGAGCGGGTTGCCGGTGAAGCTGTGGGAGTGGAGGAAGGCATTGAGCTTCACGTACTCGTCATAGAAGGCCGCATAGATCGGCTCGGTCGTCATCACCGTCGAGAGCGGCAGGTAACCGCCGGTGAGGCCCTTCGAGAGACACATGAAGTCGGGGCGGATGGCGGCCTGCTCGCACGCGAACAAGGTTCCGGTGCGCCCGAATCCCACGGCGATCTCATCCGCGATCAGGTGCACCGCGTGGCGGTCGCAGGCCTCGCGCAGCATCTCGAGATACAGCGGATCGTACATGCGCATGCCGCCCGCGCACTGCACCAGCGGCTCGACGATCACCGCGGCCGCCTCGTGCGCGTGGCGCTCGAGGGCCGCCTGCATGTATGCGAACTGTGCCCGCGAGTGCTCGGCCCAGCTCGCGCCCCCGGCGCGCATATAACAGTCGGGCGAGGGCACGGTGATCACGTCCATGAGCAGGGGTTGGTAGATCTCCTTGTAGAGCTCGACGTTGCCGACCGCGAGCGCGCCCAGGGTCTCGCCGTGATAGCTGTTGGAGAGAGTGA
>Ga0335081_10000711_pt1 | contig 54911 bp, 70 predicted proteins | sample Lox_Sample_35_FD_206713 | JGI IMG/M metagenome (GOLD analysis project Ga0335081, IMG submission 206713) | Soil microbial communities from Loxahatchee National Wildlife Refuge, Florida, United States - Lox_Sample_3.5 | ecosystem: Environmental > Terrestrial > Soil > Wetlands | place: USA...
CATCCTCGCGTCGGGGATGACCGAGGAGCCTGTCCCTGTTCCCTGGTGGGGAGGACGGTCGCTCAGGCTGTCCACCTACAACGGCCCCAACCCGCGTTAGCCGATTTCTCTCCCGTGGAAATCCAGGTTAGCGCGGGGTCGAGGACGACCAGACATTGTCCCGGCCGTGGTCGCGACTAGGTTCCGCCTCGAGCACTTTCCCAGAGAGGAGCTGGGCGGGGCTTTTCGGCGCCTCGCTAACCGGCGACAGGTCGCACTTCGCGCGAGGCTCGGTCCCCCCGGCGAGACGGCCAGTCGCTCGCGGAGGTCGGCCGGAACGTCGGCCAAGACAACCTCGACTGTTAGGGGCACCCGTCCGCGGGTCCGCTCCGCGTTATAGGGTAGCGGCCCCCACCGTGTATTTTGTAGCGGTAAGGCTACCCGTGAGGGTGCAGACGTGCCCTCTCGCCTTGAGGTCCGTCGTGCGCTGGGATACACTGTCGTCATGGCTAAAACCGCCCAGTATGCGTTCCGCCTGCCTCCCGAGCACATCGAGCTCCTCGAACGCTCCGCCACCCGCCTCGCGAACCGGCTGGGGCTTTCGATCACCCGTACAGACGCGCTCAAGATGCTCCTCGACTTCGCCCAGAAGGTGGAGAGGATCCGCGAGTCACGGGTCGCAAGCTACACCGAGCAGCTCGCCGAACTACCTGCTGGCCCGGAGCGCGACCGCATTCAGCAGGCGCGCGACGACTGGGGAACCATGCCTTACGACCGGCTCCTTCGCCTAGCCGAGCTCCAGGCAGTCGGCACCGTCGCGGTCGACGAGATCCGCCGCTCGGCCCACGCTCATGGCCTCGACCAGCTCTCCAGCAGCTCCCGTTTGCCCTTTGAATCTTGCGGCCACTAGCTGAGCGGGGACAAACTCGCCGAACGAAGAGAAGAGCGCAACAAGGTCTTCAGCTTGTGCCGTCTGAATGGACTGTCTGAACTTGGGGCGCGCAAGGACACGCGCGTACTCGTCGAGGATGCGGTTGTTGACGAGTGGAATGACCTGGCCATCGCGCACGAAGTCGAGCACACGAGCCGGCGGACCACCAACGGTGAGGAGCCCAGAGACAAGTACGTTCGTGTCGACGACGACTCTCAGGATCAAGGCGCTCTCCTTCGAGAGCGACGTACTTGCTGAATTTCAGAGTCGATCTCGGTGAGTAAAAAGGGAACGTTTAATCCCGCGGACTTCCTCCACCAAGAGACTCCATGACGTGGTCGGCGGCACCTCGCCCGCCGACGAGGTCAGGAAGCGACGCCATCGAATCAGAACCCGAAACCCCGGTCAGGGAGGACGAAAGGGGCCAGTCATGTTGATGATACTGCTGGACAGCGGCCTCCTCGTGGGCAGCGCGCAAGTCCCGTAGCACGGCTGTCAGCGGCATGTGCTAGTCGCTGGAGGTGGGCTTTTTTTGGCGGCGGTGGCGCGAGGTCGGTGGGCGGGAGGGCATCCGATAGGCCAGATGATGCCAGGTACAACCGACATCGGCGCGGGATCGGGACAACAGCTGCTGCTCTCCTGCATTCCGCCGCGAGAAGTGATCGAGGGCTACATCGTCGAACATCCGATCTGGCGCGCCTCGACAAACATCACACCAAGCTGCTGCGCACCCCGCAAGAGCCTCCTGGCCGGCATCCCCGCGGCGGCTACGAGATTGTCGACCCCAGACACCATCTGCTCCCGAACCGGGCACCCGCCGGATGCGCTACCGCATCGTCTCCGGGCCTCAGAACTAGGGCCCGCGACGAACATGCACCGAGGCCCGGAGGCCTTCAAAAAGATGATGGCAAGCGACGACACGCAACAGCGGCAATTGGTTCTACTTCCACCGCGGCGGGAGATCCTAACCTCGGAAGGCAACGTGGCTGACTGGCCGCTGTTCGTCCTGAACAGCAAGCAGGCTCATCCACGAGTGAACCTTGACGGTCTCAGCAGCGAGGCAGCGCGGCTCAAGCTCATCACCGCGTATCGCCGCGAGGTGACCATCGCTCAGACTGACTCCACCACCAGCCGGAGGATTGAGAAGACCTGCATTATTAGTGCCTCCCCTGATTTTGGTTTCCCCGGCGACCTGGGACAGCGCGTGTTTTACACGCTCGTGGGCCTATGGGTGGAACAGGACCGTGCCGATGACCCTCGCGTGTACGTAAGCCCGGCTGAGCTTTGTCGGCGCCTTGGCCTCGGCCGAAGCGGTAAGGCCATCGAGAACGTGCTCGCCCAGCTCCGAGCGATGAAGGCCCAGCAGATCGAGTTCCGCAACGCATGGCGCAGCAAAGAAACGTACGAGCGACGAACACGCCTCGAGGCTGGGAGCAAGACGGTGTCGCTCATCGCCGACTGGTCCATTGGCGCTGAAGAAGCGGGCCGCCGCCGCTTCACCGAGTTCTCGCAAGTATTGGCCAAGCACGACGCGAGCGGCGCTGAGGGTCCTGCCCCCCTTCCCTGGATCATGCTTGGCGCGGAAGTCCACCAGTCGCTCCGCGGCCGCTACATCTTGCCGGCGGACCCAGAGTACATGTCGGCGCTGAAGCCCACCGCGCGGCGGCTCTACTTCCTCTACAACAAGCGCATGGGCACCAAGTGGAGCTACGCCGAGCGTCTGGCGACCCTCGCACTGCGCCTGCCGCTCGACGGACGAGGCCCTTACGAGCAGGAGCGGACATTGGTGCGAGCGCTCGAGGAACTGACGCAGGAGTTGCTCGTCGGGGCAAACCATCGACGAGTGCGGTTCCTCCAGCACTACGTCATCGAGGGTGGCGCGCGCGAACGCGTGGAACACGGCAAGCCCAAGGGCTCTCCTGGGACTGACGGACGGGTAACGTCAGACGAACGGGTCGTGACCATATACTTCGAGGGGCGTACTCCTGTGGCGCAGCTGCTCCGCCAACGTGGTGCGACAACGTCAGCGGCTGCCGACCCCAGCGAGGATGCTGAGTGACCGGCGCCCCCCGACGAGCCCCGGAGAGTGTACTTCCAAACGTGCTGCCGGCGCCCCTGGCCGCAGTTGCAGGGGGCACCGACGAAACAAGTTCTCTCGAGCGCTGTGCGAGGCGCTGGAAGCGCGCGGCCCTCGCCGGCTACAGAACGGCTAGAGCGATCCAAAGCGGGGCGGCAAGCCAACTGCGCTCGTTTACCGCGGTTGCCCGTTTAGAAGTACGCACCATTGCCCTTACCCGAAAGAGACACGGTTGGAAGTACAGCCTCGAGTCCGGACCTGTGCGTACTTCCAAGCGGCCAGTGCGTACTTCCAGACCGGTTAGCAGAGTTATCCACGTACTTCCAAACGGACGATGCGCCTAGGCAGGGTGATGCCCTGTGAAAACAAGGATATCGGAATGCGTACTTCCAAACGGCAGCCCAGGGCTGGCTTGCCAGTGCACGTACTTCCAAACGGCGCGAGTGCGTACTTCCAAACTGTGCATCGGGGAAAAACCCAATGTTTCCGGTTGACGGGTTCGTACTTCCAAACGATAGACGCGTACTTCCAAACGGCGCGACGCTCAGAAACCTAAAGAACTACAGCTAGTTAACTAACGATGGAGCAATAAGAAAAAAGATTAGAAAGAAACTATTTAGAAAACTTCACAGAGCAAAGACGATATCGCTCAACGAAGCGGCTCACTTAGACGGGTGCCTTTCGAAACAGAGGCGAGCTCCGCTCCCCTGTACTCCCAACTCTGATCCATCGCTCAGGGTCAGTCCCCGCGCAGAAACAAGGACCGGGATTCCAGTAGCAGTGGAGCAGAAAGTGGCGCCTTCCCGTTCAGTTTGCTGAACGGGTACTGTAGTGTGGCGGCGCGATGGGCCCGGAAGAGGCACGCCAGCGAGTCGCCCGCCACGGACACTGCTGAGGCGCTCACCAGAAACCAGCCACTTCTGCTCGCGAGAACCAGGCCACTCGCAGAACACGAAACGCGCTCTTTGGCGCGCGCCACGACGACGGCCGATGAATCGCGTCCACAAGAACTCCGGGCACTTGGCTGCGCGCTGTTGGCGCAGCCGAGGGCACGGAGTCGCGGGGGACTGGGGGTGCAACCCCCGGCGAGTGGCCTGCTCCTGGTAAGCATACCCCTGTCGTTTCTCGCGAGCGCTTCAGGAACCTGGATGCGCGACTGCGCCGCGCCGCCTTCCGCCTGGAGATGGCTCAGGTTGAACGTACCTGGGCCGTTGTTCGCCAAACGCGAGGACCTGTCCGTGCGAGAGATCTCCAGGAGCGTGGGCCTGAGCCCGACGCGCGTTCATCAACTCCTCGGCGACCCAGCTGCGACGATGCTCGAGCACGCTCTCTCGGCCCTGCGCGAGCTGGGTTGGCCAGCGCCGGAGGACGCCAGCGCCAAGGACGGAGAGCTCGTGGCGGATCGGCTTGCTGACGAGTCCCAGCTCCTCATGTCCTGCGCCGGCTGGCTCGAGCAGCTCGCTCGCGGTGGCCATCCACCGATCATAAACCTGCGACCGGACGCCGACAGGCCGGACACTGACAACGTGGCCATCGACCAGGCGCGCGTCGTCAGGATTCTCCGCCACGTCGCGAGCGACATCGACGAACTCGCTCGCGCTCGGCGTGTCACCGATCTTTCATCGGTCGTCGTCGACGCAGACCCGCGGCTGGGTCGTCGCCGGCGGCTGGCCGAGCCGCTGATCGAGTTCCCCAAGGACCCGCTCAGCATTCCGCAGTCCCGGCGTGCCTGGGCCGAGTACGAACGCCGGCTCCGTCGCGCCGGGCTCCCGGTTCCACCGGACCCCTGGCGCCACCTTGGGCCATATGTCGGCAAAGGCGGGCGGTGAGTTCGCGACCCCGCCAGCGCTCAACTCCAACGTGCCGTTCAGCAGACTGAACATGAAAACGCCGTTTTCTGCTTCACTGCTACCGGCACCCCCTCATCGCCTCCTCCTTCCTTTGCGAGAACGCCATGGGTTGCGACGGCGATGAGTAGATCGGCCAGCGCCGTGACGAGTTGACGCTCCGCCTCGGTGGGTACCTCCGCTAGACACTGTGTGAGCAACGTCAACCGTAGTTGAGGGCTCGGTGCAGGCTTCTCGTTCATCGGCGGCCTCCTCTCCGCCGAAGGATCTATCGTCCCCGGGACGGACCCCTGGGAGCCTAACGTCCTCCTCGACTGGATGAAGGGGCCCGCGCCGACCTCGGGTTCCCTCGCGGCCGCGAAGTTCCTGTTGGGCGTATGGAACGGTGGCCGCGGCACGGAGTTCGAGCCGTTCGACCTCTTCCAAGCGTGGTCGGTCTGGGATGACAGTCACCGGCAAGCTGCCCTCCAGTGGCTCGAACTGCCATTCTGGCCCTGACCCTGAGGCGACCGTTCACCAGCATTCGTGGGGAGCCATGAACACACCGATCCATCGCGTTGCGGTGCTCCTGGCAGCCGCATGCGCCGCCTCCTGTAGCTCCTCACAACACCATCAGCAGCCGCCAGTCGGCCATGTTGTGCTCGAGTCCGCCTCCGGCAAGACCAAGGGTCGGGGTCGAGATCGCGCGGACTCCGGCCCAACAGCGGCGCGGCCTCATGTTCCGGAAGTCACTCCCGCTTGACGAGGGCATGCTCTTCGTATTCCAAGAGAACGCGGACCACAGCTTCTGGATGAAGAACACGCTCATCCCGCTCGACATGATCTTCATCGACCAGTCCGGCTACATCGTAGGCATCGTCGCGAACGCAGTACCAACTACAACCACGGCTCGCAGGGTGGCCCAGGCCAGCCGGTACGTCCTCGAGGTCAACGGCGGGTTCGCTGCCGCCCACAACGTCCACCCGCACGACCAGGTTCACTTCGACGGTCTAAACATCGCGCTCACCGGCAACTGAAGGGGAAACCCCGTCATGCCAGACGACCCCTGTCCCGTGTGCGGTCTTCATCACCTCGGCCGCAGGCCGTGCTACTACGACCGACTCCGAGCTGCGCTCGGAGGTCTGGAACCGAGCGAGGCCGAAGACCGCATCCTACGCTGGCTCGCGAAATGGGACGATTCGACCATCGAACCGATCATCTCGCTCTTCGACCGCCTCCGCTCCCGCGGCGCCAAGTAGCTCCCGGCGGCGCCGCGCCGCGCCCCCTGGCCGCGGCGACGCGGTGCCGCCGACCACGAGGAAACACGGACATGGCTCACCACTGCCCCGGATGCGGGCTCATCCGCCATTGCCAGGGCGACATCGACGACCTCGTCTTCTCCGACACTCCCGCGGAGCTCCTCTGCAAGCACTGCGACGATCAGAATCTCGCGGAACCCATGGACGAGGACCTCGACTAGCACCAGCTCGGAGACCCACGTGTCGGACCGAAAATACATTCAGCCACCCGCGGCAGACCGCGCACGCTTTTCGATCGAAGTCACCGACAACCTGGTCGTGCTCGAGGACCTCGACCAAGGCCGGACCGTCACGAACGACGCCGACCCCGTGATCGCAGACCTCGCGCAGGAAGGCCTCCTGCGCGGCCGCCGAGTCATCTACCGCGACACCATGGGCCGCTGGGACGAGCTGCTGCATGACGGAACCCGCTTCGCAGGATTCCGCCCCTTCGCCCAGACCTGAGACGCACGCATGCGCCAGCAGCGACCGGCTCAGCGCCAGCTCCCCGAGCTTCTAGAGAATCTCCGCCCGACCGCGAGCGGCATGAACTGGGCCCTCGTCACGGCCGACTCGCTCAGCGTTCTGCCCACCCTTCGCCCCCAGTCAGTCGACCTCATCTTCGCGGACCCCCCGTATCGTCTTTCCAACGGGGGTAGCACCTGTCGGAACGGACGCAGAGCCAGCGTCGACAAGGGCGCCTGGGACCGCTCCGACGGCGTCGTCGCGGACCACGCGTTCCACATGCAGTGGCTCGCTGCGTGTCAGCGGCTGCTGAAGCCCTCCGGTACGATCTGGGTCTCGGGTACGCAACACGTCATCTTCTCCATCGGCTACCCGATGCAGGAGCTGGGCTTCCATCTCCTCAACACGATCACATGGTTCAAACCCAACGCGTCGCCGAACCTCGCCTGCCGCTTCTTCACGCACTCGACAGAGATCCTGCTCTGGACCAGCCCTTCCCGCAGCCGCCCGCTCGGCCACCGCTTCCACTATCAGCACATGAAGAGCACCAACGGGGGCCGCCAAATGCGAGACCTCTGGAACATCGCTGAGCGGCCGGAGCCCGGCGGTGACCAGGTGGTCTGGTCGATCCCCACCCCGGGCCCTCGCGAGAAGGCACACGGCAACCATCCGACCCCAAAGCCCCTCGCGCTCCTAGAGCGGGTCCTCCTCGCCAACACGGACCCCGGCGCGCGCGTCCTCGACCCCTTCTGCGGTTCCGGCACCACCGGCGTCGCCGCCCTCCAGCTCGATCGCAACTTCCTCGGCCTCGACCGAGAACAGGACTACGTCAACCTGGCCGCAAGGCGCCTTCGCGCCGTCCAAGAGTCTCAGCGCTCCACCTAAAGCGACACCCCGACACGCGCCTCTCCCGTGCAAGGGCTCGCCCCCCAGCGCCGTGCCCCAGAACCTCCGGGTCGCCTGCCCTGTCCACGGTCGCCACTCCTCTGCTCTCCGGTCATTTCTGCGCTGCTCCTCTGCAGTACCGCAGCCGCCATCCACCACCTGACACCTGCACCTCTCGCGGTCCCCCGATGAACCCTGGACCGACCTCCTGTTCAGCATTCGTCTCCCTCATCGCTGCTGCGCCCCGGCCCGACACCACTTCGACCCTCCGCTAAATCTCCGAACCGCGCCGGCCAGCAACTGCACTGGCCGTCGGCGCGTTCCGCGCCTCACGGTTCGAGATCGCTCGGACTTGTGTGCCAGGAATGCTTCACCCAGTGGGACCAGCAGCAGGAGGTGCTCGAAATGATGCTCTCGGGCAGCTTCGGCCTCGTTCATCCGGCTCTCGCTGCGGGAGAGGCAGAGGTTGACGCACTCCTCGCCGACCCCGGCAAGGCTCCTGCCCGCCCAGCCCTGCCACCCTCCGGGCCCGGGCCGAGGCTCCGCCTGGTTTGAGACATCGCCGGCCGCCCGCCTTCACGAGGCGGCCGGCGCCGTCTACCCAGGAGATTCCACATGAACCTCGCCATCACTGGCCGTCGGCCGAAGAACCTGGGCGGCTACGAGATCCCGAACCGCACGTACGACGCGGTTCGCCGCGCTCTACGCGCGCGTCTCCTCGAGCTCCGACCGGAAAAGGTGCTCACCGGCATGGCGCTTGGGGTCGATCAGTGGGCCGCCGAGCTGTGCATCGAGCTGAAGATCCCCTTCGTCGCCGTCATCCCTTTCGTCGGGCAGGAGAAGGCGTGGCCGCGCGCGGCACAGAAGCGGTACCACGCGCTCCTCGCTGAGGCGGCCGAAGGCGTCGTCGTGAGTCGAGGTGAGTACACCCCGGAGAAGATGCACCTCCGGAACGAATATCTCGTCGAGCACGCCGATGAGCTGCTCGCCATCTGGGACGGCTCTCCCGGCGGCACGAGCGCCTGTCGCGCGTACGCGCTGAAGGAGGGCTGTCCGGTCACCGAGATAGACCCGACGACGCTCACCTGAGCGCCGCGACGGCCGCCCCGCTCCACGCGCGGGCGGCCGGCGCCACCCCTCTCGTCGAGGGAACCAGACCATGCCAGCTTCGAAGCGAACACCGCTTCTCGCGGCACAGGACCGGGTACACGACTACAGCCCGCGGGTCCTTTCGGACATCGACCTTCTCACCGCTCTCCTCGGAGTCAGGGGCTCCAGCGCGCCGCGCGCCGCCGCGCAGCAACTCCTCGACGTCCTTCCCTTGACCGAGCTCGCCTGGTCGTCTCCCGATGCCCTGCTGCAGCACTCCGGGATCGGCCCCGCCCGCGCCGCAGCCTTCGCGGCCGCCTTCGAACTCGACCGCCGCGGCGCCTGGTCGCCCCCAAGGCGAGGACAACGCTGCCTCGATCCGCAACGCGTGTACGAGCTCATGCGTTTCCCGGCTCCGACCCAGAGGTTCCGAGGCCCCAACATGCCGCAAGAGGCCCCCCGCCTCTCCGACCGATGGTCTGCGCTGCGCCGCCGCCCCCGGTGGGGCGGCGCAGCGCCCCTCGTTGCAGTACCCGCCGTTTCCACGTAGATTCTACGGAGGTCCCTTGCACGGAAACGGGAGTACCACCATGGCTGCTCGCAAGATCAAGCTCACCCTCGAGCTCTCCGAGGACGTCAACAACTCCCTCCAGGAGATCGCTGAGGAAGCCGGCACCACCAAGAGCGATGTCCTTCGCAAGGCCATCAGCCTCATGAAGGTGGCCAGCTCGGAGAAGAAGAAGGGTCGCGAGCTCGCCGTCATCGACTCCAAGAGCGAGAAGGTGGTGAGCCACATTGTCGGCGTCTGACAACGACAAGATCCAGGAGCTGTCTTCTCCCGCCACGGCGCCTGGGGCACCACCCTCCGGCGTCGTCGACGTCGGCTCGCTCCTCGCTTCGAGCGAGGTCACGATCCGCCCCCAGGAAGACCCGGCCGACGCGGATCTCCGTCGCTTCAAGGACCGCGCCCGATTCCTCCTCTCCTGGGGAGTGGTCCTCGGCGTCGGAGGCGTCGCGCTTCACCTGACGCTCAGCGATCACGTCTCGGCCCACCGTGCCGCGTGGGGCAAAACCATCGTCGCTGGCCTGCTGAGCGCCCTCGGCGGATACGCCCTCGGCAAAAGCGAGAAGCGCTGACCGTGGCCACCTCTCCCGCCGCTGCCCCTGCGCGCCTCTACTTCGTCCACCTGATCGTCTTCTGCAGGCGCTTCTTGATTTTCGACCTCGGACTGAGGCAGGAAAACAGGAAGTGACGGAACCGAGCAGGTCCGGAGGTCGTGATGGACGCGGTGAGAGCTCCTGTGGTGGTGGTGACCGAGCCGGCGGAGGTCGATCGGCGCCTCCAGGAACTGGCGGTTAACGTCGGAGTCCTCCACCAGGCGCTCAGGGCGGGCCTGACTGAGCGGAACGCCTGCACGCCGAACGACCCCGCCCGGATTCGGCGGGTTCGTCACCTGGGGCCGGGCCGTGCGCCGGCTGCGCAAGCTACTCATCCTGCGCGGCTGGCGGAGAACGAACCTCCGCCGCCTGGCGGCGGTCGTCAACCCTGAGGGCACGGTGGCCATCGCCGTCTCCACTGGCGATGAGCGCACCGGGATCGACAACCCCGAGGCCGCGCCCCAGACCAGGTATGCGAAGGGCCCGGCCTGGAAGGCAGCCGTAGAGGACAACCGCGGGCAGCTCGACTTCCCGCCCATCCCTGGGATGGTGCCCGACGAGCCCGACGACGGCATCCTCTCGGAAGAAGAGGCGGAGCGGCTCAACCGCGTCACCTGGGTACTGATGTTCTACGTCGATGCGGGCGGGACCAGGTGCGAGCTGTCGTTGCCCCGCAACATGGGGCCGGACTCCAAACTCGATGCCTGGGCCGACCGGATTATCCTCCCGTCCCTTCCCAACGACCCGGAGCCCGTGCTCGAGCAGGCGGTCCCGCCTGCGCCGATCGATGTACCCGTGAAGCGACGCGCCGTGTAGGAGGCGGCAATGTTCAACCCATCGAGGCTCGCCCTGGCGCGCAGGCGCCGGGGCATGACGAAGATCCGCCTGGCGGAGGCGGTCGGCCTCACGCCCAGGAGCATCACCGGCTTTGAGACGTCGCGCGACATCGAGCCCAGCCCCCAGACCATCGAAGCTCTGGGCCGCGCACTCGGCTTTCCGCCCGAGTTCTTCCATGGCGACGATCTGGTTGAGCCGTTGAAGGAGAGCGCCAGCTTCCGGGCGCTCACCTCGATGACTGCGAGCGAGCGCGACGCCGCTCTGGCCGCCGGGGCGATCGCGTTCCAGCTGGCGACCTGGATCGGCGAGAGGTTCGAGCTTCCCCCGGCGACTATGCCGGACGTGCGGGGCTCGTCGCCCGAGGCCGGCGCGGCGGCCCTCCGGACCCTGTGGGGGCTTGGCGAGCAACCCGTCGGCAACATGGTTCACCTACTCGAATCGAAGGGCGTACGGGTGTTCTCGCTCACCCACGAGTGCAAGGAAGTGGACGCCTTCTCGGTCTGGCGGGCCGAGGTGCCCTTCGTGTTCCTGAACACCATGAAGTTAGGCGAGCGTGGACGCTTCGATGCGGCCCACGAACTTGGGCACCTGGTGCTCCACCACAGCGGCGGGTTCGACAGCCGGACCGCTGAGGTCGAGGCCGACCGCTTCGCCTCGGCATTCCTAATGTCCCAGGGAAGCATGCTCGCGCTCGATGCCCGGAACCCGCGCCTGGACCAGCTCACGAAGCTGAGAAAGCGGTGGAAGGTGTCGACCATCGCACTGACCCACCGGCTGCACGCGCTCGGGATGATCACGGACTGGCACTATCGCCACCTGTGCATCGAGATCTCGAAGCGGGGGCTCCGCTCGTCCGAGCCGGACGGCATCCCGAGGGAGACGTCCCAGGTACTCGACAAGGTGTTCGCCGCGCTGCGCCAGGAAGGCGTCACGAAGACCGACGTCGCTCGCGAACTACACCTCTACCCCGCCGACCTGGATGCCATCGTGTTCGGCTTGATGATCTCGGCCGTAGAGGGTGGCGGTACAGGTGGGTCGCGGGGACGGCGGCAGAGGCCGAATCTTCGGATCGTGTAGCAGACGTTGAGGGCGGCCCCCAGGCCGGCCCTCGACGTCTGCTAAGGGAGGGGCGAGGGCGAGACCTTGACGGCCCCTGGAATCCGTGAAACACTAGTGATATCAGGAACTTAGTAGACATATGCCAATTATCGGACCCTCGGGGCATGGCGGCGCCGTCGAGATCGTGCGTGCTGCAGCCGCAGAAAGTCCCGGAGCGTGCTCTGTGCGATGCCTCGCTTCTTCGCGGCCTGGCGGACAGACACGCCGCGCGCCACATCATCGCGGGCAGCGGAGAGCGCGATGGGGGAACGCCGCGGGCGGCCGAGGGGTCTGCCCTCGGCTCGAGCGCGCTCCATGCCGGCCCGAACACGCTGCTTGTGGCGCTCGCGCTCGTGCTCGGCCATCGCACTGAAGATACCGACGAGGATCTGCCTCACCATGCCGCTCGTAGTGTCGAGCCAGGACTCCTTGACGCTCACCACGAGCACGCCCAGGCGGTCGAGGTCGACTACGTCCAGGATGTTGTAGACGAACGAGCGCCCGAACCTATCGATGGCCCAGATCACGAGGACGTCGAACCGGCGCTGGCGCGCGTCGCTCATCATGCGCTGGAACACCGGGCGCACGGCCGCGGCGGACGCGCCCTCCTCGTACACCTCAATGAGCTTGTAGCCCCTGGCGTGCGCCACGGCCTCGCAGTCGGCGCGCTGATTCTCGACCGTCTGCTTCGATGGATCGGAAACGCGCAGGTAGATCGCGCAGCGGGTGGGCTTGACCATCCGCAAACTATAGCGGCGACAGATGCGTGCAGCGCCCAAGGGTGCGAAACGACTGCGTCCAACGCGCAGCGGAGCGGCTAGCCCCTTTCCGCGCACCACGCCCTAACGGGTAACATTAGCGTAGATTTTGGCACGGCTGCGGCTGGGACCCCTCCTCGGGCGCGAATTCCACGGGGCGCATGCGGTCCCTCCTCGGCGGTTGACCGTTCCCATGCTAACCAAAGAAACAAAGCAATCAACAAAGAAACCAACAAACACCAAAACTCCCCCTCTTCGAGGTAGCATTCACCCCGAACGGGTCCTCGCGAGGCCGCCGCTCAATTATCGGAAAAGTGGGAGGAAAACGGACGTTTGCTCTTGATAATCTATTTTATCAATAGCAAGCTCCCCTCCCCTGGCGAACCACCAACCGCCCGTTCAGGCCGCCCCTGATGGGCACCCCTTACAGCGGCAGCCTTCCCCAGGGTCTCGCCGACGGCGCCCCCCCCCCCCCCTCCCCCGAGCCCCGAGTGGTTCGCCCTTCGAGCCGGACACGCCCGAGGCGGAGCTCTTCCACCAGCGCAGTGGGCGAGCTGCTGCAAGCACTTGAAGGTGATGGCGCGTTTCCGACGGAGATGGTGCAACCACATCGCGCACGACCTGCCTCCTCCTCGCAAAGCAGGACGAATGTGCACCGGCACGCCGGATGCGTCTTGCTCGTCGAGGAAGCAAGCGCCTGAACCGAAGGAAGAAGCGGCGGCGCCGACCGACAGGAGCCTGACCGATGGGGGCTTCTCCTGCCCGCGCGAGCACTCCCACCGCGAGAAACGACCGGCCATCCTCGGAGTCAATGGGGGGCCCTGGGATCCGTCACGTCTCAGCACTGCCCGAGTTCACGGGTCACCTCGCGCAGCGCCTCTTCTTCGCCAACCAGGGCTACCGTAAAGGCCTGTAACGGCGCCAGCCACGTGCGCAGCGTGAAGATCCCGATTTGCCCACAGGTGCCCAGCCCCTCACGACGCCGCGGCCTGCCGGGTGAGCATTCGCCACATGCCCCCCCGGCCAGCGACGCAACTGTAGCGACCGAGGAACGTGCGCTCAGCCAAAGCAGCCGCCAACGAGGACGCCCAATCGGACCGTCGCGCGATGGTCTGACGACGGTCGTGATTACCGGCTGGCCGGGCAAGCGATTCTCCCCTCCGTCCCAGCCGCTGATCGGCGCTCGAGCACACTTTCGCACGTGAGAAGGTCCTCGAGCACAGCAGCCGGGAGCCCGCGGGGACGGGGCCCGGTCGGCGACACGCCTTGCCGGGATCGGTGATCGGTACCGACCGGAATGGCCGATCGGCATGGCCGGAATACGCAGTCTGGACCTCATCTATCCATTTCTGCCACATCGGCTTTTTCTCGAAAATCGAAAAAAGTCGATCCGCACGTAGTTGGTCTGCCCCTACATTCGCATTGGTTGACCGTGAACCGAGACGCCTTTCACGACGACAGGAGAACCAATGCAAGACATCGACAATGGCCCGAACGCGTTCGACAAACCCGAAGGATCCACTATGCGGTTGTGCACCAGTAAGTCTGTCTTCCGGCTGGATGACTACATGAAGAAGGGTATCATGAAGGAGCGCCACGCCCTCGAGCTCCAAAGTGCCATCCAGCGGCGCGACACCATCCTCATCGGTGGCGACACATGCACCGGAAAGACTACCCTGATCAATGCTTTGCTGCTCGAGAGCAAGGAAGACGACAGGTGCTGCGTTGTCGAAGAGGGTATTTCCGAACTGCAGTGCTCGGCGCCGAACTACCTAATGCTGCTCGTTCAGCCGCCTGTCTATTCGTGGCGTCGCGCTCTCGGTCTTGCGGTACGCCAACACCCCACCCACCTCATCGTCAATGACATCGCGTGGGATGGCAGAACCCTTGAGCTGCTGATCAAGGCATGGGGGTACCCGCGCCGCGCCGGATTAGGAACATTGCATGTGCCTGTCCATGCCTCGCGTAACGAGAATGGCGAAGGCTCCGTTACGGCATGGATGCTCGATCGCATATGTCAGGTCACTGCTGCGGTCGATGACCCCGAGTGGCACGACAGGGTGGACTACGAGGACTACGAAGACGAAGACATTGTCTATCCTATGTCGCGACAGATGATTGCGCACACCATAAACCTCGCCCAGGGAATTCAACCTTCTTGCTCACCGCACTAGACAGGGTACTGGGAGTCAATTCTGACGGATCCTGGCATCTTGCACCTCTCATTTGAGCCTCTTGGCCCAGAGACGGACGCGGTAGCGGTTCGTGGCACCTGCTTCCGATCAGAGGCGCGCAACGTGAAGAATGCCGTTGAGATCTGCTCGGGGGATCTGGGGTCCCAGCGGCATCCGTTCCAAGACCTACGCTAAGGTTACCCGGTCGGGTACCGAGCCCCCGTGATTTCAGGGCGTTGTATGTACGGACGACGCGAGAGCTAGGGACGCTGTGAGTGAAGTTGCGGACCTTGCCAAGCCGCTGGAATTGTAGGATCGTGTCTCGCTACCGCAGGTTTCGGCATCGCTGCCGCTGAGACCCCGTCTGGAACAGGCGATGGCGCTTGGCTGGCGGGATCCGGAACTCGTCGACGAGCCGAAGACCGTCAGGAATGCCGCCTGACCTAGCCGGCGCATTCCTTGACGCCCCGAACCACCGTCGCGCGCCGGCCGCCCTGCGACGAGCGCGGGCGGCGCGGCGCCGCTCCCGGGGAGACCTTCCATGCCAAACATCGAAGCCACACACGAGTTCACGTGCCTCTTCCCCTTCTGTGGCCTCGGCGCCGGCGCGCGGGGGTTCCTCCAAGCCATAGGCCGGCTCGGCAAGGACGAGGCTCGCTTCCGGTCGCTCGGCGGCATCGACAACGACCCGCTCGCGTGCCGGGACTTCGAGTACCTCACTGGCTCGCCCGCTCTGTGCGGCGACCTCAACGAGGTGACGCCCGAGCAGTTGCGCGCGTTCGCTGGTTCTCGGCGGCCCGACGCTGTTTTCTGCTCGCCCCCCTGTAAAGGTTTCAGCAAACTCCTGTCGAAAGATTACGCGCTCACCGAGCGGTACCAGCGCCTCAACCGGCTCGTCTTACAAGGCCTCTTCCTCGTCTTGGAGACGTGGAAGGACGATCCGCCCCCGGCGCTCTTGTTCGAGAATGTGCCGGGCATCGAGACGAGAGGCGCGCAGCTGCTCCATGAAGTGCACCAGCTCCTCGCCGCCTACGGCTACGTCTGGCACGAAGGCACGCATAACTGCGGCGAGGTGGGCGGCCTTCGGCAGAACCGCGTGCGCTTCCTCATGGTTGCGCGCAAGGCGAAGGCCATCCCGGCGTTCATCTTCCGCCCACCCCGGTTGCGCGTAAAAGGCTGTGGCGAGATCCTCGAGACCCTTCCCATGCCTGACGACGCGGAGGCGGGCAATCTTCACGAATTGCCGAGGATCAGCTGGCTCAATTGGGTAAGGCTGGCTCTTATCCCCGCCTCGGGAGACTGGCGCGACCTCCCAGCCTCGATCCCCGAGGTGCTGCTCGCGCAGACCGCGGCCGGCGCCGGCACGTTCAAGGGCCGCCCCGGACTCATGGCGGTCAACGCCTGGGACAAGCCAGTCCCGAGCGTGATCGGGCGTGCCCAGGTGTCGGGCTCGAACGGCACGGCGGCTGTCGCCGACCCGCGGGTGCCGAAAGAGTGGCGCAACCCGGTAAAGAAGGGCCAGCAGCGGCGCGCGGTCTTCTGCCGCTGGCATGTGGCCGGCTGGAAGGACCCAGCACGGACGGTGGCCGGGCCGGGCATGAACGGCGGCTACGGCGTGGCCGACCCCCGCATCGAGCGCGGCAACCGAGACCGCAGCCGCGGCGGCGCCATGGGCGTCATCGCGTGGGACAAGCCCGCACCGACCGTTACCGGTTCCATGCAGCCAGCCCGCTCCAACACGCCAGCGAGCGTGGCAGATCCGCGGCTCAAATGCGCGCCGCGAGCCGGCGCCTACGGCGTCTTGTCCTGGCAGCAGGCCGCGGCAACGGTGACGGGTGCCGCTCGCATCGACAACGGCACTTTCGCCGTCGCCGACCCTCGCAAGTGCCCGCCCAAGGGCAAGGTGCCGGTGATCGTGGCCGAGGACGGCACCTGGCACCGTCCGCTGACGACGCTCGAGCTGGCCGCGCTCCAGGGGCTGCCCGCCCGCGTGAATGGCGCGCCGCTCAAGCTCGCGACCATGGAGAGCATCGGGCGCAAGGGCGAGTCCGCGCCCTCAAGCTGCCGCGAGAGGATCGGCAACGCAGTTCCGGTCGGCACCGCGCGCGCCATCGGCGAGTCGATCCTGACCGCGCTCCTCGCCGCGAGCCTCGGTACGTGGATGCTCTCGCCCGAGGCCATCTGGGTACGCAACGACGGCGACGACGAGAACACCGCGAACGCCCCGTGGCTCCCCCAGGACCTCGCCCGCGAGGAGGCCCGCTTTCAGCAGGAAGCGTGGTGACTCTCGTGACTACTTCTGAGCAACGAGAACGCCTGAAGAGCCTCCTCGCCGTGGCCGCTGCACGGCGCGCACTGATCCCTGTACTCACCCTCGATGAGCGGCCGCGCGCCTTCGCTGGCCGCGCCGGCGACGGGTACACCTACCTGGTCCATCAGGACACATACCCGTCGAACCTGGGCGGTTGGCGAGTGACCTACTTGCAGCCGCTCAAGCCGGACCCCGAGTACTGCGCTCCTGCGCTACTCACGCCCTTCGGACACATCTGCGCGAAGACTTACGCCGATGCCCTCCGCGAAGCCGACTCACTGGGCGCAGATTTAACCAACGAAGTGCCCTTACACAGAAAGGGGAAATGATCATGGGCTGGACCTTCGGTTGGCGATCCAAAGACGAACTCCTGAAGCACATTCGCCAGCAGTACGGTGACCGCTACCTCGTCGGTCGAGTCGTAGGCAGCGTCTACTGGTTCGTCGCGACAACCCCGCACGAGCCCGGCCGCTTCATCGCCTGCTACTTGCTCAGCGGACGAGGTGGCGACTGGGGTTACAAGGACATCGACGAAAGCATGGGCCCCTGCGAGCTGAGCTGCCCGCTGGCCTACCTCGACATAGTTCCACAGCCGCCGAGCGAGTACGCGGGACCGTGGCGCGAGAGAGTTCGCGCTCACCACGCGAAGCGCAAGGAGCGAGAGCGCGCAACGCGGGCGGCAGAACCCGGCGACACGATCTTCTTGAAAGCAGGCTGCACCATCGCCACCGTCACCGTCACCGAGCGCCGGGGCAGCGTGCTCGTCGGCAAAGCGCCCGATGGCCACATCTTCCAAGTCCCGCCCCGGCTCATCGACTCCGTCCAAGCCAGCAGCGCCCCACTTCCCGCGGATGCAAGCTCATCGGAGCCGTCACCATGAGTGCGTACAAGTACCTCGACGCCAGCACCTGCTACGTCACGACCGAGGACATGAAGATGATCGACGCCGGGCTGCACCCGGGCCCGCACCGGCCGCACGAGTACGAGGCGTTCCTCTGGGTGCCGACCGACGAGCTGAAGACCGAGGAAGAGCGCGCGGAGTACCCTATGTCACCCGCCTTCTGGGCGCTGCTCGACTACGCGCTCGCACAGGACTGCCGCTGGATCAACCTCGACATCGACGGCGACCAAGACCTCGAGCTTCCCACGCACAGCTGGTAGCGCCACACCGCGGTGCTGCCCAGATCGAGCGGCGGCCGCCTAATCGCGCCGCCGCCGCTCGTCCCCGCAGCGACACGAATCGGAGGAACTACGCATGACCGACAAGAACAAGCACAAGCGCGAGCAGGTAGAGCCCGAGGTCGACGACGGCGAAGAGGTCGGCGACTGGTGCGATCAAACCCCGTTCTCCCGGTTCAAGGTTGAGACCGTCGCCGCCGCCGATCACGCACAGACCCAGGTGGAGAGCCCCTAAGTGCCCAGCGCAGCAAAGCGGCTCGAGAAGGAGCGAGCGCAAGCGCGCGAGCAGAAGCGGCGGAAGGCCGCCGCATCCGCCACGTACATCTACGTCGGCACGCACCACGATCGCGAGCTGCTCCCGTGCCCCGTGTGCCATGGCTCCGCCGCCGGCATCCAGATGTGCTTCCGGCCGATCGGCAAGCGCACGCGGTGGGAACAACTCGACGCCGGCGTCTACCATCTCGCGCGCGTCCCGGAGTCGGTGCGCGCCGTTCTCCACCAGGAGCACGAGACCCGCGTCGCGGAGACCGCCCGCATCGTCGCCGAAGCCCGGACTCGCCTCGGGCTGGAGGATGTGCCCGCCCTGGAGGAACCATGAGGTTCGAGCGCTACCCCAAAATCGCGTTCACCTGGACAAGCCGGAAGATCGCGGCGCTCCGTGCGAAGCAGCGCCGCGAGCGAGAGGCCTCGCCGCTCTTCGCCCCCCAGATCGCGGCGGCCCAGGAGGCCGAGACACCCAACCTGGTCGAGCAGAAGCGCCGGGCGGCCTGGGAGCGCGAGGCGCAGGACACCCGCACCCGGATCGCGAGCCGCTGGCGCCGCGCCCGGCGCGCGCTGCGCGCCCTGCCCGAGGCCGACCGCCGCGCTGTGCTGGAACGCTGGCAACGAGCGTTCTGCCCCGGGTCCCACGAGTACCTGGCGGGCCACCTCACGGAGGCCTACCGCCGCCTCGGCCTCATCGCGATGCCCAGGGCCGACTACCCCATCCCGAGTTGCGCGGAGCAAGAGGAAGAGTTCCTCGCCGCGGCCCGCTTCCGGTTCGGCCTCTTCGACCGCGGTGGCGAGCTCGTCGGAGTCGCCGTCTTCTCCGTGCCCGTCAACTACCGGTCCTTGGACCGATTCCAGCTCGACCATCCGGACGAAGGCGTCGACCTCGGAAGGCTGGTCCTCCTCAACGAGTGCCCTGCCATGAGTGAATCACTACTGGTGGCAGAGGCCTTTCGACGCCTGCGGCGGGAGGGAATCCGCGCCGTCGTCTCCTTCTCCGACCCTGTCCCACGCACCGCGCTAGACGGGCGCGTCACGCTACCCGGACACGTGGGCATCGTGTACCAGGCACTCTCAGCGCGCTGGACCGGCACCTCGAAGCCCGACACGCTCCGCCTACTGCCGGATGGCACCGTCTACAACCGTCGCGCGATGCAGAAAGTGCGCGCGCAGGAGCGCGGCTGGCAAGCCGAAGTCGAGAAGCTCCAAGGGTACGGGGCCGGCCCGCTGGATCGCGAGCCACGGGAATGGATCGACTTCTGGCTGACACGCATAACACGACCGCTGCGCCACTCCGGAAATCATCGCTACGCCTGGGGCCTCGACAAGTGGACGCGACGCGCGCTCGGACCTCCAAACCCCAAGGACTACCCGGTCCCGCCCGGCGGCCGCGTGCCCCCGCGGTGGGGGCGGCGCTGCCGGACTCCGGCAGTCGATACCGCTGCGTAAGAAGTCCCACTGCCCCTCCGGTGGAGGATCGCAGCCGTCCCCTCGGTGAACGGCTCCTTCCTCACCTGGAGGTTTACCGCATGGCACGCATCCACCGCGTCACCTTCCACCCCAACAGCATCCGCACGCGCGACCATCTCCTGAAGGCGCTCATCTGCGGAGCCACCAAGGCTTCCATTTACGTCGACCGACGAAAGGAAGCCTCTCGCCGCGCCTGCCGCCGCCGCGTCCACCACACCCTCGAATCGCGCAACTGCGCCGATGGCGACACGACTGACTGAGCATGGGGCGTCGTACGGTTTCCCTTGTCTCACCGTTCGTACGTGGCTACAATGTACCCACGATGGCAGCCCGGACACGCTTCATCCGTATACGCGTCGACCAGGCGGAGCAGCAGCGACTCGAAGCCGCGGCCAAGAGGTGCGGACTAGGCGTCGGCCCCTGGCTCCGCTCCCTCGGCCTCACAGAGGCGAGCCGGATCGCGCCCGCCACCGCGACGCCCCGCCTGCTGGCCGAAAACAAGAAAGGACGCCATGACCATGCTCGCCGCCCACGCCGTCACTCCACGGTGTCCGGTGTGTGACCGCCCCGTGCGAAGCAGCGTCCAGATTCGCTCGGACATGGCGGACCTCGCGACCCTCGTGAATGACTCGCAACTCCTCACCGACACCCGGTCCGCGCCCGATCCCGAGCTCCGCGTCCTTCTGCTCCGTGCCGCGGAGATTTGCGCGGCCGAGCTTCACGCGGAACTCCGCGGCGAACACCTGAACTGCGCCTACCCTGACAACACCGGGAGAAGGATCGCCGCGGCTCGAGAGTTGCTCGACGCCACGATCGCCCAGGCGACCCACTGAGAGGCCCCGCGCGCATGGCCCGCATTCCCGGTCCCGACACGTCCGTCGCGTACCGGCCCATGCCCGCCCGATCTGCCGAAATACGGCTGAGACAGCGCATCACCATAAGAACAAGGGGGAATACCCCGTGAAGCACATCATCAGGACCGCGGTAATCGCTCTCGCTGCCAGGCTCGTAGCCGGCACCGCTGGCTTCCTCGCCGGCCGGAGCACCGCGTGGACCGCTTCGGAAGGCAACCTCTGCTACGGCGGCCTCTGCACACGCACCGGGCTGACAATGTCGCCTATTCATGGGGTTCCATGAACACGCCGATCCATCCCGCTGCGGTGCTCGTGGTAGCCGCATGGGCCGCATCCTGCAGCTCCTCGCAACAGCATCAGCAAGCGCCAGTCGGCCATGTCTTGCTCGAGCCCGCCTCCGGGTCAAACACCAGAGTCGACGTCGAGATCGCGCGGACCCCCGCGCAGCTCGCTCGGGGCCTCATGTTCCGCAAGGTCCTGCCTCCGGACCAGGGCATGCTCTTCATCTTCCCGGACAACGCGGACCACAGCTTCTGGATGAAGAACACGCTCATCCCGCTCGACATGATCTTCATCGACGAGACCGGCTACATCGTAGGCATCATCGCGAACGCAGCGCCAACGACAACCACGGCTCGGAGGGTAGGCCAGGCCAGCCGATACGTCCTCGAGGTCAACGGCGGGTTCTCTACCGCCCACAACGTCCACCCGCGCGACCAGGTTCACTTCGACGTTCTCACCACCGCGATCACCGCCAAGTGAAGGAACCCCGTCATGCCAGACGACACCTGTCCCGTGTGCGGTCTTCATCACCTCGGCCGCAGGCCCTGCTACTACGACCGACTTCGCGCTGCGCTCGGAGGTCTAGAGACCACCGAAGCCGAAGACCGCATCCTGCGCTGGCTAGCAAAATGGGATGAATCGACGATCGAACCGATCATCTCACTCTTCGACCGGCTACGCTCCCGCCGCCCCCAATAGCCTCGAGCGGCGCCGCGCCGCGCCCCTAGGCCGCGGCGACGCGGTGCCGCTGACGAAGAGGAGAATACAACATGGCTCACCACTGCCCCACGTGCGGGGTCCGGTGCCACTGCCAGGGTGACATCGACGACCTCGTATTTTCCGACACACCTGAGCAGCTGCTCTGCAAGCACTGCGACGACCCGGATCTCGCAGACCCCGTCAACGAGGATCTCGAGTAGCACCAGCTCGGAGATCATGTGTCGACCCGAAAGCTCACCCGCGCACCCACCCCTGACCGCGCACGCTTCTCGATCGAGGTGACCGACAGCCTGATCATGCTTGAGGACCTCGACCAGGGCCGGACCGTGACGAACGACGCCGACGCCGTGATCGCAGACCTCGCGCAGGAAGGTCTGCTGCGCGGCCGCCGAGTCATCTACCGCGACACCATGGGCCGCTGGGACGAACTGCTGCACGACGGAACCCGGTTCACAGGATTCCGCCCATTCACCCAGACCTGAGACGCACGCATGCGCCAGCAGCGACCGGCTCACGGCCCCGTCCCCGACCTTCTAAACCACCTCCGTCCGACGGCGAGTGGCCTGAACTGGGCCCTCGTCACGGCCGACTCCCTCACCATTCTGCCCACGCTTCGCCAGCAGTCGGTCGACCTCATCTTCGCGGACCCCCCGTATCGTCTTTCGAATGGAGGTAGCACCTGTCGGAACGGGCGCCGAGCCAGCGTCGACAAGGGGGCCTGGGACCGCTCCGACGGCGTCGTTGCAGACCACGCGTTCCACATGCAGTGGCTCTCCGCGTGTCAGCGGCTGCTGAAACCCTCCGGTACGATCTGGGTCTCGGGCACGCAACACGTCATCTTCTCCATCGGCTACGCGATGCAGGAACTAGGCTTCCACCTCCTCAACACGATCACATGGTTCAAGCCCAACGCCTCGCCGAACCTCGCCTGCCGCTTCTTCACGCACTCGACAGAGATCCTGCTCTGGGCCAGCCCTTCCCGCACCCGCCCGCTCGGCCACCGCTTCCACTACGAGCACATGAAGACCACCAACGGCGGCCGCCAAATGCGAGACGTCTGGAACATCGCCGAGCGGCCGGAGCCCGGTGGCCACCAAGTAGTCTGGTCGATCCCCACCCCAGGCCCACGCGAGAAGGCACACGGCAAGCATCCGACCCAAAAGCCCCTCGCGCTCCTCGAGCGCGTCCTCCTCGCCAGCACCAGCGCCGGCGCGCGCGTCCTCGACCCCTTCTGCGGATCCGCACCACCGGAGTTGCCTCGCTCCAGCTCGGCCGCCACTTCGTCGGCCTCGAGCGCGAGACGGACTACGTCGACCTTGCAGCAAGACGCTTGCGCGCCGTCATCGAGTCTCAGCGCCCAGTCTGATCAACGCGCCCTCGCGGGCGACTTCCACCTTCATGCCGAGTTCACCGACTCGGCCCCGCCCCAAGACCTACGTTCCTGCCGACGTCAAAAACCGGCACCCAGGCGCGCTGTCACCAGCGAACCGGTGTCGGGATCCACCGCGGTAGGCCCCCACCTGACAACGCACCTCTCGCCCCGGCCGCTAAACCCATGATCGACCTGTCGTCCACCGTCGTCTCCCTCATCGCCGCTGCGCGCTAGACGGAAGACGCTTCGGCCCTTCGCTAAGTCTCCGAACCGCGCCAGCCAGCAACAGCCCTGGCCGTCGGCGCGTCCCCCGCCTCACGGTTCGAGATCGCTGCAGGCCTGCGCACCGCCCAGGTCTACGCGCTCACACGTCCGCTGGCACCGCTCCGCCCTTCCTTGGGCGAAGCGGCGCGGTGCCGCAGACAGGAGGGAGAACGACATGGTGAACAAGGTCATCCTGGTTAGGTTCATGGGGAAGGATCCCGAGGTGAAGTTTACGTCCGGTGGGCAGGCCATCGCGAACCTCCGGCTCGCCACCTCCCGCAGCTGGACCGACAAGCAGTCCGCCCAGCGCAAGGAGGAGACCGAGTGGCACGACGTCGAGGTCTGGGGCAAGCAGGCCGAGGCCTGCGGCGAGTTCCTCGAGAAGGGCAGCCGCATCTACGTCGAGGGCCGCATCAAGACCGAGCGCTGGACCGACAAGCAGACGGAGCAGAAGCGGTCCCGCGTGAAGATCGTCGCCGAGTCGGTCCGCTTCCTCGGCAAGGCCGGCGGCAAGTCCGAGGCCGAGGTCGACGAGCAGACCGAGCTGCCGGTCGACGACCAGCCCGCCGACGGCTCCGACATCCCATTCTAGAAGCGCTGGCAGAGCTTCCCCTTCTCGCAGGCGCAGCAGCGCCGGCAAAGGCAGAGAACGCCATGAACAGCCTCAACGACAAGTTCGCCACGAACCTGAAGCGCCTGCGGCTCGGCGCCAAGCTCTCGCAGGCCGCCCTCGCGGAGAGGGCCGGGCTCTCCGTGTCGTACATCTCCATGCTCGAGCGCGGCGAGCGCTCGCCTCCGCTCGGCACCATCGAGATCTTCTCGAAGGTGCTCAACCGGCCCGCGACCGCGCTCCTCTCGTAGAGCAGCACCACTCGCACGTCACGAAGGAAAGGAGGCGGCTGGGGGGACTGCGCGCTCCCTCCACGACTCGAGACACGCGGCCCTCGACCCACCCAGCACCAGACGACGAGGTGACAGCACCGGCGCCACGCGGCCCGACGGGGCGCGGCGGCGCGGCGCCGCCAACAGCCCTTGGAGGAGCACCATGAGCGACAACCCGAAGAAGCCCAAGAAGAAGGCGAGCGCAGCACACAAGCAACCGTCGAAGAGCCCTCACCCCCTCCCCATTCAGCGCATCACCCTCGACAAGATCGATCCGTCCCCCTTGAATCGCGACGCGAGGGACATGGACGATCTCCTCCCGTCGATCCGCAAGCACGGGGTCATCGAGGCCATCAAGCTCCGGCCCAAGGGCGATCGCTACGAGATCGTTTACGGGGAACGGCGCTACCGCGCCTCGGTGAAGCTCAAGCTCCCCGACATCCCCGCGACGGTCGAGGACCTCTCGGACGCCGAGGCTCATGAGCTGCGGTGCATCGAGAATGCGTGCCGCCGCAACGCTCATCCCCTCGAGGACGCGGAAGCCTGGGAGACGCTCCTCACCATGAGGAGCCCGAAGGGCGAGGCCCTCCACACGGCCGAGAGCATCGCGAAACTCATCGGCTGTTCGCCCCAGCACGTGTACCAGCGACTCAAGCTGACCGCCCTCGGCCCCTCGATGCGCGAGGCCTTCTATGCGGGCCACCTCACCACCACGACGGCCTTCCTCATCGCCCGCGCGATCCCGCCCGAGCTCCAGGAGCCCGCGCTCGCCACGTTCAACGAGACCTTCGGCGAACCCGAAGTGGGCGAGCCGTTTCCCTCGGACGAGCTGGCGGAGCTCATCGATCGGGAGTACCTGACGCGCCTCGACCGCGCGCCGTTCGCCCTCAAGGACACCAAGCTCGTCCCCGGCGCCGGCGCCTGTACCGCCTGCCCGAAGCGGAGCGGGAACCAGGTCGCCCTCTTCGCCGACGCCACCACCAAAGAGGTCTGCACCGACCTCGCGTGCTTCCACAGCAAGCTGCGTGCTCACCGGGATCGGCTTGCCGCCGACGTCGTCGCCCGCGGTGGCGCGATCTTGAGCGAGCTGGACTCCAACAAGATCTACCGCGGCATGCGACAGCTCCCGTACGAGAGCAAGCACGTAGACCTCGACTCTCCGTGCCTGGAGCACGCCAGCGGCAAGACTTGGCGCCAGCTCCTCGGCGACCTGTCCCCAAAGCCCACGCTGGCGACCGACGCTGGCGGCATCCCGCACGCGCTCGTCCTCCGGAAGGACGCCATCGACGCTCTCACGCAGGCCGGCGTCGAGATCGGGCAGGGCCGCCGCACCCCGGCGAATGGCGCCGCCACCGCCGGCCCGAACACCGCTGGCCCGAAGGACGACGGCACGGACACCTGCGCCGCCAGCGGGACCGACGTCGCCGCGATGCGCGCCGCCGCCAGGCAGCGCCACGCCACCATCGCGAACATCCTGGCCGACATCACCGCTGCGGCCGCAAGCAGGCCCGCCGCCGACGCCACGTTCGCCAAGATCATCCTCGAGACCATGACCGCCGGTGGCTACCACGACGCGATCTCCGACACGGTCAAGCGACGCGACCTGGAGCGTGCGAAGGGCGAGCAGCCGGCAGCTACCCTCGCGACCCACGCCCAGACGCTCGACAGCAGTGGCCTTCGCGCGCTCATTCTCGAACTCGCGATCGCCCGCGGCGCCTACTTCTCACACGCGAGCACCTATCCCGACCGGCTGGTCGCAGCCGCCTCGGCGTTCGGGATCGACATCCCTTCGATCGAGCGCAAGACCGTCGACGAGCTGGCCGCCAAGGCGGCGAAGAAGGCCAAGACGCCAGCAGCACCGGCCGCGGAGACGCCGCCTCCGCAGCCATGACGAGCCGGCTGGCGAGGTGGCTCGGGCACTCCCTCCCTGAAGCCACCTCGCCGCCGGCCGCCGTCACACAGCCTGCTGCGCTCCCCGCGCAGCCCAAGCTCGTGCGCCACTCCCTGGGCGCCGAGCACACCGCCCCCGGGGGCTCTCCGCCCCCGGGGATTTTCATTCCAAGAGCCGCGACTCCCCTCCTCCATCGAACCGCCACACGCGCCGCCCTCGCCAGACGAGGCGGCGCGGTGCCGCCGGGGAGGACACATGGCCAACCTGCGAAAACCACTGAAGCGAGCAGAAACAGTCGAGACCGAACCGCCGCCGAACCCATTCTTTCAGCCCGCGGCGCCCCTCCCCCGCGCCACTGCGGCCGCCACATGCAGCCTCTGCGGCCAAACTCCGCGCGCGCCCGTGGACGCGGGCGGCGATCTAGGCCGTGTCTGCCAGCCATGCTTCACCGAGTGGGACCAGCGCCAAGAGGCGCTGCAGATGATGCTCGCAAGCACCTTTGGCCTCTCGCCCGCCGGCGTCGCCGCCGGCGAGGCCGAGGTCGATGACCTCCTCAGTCGGCCCACGGATCTCCCTTGTCGACCCCCTGGGCCGGCCTGCAACTGGGAACCCGGGCTCCTCGTGGCCTGAGACATCGCCGGCCGCCCGCTCTCTACGAGGCGGCCGTCGCCGTCCTTCCATGACCATGACACTCGCCGTCACCGGGCACCGCCCGAATAAGCTCGGCGGCTACGACACGCCGAATCCCACGTACGATGCGGTCCGTCGAGCCTTGCGCACGCGGCTCCTCGAGCTCCGGCCGACGAAGGTCCTCACCGGGATGGCCTTGGGCGTCGATCAGTGGGTCGCGGAGCTGTGCATCGAGCTCCAGATCCCGTTCGTCGCCGTCATCCCCTTCCCCGGGCAGGAGAAGGCCTGGCCTCGCCGTGCGCAGCGCCGGTACCACACGCTGCTCGCCCAGGCCGTCGACCGCGTCATCGTCAGCCCCGGCCCCTACGCCCCTGAGAAGATGCACCTTCGGAACGAGTGGCTCGTGGAGCACGCCGACGAACTGCTCAGCGTCTGGGACGGGTCTCCTGGCGGCACGAGCTCCTGTCGCGCCTACGCGCTGAAAGAGGGCTGTCCGATCACCGACATCGACCCGACGACTCTCGCATGAGCGCCGTCCCGAGCCGCGCCGGCCACCCCGCTCTTCCGCGCGGGCGGCCGGCGCCGCCCCCTCTCGAGGACCTAGACCATGCCAGCTCCGAAGCGCACACCGCTCCTCGCGGCGCAGGACCGCGTACACGACTACAGCCCCCGGGTCCTTTCAGACCTCGACCTTCTCACCGCTCTCCTGGGAGCCTGCGGTTCGAGCCCGCCGCGCCCGGCCGCGCAGCAACTCCTCGACGCCGTTCCCTTGACCGAACTCGCCTGGTCCTCGCCCGACGCGCTGGTGCAGCACACAGGGATCGGCCCCGCCCGCGCCGCAGCCATCGCGGCGGCCTTCGAGCTCGGCCGCCGCGGCGCCTGGTCGCCTCCGCAGCGTGGAGAGCGCTGCCTCGATCCCAATCGTGTCTACGAACTCATGCGGTACGCAGCTCACGCCGAGCGCGAGTGCTTCTACGTCATCCTGTTGGATGTGCGCGGGCGCTTGCTCAAGTCGCTTCAAGTGGCGGAAGGCTCGCTCTCGCAGTGCCCCGTCTGTCCCCGCGACACCTTGCGCCCCGCGGTCCGCGAGGATGCCCACGGTGTCGTCTTCGTCCACAATCACCCAAGCGGCTACCCGACTCCATCGCAAGCCGACCATGAGTTGACTGCGCGTATCAGGACCGCGTCCGAAGTCGTCGGGGTGACCGCCCGGGATCACATCATCGTAGCCGCCAGCGGCTTCTACAGCTACGTCCAGAGCGGCCGATGGTGACACCCCTCGCGCTCTTATGACGAACGCCGTCCTGCGCCGAGAGGCTAAGTCACAGCGGACGTGGCTCCTGTTCGACGCCGCGCCACCAGCAAGTATCCGCGAACAGCTGAAGCGTACAGGTTGGAGTTACCACTCGGCCACCCGTGCCTGGTGCTCCTCCAGGAGCCCTCCGATGATTCCGGAAGGACTCAGCATCACCGGACAAGGCGGCCCTTCTCCTGACCTCCGCCCGAACACAGTCCGAGAGCTCCTCGAGGTCCTCGTCGACGCCAAGGCCGTTGCCTAGCGGTACCAACGCGGCTGACCGGTGATCCCGCGCAACCCATCCCACACGCGTACCCCGGCGATACCTCGGTCACCACGAGGCGAAACCCGAACACACGACCCCAGTCAAGTACGAAGCCGAGCGGCAGCGCATCGGCAGGGATCGCGACAAGAAGGTGCCCGGACCCCCCCGCCCCTCTCACCTTCCAACAAGCACTCTTCAACGCGCACTCTCCTCTGTGATTCACGTCTCGTGTAGCACCTCCCTCTGACTTCGAAACGGCGTTCCCAAGTCGCACGCGCCGGCGCCGCCCGCCCGTGGCGAGGCGGCGCGGCGCTGAGCGCATGGACTTCGAAGAACGCACTCAGCACTACTTGCTGGTCCAGCGGGATAGGTGTCGGAGGCGGACGGCCCGAACGATCCAGTAGGGTTCAGCAGCACGTCCGCGAGTCTTCCCCTCCCCTTGGGCGTCCCGACACGGACGAGGGGAACCGCGCCGCCTCTCCATTAACCGCGGAACGCCGAAGGAGAAGCGACATGCGACGGTTCCTGGTGCGGAAGAACTGTGAGTACACGCTGGCGGTGGAGGCCGAAGACGACATCGCCGCCATGAACAAGGCCATCGAGACCCCTCTCGAACACTGGACGCAGGCGTGGGCTGCTGACGAGGCCGAAGATGACGACACCACCAACGGCCTCGACCAGGTGCTCGCCAAGGTCGACCAGGCGTTGGGCCGCTCCGAAGAGGAGCCGCCCGACCCGGCGTTCGACATCGTGGACCGCCAGGATGGCACGACGCCGAACGAGCACAGAGCTCACGCCGCGCGACAAGCATTCATCGACTCCGCCATCGCGCTCCAGAACACGTGGAACCCCTGCCTCGATCATGGCTACCCCGCGCGCCTACCGGACTTCACGTCGTTCCTCGACGAGCTCATCGCTTGGCGCGACGACAAACGACCCCGCCGCAGTAAACAGCCGCGCCCCGCGCCCATCCTCGCAGGCCGTGCCTTCAAGGGCTCCCAATCCTGGGAATACGAATCCACGTGGCTAGTTCGTGGCACGGTCGTTCGCATCAGGATCGACCGAGACTCCTACGACTTCCAGTCCAGCGAAACAGTCGACGCTTACGACCCCGCCGCACGCCGCTGAAACAAGCTCATCCGCCGACCCATCACCGGAACCGCAGCCGTCTCCGTGAGCTACCTCCAAGAGAACACACCCCTCTGCGAATTCCAGCGCGACGAGGCAACGCTGCTAGCTGCGGCCGAGGCCATCCTGACGGCGGCGGCGACCAGATCGACCACCGAGGAGACCACCAGGGAATCGCCTGTCGGGAGGAACATGCCCTCACCGCAGGGCTAGAGCTCCCCTGTACTACGCCCCATCGCCTCCCACGACCGCGCTGCGCCGCCAAGCGAGAAGCCGTCACCCCCTCCGCGCCGCCCCCGCCATCTCGCCTACAGCCTCGCTGGCATGGACGTCGCCCAAATACGTCGGGCCCGACTCGCTTGCCGACTCCGCGCTGGCGAGCAACCCCGGCCGCTCCAGACACGGGCGAGAGCGGCGCGGCACCGCTCGACCACAGGGAGGCGACACGATGCAGCGCACCAGCGAGAGGACCTCGAAGCCCACCCCGGCGGAGAAGGCCTACCACCTCTACCGGCTCAGCCCCGCGACGCTCGCCACGAGCTGCCGCCGCTGCGGCCAGCGGCAGTGCGCGTGCAGCGAAGAAGAGCTCGACGCGGCCGGCGTCGCGTATCCGGCCTGAGGTCCTCGCTCCGGAGCCCTCACGCGAGGGCTCTCGTGCTGCTCCGGCGGCCGCAGCGCAGCGCGCGCGCTCGAGAACGAGCGCGCGCTGCGCCGCGCTCAGACCCTCATCCGACCCGGACAACCATGACTTCTTCCTTCGTGATGGCTCCCACCGCCAACGATCCGACCTTCGCCCAGGAGACGCCGCACGCGCTCCTAGAGCGAACACGCCTCACTCCCGACGAGCGCTTGCAGCTGCTCGAGGGCTACGTCACCCGAGGACGTGCCCTGAAGCTGCAAGGCGATCGCGGGCTCCCCGACTCTCACCGGCGTCGGCTGCTGAATCTCGGCCAGTTCTTCACGCCCTCTCGCCTGGCACACCTGCTCGGCCAGGCGATCGGCCTCGTCGACCATCCGGCCTGGCGGCGTTCTCGCGTCGCGCGTGACATCCCCGCCCAGGGCTCGATCACCGATTTCGCAGGATGCGGTAACGGGCGCCTCTTCCAGATCGCTCCACAGGGCTGGACTTGCCACGGTGCAGACGTCGACCCCCTTGCCTGCCGCGCCGCGCGGCTCATCTACCCGGAGGCGGAGATCCTCAACACGAGCCTCCTCGAGGTCGCGAAGCAGCAGCAACCGCGCTTCAGCGTCGCTCTCATCAATCCACCGTTCTCGATCACCCTCAACCGCCAGTCGCCACTCGACCTTCGAACCGCGCAATGGGGCATCTGGGGCCGGAACACGAGCGTCCTGAGCCACCTCGCCGCTGTCGAGCTCGCTTCCAGCCTCGCTCCCGTCGTCGGCGCGATCCTCCCGACCTCCTCTCTCGCCGCCGGCGACTTCGATGCGATCTTCGCCAAGCGCGACTGGCGTAACCGCTCCCTCCCCCTCCAGCTCCGGATCGACCTCCCGTCCGACGCGTTCCAGGCGGAGGGCACCGAGTGGCCGTGCAGCGTCGTTCTGCTCGCTGACCTCTCAACCCCACCCCTCACCCGCGCCTGCGCCGACTGGACGGTCATCGACGCCGCGCTGGATGAGTGGATCACGAGCCAGGCGAAGGCTGCGCGCAACAGCACACACGGCAGGAACGTCCTCGAGGTGCTGTACGCGCCAGAGCACCCGTCTCTGGCGAACTGTCTCCACGTCGCCGAGGCCCCTCGACCGCCCTTGCGCGTCATTCGAGGTGCCGGAGCAACACACCACTGGCCTACCGTGCGCCTCGCCCTCGGAGGCCGGGCGCACATGATCCGCCTCCAGGCCAACGGCTCGATCGCAGCTCACGCGATCGAGGAGGCACGCCACCGCACTGGATGGATCACCTCCGAGGGATTCTCGCCCCAAAACCTGCTGGACTGGGAATGCGACCTTGTACGCAACGCGGGCGGGGCCACCCGCGCCGTCCAGTCGGTCAGCGCCGCCCTCGCCATGACCGGTGCCGTCGAAGTACTCGTCGATGAGCAGCTGCGACGCCACGCCGCCCGTTCTGATCGACGGGTCGCGCTCGAGCTGAGCGACTTCGCTCAGCACGTCCGGGACGGTGAACGATGGATCGTGAGGGGCTACGACCCGATTTCCGAGCCCGACCACCCGATGCACGCGCTCGCTCTCACCCGGTTCAACCTCTTCCACCGGCGCGCAGAGCACATCCCAACCGGCGCCACCATCCCGCGCTGGGACCGCCGGCGTAAAGCGCACATCGCGATCACATGGCCCTCGTTCCCGATCTACGAGTTCGCGCGCGCCGACATCGCCCGCGCACTCACCAAGCGAGCCGTGATCTACAGCGCCAAGCAGGGCCTCGGGAAGACGCGTTTCAGCATCGGCGCGGTCATCGCCGCCGGCGTGACTCACGCGCTGTGGGTCCTCGAAACGCGACTCGTTGATGAGTTCCGCCGAGAACTGCGGAAGCTCGGTCTCGCAGATCACTTCCACCTCATCGAGACCAAGCAGGACTTGCGCGAGTTGAAGACATTCAACGTCATCACCTACTCGACTCTTCGCAAGGCGCTGAACGGTGAGAAGGAGCGCAAGTCGGGCCAATGGGGGCCGGGCAAGACCTTCGCAGCGGCGCTCGCGCGCCGGCGGCTCCTCGTCATCATCGACGAGGCCCACAAGCTCGCGGCCGCCACCAGCAAGCAGGGCATCGCTGGACGACACCTCTGCAACCATGCCCGGCGGGTCATCCTCATGACCGGCACCGCGCTCCGAAACTACCCGCGCAACCTCCTCGGACTCGCGGCGGCCGGCTGGGGCGATGGCGCGATGATGCCCTACGGCTACCGTCGCCCCGTTCACGGCGGCTACTCCGTCACCGCCGGTTCCGGCCGACAGACGCGCCAGCGACACCCACTAGTCCGCGGGGTCACTCGCTTCGTCGACGAGTTCGTCGACGTGTTCTGGTACACGCCCGAGTTCCAGCAGACCGCCTCCTCCGGCATGAAGAGCCGAGAGATCCCCAGAGTAAAGAATCCCCTTCTCTGGGAGTCCTTCGTACGACCAAAGATCCTTCGGCGGCTACCCGCCGAGCCGGAAGTGCGCGCGTGCATCAAGACGCCCGAGGCCAAGCCCATCTTCACGCCGGTGCCGCCCACACCCGAGCACTTCGCTCACTACAAGCTGGTGCTCGATCGCTTCGCCTCCATCTGGAAGCAGCGCCTCGCGCGAGAGCGGGAGGGCGGCCAGCGCGAGAACAGCGCCGCGCACATCCTCCCCGAGCTCGACGCCCTGCGCTTCGCGTCCACGGTGCCCATCGTCCACCACCCGTGGGCCGACGCGGACCCGAAGCTCCACTACCGCAGCACCGCTCCGACCGCACTCATGCGAGTCGCACTCGAGCGCATCGCCGCTTGGGTGAACGCTGGCGACCGAGTCATCGTCGGCGCCGAGAAACCTGACGCACTGCGCTGGCTCCGCGACCTCCTTGCCGACCTTCCCACCTACGTCCCGGACGCAGACCCGATCGCCGCCCTCCTTGGCCACGACAGCAACATCGCTCGCCGGAACGCGCTCATCGATCGCGCACGCGACGACGCCAGCGTTTCCGTCCTGTTGCTCAGTGTCGGGATGGGCAAAGAAGGCCTTAACCTGGGGTACGCGTCCAAGCTGTTGACTCTGGACGTCGGCTGGGTCCCTGGCGATCTGGACCAGTACCGCCACCGCATCCTGCGCCCGGACCAGGTGGGAGACCCCGAGATCGTCCACCTGTTCCACACGGGCATGGTGGACGCGTACATGGTGCAGCTCTGCCAGGCGAAAGAGCAGGCGATCACCGCCGCCATCGACGGACAGAAGGACACCTTCGACTACTCACAGTGGCGCGACTACCGGACCTTCGCTCTCGAGATGCTGCGTGACGAAGGCTACGCGTTCGCGGCCGAGGCCCTCGAACGCGCGCCACTCGCAGCGTGACATGGAGGTACGAGCATGAGCTACGGCTACTCATCACGGTACGACACGCCGCGCGAAGATCCCGTCAGCGTCGACCTGTCCGCCCGCACCATCGAGATCACCCTCCCCGCCGCCCGCGGAGAGCCGCCCTGGAACGCTCGCTTCACACTCCACGGCGCGAAGCGCTGCAAGTCCTGCCAGCACCCGGTCACGCTCTACGTCGCAGGCGAAGCACCGGCCGAAATGTACCGCCACGCGCATCTCATCTCGCAACCGTGGGAACACGGCTTCTGGCGCGTCCTACCGCATGCCAGCGGCTTCGTCCTGACTGCCGGCAACCACCCGTACACGGTGAGCTGCCACGGCCACGTCAGCGGCTCCTGCGACGAGACAGACAGGGAAGTCGCATTCCTCGCTGAACTGCCCGCGTCACAGCCGCTCGTCCCCGCGCAGCCCGCGCGACTCCCTGCGCATCTCCGACCCGCAACAGCCCCACAGCCGCTCCCGGCGGAGCCCGTACCCGAGCTGGAACCTGACCGCCAAGAGTCGCCTGCCGTCCGCCCGGCCCCATCTCAGCTCAGCTTGTTCTGAAGAGGAACCCAGCACTCCCTACCCGGCTGGCCCCACGCCGCCCGCCCGAGGCGCGGCGGCGCGGTGCCGCCCCGCTCACCTTGGGAGGCGTTCTCATGTCCTTCGAAGCCTTGGCGAAGATCCGTTCTCACACCGTTACCGGCGGCGAGCACGTCGGTGACATCATCTGGTGGACCCTCTCCGAGGCCCGCATCGCGCGAACGCTTCTCGAGACGATCTGGATGAACGCCGGCCTCTCGCGGGACTGGCTCCCCGAGCCGCCCACGCCGGAGAAGGCCCTCAAGACGGCGGTCAAGGAGTCGCTCGTCGGACGCGCCCAGCAGCTCGCCCGCATCGGCCTGGAGGACGACACCCGGATCGTCTTCGCCATCCTCGCCGAGAGCCGCGACGGTTCCGGTGACGTCTCGATCGCGCAGGAAGCGCGGGTCACCCTGAACAGGCAGGCGCCGAGCCAGCTCGAGTCCGATCACCCGGGCAACGAGCTCGTGCAGACGATCTTCGCGGGGTACGAGCGCCTCCTGACGACCTACACGGCGGACGACATCCGCCGCGCCCTCCTCAAGGCGCTCGACGCCTGCGCCGCGGTCACGCTGCGCGACTCCGGAGGCGTGTACTGGATCCCGGCGCCCTACGCGGACACGCTCCGGTTGCTCAAGGATGCCGTCGCTCAGATCGGCGCGTCCCGCATCGACGTTGTGCCGATCCACGCCACACCCGAGGCCAAGGCAGCTCTCGGGGACGCCGCGCGCAGCTCCTTGAGCGAGGAGATCGGCAAGCTCCGCGTGAAGATCGACGGCTTCCTCGCTCAGCCGCCCGAGCGTGCCTCGACACTCACGCGTCGCTTGCAGGCGTTCGAGGATCTCCGCGCAAAGGCTCGACTGTACCAGACCGTCCTCAAGGTTCAGGTGCAGGACCTCGAGTCGGATCTCAGCAAGCTCACCCTGCAGGTCGAAGGCCTCCTCCACGCGAAGGCCGCGTAGCTCGCTCTCCCTTCATTCACACACAAAGGACATGCCGACCATGACCGCACTCGCCAAGATTCAGGAGCTCCGCGCCGACCTCACCGTCCGCTTTCCCGAGCGCAAGGAGGTCATCGACGGCTGCCTGGCCGCCGTCCTCGCTGGCGAGCACATCCTCCTGCTCGGCCCTCCAGGCACCGCCAAGAGCGCGCTCGTCCGCGCCATCGCGCAGGCCTTCCGAGGCGTCTACTTCGAGCGCCTGCTGACCAAATTCAGCACGCCCGACGAGCTCTTCGGACCCGTGTCCCTGGTGGGCCTCCAGCACGATCGGTTCACGCGAATCGTCACTGGCAAGCTGCCCGAGGCCGAGTTTGGGTTCGTCGACGAGGTCTTCAAGGGTTCGAGCGCCATCCTGAACACCATGCTGACGCTGGTGAACGAGAAGGTGTTCCACAACGACGGCACTCCGATGAACTGCCCGATCGTATCCCTCTTCGGCGCTTCGAATGAGCTGCCCGAGGGCAAGGAGCTCGAGGCCCTCTTCGACCGCTTCCTCATGCGCTTCAACGTCGACTACGTCCTGCGCCCGAGCAGCTTCCGCGCGATCTTGCGAGCCCCCGAGCCCATCCCGGCCGTTTCCCTCTCGATGGACCTGCTGCGGGAAGCCCAGGATCAGGCCGCGAAGGTCACCATCACGGACGAGACCATCCAGGCCCTCATCGCGATTCGCGACGCCTGCAGGGCCGAGGGCATCATCGCGTCCGACCGCCGCTGGAAGAAGACTCTCAAAGCTGTCCAGGCTACGGCGTATCTCGCCGGCGAGGCGGCCACCACGCCCGAGGACCTGCTCATCCTCACCCACGCGCTCTGGCGCGAGCCCAAGGAGCACACCAAGGTCGCGCACCTGGTGGGGAAGCTCGCGGACCCCGTCAGCGCGCAGGCCGCGGAGATCCTCGACATCGCCCGCGACACCTCCGGAAAGATCGCGGGACTGCGGACCACCGTCGACCGCAAGGAGTTCGTCGCACAGGCGGCCCAGGCGCTCGAGGACTTCACCGCGCAGCAGAAGAGGCTCGAGGACCTCGCCAAGGCAGCCGGCACGCGGGCCAAGCAGACCATCAGCGAGGCGCGCCAGGAGATCGCCCAGCTGCACTCCGACCTCGCCCGCACCCTGACCGCCGGCCTCGGCATCGGAGCGCAGTAAGCCCCGCGCGCCGCCGCGGCGACCACGACCGAAACGGTCGGCCGCCGCGGCGGCACGCACCCCGACTACGACAGGGAGCCCTCACATGAAACGCATCCTCTTCGACGTCTCTCGGTGGCATCTTCTGCTGCACCGCGAGCATCGCCAGTTGCCGCGGGCCACACCGAACGACTCACCCCGACTCTGCCTCGAGGACGAGCTGTTCGAAAGACTCCACGCCGGCGAAGGCGAACGCCTCCGTCCGAAGAAGATCAGTCGGAAGCTGCGGCCCTGGGCCGAGCAGTTCCACGACTCCTGCAGCAACGTCCCCTCGTTCAACCGACTGGCTGCTCAGTGCCTCGGCGACGCGGCCGCGGCCGCGGCGGCCGTCGAAACGATCCTAAAGGAGGTCCAGCTCCCTCCCACAAACCAGCCTCCTCCGCCCGCACCGCCGGGCTCGAGCCAGGACCCGCTGCGCCGGCCGCTCGACACCGCGTGCGCACGCGCCGCTCAAGCGGTCGACGCACTCCGAGAGGCTCTCGATGGACTCGCCCAGGTGAAGTTCTCGCAGACCGGCGACCCCAACGCCGCGACGATCGTTGTGCTTCAGGGCGACCAGCCCGGAACGGCGACGGCTACGCCGGGGCACGAGGAACAGCCCGAGGTCCGACCGCTCGCGACCCAGCTCAAGGACAACAAGGAGCTTGCGGAGATCGCTCGCCTCGCCGGCCGCTTCAAGCGGATCGGCGGCGCGAAGCGCCGCCAGCGCACCAAGCACGGTGCCGATGAGATCATCGACATCGAGCTGGGGGGCGAGCTGGCTCGCGCGCTCCCTTCCGAGCTCGCGAAGATGAACCACCCACTGCTGCGACTCGACTTCCTCCGCTCGCTCCTCGAGCGCCAGCTGCTGCAGTACGAGCTGGCCGGAAACGAAGTCCTCGGCAGAGGTCCGATCGTCGTGCTCCTCGACAAGAGCGGCTCCATGGAAGGTGCGCGAAACATCTGGGCCAGCGCTCTCGCGCTGGCACTCCTCGATCACGCGCATCGCGACCACCGCATGTTCGCGCTGCTCGGGTTCGACAACGCGGTCAAGTACGAGGCCCTGGTGAAGCCTGGGGAACAGCTCCCCAGCGAAGGTCTCTTCATCGACTGCGGCGGTGGAACCGAGATCGCAGCCGCGGTCAGCAGGGGTCTCGAGATCATCCGAAATCATCCGGGAGCACTGAACAAGGCGGACCTCGTGCTCATCACGGACGGCCGCGATACCGCGGACAACGCACCCGAGCTGCGCAAGGAGGCCGCCAGGCTTGGAGTCAGCATCTTCGGCTTGGGCATCGACGTTGCGGTCGAACGCCTCGCACCGTGGTGCGACCACGCACACGTGATCACGGACCTCACGACCGTTCCGGAGGAAGTGGCCACGCCCCTCTTCGCGGCGTAGCACCACCCGACCCGGCGCCGACCGGGTTTCCCTGGCCGCGCTTCGGCCGCCCGACTTGAAGCACGCCTCCGGCCAGCGCGCCGCGCGCGCCAGCTCCCAAAGAGCCTCGCTGTCACGCGGGCGCAAGAGCCGGCCGGAGGCAACGCCGGGCCCCCTCGCGCTTACAGGGCTGGCACCGCGCCGCCCGACTTCAGGCGAGGCGGCGCGGTGCCGCCCCCAAAACCAGGGGAAACCAGATGGCCAGGCTGATTCCGACGCGCGACACCTTGCACAGCGAAGTCCTGGAGCAGTTCGAAGAGGTCCAAGTCGAGATGGTCCACTGCAACATCTGCGGCGACTACCACCCCCCAGACCTTCACGCCCGAGCCATCACCCCATTCGAGCCCGACGAGCCGGCGGAGGCTTAAATGCCAGCGCTCGAGGACATCGCTCTCTATGCCGCCGCGGCCGCTCTCGCCTGGTTCGCGGGTCGCGTCGTGTACGTGACGGTACGGCCTCGCCGGCGCCGACTCACTGCCGATCTGAGGCCTTGAACGTCCCCAGCCCACGAGGAGGCTCTGATGAGCTTCATCGTGGGCCGAATCATCTGGACCTAGCGCATGCGCAGTTTCTGTGTATATTCTATGGAGGTCGGCTTGCGCAGGAGTCTACCGATGGCTACGCCAAAACTGGCCCCCCCCAAGAAGGTGCGCTTCACGCTCGAACTCACCGAGGACGTCAACGGCTTCCTCGATGATGTCGCCGAGCAGGCTGGCACCACGAAGAGCGAGGTCCTTCGCAAAGCCGTCGCTCTTCTGAAGGCGTCCGAGATCGCGAAGCAGAAGGGCCGCGAACTCGCCGTCATCGACCCCAAGAGCGAGAAGGTGGTGGGACACCTTGTCGGACTCTGAGCCTGAAAAGACCCCCGTTTCCCACGAAGACCTCACTCTCGCTTCCCTTGTCAGCAAGGCTGCAGTCACAATCGAGATGCCGGCTCCCGAGGACCCGGCAGTGCGCGACCACCGTCTGCGCGAGGAGGCCCGCGACAACGGCCTGCGGCGCTTCCAGCACACCGCCAGCCTTGTGCTTGGCTGGAGTGTCGTCCTCGCAGTTGGCATCGCAGCCGCCCGAGTAGCCTTCGACAACGCTCCAGAGCATGCGGCCGTTGCTTCCTGGGGCCGAACCATCCTCGGCACCTTGGTGGGTTCGCTCGGCGGCTACGTCATCGGCCGCAAGAGCTGACCTCATCGGCACGCCACCGAGGGCCACGTTCACCCATAGGTCGAGCGGACCCCGGCCCCGGCGGCGGGCAAGCGGCCGAGTTCTTGTCCGTTCGAGGCTGGCACCTTCGGTGCTGAGAGATCACGGCCGAGCCGCGAAGCTGAAGCCCCCTGACGCTGGGAGCACCACCGCGCCCCTCTCATCGCCACACGCCGACCAAGCGACCCGCCAAGCGCAACCGGCCTCCCTCCCGACTCGGCACTGATCGACACTGCTGGCACAGGCCCTCAGTCCCATCCCGCGCTCAAGACCGACCCTCGAGTTCCCGGCCGCTCCACCGCGAGGGCGCCGAGCAAGGCTCGCCTGCCCAAGCGACCTGTCTAAGCTCACCAGGTATCTCCTCCCTGCAGCCGGACCACAACTCGTCCAGTGGGATGGCCACGGCACCTGACTGGCAAGCTCCACCAGACCTGTGTACCTCGAAGACTGAGCTTCCGCCGTTCCCCGGCTGACCGATCCGTCCACCATGGCGCTCCCCCGTCGCTGCTCCGGCCGCCAGCCAGAAGCTGCGCGGCCCTACGCTAAATCTCCGAACCGCGCCGGCCAGCAAAGGCACTGGCCGTCGGCGCATCGCGCGCCTCACGGTTCGAGATCGCTTCAGGCCTACGCGATGCCGGGCGCCTCCGCGCTCACGTCCGCCGGCACCGCTCCGCCCACCTCGGGCGAAGCGGCGCGGTGCCGCAGACACGAGGGAGAACACACATGGTCAACAAGGTCATCCTGGTTGGGTTCGTCGGCAAGGCTCTCGAGGTTCGTCACACGCCCGGTGGCCAGGCCGTCACCAACATCCGCCTCGCCACCTCCCGCAACTGGACCGACAAGCAGTCCGGCCAGCGCAAGGAGGAGACCGAGTGGCACGACGTCGAGGTCTGGGGCAACCAGGCCAAGGCCTGCGGCGAGCACCTCGACAAGGGCAGCCGCATCTACGTCGAGGGCCGCATCAAGACCGAGCGCTGGGAGCACGAGGGCCAGAAGCGCTCCCGCGTGAAGATCGTCGCCGACTCGGTTCGCTTCCTCGGCCAGGGCAACGGCAACGGCGCCGAGCAGCCCACCGACGAGGGCGACGAGCCGCGCGACGCGGCCTAGCACTTCCCGCGAGGGCGGGGCGCTCTACCGGGCGTCCCGCCCTCCGCTTCTCCATCCCGACAACGTCCGCCGGCGACGCCACCAACACGCAGCCGCCCCCCGCTTCACCGCTTCATCTCGAGGACGCCGTCGCCGCCCTCCTCGATCTCCGCCCGCCCCACCTCCTTTCCCATGCGTCCCGTTCCAGACCGCACGGAGGCAGCGCCGTCCGGCGACGCGGCGTCGTGCCACCGTCTCACGCGCGCGGCACGACGCCGCGCACCCGGAGGTCACATGAACCCGATCATCTTCGACATCCGCTTCTCGGCCGAGGCTTGCCCGAAGCGCCCCGCCCTCGAGCTCTACACGCCTCGCCAGGTCACTCTCCCCGAGGCCTGCCCGTCCTGCGGAGCTGACCTGACCGACCAGGAAGCCGCCAACCTCGCCATCTCCTCCCGACCCGACGGCGCCGACGCTCGGGGCCACATCACGCACCAGGCGGTCGTCACCACCGCCCTCGAACCCCTCACGCCTCGCTGCGTCGAGCACGTCCGACCGATCCACTTCGCCTGCGCCCGCTGCGACCACGTCCTCGCCGCGGCCAACCTGGCGTCCCTCGTCGATCCGGTCACCGCCCTCTCCACCCTCCTCGAGATCCGCGACGTCATCTGGCCGAGGGCAGCCCCCGACGCCCCCTGGCACGGACACCTCATCTCGGCGATCGCCGAGATCCTCACCGGCATCGGCCTCAACCCGCTGCAACTCTCCCCGGCCGCCGCACAGGCCACCGCGCTCGTCGAGTCCTGACATGCTCGCCACGAAGCTGCTCCACGGTCAACTCGAGCTCGCCCGACAGATCCTGCATGCGAAGGGCGAACACCACATCTCCACCACAACGGTCATCCGCCTCGCTGAGCTCACCCTCGCACTCGACAGGGCCCTTCGCACCGGGACTCCCTTCCCGGCCGCCTGGCTCCAAGCTCCCGCAAAGGCCGCGGCGGAGGCACCCAAGGCACTACTCCGTGAGCAGCTCTCGCTGGCGCGACGGATCCTCGACGATCGCTTTCCCGACAGCACCACCCTGGCGGAGGGCATCGTGCGCCTCGCGCACCTCGTGCTGCGGCTCGACCAGGCTATTCGGAACGGCATACCGCTGCCCCCGGCCTGGTCGCCGGGCCCCACCCGTTTCACCGCGATACTTCAGCAGGGCGCATGACCAGACGGCGTCTGCGTTCCACCCGCGGAACGAGCCGAACTGCAGCCACGGCCCTCCCTGCTTGAAGACGGCGGGAGTCCGCTACCAGCGCCTCGGACGTCGAATGCGCCGTCCGCGCCAGCTCAACAGCCCTGGCACGTCCATCGCTACCCCGACGCCTCGGCAACGCGGCCTCCCGCCGTCATGAGGGCGGCGCCGCCCCACCCACGCTGGGGTGAGGCGGCGCGGCGCCGCCCCCACAAACAGGGAGATGCCCGATGCAGACGTTCCGCCCCTTCACGATCCTCGGGTACAGCGCGAACAACGAGGTCTTCTGCCCCCACTGTCTCAACTCGACCACCGGCCTCAGCCCCGCCGACCTCGACTACGACAGTCGCGCCATCCTCCCGCTCTACGCCGGCGACCCCACGCTCCTCGAGGAAGCCTGCAGCTACTGCCACAAGTCCCTCCTCCAGCTGAAGCTCACGGCCATCGCCGACCGGGCCAAGGCCCCGCTCCCCTTCACCGTCGAGAAGACCCGCCACCCCGGGAGCAAGCGCGCCCCGCACCTCCGGCGCAGGCCCGCCCTCGAGTTCGACTGCCGCCCCCCGGCGAACGTCATCACGGACCTCAAGGCCGCCGGCTGGCGTTGGGATCCCGCCGTGAAGCTGTGGTACTGGCCCAAGCCCGCCCCGGTGATCATCCCAGCCAGCGTCCCCGTCGCTGCCGCCCCGGCCGCGCCCGTCACCCCGAAGCCGCCGACCGTCCGGAAACGCCCGGCCGCCGCCGGCATCGAGGCCTCGGCTTAGAGACCCGCGGCCAGGCGGTGCTGCCCCGCCGGGCGCCACCCCCTGGCCTTCCCGGACTCGACAGTCCTCCGCGCCTCGGAGCGCACGACGCCGCCCTGACCCATCTTCGACAGTGCATTAGGAATAGTTCCGCGTTTTCAGTGAGTTGGGAGTGCAAGCGGGGGCCTTGGCACCAGGTTTGACGTATCTGGGGCCCCGGCGGCATCGGTACCGAAACCTACGGTAAGGTTACCCGCGTGGGTAGTATGGTTGCCCGATTTCAAGGGGTTGTATGCGCCAGCGGAGCGGGATCCGTCTACTCCGTAAGTGAACGCGACGGCCTCGGCAACCCCCTGGACTTGCTGGCTTGTGATCTCGCTACCGCAGTTTCGGCATGGTGTCGGGTAGCGAGACGGGAGAGTCCGGAAAGGAGAGCCGCTTGTCTGTATCCCGCGTTTCCGCGTTCGTGCCCACCTAGCAGCCTCCGTGCCGCTCCCCCCCACAGATCCGGACGTGCCCGTCGAGGCATCCGGCTCTTCAGATCAACGGGTTCGCTACGCGTACACGCTCTGAACTACTTTCGGTGGCAAGAGCGGGTAGCGCTGGAGGAGCCGTTCGAATTTCGACCAGTACATCGTCGCGCGTTGCGAGCGGCGGTTGAGCCACCTACGCCAGGTGGACCTGACACCCCTCGCAAAGCTTTTCAGCGCCTGGAAGTTACCAGTGATGCCGTAGTAACTGTAGTGCCCGCGCAGCTTGAGATTCAGGCTGCGTTGCTGCTCGTCGACAGGCCGATGTCGATGCGTCCGACACCAGAGCTCTATTGCCACCAACGCTCGGCGTAGGCGGCCCTTCACGGTCCGGCGCTTAATCACCGGAAATCCGTGGCGTGATCTGCCCCAATTATGAGTGAATCCGAACAGATCGAAAGAACCCGGACGATTGCCCCGCTTGCACCCTTTCAATGACGAAGGCCTGTGAAAACGCACCAGGCGTGTCTTTTCCGGGTGAAGGGTAAGACCGTATTCACCGACTCGCTTCGGCATAGCGGCCATTACCCGACGGGATATACACCCGCTCCACCGGTGGCGCCTGGTACGTGCCCGACTTGAAGCGGTCCAGCAGCGAGCGGAGATTGAAGTCCAATTCCGCTGCGTACTGCTCCGCCGTCTGCTGCCCGGCTCCCCTTTCCCTCCAGAGGGTCCCCCGGGGTGGGTTCCCCTCCTTCGCAGGTACAGTGGAGAGCTCCGACTTCCTACCGCTCGTCCCGCCGTGCTCGGTTGCCTTCGCCGACGGTACCGTCGTTGCGCCTTTTGTTTCGCTCCCTCACGCGCGAAGCGCGTCGTGTGAGGGCCGGGGTTATTCAACCGGACTCCCCAACCGGATCGACCGACGGACGCTCCGGTACAGCCTTCCGCAGTAGCAACAACGTCGGCCCTCACGATGTGGTCCGATTTCGGAGCTCAATCGCACAGCCTGCATGCTCCCTGTGTACGCTTCGTGGGCGGGGTTGCCCCCGCGCTGCACGCAACACTCGGTACCGGCTGGTTGCTAGCCTTTGCCGGGCGGGGTTCTCTACCCGCTGGATCCAAAAGAAGGTTTCAGCCCGTCATTGCGCATCCCCCTTCTCCAGGCTTCGCCTGGCGCACTGCTACTCGAACCCCCACCACCACGACGCGCGCCCGCTGCTTCGACACGGTGAATGCCCTGCGATGCACAAGATGCTAGCCCATAAAGGGAGACCCTCAAACGGTGCCTGCGCTTCGTCAACATGCCGCAGAAGACTAAGGGACGAGAATGACGGACGAATCAGCACGACAAATGTGGCAACGCGATCTCCAATTATTGCGCGCATGCCATCCTGCCCAGCGATCTTTTTTCGGTAGGCGCCTCCTGTTCCGTGCCCCGCGACTCCTCCGACATAAAGGGGGGGCGCTCATTATCGCAAGAGCCATCTATGTCTCACCTCAGCTCTTGTCCGTCTCTACGCACGCCCGACGGTATGTATTAGGTCACGAATGGGGTCATGTAATCTGCGGACATGTCGCACTTTCTGTGTCCGTCTTATGGCCAAGTCTGGTACTTGCGATTGTATCTGCCTTTTTACTCCGTCGTTTTGAGCTAATGCTGTTGGCGAATGCTTTACTTTGCCTATGGGGGTTGAGCCCGTCCTACAGACGACTCGACTGGAAAGCCGACGAAATAGCTGCTGATTGGATTGGATGGCAAGCACTGGACGGTTTCGACGAAATGACCGATGTCCTCGGCATTTCCAATTCCCCTCATCGCACCGAACGCCGCGCCGCTCTTCTGAAATACCTGCACTCCTTACAGCTCCCCGCGACCGTTACTCCCACCCCAGCTCGACCCTCGCCGAAAAGGATATTTCGTGTGGTTTCAACCCGTTCCGGCCCGCAGCGGGAGCCGGAAAAGGCAGAAATAGCTCGATTTGTACCCACAGTGCACTCCAAGCGTTGATCTTGCGCCGCCATGGGGTTGCCCCGTGTGGCCGGGGGCGACCGTGGTTGACGCGAGGTGACACGCCAGCCATTTCCGGCTTCCGCGTACCTCCCGGCGGTTGCGGAACACCTCCCGAGCGGCGGCATCCTCAGCCACGAGGTACGAGACGCGCTCCATCTCGGCTACCGTTTCTTCCGGCCGCAATCCACGCTTCCAGGGGCTGGACCTGCTCCGTTGTGATGTGGACAGCGGCTGCCTTGCCCTTCACCGTGCGGACTGCGGCGGATCGGCGTGGCAGTGACACCCGGACTTCCCGCAAGGCATGAAACGGCGCAAGACCGTGCCGCGCCGAAAGTGGCCATCCTCTGCCAAAGATGCCCGCAATGATTCGAATCGCTCTGTCTCCCGAGGGGCCATGCGTGTCGTTTGCGCTTGAAATATGACGTACAGTGTGTGCACTGTCAAAATCATGAGTGTTCCCTTGAACCATCTTTTCCCCTTCGCTCCCGTCACGGTGCTCTTCCTGGCGCCGGCCGATTCTGACCTTCAGACTTTCCTTGTGCAGGCCCATGCCCTCATCGAAAGCTCCCCGGGCCTGCTCACCGCTGTTGAGGCAGACCTAGACACACACGGCCTTCGCAAGAAGACGCTGCGGATCAAGAATGCTCAGTGGCAAGCGGAACGGAGTGCGCAGTTCCCGAGTATGCCCCCACCCATAGAGACCGACCCCCTCGAGCTCGAGCAAGGCCGCCCACGAACGCCGGCCTATGTGGTGCTGATCGCGCTCTTGTTGCGGGGCTACTGGGGCGACGGGTTCAAGAATCGCGACGTGACCACGGTGATGCTGGAATCGAAAACGCTCGAAGTGTTCTTCTCCAATCTAGCGCTGAAGATGCCGGGTCGGAGCACTTTGACCGAACTCGTCAACGCTGTTAGCAACGAGACGCGCTCAAAGGTGCTCGACGCACAGCTCGCACTGGCACAGAAGCTGGAATTGGATGATTTCGCGAAGATGCTGATGGACAGCACCCACGTCGAAGGCAATACCAGTTGGCCCACTGACTCGCGCATCATCGCGGCGTTGACCGCGCGCCTACTACGCGTTGGACAGGCCCTTGCTGAGATTCACCTTCCCGCACTTCAATCCAGGCAGGTCGAGAGGGATGTAATCGAAATCGCCGAGCTCGACCGCGACATCGACCTGTCGCACGGAAAGAAACACTCCAAGCCCCATCGACGGCATCTATACAAGCGCTTGCTCAAGCGGGCTCGTCGAGTCCGCAAACTCGTCACCGCGCACGCCAAACCGCTTAACGAGATGGTAGCGGTTCTCGATATCTTGCCCACCCGGAAGGCTCTGGCGGTGCGCGCAGTGGAGCGCCTGCATGCCGACCTCGCATCCCTCGCCAAAGCGATAGCGGCTTGCGAGGCACGCGTGCTGCGCGAAAAGACGGTGCCCATGAACGAGAAGGTCCTGAGCACGTCGGACCCCGATGCCGGCTTTATCTCCAAGGGCCAGCGCGAGCCCGTCATCGGATACAAGCCGCAGATCGCGAGAAGTGGCGCGGGGTTCATTACCGGCCTGCTGTTGCCACAAGGCAACGCTGCCGACGCAAAGCAACTCGTGCCTATGTTTGAGCAGGTTGTCCGCCGCACCGGCGTCATTCCCAGCATGGTCAGCATCGACGACGGGTATGCGAGCGGAGAGAATGTGGCGAAATTGAAAGAGCGGGTTGCCGGGCCCCTCAGCATCAACGGCTCGAAAGGCCGTGCCCTCACTGATGACGCGGATTGGAACAGTGACGAGTACGCCGATGCGCGGAACCTGCGCTCTGCAATCGAGTCGATGATGTTCACGCTCAAGCATGGCTTCGATTTTGGCGAGGTAGCGCGCCGCGGCCTCCCGGCTGTCCATGCGGAGTTGTTGGAGAAGGCCCTCGCTTACAATCTCTGGCGCATGGCACGGCTTCGTCGGGCTGCTCGGCCAGGAGCAGTCGGAACGGGCAGACCCCTGTCCTCAGCTGCCTGACTCCCAGCAGCTCGCAGCATACGTCACTGGCACGGGCCCGTGCGATGGGCGAGTCCTATGCAAATCGCATTCAAAATGCACGCTCAGTGAACGTTCCATGATCTCCTGGCCTGTCTTCCTGCCGGCTGGCCCCCCCCATCGGGCGAAACCGTTGTCCCGTTGGCTCTCCTTGGACCCTTTTCGGCCAGGGTCGAGCTATCCCCGCGACATCGCTCGAACTGGCCAACGCACAACCCGGGGGCGATCATGTTGGCCAGCCGGGGGCGATCTAGATCGGCGTTCGCAGGTGTTGACTCGGATGGGGCATCTTGCCATGCCAATGCCGCCGGATCGCGAGCCACCGTTTCGTGTTTGCCCCCCTCCAACGCCCGCGGCGGCATCGTGGCGAGTGGGGCTGACATGGCTGTTGGCGGCCCTGCGCACAAGCCCCTGCTAATCCGTCACGCGCGACGGACCACATCTCGTGGCAAGACCTCAAAGGCTGGCGCATCCCCCGCGATCATCGCCGACAGGTCGCTCTTATTCGCAGACTCTGGCGGCAGGGGTGTTCCTTCACAGCTTGCGGATCGTGATGCGAGAAGAATTGCGCGATGGCTCTCGGGACGACGAGGTCGGGCCAGCGCACGGAGGCGTTCCATGTTAGATATCTTGCATGCCATTCGATACCCCTGCCCGAGTTCCAGTGCGCGAACGGGCCGCAGTTCGGACCACGTCCGATGTCGAGCGTCGATTCATGATGGGCGTGTACCGATGGATGACCCTTGGTTTGGCCATCACCGCCCTCGTCGGGTATTCCGTTGCGACTTCGGAGGCGGCACTGCGGTTGGTGGTCGGTAACCGACTCGTCTTCTTTGGCCTGATCATCGCCGAGCTAGGGCTCGTTATCGCATTGTCAGCGGCGGCCAACAGATTGTCGCTGGGAGCCGCTGGTGGGTTGTTCTTGCTCTACTCGGCCCTGAACGGCGCGACCTTGGCAGTTGTGTTTCTGGTCTACACAGGCAGCTCCATCGCCACCGCATTCATAACGACTGCCGGAACGTTTGGCGCGATGAGCGTGTACGGCACCGTGACCAGGCGCGATCTGTCGAGCTGGCGCAGCTTTCTGTTCATGGGACTGGTGGGCGTTGTGATCGCGAGTTTTGTGAACGTGTTTCTCCATTCTGGATTGATGTCATTTGTGGTCTCGTGTGCCGCCGTCGTTGTGTTCACGGGCCTCACCGCGTACGACACCCAAAAGCTGCGAGCCTTCGCTCGGTCGGGCGGAGGTTCGGTGTCCATGCCGGTCAACGGTGCGCTCGCTCTTTACCTTGATTTCGTTAACCTTTTCCTGGCTCTGCTGCGGTTGCTGGGGCGTCGCCGCTGAGCAGCGCCCCGACCGACCTGCCAGGGGTCTTCCGACGCTGTGGGTCCGCGGTTGACCCTCGACGAGGGTCGTATCCGGCCATTCCGTGTGCTTCGGCACCGCGGCAAGGATTCAGACCCATTCGGCACCATGGCGTAGGTTCCCAGCCATGAGGTGACGATGTGATTGAAGGAAGCCGTGGAGACCGTGCGGGCAAAACGAAGCTCAGCCGCACGACGCGATGAAGGAAAAGCTTCCCCGAGCGCCTGTCCACGCTGTTCGGGGAAACTTGCGGCCGAGACGGCCGGAGGGTTCACAGGGCAACGCTGTGATTCGCGTGGCGGCGTGTGGAGCAATCTGCGCGAAGCCGAAGCCAACGTTTGTCGGGGTCCTGGCGAGCAGTATCAAGCGGTCCTGCAGGTCCGGACGAGAGGGTACGGTACCTGCGATGTCCCGTCTGCACTGATGTCATGAACCGCGTCAACTTCGCGCGCGTGTCCGGTGTCATCCTCGATGTCTGCCGGAGACACGTCGCCTGGTTCGACCGGGGTGAACTTCTGTCCGGCGATTCCTGCGCGGAGCGGGGCTGGCGACGTTCCCCGCGGCGGGATCTCGACGCCGAATGTGAGCGGTTGCAGCGGGCCAAAAACAGATCCGGGGCTCCCGATTGGTGGGTTGACCTCGTGGACGTCGCAGCCGGAACCTCGGATTCCTGGGCCTGCCGACGGAAACAACGCCAGCGCAATGGTGTCTGCGTGAAGCTCTGGCGCAGCGAGTCCATCGCTGCGCCTGCGCGACGGTGCTCGGCCGGGACGCGAACGCAGCGCGGGTGATGGTGAACTGGGCGCTCAGCGCCTCTGGCCCGAGCCGGCCAGGTGGGGAGGGACCGCAGAAGCGGTCCCGTCAAAGCACGAAACTCCCGGAGATCCTGCTCAGGCGGAGTAGTTCATAAGAGCACGCACGTTTCCTCGAAGGCAGGCCGCGGATTTCTGGGTGTCAGCTTCGCGGGATCTCCGTAGCCGATGTTGCACAGAAAATTCGACCGCACCTGGCCTTTCGGGAAGAACTCCAGGGCAGAGCCCTCATGGTCCTGCCCTGGCCCGAAGAATGTTTCGTCGATTTTTGCGTTGTCAAAACCGGACATCGGGCCACAGTCGAGTCCTACCGCCCGTGCCGCCAACATGAAGTACGCTCCCTGCAGTGATGAGTTCCTGATCGCCGTGGTCTCGACCAGCTGCGGATTCCTGGCGAACGCGTCGCGCATGGCCGGGGCATTGGGGAACAGCCTCGGGAGTTTCTCGTAAAAGAGTAGATCGTAGGCGATGATGACAGTCACGGGCGCCTGCATCGTCTTCTCGACATTTCCCGGCGCGAGCGCCGGGCGCAGCCGCTCCTTCGCGCCAGGTGACCGCAGAAAGACGAAGCGTGCCGGGTTCGAGTTGGCGCTCGTCGGGCCCCATTTCATCAGCTGATGAATTTGGCGAAGGGTCTCGTCTGCGACTGGCCTGTCGAGCCATGCAGAATGCGTGCGGGCGTTGCGGAAGAGTTGGTCCAGGAGAAGATCTGAAGCGATAGACATGCCCTACTCCGCTAGTAAAGTTAGTGAAATCCAGGTGCTCGCCGATCGCGAGTGTAAGCGTGAGTCACGCTCTACGCTTTCTCCGAATGGATTCCGGCATCAGGGTGGCGCATGCGTCCGCTGCCGCCCCGCTGTTCTACACTGATGGCTCGGCCCCGGCAGGGTCTTTTGCGCGGCGGGATGCGGCACAAGGAATCCCCGCGTGCGCGTTCCTGAAGCGTCGCTTCGGGCTGATCACGATGGGTTATGCTTGCTCGGCGCTCTTCCGCAACTGCCGCCGGCGGTTGTGCTCGTCCCTCTGTCCGTGGCGCCGTCCCGCGGCACTGTGCCGTGGGGGCACTCTTGAGGAGGGCCTGCGTTGCGGTAACCACAAGCTACCGCAGCGAGATCCTTGCGTAGCTGCCGGCCACCTGGAATGGTCCCGCTCGAGAGAAATGAGGAACCCAAGAAGGCATCGGCAGCGAAGCCCGATGTTGCACTGGGTCGAGTATCAGGAGCTCGGTCGCCCAGCTGGGGGGAGAGCCGTATGCCTCAGGCAAGTACCGCTGCTTCCAGGTACTGATCACGTTCCAGGTCGGTGAGAAACCCCGTCTTGCACCTGCCACAAAGGTGCAACACTTCCTCACGAGCCGGAGCCGCTTCCTCGAATACGGTGAGGCGAAGTTCATGGGGCACGCCGGCGGATAGCGCATCGTGTCCGCATCGCCTACATCGTGCGCTAAGGTTCATACATCCCTCGCCTCTCTGGCATCGTGAACTGGGTTGCAACCAATAGCATAGTGGCGTAGAGGGATGGAAGGGACGAGAATGTGACCTTCTCGCAGAGGCTCTCCGGGAACATCGGGACGTGGGCGAGCAGTCACATGGACGTTCATTGCGCGCACGGGTGGTCGAGATCGAACGGTGTGCGACTACGGATTGGTGTTCTTGTGCTGTTGGCGATCCCCTTTGCACAGGTGATCCGTCTCAATGGGGTTTCTGTCAGGCTGGGGGATGCAAGAGCGGTCCCGCAATGACGGCTGTTTTCTCGCCGCCACGCTGGACAGGTCGGTTCGCGCTTGCGCCCGGTCCGGCGTGGTCCAGCTACAAAGGCCGATCTCGTGCGGGGTTGGGCGCGGCGCCGACGTTTCGCCGAGACACCATCGCAGATGGCGACGGTGTGTTCGCTACGTTTCCTCAACGGACGAACCGTCGAGGGCATTCTACGCGGTTGACTCGGACCGGGCGTCTTGGCGTCCGGATGCTGCGAGCGGGAGGAACGGCCAGGGAGTGCCGCGTGGCTGGCCACCGCAGTGATCCCTTCGTCGCGGCAACGTCCATGGCGGCAGGGGAGGGCGACGCGGAGCGTGCGTGGTGGAGCGGTGCGAGGGCGCCCCGCAAGGCGGGCCCTGGTGACCGCTCTTGGCGTGCTCCTCGACGAGGTGCACCAGACCGGAGGAAGTAAGGGCCGAAACTCCCACGCGCTGAATTCACGGTTCGTGTTCGAGCCGGCGTTTGCCTTGCAGGGGCTGGGGCCTGTGCCCTCGGGTCTGCTGGTGCCTCCGCAACGTGAGGAGGGTTGCATCCCTGGCCGGTACCGCATACCAGGGTGCTGTGCGGTTGCGCACTGCGCCCTCCCGACAGTCGAGTTGTGGCGTGGTCACACGCACAGCCTGCCAACGAATCAGGCGGGCACCACTTCGATGAAGGGGTTGACGCCACTCTCTTCCTCGAGGAGCCGAACGCTGGCATTTCGGGAAGCACGATGGCCGATGTCGACAAGCTGCTGACGGGTCCGGTACAGAAGCTCCCACTCTAGGTGATACTCCATGATCCAGCGGTGCGGGTGGTCGGCCATGTTGCCGATGAGGAGGAGACCGCCCGGTGCGGCCGCGGCGCAAAGATTGCGTGCGAGTCGCACGGCAGTCACCTCGTGTAGGTAGTCAAAGAGGCCACAGGAATAGACTGCGTCGAACCGCTCGAGCCCTTCGAATAGGTGGTTGTCCCGGAGCAATCGCTTGATGGACTCGTTCAGGAATTCTATGTGCACCCGTCCCGGGAAGCGCGCGTCCGTCAGAGGACGCAGGCGGTGAAAGGCGTGCTCCAGGGCGCTCAGGTCTTGATCAAAGAGGACGACTTCGAGCTCGACCGGTAGCTCTTGCATTTCCAGGAAGAGCTCTTGCAGCTCGCGCGCGGGCCCAGACGCTATGGACAGGATCCTCACAGCGCGGGACGAACCTGTGCTTCGTTCCAGCACCGACCGGAGCACCCGCTTCATGAGATCCTTGCGAGAGCGCACGGCGCGGGCCGCTGCTGTCTGCATGCATGCATACCCGACTGTTCGCGCGAATAGCGTCGGGCCTTCGAACTGCCTCTCGTAGAGGTAGTTCATCACCTCGTAGTCTCCGGCGTAGCCGAGCGGTTTTTCCCGTGCCCGACGCAGCCACGGTGCCTGCATGAGCAGGCCGTGGATCTGTCGGATGGAGAACTCCCTGATGGCATGCGATTCCTCTGGATCGATGTTGCTCGCGGCCATTCCCGCATCGGTGAACAGGCGGATGATGTCCGTTGAGATATCTGCCCTGAGGCGCTCGACGAGCGTCGTGCGGGAGACAGACAGGTAGCTCTCCGCAGCGCTCCACGGGAGGCTTGCTTCCAGCGCCCGCAACTCGTCCTCAATGCTCCGCAGATATAGGCCAAGCTCGGCCACCACCGACTTGAACTCGTACGCACCGGGCGTCCGCCACGGCTGGTTCTCCAGACGCATGGCGGCGGTACCTGGAATCCACAGTTCCCGAAGTCGCCGCAGTTCATCCGCCTCAAGCAAGGCACTGCCGAACGAGGCTCCGACCACTGTCTTGCCATCCTGGACTCGAACCGAACTGACTCGTGCACGGCCGGACCAGATCGGGTGCCCGTCGAGCCTCACCGACAGCTGGATGGGTTGGCCGAGCCATCCGGAAAATGCGATTGCGGGAATGAATGCGACGCCGTTTTGGGAGATGTCGCGAGCGGGGCATTCATGTGTAACCTCTCCCGCGTCGAGCGCGACGGTGCACTGCAAGGGGGCGAAGTCGTGTGCTGCGAAGCGATGCGGCCGAAAGGAGTGGACGCGTCCTTGCCCGCCCTCTAGCTCCTCGTAGGTGCGCACGCCACCTGGGGTGGCGGGAGCGGGTGGACGTGCAACGTGGGATTGTGCTGCGCCGATTGCATTTTCCAAGTCTGCCTCCCGTGGCGTGCTGTTCTGAGCGCGGTCTCGGTGCGTCGCGGTTCTGGCGATCGCGGGTAGTCACGCGAACACCTGGCTGCCCGGTACGTTGCAGCAGGCCAATGCGATGTGAGTATGGAACAGGCAACCGCGAGCGTGGGTTTCCGCAAAGGCTGACATGCCGCAAGACATCGCATGCTCGATCGCCCGTGGGCTCGAGAGGACGCAGCAGATATGCTAGAACGTAGTTCGCGGCTGAGCATAGTGCGATGCGCTAGGCGGGCCGGCTGGCCGAGGAAGCCGGGAGTGCGCGGTTGAATCGCGGGGCGCCTGGCCATCTGCCTGCGAGGCGCTCGAGCGTCGGCATGGCCTTGTTTTCGCGAGCTGAGGGCGTCCTGCAATGAAGCGAAGGCGCGTGCCTTGCAAGAGTTGGTCGATGACCTCGGCGGTGAAACCGGAGGATCCGATGACTCAGCGCGGAGCCGCGACATGCTTGTACTCGTCGGACCAGCACACGTTGCGCGTCAAGTCTCGCGCTCGCGAGAACGACATGCAAGTCCAGCAATGGTTCTTCGAGCACAGTTCGGAAGGTGTCGTGCTCGGTGCCGCGAGCGGCGCAATCAGGCGGGCCAATAGAGCAGCCTGTGGCATGCTCGGGTGGAGCGAGGAGGACCTGCGCGGGGGCTCGCGTCCTGTGGTGGAAGCCTTGGAACCACTTGTGCAGGCGATCGTGGCGGCGGCGCACCACCGTGGAACGGCGCGGAGCGAGGTGGTGATCCGACGGCCGAACGGGTCCGTGTTGACTGCGATGCTCCTCGCGGCAGGAACGTTGTCGATCAACGGCGAGCAGCTGGTCTGCATGCTCCTGCGCGACCAAGGCATCGGCGTGCGCGAGGCGAAGGCGCCGATGGACGCAGAGGTTGGCGTCGAGGATGAGCCAAACTCGACGCGCGAATGGTTGGAGTCTGTCCCGGCGATAGCGTGGCGAACAGATGAACACGCCAACATCATCGAGCGCAATCGACAATGGTTCGACTTCACCGGCCGGTCGGTGGAGAGTTCCTCCGGTACGGATTGGCTGGAAGTCATCCACCCGGACGACCGCCTTCGCCTCGCGGAAGCGGTTCGGGTGGCTGTCTCCACCGGAGGGGCGCTGGAGAGCGAGTTCAGGGTGCGTCGGGCGGATGGGCTGTACCGCTGGTTTCTCGGTCGAGCCTTGCCAGTACGGGATCGTCACGGCCGGGTCAGCGGCTGGATGGGAATCGGAACGGACATCGAGGACCGCAGGCGCGCGGAGCAGGCGCTGCGAGACGCGGACACGCGGAAGAATGAGTTCCTCGGCGTGCTCAGCCACGAACTGCGCAACCCTCTTGCGCCGATCACGACCGCCATCTACATCCTGGAGCACTCGGACCCCGCAGGTGAGCAGGGACGACGAGCAAGGGACATCATCGGGCGTCAGACGACTCACCTCGCGCGGCTCGTGGACGATTTGCTCGACGTAACTCGGATCATTCGCGGCAAGATCGAGCTACGCCGCGTCCGTCTCGACCTCGGTGAGATCGTGAGGCGTACCGGGGAAGACTATCGCGCCGCGATGGAGAACCATGGTGTCGAGTTCGTTGTGCAGTTCCCGAGCGAACCCCTCTGGGTGAACGGCGATCAGACCCGAATTGCCCAGATCGTCGGGAATGTCCTACACAACGCGTCAAAGTTCACGCCCAGGGGAGGGCGCGTCGAGCTGTGTGCCGCGCGACGACTGGACGCGTGCGAAATCTGCGTGAAGGACAACGGAGCGGGGATCGCTCCTGACCTGTTGGAGCGCCTGTTCCAGCCATTTGCTCAAGGGCCTCAGGGGCTCGCCAGGACTTCTGGGGGGCTTGGGCTCGGCCTCGCGCTCGTGAAAGGGCTTGCCGAGCTTCATGGGGGTAGTGTGAAGGCATTCAGTGAAGGGGTCGGGCAGGGGACGACGGTGGTCGTGACACTACCGTTGGTTTAGCCCTGGCTTAATCTCCTCCAGGGTCGGGCTGCCGACGTCCCGAGCCACCGCCGGCCCGCGCGAGTAGTCTGTGGGGGGCGGCATCGGTTTCGGAAATCCGGCCTGCCGGCCAGCGCGGCGCCACCCGATGCCAGCCATGAGCGCTCCACCATGAGCCGGAGCCCAAGCAGGAAGAGCGTCAGAGCTGGCGATGGGGCCGAGTTCGGGCAGGTCGGAGGCCAGCAACGAACGTGGCGACTGAACCAGGGGCGTTTGGTTTCTGCAGCGCCAAGCGTTCGACTTCTGTGAATCGAGAAACCCCGCGCAAGCGCCACCGGTCCGCACCAACTTGGTTGTGATGGCCACCCCTCGGGCTGTTTGAAGCTGCCCCCGAACGGCGCAAGTATCGTGGATGGCTCGCGTCTTCGTCGCTGGCGCGGATGACCGGCGCGACCAGCCTGCGGAAGAGACCAACTGCTT
>Ga0335081_10000713_pt1 | contig 54813 bp, 43 predicted proteins | sample Lox_Sample_35_FD_206713 | JGI IMG/M metagenome (GOLD analysis project Ga0335081, IMG submission 206713) | Soil microbial communities from Loxahatchee National Wildlife Refuge, Florida, United States - Lox_Sample_3.5 | ecosystem: Environmental > Terrestrial > Soil > Wetlands | place: USA...
GGTCCTCCCCGCTCTTGTGCACCCGGTAGCCGGCCACCACGCAGTCCGCGGTGCGCTCGTGCTTGATCTTCTTCATCACCCGCTTGTCCGGCTCGTAGACGCCGTCGGCGGGCTTGGCGATCAGCCCGTCCAGGCCGGCCCCCTCGAACTGGCTGAACCAGCCGGTAGCCACCTCCCGGTCGGTGGTCGTCTGGGTCAGGTGGATGGATTTGCCCGCCCCGGCCAGGGCGCCCTCGAGCGCGGCCCGGCGCTCGGCGAACGGCCGCTCCATGTAGTCGACCTCGCCCAGGGCGAGCAGGTCGAACGCCATGAAATGCCCCGGCGTCTGGGTCGCCAGCAGCTCGACCCGGCTGGCCGCCGGGTGGATCCGCAGCTGCAGCGCCTCGAAGTCCAGCCGCCTGCCCTCGCCGTCTGGGATCACGATCTCCCCGTCGATGACGCACCGTTCCGGGAGTTCGGCCTTGATCGCGGCGACCAGCTCGGGGAAGTAGCGCGTCATCGGCCGCTCGTTCCGGCTGCCGATCTCGACCTCGTCGCCGTCCCGGAACACGATCGACCGGAAGCCGTCCCACTTCGGCTCGAACACGTAGTCCCCGTCCGGCATCGCGTCCACCGGCTTGGCCAGCATCGGCGCCACCGGCGGGTTAACGGGAAGTCGCATGAAGTAAGGGTAACGGGATCCTGAGCGGGCACCAGAACGGCCCCTGAGCAGGCGTTTCGGGACGGCGCTCGGCTAGGGCACCGTCGGACCCCGGCTAGGGCACCGTCGGACGCCGGTCAGGTAACGTCGGCCTCGGCAGGCCCCGATATTCACACGGTTCGCAGGCTAGGCCGGCGCCAGGCCGGCGCTCGCCGCGATCAACCACGCTACTCCAGCCCGCCAACCGGGCAAAGGAGACGAATAGTACACGAGTTCGGGGGTCTGCTGGCGGCGGCGCAGTCGCCCGGGATTATTGCCCGCTGCTGGTGACGATCATGCCGCACCGGCATCGTCGCCGCACAGGCTGGCCAGCATGCCGGTGACCTGCGCGCGGAGCTCGGCCAGCGATGGGACGGCCGCCCCGCCCGCGCCGGCCAGCGCGTAGAAGGCAGTGCCCTCCACCCAGGCAATGAGCGTCCAGGCGTCGCGCTCGGGGTGGACGGACCCGGCCGCGGCGAGCCGCCGGGCCGCCTCGGTGCGGAAGCCGCGGCCCATTTCGTCGTAGGCGGCCCGCAGGGCCGGGCGCCGGGTCGCCTCCAGCCCGAGCTCGAAACGCGCCCGCACCCGCCGCCGCGCCCCGTCGTCGGTGATCGTCTGGTACAGCATCCGGGCCAGCCCGTCCGCCAGCCGCTCGCTCCCGGGCATTCCGCTTCCCGGCATTCCGCTCTCGGATATTCCAGTTCCGTACAATCCGGCCGCGCCCTCGGCGGCGTCTAGTTCGGCGATCCGGGTCAGGGTCAGCGTCAGGAGTGCCTCCCGGGTGCGGGCGTAGTTCGAGGTCGTGCCCGGCGGGAGCCCGGCGGCCTGGTCGACGGCGCGGTGCGTGAGCCCGCGCGCGCCGTGGTCGGCGAGCACGGCAATAGCGGCGTCAGCGACCTGCCTGGGCTGCGCCGCCCCGGCGGCGGCTGGCTGGTCCGGACCGACCTGGGCGGGCTGGCCGCCCGGTTCGGCGATCCGCAGTTCGTCGCGCTGCGCGCGGACGTGGTCGGCCTGCTGGCGGGCCGCCTTCCGGTGGGCGTGCTGCGCACCGGCGTGACCGTCACCGGCGTGGACGCCGGGGGCGCGGGCCGGCGGCCCGGCGTCGCCACCAGCGCGGGCGACCTCGATGCCGATCTGGTGGTGGCCGCGGACGGCATCGGCTCGCGCATCCGCGCGGCGCTGTTCCCCGATCACCAGGGGCCGCGCTACTCCGGCTTCACTACCTGGCGGTTCGTCGCCCCGGCGGTACCGGCGGGCGCCGGCCGGGCCGAACCCGCCGAGACGTGGGGGAGGGGCGAAGTGTTCGGCGTCCTCCCGCTGGCCAGCGGCCAGGTGTACTGCTACGCCAGCGCGCCCGCGCCGGCTGGTGTCCGGCATGACGACGAGGCGGCCGAGCTCAAGCAGAGGTTTGGCCGCTGGCACGACCCGATCCCCGGCCTGATCGGCGCGATCTCCCCGGACCGCGTGCTGCACGACGACGTCTACTGGATCGCCGAGCCGCTGCCGGCCTGCCACCGCGGCCGGGTCACCATCCTCGGTGACGCGGCTCACGCGATGACACCGCACCTGGGCCAGGGCGCCTGCCAGGCCATCGAGGACGCGGTCGTCCTGGCCAGCGTGGCCGGCTCCGGGACCCCAGCCGAAACCACCCCGGGCAGCGGCACCGCGCCGGACCTGGTCGCGTACACCTCGGCCCGGCTGTCCAGGACCCGGATGGTGGCGGCCGGCTCCTACCGGGCCACCCGGCTGAGCGGGATGACTTCCCCGGCCGGCGTCGCCCTGCGGAACACCGGAATCCGCCTGGCCGGCCGCCTCGCCCCCGGCCTGATGCTCCGCCAGATGGACCCGATAGCCTCCTGGACCCCGCCCCTATGACGCCGCTGCCCACTCCTCGCTGCGCTTCCACAGTTCCGCGGCCAGTTCGGGGGTGGCGACCTTGCTGGGGGCGCGTTCGGCGCATTTCTCGTAGAACTTGCCGCTGTCGTGCGCCACGTCCGGTGAGGTCGCGCAGTACAGCGACGTGGCGGCGCCCTGGTCCACGGTGAGCATGCGCCGCATCATCAGCGGGCGGACCGGCCACGGCACCCGCCGCCAGATGTCGGAGGCCACCACGCCCGGGTGCAGCGCGTAGGTGGTGACCCCGGAACCCGCCGTCCGGCGGGCGAGTTCGGCGCTGAACAGCACGTTGCACAGCTTGGAGACCCCGTACCCGTGCATGCCGGTGACGCCGCGCTCCGGTCGGCGCAGCGCCTCGAAGTCGATCCCGTGCGCCGCGTAGTGGGAGTCGCTAGACACCGTCACCACCCGGGCCGGCGCGCTGGCGGTCAGGCAGTCGAGCAGGGCGTTCGTCAAGACGAAATGGCCGAGGTGGTTGACCCCGAACATCAGCTCGAAACCCTGCTTGGTCAGCCCGCGGGCCCTGACCACGCCGGCGTTGTTCACCAGCCCGTGCAGCGGCTCGCCCCGGGCCAGGAAGGCCGAAGCGCAGGCCCGTACCGAATCCAGGTCGGCCAGGTCGAGCGGCAGGTACCAGACCGCGTCGTTCCCGGTCGAGGCCTTGATCCCGGCCACCGCCTCCTCGCCCTTTTCCCGCGACCTGGACGCGACGAAGACGCGCCCGCCCTGCCGGGCCAGCCCGGCGGCGGTGGCCCGCCCGATCCCGGTGTTGGCGCCGGTGACCAGGAATGTCCGCCCCGCCGCCTGCCCAGCGTCCCCCGTTTCGCTCCGCTGGCCAGCGTCAGCGTCAGCGTCAGCGTCTCCCGTTTCGCTCCGGTGCGCCGCAGCGCCCTCCGGCTCGCTCACTGTGCCTCCAAAACGATGATCGCGAAGACTTTGCTCCAGCCAGTAGCGAAGTCTTCGCGATCATGAAACCGGACGGCTACTCGACCGGGATCTCCTTGTTGATCAGGGACAGGTCGATGCCCTGGCGGTTACGGATGATGCGGGCGCCCACGAAGATGACGATGGCGAGCACGTAGTTCGCGCCCATGTAGACGAGGGAGGACGTGTTGTTCACGAAATACAGGTCGTTCGACAGCCACTCGATGATGCAGTACACGAGCAGCGCGATCGTCACCACCCCGGCCACCGGCACGATGGGCACGCCAAGCACCTTCACCTTGCTGGCTGGCGAGGCGAACCAGAGCTCCGGCTTGCGCAGCGGCAAGATCACCACGGCGATCGCGCTGAACAGGTACGTCACCGCGATGACGAGTGTGGCGTCCAGTGTGTAGGTGTGGAAGTCGGTGTTGTACGCGTACAGCGCCGACAGCCCGACCGCGGGCAGCAGCATCAGCAACAGAGAATAGACCGGCACCCTGCGCCGCTCCGAGACCTCAGCCGCCCGGTCGGGGAGTACGCGGTCGAACGCGGCCGCGAAGATGACCCGGGTCGAGGACAGGAACAGGGTTCCCACCCAGCCGAAGAACCACAGGCTGAGCACCAGGATCAGCACCACCTGGAAGGCGGTGTTGTGCACCAGCCAGCCCGCGAACATGAACGGGTACGGCCAGATGCCGAACTGCGGAGTGACGTTGTAGTCCAGTGAGTTGAGGTTCTGGTAGAAGCCCCAGCCGACGGTCTTGGCCATCAGCAGCAGGAAGATGACCGTGAAGGCGACCGTGAGCCACAGACCGAAGAACATGCCGGCGAACACCCGCTTGAAGTCGCTCGCGCCGCGGACCTCTCCGTACAAGGTGGTGCCCCAGTTCGGCCACAGCAGGAAGAACATAAACGCCGGGATGAGCAGCATCGTCGGCCCGAGCGGGCCGAAACCGATCGGCGATGTGGTGTAGCCGGCCTTGGCGGCCGCCACGTTGGTGGCCGTGTAGGCGTTCTTGACGCCGAACAGGTTCTGCCCTTCCCGGTTGAACGCGGCGACGAAGTCGGCGTGCGAGTTGATCAGCAGCAGGATCACCACGACGGCGAAGCCGATCACGCCGCCGATGAAGCACCAGCGCTGGACCTTGGCGTAACCAGCCATGCCGATGGAGACCAGGAAGCCGGCCACCGCGATCGTGATCAGGGTCACGACGAAGATCCCGTTGTGCGTGCCGAACCACGCGTAGCCACCGCCAGGCCAGGTCCACTTGAGCGTCGCCCACAGCGGCTGGAACAGCTGCACCGCCAGGATGTTGCCGTAGATCGGCGCCCACAGCCAGAGAATGAACCACCAGCCGGTCGCGGCCATCACGAAGCCGATTCCGCTGCCCAGGATCCGGGTCTGCCAGACATAATCGCCGCCGGCCCGCGGAATGGTAACGACAAGCCCGCTGTAGGCGATCACCAGGAACGTAACCCAGATTCCCCCGATGATTGTCGCCGTTATGAACTGGCCCTTCGGGAACGCCGGCCCGGCGAAGGTGAACTCGTAGATGCCGAGCGTCACGAAGTTGGTCGCCAGGCACGCGTAGATCAGCGAGTCCCGGACGGACCAGCCGCGGACCAGGCCGGTCGCCTTGCGGAGGAAGAGGGTGGGTCTCTCTTCCCCCAGTGCTCCTGCCGTCATATGCATTCCTCCGGTTATCCTGATTTGTCCAGTAATGCCCGTTTAGGCGGGATAAGAAGGCTACATCTGGTTTGTCGGTGTTCGACAGGCGTCAATATAGGCCTTTGGTGCTTTGCGGCACTGCCGTTTATGAAGTTGAGGCCTTACGCTCTGCTATTCCAATGGCAAGCCAGCTCTAGTCTCAGTAAGTGAGAGCCGGCCGGGGAGCCTCAGCCGTTCACGAGTATGTATCTGGCGACTTTCCCCTTCTTCTCGTTCAAGTCGAGCACCGCGCCCTGCAGTACGCCGTCGGTGTAGGAACTGCCGGGGTTCATGGACAGGGTCCGGCCGAGCTTGGCCGTGCCCCGGCTCTCGTGAATGTGCCCGTGCACGGAAAGCATCGGCTCGTACTTGAGGATGGCTTCCCTGACCGCCTTGGAGCCGACCGGCTTCATGACCGCGCCGCCGTGTGTCGGCCGCATGTTCTCGTCCAGGGCGGGCGCCTCGTCGAGACCGGTGCCGTAGGGCGGGGCGTGGAAGTTGAACACCGCCCGGCCCATGTCCGGGATCTGCGATACGACCGCGTCGATCTTGGTGGCCAGCACATCCTCGGGCGCCTCGCGGAAGGTGTTCCACGGCGTCGGGTTGGTCCAGCCCATCGAGGCCAGGTAGAAGCCGCCGATGTCGAGCACCCTGCTCTCGGCGAAGCTGACGCAGGGGGACTGCTCGATGATGTCGTCGATCTCCCAGATGTCGTCGTTCCCGCCGTTGAGGATGCACGGGATGTCGCCGCCGCGCAGCTTGCCGTCGGCCATGTCCAGCCACCGGTCCAGGCCGCGGGTCATCTCCAGGGTGAACCGGCGGTCGACCGAGCCATCTTCCTCGCTCAGCGCGTCGAGTTCGTCGGGGGCCATTACCGAGGGGTAGGAGCCGCGGTCGCGGATCTTGCGCTGGATCTCGTCGAGCTCGGTCTTGGTCTCCAGCCGCAGCCGTCGGCCGCCGAACGAGACCTCCCAGTAGCCGGGCATGGCCAGGATCGGCACGAGGACCTTACCGGTCACGTCGCCGCCGAGTATCACCATGTCGGCCTTGTAGAAGGCAGCGGCGTTGAGGAATTTTCGCCAGCAGATCTCGGAGCCATGGATGTCCGTGGCGAAGAAGACTTTCATCGCGGCCTCAAGTGCCTTTCTCAAGCATTCACTGATCCACGGGACGACAGATCAGTGATCCACTTCTTCGGGTAGTTCGTACCAGCGGACCCGGTCGCCGACCCTGGCCCTGGTCTTCCACTTCAGGCCCTTCGGTACCGTCTCCGCGACCTCCTGCAGTTGCTTGGCCTGGGTCAGGGCGTCGAACCTCGGGTACGGCGGGGCCAGGCCGGGCTGGGACGAGAGCAGGTCGGGCAGCTTGCCCAGGTTGCGCGTCACCGTCCGCCACCAGCCCCAGTCGGAGGCGATGACCGCCCCGAACCGGTCCGGGTCGATGGACGGGCGGGCGGAGTCCCGGCCCACCCGCAGGCCGGACAGCAGGTGGAAGATGTCGTGCGCGTCCTTGGCGTTGAGCTCGACGATCTGCAGCTTGGACAGCAGCAGGTCAGCGGGGTCGAGGGTGATCGAGGAGGAGCCGAACGAGGACTTGAAGTCCAGCGTGTGGCACATCGACAGCCGGTCCACCATGACGTCGATCGGTCGCCCGGATGGGGCGTTGAAGTACATCTGCCGGTCCCCGTTCAGGTTGTTGAACCTGCGGTCCGGCTCGCAGCCCGCGCTCTCCAGGTAGTCGGCGACCTTACGCCGGCTCTTGCCCAGGCAGGCCAGGTCGATATCCTGCCCGGCGCGCAGCCGGGGCGGGAAGTCGGGACACAGCACCCGGACCCCGAGGCCACCGAGGATCTTGAGCTGCTGGCCCGCCCCGGCCGCGCCTCGCACCAGCGTGGTTGCCTCGGGCAGCGGGTCGCCTGCGGCGTTGTCCCCGAAGCCAGGCCCGTTCGGTGTGGTCATCCCTGGTCGCTCCTCGTCTTGCCCCGTGCCAGTTCGATCATGGTGACGGATAGCCGGTCTGTCTAGTTTTCTCGGGAATAATCCCACGTTGTGGGGCCGGCCATTTATCCATCCGAACGGGCCTGGTCCTCGCTGGTCCGTACCAGATCGTGGTCCCGGCGGAAGAACGCGGCCGGCTCGGGTGGCAGCGGCGTATTGCCCAGAATCAGGTCGGCCGCCTTTTCGGCGGTCATCATCACCGGCGCGTAAATGTTGCCGTTGGTGACGTAGGGCATTACCGAGGCGTCGACGACCCGCAGACCCTGCAGTCCGTGCACCCGCATGCTCGCCGGATCGGTCACCGCCATCGGCCCGGTACCCATCTTGGCCGTGCAGGACGGGTGCAGTGCGGTCTCGGCGTCCCTGGCCACCCAGGCCAGGATCTCCTCGTCGGTCTGCACCGAGGGCCCGGGTGACAGCTCACCCGCGTTGAAGTCGTCGAAGGCCGGCTGGGTCAGGATCTTCCTGGCGACACCGATCGCCTCGACCCATTCCCGCTGGTCGGTCGGTGTGGACAGGTAGTTGAACCGCAGCGCCGGGTGCACCGCCGGATCGGTCGAGACGATCTTGCAGGTGCCGCGGGAGTCCGAGTACATCGGGCCGATGTGCACCTGGTACCCGTGCCCGCCCGCGGGCTGGGAGCCGTCGTAGCGGATCGCGATGGGCAGGAAGTGGAACATCAGGTTCGGGTAGATCACGTCGTCGTTACTGCGGGCGAAGCCGCCGCCCTCGAAGTGGTTGGTGGCTCCGGGGCCGGTCCGCCCGAACAGCCACTTCGCGCCGACCACGGGGCGGTTACGCCACTTCAGCGCGGGCGCGACCGAGATCGGCAGCTTCGAGCCGTACTGGACGTACACCTCCAGGTGGTCCTGCAGGTTCTCGCCCACGCCGGGCAGGTCGGCGACCACGTCGATGCCGAGCGCGGAGAGCTCGGAGGCGGCGCCGACGCCGGATAGCTGGAGCAGTTGCGGGGAGTTGATCGCCCCGCCGCACAGGATGAGCTCGCCGGACCTGACTCGCTTGGTCTTGCCCTCGTGCCGGAACTCGACGCCGACGGCGCGGGTGCCCTCGAAGATGATCCTGGTGACAAAGGCCCGGGTGGCCACGGTGAGGTTCGGCCGGCTCATCACCGGATAGAGGTAGGCGCGCGCGGCCGACAGCCGCCGCCCGCGGTGGACGTTCCGGTCGAACGGTGCGAAGCCTTCCTGCCGGTAGCCGTTCACGTCGTCGGTGAGCTGGTAGCCGGCCTGCTGCACAGCGGAGAAGAACGCGCCGAACAGCGGGTTGGTGGCCGGGCCCCGCTCGAGCACCAGCGGCCCGGTGTGTCCGCGGAACGGGTCGTCCGGGGCGGCGGCCAGGCAGTTCTCCATCCGCTTGAAGTAGGGTAGGCAGTGCGCAAAGTCCCAGTCGGCCATGCCGGGGTCGGCCGCCCAGCGCTCGTAGTCCAGCGGGTTGCCGCGCTGGAAGATCATTCCGTTGATGCTGCTCGACCCGCCCAGGACCTTGCCGCGGGCGTGGTAGATACGCCGGCCGTTCATGTGCGGCTCCGGCTCGCTTTCGTACTTCCAGTCGTAGAAGCGGTTGCCGATCGGGATGGTGAGCGCGGCGGGCATGTGGATGAACGGGTCCCAGATGTAGTCCGGCCGGCCGGCCTCGAGCACCAGCACCCGGGAGCCAGGGTCGGCGGACAACCGGTTCGCCAGGGCGCTGCCCGCCGACCCGCCGCCGGCGACGACGAAGTCATACCCATGCGATGCCATGATGCCTCCAGGCTTCTTGCGGCCCTCGTACCCTTTTTCCTGCGCCGTCAGACCTCGGTGGCCGCCTCGAGGTTCGCCCGCACGGTATCGGTCATCTGATGATCGGGTCCCAGATAACGCTCGCAGTCGGTGAGGGCCCGCTGCAAGACCGCGACGACGTCGCTGAGCCGCCCGGCCGTGTAGTAGGCGGACGCGAGGTTGCACCGGGTGGTCAGCGTCTCCATGTCGCCGGGCCCGAGCATCCGCTCGCTGTCGGCCAGCGCCTTCTCGTATTGCGGGATGGCGTCGGTCAGCCGCCTGGCCTGCTGGTAGCAGGCGGCCAGGTTGGAACGCGCCGTGAGGGTGTCGCGGTGATCGGCCCCCTGGACCCGCATCCGGTCGGCGAGGGTGCGCTCGTAGAGCGGCACGGCCTCGCGCAGCCGTCCCGCGCCGCGGTAGGCGTAGGCCAGGTTGGCCCGGGCCGCGATCGTGTCCGGGTGGTCCGCGCCCGAGACCCGCTCGCGGTCGGCCAGCACCCGGTCGTACTGCCCGATGGCGTCCTTCTGCTTCCCGGCCGAGCGGTACGCCGAGGCCAGGTTGGCCCGGGCCGCGATCGTGTCCGGGTGGTCCGGCCCGTACATCCGCTCCTGGTCGGACAGGGCCCGCTGAAACTGCCCGATCGCGTCCTTGGCCCGCCCGCTGGCCGCGTAGGCGGCGCCGAGGCTGGCCCGGGCGCCCAGCGTAGTGGGGTGCCCGACGCCGAGGTGGTGCTCGGCGTCGGCGAGCAGCGCCTCGTAGGCCGCGATCGCCTCCCGCGGCTCACCGGACGCCTGGTACGTCTCGGCCAGGCTGGCCCGGGCGTCCAGGGTGACCGGGTGGGCAGCGCCGAGCAGCCGCGCGGAATCGGCCACGGTTCGCTCGTACAGGCCGATCGCATCGGCGGGGCGCCCGGCCGACTGGTAGGCGTGGGCGAGGTGGGCCCGGGCCGCGATAGTCTCGGGGTGCTCGGCGCCCTGGTGCTGCTCTCGTTCGGCCAGCGCGGTCTGGAACACCGCGATGGCGTCGGCGGACTTCCCGGCCGCCTCGTAGGCCGCGGCCAGCCGGTCCCTGGCCACCACGGCGTTCGCGTGGGCGGGGCCGAGCAGCCGGGTGCTGGTGGCCACCATGGACTTCCAGTAGGTGATGGCCGCCTCGGACAGCCTGCTGTGCTCGAGCGACAGCCCGGCGCGGAACAGCAGCGGGTGCGCCTCGGGCTTCCACAGCAGGCCGCCGTCGGACGCCCGAAGCGTCGCGGCGCAGTCGCGCAGAGCCTGCTCGAGCTGTGCTTGCTGGAAGGGGCCCTGCGTCACCGCACCCGTGCCCGCGCCGTCGCCGTCCGGCCAGGTTTCCAGCAGCGCGTCCGCGGCGGCCAGCACCACCTGCTCCAGGTCGGCGGCTGGCAGGTAGGCCCGCACCGCGGCCTGCGCGCTGGCGTGCATCTGCACGGTGCGTACCGGGCTGACCGGGTCGATCGTGACCAGGCCGGCCTGGGCCAGGTTGTTGATGGCCGCGCGCACCATGTTCTGGTCGGCGGCATTGGCGGTGCTCGGCCGCCCGGCGATGTAGCCACAGGCGGCCGGGCTGGTCAGCACGGCGCCGGGCACGCCGTGGTGATCGAGCATCGCGGCCAGCACCAGGGCGGGCCACGCCAGCCCGATCGGCGGCAGCTCGTGCGCGCACTCCGCGGCAATGGACCAGGTGGCCAGCACCGCGGCCGAGGCGCCCGGCACGGCGGGCATGTGACCGATCCGCTCGGCCAGCAGCGCGCGGTACTCCCGGCAGCCCTGCCTGCGGGCGCCCATCGCCGCCGTGGCCTGGGCCAGCGCGAGCGGCAGCCCGTCGAGGTCCTCGCCTAGGTCCAGCGCCTCGATCCGCTGGTCGGGATAGTCGGAGAGCCGGGAGGTGACGTAGTCCAGGGCCTCGCGCCGGTTCAGCCCGGGCACCGGGACGACCCGCAGGTTCATCCCCTCGGCCGTGCTGGCCTGAGCCGTGCTGCCCTGAGCCGGGCCGCCCTCGGCCACGGCGTCCTCGAACGCGCTGGCCGGCAGCCTGCTGGTGATCAGGACCCGGCCGGACGCGCCGGCCGGCCACAGACCCTCGAGGTCGCCCAGCTCGGCCAGGTCGTCGATGACGAGCGCCCACGGCCGCCTGGTATGGGCCAGCCAGGAGACGAACCTGGCCGCGGCGGTCTCGGCGCCCTCGTCCGGCTGAATGGCGTCGACCGTGTTGGCCGCCTGGGCGAAGCCGGTGATGACCGATTCCCGGCTGGCGGCGTTGACCCAGATCAGGATCTCCACCGCCCGGGTGTTCCACATGGCGTGGGTGAACTCCACCGCCAGCTGGGTCTTGCCTGTGCCGCCCTGGGCGGCCGGGACCCTCGAAGCCTGCCCGGCCTCCTCGCCGTGGATCAGCACCACGGTTTCCCCCGGGCGCATGCTGCTGGCCAGGTCGGGGCCGCTCTGCTCGCGCGGGTAGTAGGCATCGGCGAGCGGCGGCACGGTCCCGGACAGCAGCACCCCAGACCCCGAACTAGCTACGGTTCCCGCTCGCTGCGTGACCATGATGGACAGCCTTCCTCGCCCCCTTGCTAACGACTTAGTTGAATCGGGAACAAGCCAGGTCACAGACCCACGGTGGCCGAGCGGACCGATGTAAATGGCATGATAATCAGTTCCCGGCTTGATGGCTATATGTCGCAATAAGTCACATATTGCGACTATTCAATATGAGTTTGTAACTATCTGCACACTCTCTGTATCTAGGTCCGTGTTGTGATTCTAATTCGCCCCGGGCTCCCGTATCCGGCTTTGGCCGGATCTGGTCGATTCATCTCCGGGAGGCCGCCTCCAGGTTGCCGCGCACCGCTGCGGTCAGCGGGTGATCCGGGCCGAGATAGCGCTCGCTGTCGGCCAGCGTTCGCTGCAGCAGCGGGATCACCTCGGCCAGCCGCCCGGCCGCGAAGTGCGCCGCGGCCAAGCTGGACCGGGCGGTCAGGGTCTCCAGGTCACCGGGCCCCAGCATCCGCTCGCTGTCGGCCAGCGCCTGCTCGAAATGGCGGATGGCGTCGCCGAACCGTCCGGCCCGCTGGCAGGCCGCGGCCAGATGAGCCCGTGCGGATCTCGTGTCCGCGTGGTCCCGTCCCTGTACCCTCTCCCGGTCGGCCAGCGTGCGCTCGTAGGCACCGATCGCCTCCCGCAACTGCCCGGCGCTGCGGTAGGCGAGGGCCAGGTTGGCCCGGGCGGTGATCGTGTCCGGGTGGTCGGGGCCGCCGATCCGCTCGTGAACGGCCAGCAACCGCTGGTAGAGCGCGATCGCGTCCTTTGGCTTACCGCCCCGGCGGTAGGCCGAGGCCAGGCTGGCGCGCGCCGCGATCGCGTCCGGATGATCGCGGCCGGCCGCCGCCTCGGTGTCCGCCGCGAGCCGCTTGTAGTGCTCGATGGCCTCCTTGGACTGCCCGTTGGCCAGGAACGCGGCGGCCAGGCTCCCCCGGATGGCCAGCGTGTCCTGGTGCCGCGCCCCGAGCAGCCGCTCGGCGTCGGCCAGTAGCATCTGGTACGCGGTCAGCGCCTCCTTTCCCCGGGCCGCCGCCTGATACGCCCCCGCCAGGTGAGCCCGTGCGGCCAGGGTGACCGGGTGACCCGGGCCGAGATGCCGGTCGGCCGTCGCTACCATCTGCTCGTACAGCACCACCGCCTCGGCCGGCCGGCCGGCACCCAAGTAGGCGCGGGCGAGGTTCCCGCACGCGGTGATCGTGTCCGGGTGCCCAGGTCCCTGGTTGCGCTCGCGATCGGCCAGCGCGGTGGAGTAGACCGAGATCGCGTCGTCGAACCGCCCGGCCGACTCGTAGGCGGCCGCCAGCCGATCCCGGGCTGTCACCGCGTTGACGTGGCCGCTGCCGAGCAGCCTGGTGCTGGTGACGAGCATCCCCTGCCAGTATGTGACGGCGGATTCAGCCAGCCCGTCGACCTCCAGGCTCAGCCCGCTGCGGAACAGTACCGGATGGGCCTCCGGCTTCCACAGCACGCTCTGAGGCCGGGCGCCACCGAATTCGCCGCCCGCGGCCGGGTGCGGTGCCGCGCTGTCGGCCGACTGCAGCGCTGCGGCGCAGTCTCGCAGTGCCTGAGCGAGCTGGGCCTGAGCGAGCTGGGCCTGAGCGAACTGGGCCTGAACGAGCGGGTCCTGGCTCTCGTCCCCTTCCGGCCAGGCCTGGAGCAAGGCCTCCGCCGCGGCCAGCACGGCCTGCTCGAAGTCCGCGGGTGGCAGGTAGGCGCGCACCGCGGCCTGGACGCTCGGATGCATCCGTACCGTCCGGGCCGCGCTGCCCGGGTCGATGCTGACCAGGCCGGCCCGGGCCAGGTTGGTCATGGCCGCACGGACGAGGGCCTGGTCCGCCGTGTCCGCGGTGCTGGGCCGGCCGGCCACATAGCTGCACCCGGCCGGGCTGGTCAGCACCGCGCCGGGAATACCGTGCGAGTCGAGCATGGCGGCCAGCGCGAGCGCCGGCCAGGCCGCGCCCGCGGGCGCGAGCTCGTGCGCGCTTTCCGCCGCCAGCGACCAGGTGGCCAGCACGGCGGGGGAGACGCCGTCCACCCGGATCGCGGACATGTGCTGGCGCCGTTCGGCGAGCCGGCCCCGGTACTCCCGGCAGCTCAGCCGGTTCAGGGTCATCACGGCGGCGGCCTGGGCCAGCGCGAGCGGCAGCCCGTCCAGGTCCGCACCCAGGTCGATGGCCTCGGCTCGCTGGCCGGGGAAATCGGTGAGCCGGGCGCTCAGGTACGCCAGCACCTCGCGGCGGCTGAACCCGCCGACCGGAGCGATCCGCGGTCCGGCCGGGAAGAGGGCCGCGGGCAGGCCGGTGGTGATGACGACCTGCCCGGCCAGGCCCGTCGGCCAGAGGTCTTCCAGGTCAGCCAGGCTGACCAGGTCATCGAGGATCAGCGCCCACGGGCGCCTGGTGTGCGCCAGCCAGCCGGTGAAGTGGCCCGCGGCGGCCTCGGCGGACTGCGCCTGATCGGCCGCGCCGACGGTCCTGGCCGCCTGCGCGAAGCCGGCGACGATCGCCTCCCGGCTGGTCGCCGGTACCCAGACCAGCGCGTCGACGGCGCGGGCGCCCCACAGCGCGTGGCCGAACGCCACCGCGATCTGGGTCTTGCCCGTGCCGCCCTGGGCCGCGGGCGTGGCGGCGGTGTCCTCGCCGTGGGTCAGCACTACGGTGTCGCCCGGGTACAGGCCCGCCCGCAGATCCAGCCCGGTTTCCGGGCGCTGGTGGAACGATTCGGCGAGCGGCGGGATGGCCCCGGACAACTTGACCGGAGAATGCGGGCCGGTCCGCTCCCCAACCACGTCGACAGCCTCTCCCGCGTTGCCCCGGCGGTCAGGATCTTCCATCCTGACGCGGCCGCATCTGAAGTTCCGGCAGGCCGCCGCTGCCCCGCGGTCATGGCCGCCCGCGACGAACGCGATCCGTCCGCCGGCGCCGGGAGACGCTGAGTGCCCGGAGCTGGCGACGGGCACCGTTCTGCACGTGCACCACAGTCCGGTATAAGGGAATGCTAGTGGTGTTCCCCGGGCAAAACCATATGTTGAGAAAAGTTGAGAAAAGCCGTTATGCGGGGTCCAATGGAGCCGGCCCCGGCGCACCGGGATCCAGTCCCGACCTGCCTCGCCACGTTACGAACCGGGCTATGCCCCCGTCGTCTCGCCCCGGCCCGCGCGCCCCGCCCGGCATGCGACCGTAATGAACCCGAGATAGCCTGCACGATCCGCACAGCCTTGCGATCTGCGGACGAGTCCACCCACCGCAATTACACCCCGGATGCCAATGCGTCACACCTATACCAAAGCCCTGCTCCCTGCATTTCCCGGATTCCGGCCTCCCGCCTCATTTCACGTCGGCAACCCTGTTCCATGCCGGCAACCCTGTTCCATGCCGGCAACCCTGTTCCATGCCGGCAACCCTGTTCCATGCCGGCAACCCTCGGCGCGCCCCCCGGACCCAGCGTCACTAAACCGGACAAATCGGGCCTCCGTCATGATTGGGTGACGTTATGCCCCTCATGGCGTGAGGGGTATTTCGGCACCCAATCATGCGAAGGCGGTCAGGCCACGCAGAACTCGTTGCCCTCGGGGTCGCGCAGCACGATCGAGTGGCCCCGCACGTCCTCGTTCACCCAGGCGACGCTGGCGCCCGCCTCCACGAGTTGTTCCACTTTTTCCGACATCAATTGCTTACGCTCCTCGCCCTCCACCTCGCGGTCGGCCACGCGCACGTCGAGGTGGACCCGGTTCTTGGCGGTCTTCCGCCCGGGTACGCGCTGGAAATACAGCCGGGGCCCCTCGTCGGCTGGATCGATGACGGCGGCCTGGTCGCCGAACTCCTCCTCCGGCATCCCGACGGACCGGCCGAAATCCTCCCAGGTCTCGAAGCCGTGCGGCGGCGGCTCGAGCACGTAGTCCAGGGCCAGGGCCCAGAACTCGGCCAGCTTGACCGGCTCGGCGGCGTCGATGACCACCTGGATCTTGAAGTACACGGTCAGGCTCCCTTGCCGTCGAAGTGCCATCGGTACAGGTCGCGCAGCAGCGCGATCTCGGCACCGTGGTGCAGCATCTCCCGGTTGATGTGCAGCACGAGCTCGGCCATGGAATGGTCGGCCCAGGGGCCCTCGGCCGGGCCGACCGCCCGGGCCATCTCGCCAGGCCCAAGCCCGCGCACGCCGCCGATCCACCCGGCGTAGGCCGCGTCGAGCTGGGCCAGCGCGGTCACGGCGTCGCCGGGGTAGCGGTGCGTGGCGTAGTCATCCGGCGGGCCGCCGAAGTGCGAGGCCACCCGCATGCCGAGCACACCGACCACGATGTGCCCGAGCCGCCAGGCGATCGTGGTCACCGGCGGCGGATCGGGTTCCGGCATGGCGTAATCCATGGTGAACTCGCCGCCGCCCGCCGCGACCGGCGCCGTCCCCGTCCCGCGCGGCCGCACGTTCCACGCGCCGGGCACGGGTTCCCAGCGGTACTCCTCGTCGGTCAGCCCGTTCAGCCGCGGCCGCAGCTGCTCGCGCCAGTGCCAGTCCAGCTGCTCGGCCAGCTGGAAGTTCCAGTCAACGTCGGTCATGTTCCCACCCTAGAAAGGATCCAGGACAGGACCGGTCCGCAAAGGCGCGGCATGATGGGCGGGTGACCGATACCGCCGGCCGGCTGCTCCGGCTGCTGCCGCTGCTGACGGCCAGGCCCAACTGGCGCGGCGACGAGCTGGCTGCCCGCCTGGGCGTCACCACGCGTACCGTCCGGCGTGACATCGACCGGCTCAGGGAACTGGGCTACCCGGTGCACGCGATCTCCGGCCGCCGGGGCGGCTACGCGCTCGGCCCGGGCGGCACCCGGCTGCCACCGCTGCTGCTGGACGAGGACTCCGCGGTCGCGGTCGCGCTCGGCCTGCGGGCGGCCGCGGCCGACCCGGCGCTGCGCGGCAGCCAGGAGGCGGCCGCCCGCGCGGCGGCCGCCATCGACCAGGTCCTGCCGCCGCGGCTGCGCCGGCGGGTGGAGGCCCTCACCGTCGCGACCGTGCCCCTGGTCCCGGCCGAGCCCTCGATTGAGCCGAACGACCTCGCGCTCGTCGCCCTGACGTGCCAGCAGTCCGAGCGGCTGCGTTTCCGCTACCGGAACGGTTCCGGGCAGGACAGCCGCCGCCACGTCGAGCCGTACCGCCTGGTCTACACCGGCCGGCGCTGGTACCTGGTAGCGCACGACCTGGACAAGGGCGAGTGGCGTAGCTTCCGGCTGGACCGGATGGAGGACATCCGGCCGACCGGAGTCCGGTCGCGCTCGGCCGACCCGCCCGACGCGGCCAGGTTCGTCAGCGAGGGCCTGTCCTCCGGGCCGTACCGCTGGCGGGCCCGGGTGCTGCTGGATGCGCCGGCCGATGTAGTCGCGGCCATGGTGCCGTCCACCGTCGCGGTGGTCGAGGCGATCGGCGAGGGGCGATGCCTGTTCATCTCGGGCTCGGACTCCCTCGACATGATCGCCCTGCACCTGGCCCGGCTGGGCGTCCCGTTCACCCCGCTGGAGCCCGCCGAACTCCGCGACCGCTGCGCCGTGCTCGCCGAGCGCCTGAGTCAGGCCGCCCATCGCTACCCAGCCGAGGAGCCAGCCCATGATTGACCTGGAGATCACCGACGGCGTCGCGTTCATCACCCTGAACGCCCCCGCGACCAGGAATGCCCTGAACAACGAGCTGGCCGGGCAATTCGTCGCGGCCTGCGACGAGGCCGACCGCGACCAGCAGGTCGGCGCCGCCGTCATCAAGGGCGCCGGCGGCACCTTCTGCTCCGGAGCCGAGCGCGGCCTCCTGGACGAGGTCGGCCGGGACCCGGCGGAGGAGAACAGTTACGCCGCCCTGGGCGGCATCTACCACGCCTTCACCAGGGTCGGCCAGCTGGAGATGCCGGCCATAGCCGCGGTCCGCGGCGCCGCGGTCGGGGCCGGGATCAACCTGATGCTCGCCACCGACCTGCGCATCGTGGCCGAGGACGCGCGGCTGATCAGCGGCTTCCTGCGGATCGGGCTGCATCCCGGCGGCGGGCACTTCGGCCTGCTGGCCGGGCGTGCGGGCACGGAGGCCGCGGCCGCGGCGGGGATCTTCGGCGAGGAGATCTCCGGCCTGCGGGCCGTGCAGCTCGGCCTGGCCTGGGAGGCCCTGCCGTCGGAGCAGGTCGATGAGCGGGCCGCCGAGCTCGCCCGGCGGGTGGCCCGCGACCCGCAGCTGGCCAGGAAGGCCACGGCCAGCCTGCGCAGCGAGCTGGGCCCGCCGCGGCTGCCGTGGGCCGCCGCCCTCGAGGTGGAGCGGGGCGCTCAGCTCTGGTCGCTGCGCCGCCGGGTCTCCCAATAGCCAATCCCGGCTGTATGCGGCGCCGCCCGCCATTACCGGTGTCACATTGAACGGGTCAATTCTCTTAAATTCCGGCTGCATTTTACGCGGTCATGCTGCCGCCCGGCAGTACGGCGCATACACTCCCAGCAGCCGGCCGCATTCGAATCTGGCGGGATCTGCTGGCTATAATATATTCACGGCTCTGGGGGGAGGTGCAGGTACCCGTGCCGTTCTCTCGCGAGCGCCGTCAGGATCAGCCTGAGGCCCTGCTGTCCTACATCGAGAAGCGAATCAAACAGGCGGTTGTTTCGGGGGAGCTAAAGCCCGGGGCGAAGCTATCACCGAGCGCGGTCGCGGCTGATCTGGGTGTATCGCACATACCGGTGCGCGAGGCGCTCACCTCGCTGGCCGCGTCGGGATATCTCGAGCACAGGCCGCGGGTCGGCTTCTTCGTCCGGCTCCTGTCGTCGGACGACCTGGCCGATATTTACCACTGGCGGGAGATACTCGAGCGGGAGGCATTCATCATGGCCATCCCCAGGCTCACCGGTGACGATATCGAGGAAATGAGCAGGCTGTGCGGCCAGATGCGGAAGCTGACCGCGCCCGGCCAGCGCCGTGAATACCTGAACCTTAATCGCCAGTTCCATTTCATCGCCTTCCGCCGGGCCGGAAGCGACCGGCTGGTGCGCTTCCTCGCCTATCTGTGGGATGTTGCCGCTCCATATACTTTTACCGGTCTTGTAGATACCGATGAGGCGCATCATGATCACGAGCGGATGATGGACCTGTTCGAGGCCCGTGACGTGGACGGGATCATCGACTTGATGGCGCGACACCGCGGCCAGGCCGTCGAGGCCGTCGCCCGCTGGGAAGCCCGCTCCCGCCCCTGACGCGTCTCCCGCCCCTGACGCGTCTCCCGCCCCCGCGCGTCTCCCGCCCCCGCGCGTCTCCCGCTCGCATCCGCACCGCCCGCCCCAGCCCTCAGCAATCCCACTGGCCTCGCCATTCACAACTGCACCCGCCTGCCCTTCCGGCCGATGTGGGTGCGGGGCCCCCGCCCCCATCTATCTCAATGCCAGGACCTTCCCCTGGCCCCCCGCGCCACGCTGTTCCATGATCGCGGGCAGTTCGGGGGTCTATGTGCCCAGAACTGCCCGCGATCATGGTCCGCGCCCGGACCGCCTCACCCTGAAAGCTGGACATAACGGGATGTAACGGGCTGGGTCGGGGTACGGCTGGGCAGCAGGGCGCATTACCCCGCAGCCGGGCCGGGCGAGTACCCGCACCGCTCCCCGGCGCCGCTCCGCCCGCGGTGAACGGCCCTGACCAGCAGCAACCCCAATAAGAAGGCCATACAGGGCTTCCTTAAGTTCCTGAGATTGCAATAGACGAGGGCGGGAGGCCCCGCATCCCGGAACGCCTTAGCCACCCAAGTCCCATTACCGTGAGCAACGGGCAGAACGTTACCCTCGGCGGTTTTTCAGCTATTCTCGGCCGCCCTCGTCCACATGGCCACTCGGTTCTCCACAGCCCCCGCGACCGTCCTGCTAAGGCGAGTCCGTGATCGCATCCACAGCTCGTAGATCGTTTTCCCCGCCTCGTCCACAGGTTGGCCGGCCTTGTGCACATGGTGATCCACAGACCCGCGGAGGTACCGTGCTTGTTCCTGGGCAGTGCGTACAGAACCGAGAGACGCCGGGCAGGGGCCCAGGTAGGGGTTGGGGTTTGGGGCGCGCGGCAAGGCGGTCACTATGAGCAGAGCCGGCGACACCGCGATCGCTGCGGAGGTTCAGCATCGCCGCAGGGTGATCGTGGATGTCATCCTCCTGCTGATGAGGAACGGACGCATCCTGTTGCGGGAGCGGGCCAACACGGGTTTCGGGGACGGTGCGTACGAGCCCCCGACCGGCCAGCTGGCCGAGCGGGAGACGATCGTCGAGACGGCGATCCGGGTCGCCTCGGCCGAGGCCGGCATCGCCATCCAGGCCGAGAACGTAGCGCTCGCGCACGTCATGCACGACGTGTCCGGCAGCGGGCGGATCGCCTTCTTCCTCACCGTGTCCGGCTGGCAGGGCGAGTACACCTCACCCGACGCGCGCTGGTTCGGTGTCGGGAACCTGCCCACCAACATGCTCGACCGGTCCCGGGTGGCGCTGCGGAATTACGCCGATGGCATGCGCTTTTCCACCTATCCGGCGTTCGGCCCGGCCGGCCCGGCGCTGCTGCACGCCTCGGGATGGCAGGACGCCTTCAGCGCCTGACGGCGCGCCCAGCGCCTGACGGCGCGCACCGGCGCGCATCTGCGCGCACTGGCTGGCCGGATAGGCTGATGAAGTGGCCGAGATCCTGAACGCGCACGGCTCGAAGAACGACATCTTCGTGGCCGCGATGACGCCGCGCGACTTCGCCTCCGACGAGGACCTGCGGGCCTTCGTCCGGCGGCTGTGCGACCGCTCCGGGCCGTTCGGCGGGGACGGAATCTACTTCTACGACGCCACGCCGCGGATCCCCGAGGCCTGGTTCTTCAACCCGGACGGCTCGCCCGCCGAGTTCTGCGGGAACGGCATGCGCTGCCTGGGCCGGGTGGTGCTGGACCGGCGCGGCGCCGACGTCGCGGTGATCCGCAGCGGCCACGCCGAGTACACCGTCCGCCGCGCGGCCACCACCGGTGACGGCGTCCGGCAGATCGGCCTGGAGCACCCGGCGGTCGACTTCACCCCGCAGGCCCCCGTGGTGGCCGGCCGGAACCCGCTGACCGGGGCCAGGCTGCCCGAGCTCGACCCGGCGCTGGAGTTCACCGCGGTCACTGCCGGCAACCCCCACCTGGTCGCCCTGGTCGACAAGTACGTCGAGTCCGACCTGATCGCGATGGGGGAGCGGGTGGCGGCCCGGCCGGACGTGTTCCCGGCCGGGGCCAACCTGTCCGTGCTGCTCCAACTGGAGCCCGCCGAGGTCTTCGTCAGGACGTTCGAGCGCGGGGCCGGCCTCACCGCCTCGTGCGGCTCGGGCATGGCCGCCTCCCGCGCCGTCTACTCCCGTATCACCCCGGTCGACCCCGGGCGCCGGGTGACCGTGCGCAATGCGGGCGGCATGGCCACGGTGTCGCTCACCGTCCGCCAGGGGCGGTGGCACCCGGTCCTGGAAGGCAACGCCACGTTCGTCTACCGGGCCGAGGTCGACCCGGCCGCGCTCGCCCGGGACGCCGTCGAGCCCTGCGACGACGAGGTGCACGCCTACGCCGCACTCGACGAACGCAACGCCACCCGGCTGCACGAGGCCGGTGTGCCCATCTAGATGACGTACGCCTCGCGCGTCTCGGGCGCGAACAGTTCGGCGGCTCACGCTCCCGGCTGATCAGGCCCTGCTCGAAGGAGTACCGGACGAACGTAGCCAGCGTGTCCTCGTTCCCGGCCAGGCCGTAGGTCCTTCAAATCCGCCCCCATCACGTCCCCGCCAGCGTGGCGCCGGGCGGGATCGGCTCGATCTCCACCCCGGGCGGCGGGTTGTGCGCCAGCTTGGCCACCCGCCCGGGTGCGTGCAGCCCGCCCGTGCGGTACCGGACGGAGGTGACGGGCAACCCGTGCCGTTCGGCCAGTGTGCCCCGGATCCAGACGTTGGCGGTGAGCTGGTACTCGGCCACGCCCAACCACCCCGCCCGCCAGCCCGGCCGGGTCGGCGGCCTCGCTGGCCGCGCCGACGTAGATCCCGTTGTGCCGGAACGCGCGGGAGACGAAGGCCGGGATGGCCACGAAGGGCGCGCCCTGGTCCAGGCTGATCAGGTAGGAGGACAGCGACATCTCGGCCGCGTCGAACTCCCGGTGCCTCGTCATCCGGAAGAAGGTCTCCTCCGCCGGCAGCGCCAGGAAGGTCAGGTCGATCCCCTCCGGCCGGATGTCGCCGCGGGCCAGCCCGGCGGTCAGGTCGTAGGCCCCGCAGGCCAGGCTCAGCGGCACGCGCACCGGTCCATTATCCCGGCAGCCGAACGGTCAGGGTTCCCGGGCACGCCGAGACGGTGAGCGCCCGGCCGGGCGGGCCTAGACGTGGGGCAGGTGCCAGTGGTAGGGCGCGATCAGCCGCTTCATCGACTCCGGGCCGTACGACCCGACGGCGTACGGCTCGACCGGCGGCGGGTTCTCCAGCAGCGGCGTGGAGATCTCCCACAGCCGCTCGATCCCGTCGGACCGGGTGAACAGCGACTGGTCGCCGGTCATGGCCATCAAGATCAGGTGCTCGTAGCCCTCGAGCATGTGCGACGCGGCGAACGAGTCCTTGTAGCAGAACGCCATCTCGGCGTTGCCCAGGGTCAGCTCCGCTCCGGGGACCTTGGTCAGGAAGTAGAGCTTGATGGCGCCGGGGTCGGCGAAATCGATGACGACCTCGTTCTGCCGGCCGTACGGGGTATCCCTGCGGTGCGCCGGGAACATCCGCATCGGCGGCGGCTGGAAGCCCAGGGTGATGATCTGCCGCGAGACGCCCATGGCCTTGCCCGAACGCAGGAAGAACGGCACCCCGTGCCAGCGCCAGTTGTCCACCTCGGCCCGCACCGCGACCATCGTCTCGGTGTCCGAGTCGGCCGCCACGCCGGGCTCGGACCGGTACCCCTCGTACTGGCCGCGCACCACGTGCCGGACGTCGACCGGCTTGACCGCCTCGAACACCTTCTCCTTCTCGTCCCGCAGGTGCTTGGCCGACAGCGACACCGGCGACTCCATGGCCACGAACGCCAGGACCTGGAACAGGTGGGTGACGACCATGTCCCGGTAGGCGCCGGTCGCGTCGTAGAACGCTCCCCGCCCCTTGATCGTGAGCGTTTCCGGTACGTCGATCTCCACGTAGCGGATGTGCTGCCGGTTCCAGACCGGCTCGAACAGGCCGTTCGCGAAGCGGAACGCGAGGATGTTGTCGACCGATTCCTTACCCAGGAAGTGGTCGATGCGGAACACCTGCGACTCGTCGAAGACCGCGTGCACCGCCTCGTTCAGCGCGCGGGCCGAGGCCAGGTCGGTGCCGAACGGCTTCTCGACGATCACCCGGGCGCCGGCGGCCAGGCCGGTCGCGCCCAGCACGCTCACGACCGAGGTGAACGCCGCGGGCGGTACCGCGAGATGATAGAGGCGCCGAACGGGCCCGCCCATCTCCTTCTCCGCCCGCTGAACCGCTTCCACCAGGGCGGTCGGGTCATCCGGCTCGGCCGCCCCGAAGGACAGGCGTTCCGCGAACGACGGCCAGGACGGGTCGGCGGGCTTGGTGAGGCAGAAGTCGTCGCAGGCCTGCTCGGCGTGCTCCCGGAACTGCTCGTCGGTCAGCGCGTACTGAGGCGGCGCGCAGCCGATGATCCGGTATTCCTCCGGCAGCAGCCCGGCCGCGTGCAGGTGGAAAAGTCCGGGCAGCAGCTTGCGCCGGGCCAGGTCGCCGGTGGCGCCGAACAGCACGATGACGTGGTTGTCCGGTTTCGGGGAGTTGTTACCGCTCATCGGCGGAGCCTTAGGCCTTCTTTTCCGCGTGCCCGCCGAACTCCGAGCGCATGGCCGAGAGGATCTTGCCGGTGAACGCGCCCAGGTCCCTGGACTCGAACCGCTCGTACAGCGAGGCGGCGATGACCGACGCGGGCACGCCCTCGTCCACCGCGGCCAGCACCGTCCACCGGCCCTCGCCGGAGTCGGACACCCGCCCGCTGAAGTCGGACAGGTCGTGCGACTTGGCGAACGCGGCCGCGGTCAGGTCCACCAGCCAGGAGCTGACCACCGAGCCGCGCCGCCAGACCTCGGCGACCTCGCCCGGGTCAATCGTGTACTGGTAGGCCTCGGGGTTGCGCAGCGGCGTGGTCTCCGCGTCGATCTCGTCCTGGTGCAGGCCCGCGTCGGCGTGCTTGATGATCGACAGGCCCTCGGCGATCGCGGCCATCATGCCGTACTCGACCCCGTTGTGCACCATCTTGACGAAGTGCCCGGCCCCGTTCGGCCCGCAGTGCAGGTAGCCCTGCTCGGCGGTGCCGCCCGTGGTCAGGCCCGGGGTCGGCTCGGCCATGCCCCGGCCCGGCGCGATGGTCAGGAAGATCGGGTTCAGCCGCCGCACCGGCTCGTCCTCGCCGCCGATCATCAGGCAGTAACCGCGGTCCAGGCCCCAGACCCCGCCGCTGGTGCCGACGTCGATGTAGTGGATGCCGTCCCGCTTGAGGTCCGCGGCGCGGGTGAGGTCGTCCCGGTAGTAGGAGTTGCCGCCGTCGATCACGATGTCGTCGGCTTCCAGGAGCGTCCGCAGTTGCCCGAGCGTGGACTCGACCACCCCGGCAGGGACCATGATCCACATGGCCCGCGGCTTGTCCAGCTTGGCCACGAAGTCGGCGAGGCTCTCCGCCCCGGTCGCGCCCTCGGCGGCCAGGGACTTGACCACGTCCGGGTTCCGGTCGTAGGCCACGACCCGGTGGCCGTCCCGCATCAGCCTGCGGCTCAGGTTCGCGCCCATCCGGCCGAGCCCGATCATCCCCAGTTGCATTGGCGTGTCAGTTGGCATGGCCGATCAGTCCTCCATCGTTGTCAGCACCCTGTGGTCAGCACGGGGGGCAGCGCGGGTCAGCGAGCCTTGAGCGCGCGGTAGCGGCGGATCAGCGCGTTCGTCGACGAGTCGTGATCGAGCGCGGGCTCCTGCGCGCTCGTCAGCTCGGGAATGATCTTGACCGCGAGGACCTTCCCGAGCTCCACTCCCCACTGGTCGAACGAGTCGACGTCCCAGATCGTCCCCTGCGTGAACACGCTGTGCTCGTACAGGGCGACCAGCGCGCCGAGGATCCGCGGGGTGAGGATCTCGGCGAGCAGCACGTTGGACGGCCGGTTGCCCTCCATCACCCGGTGGGGCACCACGTGCTCGGGCGTCCCCTCGGCCCTGACTTCCTCCTCGGTCTTGCCGAAGGCCAGCCCCTGCGCCTGGGCGAACACGTTGGAGGACAGGATGTCGTGGTGGTCGCGGATCGGGTTCAGCGTCTTGCCGAAGCCGATCAGGTCGACCGGGATGATCGTGGTGCCCTGGTGGATGAGCTGGTAGAAGCTGTGCTGCCCGTTGGTGCCCGGCTCGCCCCAGAAGACCGCGCCGGTGTCGTAGCCGACGTGGTCCCCGGTCAGCGTGACGTGCTTGCCGTTGGACTCCATGGTCAGCTGCTGCAGGTAGGCCGGGAACCGCTTCAGGTACTGCTCGTACGGCATCACGCCATAGCTCTGCAGGCCGAAGAAGTCCCGGTACCACACCGCGAGCAGGCCCATCAGCACCGGCAGGTTCTGCTCCAGCGGAGCGGTGCGGAAGTGCTCGTCCATCTCACAGAAGCCGGCCAGCATCTCGTAGAAGCCCTCGGGCCCCAGCGCGATCATGTTGGACAGCCCGATGGCGGAGTCCATCGAGTACCGGCCGCCGACCCAGTCCCAGAAGCCGAACATGTTCGCCGTGTCGATGCCGAACTTCGCGACCCGTTCGGCGTTGGTGGAGACCGCCACGAAGTGCTTGGCCACCGCCTCCTCGGCGCCGAGCGCCGAGACGATCCAGTCCCGTGCCGAGGTGGCGTTGGTCAGCGTCTCCAGCGTGCCGAACGTCTTGGAGGAGATGATGAACAGTGTCTGCGCGGGATCCAGGTCGCGGGTCGCCTCGGCGAAGTCGGTGGAGTCCACGTTGGACACGAACCGGAACGTGATGTCCCGCGTGGTGTAGTGGCGCAGTGCCTCGTACGCCATCACCGGGCCCAGGTCGGACCCGCCGATGCCGACGTTGACCACGTTGGCGATCGGCTTGCCGGTGTGGCCCTTCCACTCCCCGGACCTGACCCGGCCGGCGAAGCCGGCCATCCGGTCCAGCACCTCGTGCACCTGCCGGACCACGTCGACGCCGTCGACGATCAGCGACGCGGTCCGCGGCATGCGCAGCGCCACGTGCAGCACCGCCCGGTCCTCGGACACGTTGATGTGCTCACCGCGGAACATGGCGTCCCGCCGCTCGGCGACGCCGGACTCCCCGGCCAGCGCGACGAGCAGCCGCATCGTCTCGTCGGTGATCCGGTTCTTGGAGTAGTCCAGGTAGAGCCCGGCCGCCTCGGCGCACATCCGCTCGCCCCGGCCCGGGTCCCCGGCGAACAGCTCGCGCAGGTGCTGCCCGGAGATCTCGTCGTAGTGCCGCTTGAGCGCCTGCCATGACTTCCGCTCGGGCAGTGGTGTCCCTGGCATCTGCCGTCTCCTCCGCGTCGTGCCGCCGCTTCCCACGGACGTTCCCACGGAATCGTTTCATGCCCGCGCCCGTAGCCGCCCCCGGCCCGGGGATAACGACGCCCGAACTCGCGGATCAGCGCATCGTCACCAGCAGCAGCAGGATGTCGTCGCAGAGGCGGTCACCGACGTGCTCGTCCAGCCGGGCGACCAGGATGTCGAGCAGGGGAGCGCGGTCAGGGCCGGCACCGCGGACCGCGTCCGCGGCGACCTGGGCCAGCGGGAAGAACCGGCCGTCCGCGTCCCTGGCCTCGGAGACGCCGTCGGTGTAGAGCAGCAGCTGGTCGCCGTCGCCGACCGGCATCATGCTCGCCCGGCACCACCCCTCGGCCAGGTCCAGCAGCCCGAGAGGGGGCGCGGCGTACGGCTCGACGAACGCCGCGGAGTTGTCCCGCATCAGCAGCGGCGGCGGGTGCCCGCAGCAGACCAGTTCGGCCCAGGAGCCAGCGGGCGGGGCGCTGCCGTCGGCGGACTCGACCGGGAAGTTCACCAGCAGCGCGGTGACGAACCGCTCCGGGTGCCCGGACCGCGCGATCAGCGCGTGCAGCCGGACCGCGATGCCGGCCAGGCTCGGCTCGGTGCAGGCCAGGTCGCGCCAGGCGTTCAGCACCGACAGGCCGGTCCGGTTGGCGGGCAGGCCGGTACCCATGACGTCGCCGACGAGCAGCCTGACACCGAACGGCGTGGCCATCACGTCGTGGATATCGCCGCCTCCGCCCTGGGTGGCGGGCAGATGGCGGGATTCGACATACAGCCGACCGACATGTGTCGAGGTCGGAAGGTTCATGGTGGAATCTCCGGGAGGGAACACGTTCGATTGTAGTCAGTCAATGACAAACTGTTGCGCAAACCAGGAAGTTCCCGCCCTCGTTGCGCGGCTACGTCGCGGCGCTCACGTCCCCGCGGGGCTGCCCTGGTGTGGCCGACGGTCGTCCTGCCAGCGCTTATGCCGTGCGGCGAACTCCTGGTCCTGGCCCAGGCGGCGCAGCATCTGGCCGCCGTAAGCACGCAGCGTGACCGGGAGCACGAAGCGGGCTCTGTCCCCGGCCATCCGGTCGGCGAGCAGCACCGAGCGCTCGGCGAGCAGGCTCAGGCCGGCCGCGACCGCCGCGGCAGGCAGCTCGTCACTCCCGCACACGTCCGTCGCGTCCGCCAGGCCGAACGGGCCGGTGAACACCGACAGCCGGGCCCACAGCAGGCGCTCGGACGGGGTGCACAGCTCGTGGCTCCAGCCGATCGCGGCCCGCAGCGTCCGGTGCCGCCCGTGCTCGGCGGAGCTCGCGTCCTCCGCACGGGTGCCGTCCGGGCCGGCCTGGCCGGCCTCCAGCCCGGTGAGCAGCTCGGCCAGCGCCGCGGCCGGCGGCTGGCCCGGACGGTCCCGGCCGAGCCTGGCCAGTTCGGCCGCTGCCAGCTCGATGGCCAGCGGCAGCTTGTCCAGCTGCACGCAGATCGAGGCCACGGCGGCCCGGTTCTGCGGTGCGAGCAGCGTGCCCGCCTGCGCCGCGCGCCGGCCGAACAGCTCGACCGCGTCCGCCAGCCGCAGCGGGCGGACCGCCACCGTCGTCTCGCCCGGGACCCGCAGCGGTTCCCGGCTGGTCGCCAGGATCTGCATCTTGGGGCACGGCGGAAGCAGCGCCGCGACCAGCGCGGCGCACGCGCCGAGCAGGTGCTCGCAGGTGTCCAGGATGAGCAGCAGGTGCCGGTCGCGCAGCTGGTCGACCAGCACGTCGAGGCGGCTGCGGGTGTACTGGTCCGGCAGCCGCAGCGCCACCGCGATGGTGTGCGGCAGCAGCGCCTCGTCCCGCAGCCGGTCGAGCCGCAGCAGCAGGCTGCCGTCGGCGAAGTCCGCGGCGGCCGTGCGCGCCGCGGCCAGGCTCACCGCGGTCTTGCCCACCCCGGGCAGCCCGGTCACTGTGACCAGCGGGGCCCCGTCCAGCATGCGCCGGATCGCGGCGGCCTCGGCGGCGCGGCCCACCAGGCCAGCCGGGTCTAGCGGGTCACCGGGCCCGGGCGGCTCGCCTGGCATCGGCCGTCGCCTCCAATACGTACCGGAACCCCGTGTTCGCGGGGAGTGCACAGTTTCGCAGGATAATGGTCCCGCGCCGGCCGTCAGGGTGACATCTGTACTAATGCCTATCCGCGATACCTAAAAGCGCGGGACGCATTCGGGCCGGCCGCCGCGGGCCGGGTCCTGTCCGGCGCACCGCATGTCAAGAGGGCCGAACGGTCCTGGCTTCCCGCCCCGCCGGCGCCCCGGGCAGGCCCATGGTGGAACGTCGTGGAACCGCGCGGAACCTTATCAGTATCTGAGACATGGCTGTAGAAATGCTGAGATGCGTTGAACCGGAGGCCGCCGCCGAACGTGCCAAACCGGGGGGCATTTTGCCCGCATGGGATCGGGGAGCATCATGCGAGTTCGGCTTCTGGGACCAGTTGACGTCATGGACGGCGGCGAGATACTGCCGGTCAGCGGCTTGCGGCGGAAGGCCGTTCTAGCCACCTTGGCCCTGCACGCCGGCCAGGTCGTCGGTACCGGCCGCCTGGTCGACGCGGTCTGGGGTGAGACCGCGCCCGCCGCGCTGAATACGCTGCAAAGCCATGTCTCGTACCTGCGCACCGTGCTCGGCAAGCCCGCCATCGTGGCCCGTGCGCCCGGTTACCTGCTGGACCTCGGCGACGACGGCACCGACGTGATGCTGGCCGAGCGGCTGCTCCGCCAGGGCGCTCAGTCCGCGGACCCGGCCCGCGCGGCCGCGGACCTGCGGGAGGCGCTGGCCCTGTGGCACGGGCGGCCGCTGGCCGACCTGACCGGGCTGGCCTGGCTGGAGCAGCAGGCGGGGCGGCTGGAGCTGCTCCGCGAGCAGATCAGGCACGCGTTGTCCGACGCAAGGCTGGCCGCCGGGGAACACCGGCAGCTGGTACCCGAGCTGGAGCAGGCGGCGGCCGACCATCCGCTCGACGAGCAGGTCCACGCCCAGCTGATGACCGCGCTGTACCGCAGCGGGCGGCAGGCCGACGCGCTGGCCGTCTACCAGCGGCTGCGATCCACCCTGGCCGAGGAGCTCGGGCTGGCGCCGGGCCCGGCGCTGCGCGACCTCGAGACCGCCATCCTGCGGCAGGACGCGTCGCTGGACGCGTCCGCCCCGGTCGCCAGCCTGGGGCCGGCCGCGCCGCCTGCGACCGGTGTTCCGGTCCCGGCGCAACTGCCGCCGCCGGTGGCCGGGTTCGCCGGACGGGACGCGGAACTGGCCCGCCTCGACGCGATCGGCGACAGCCAGCCGGACGGGACCTCCGCCGTCACCATCGCGGTGATCACGGGCACCGCCGGAGTGGGCAAGACGGCCCTGGCGGTGACCTGGGCGCACCGGGTCGCCACGCGGTTCCCCGGCGGGCAGCTGTACGTCGACCTGCGCGGCTTCGACCCGACCGGGCAGGCGCTCGATCCCGGCCAGGCGCTGCGCGGCTTCTTCGAGGCGCTGGCGGTGGCGCCGGAGCGGATCCCGCAAGCCCTGGACGACCAGGTGGCGCTCTACCGCAGCCTGCTGGCCGGCCGACGGGTGCTCGTGCTGCTCGACAACGCGCGCGACGCCGCGCAGGTGCGCCCGCTGCTGCCCGGCTCGCCCGGGTGCCTGGCCATCGTGACCAGCCGCAACCACCTCACCGGCCTGATTGCCGGGCACGGCGCGTACCCGCTGGGCCTGGACCTGCTGACCCCGGCGGGCGCGCGCGAGCTGCTGGCCGGGCGGGTGGGTGCCGGCCGGGCCGGCCGCGAACCCGACGCGGTCGACGAGATCATCGACGGCTGCGCGCGCCTTCCGCTGGCGCTGACCATCGCCGCGGCCCGCGCCGCGACCAGCCCGGGGTTCCCGCTCGCCGTCTTCGCGGCCGACCTGCGCGAGGCGGGCCACGCGCTCGACCAGTTCGACGGCGATGACGAGGCCACCGATATCAGGGCGGTGTTCTCCTGGTCCTACCGCGCGCTGAGCCCGGACACGGCCCGGATGTTCCGGCTGCTCGGCTTGCACCCCGGCCCGGACATGACGGCCGCCACCGCGGCCAGCCTGGCCGGGATCGCCCCTGACCGGGCCGGCGCCATGCTGGCCGAGCTGACCCGCGGGCACCTGCTCAGCGAGCACCGTCGCGGCCGCTACGCCTTCCACGACCTGCTCCGGGCCTACGCCACCGAACAGGCGCGGGACCGCGACGACGACGGTGCCCGGCGCGCCGCGCTGGTCCGGCTCCTCGACCACTGGCTGCACACCGCGTGTGCCGCCGCCGCGCTGCTCGACCCGTTCTTCGCCCCGGAGCCCCAGAACCCGCCGCGGCCAGGGGCCGTCGCCGGCGCGCCCGCCACCGCCGAGGAGGCGCTGCGCTGGTTCACCGCCGAACAGGCCCCGCTGCTGGCGGCCGTCTCGCTGGCCGCCTGGTCCGGCCTGGCCGGCCACGCCTGGCGGCTCGCTTGGGCGCTGAGCACCTTCCTGCTCCGCCGCGGATGCTGGGACGACCACACCAGGGCGTGCCGGGCCAGCCTGGACGCCGCCCGCCGGGCCGGTGACGTGGCCGGGGAAGCCCACGCGCTGCTCCTGCTCGCGCTCGGCGATGCCCGGTCCGGGCGCCGCGACGCCGCGCCCGCGTTCCGCGAATCGCTGCGCCTGTTCGAGACGGTGGACGGCTATCACCGCAGCCAGGTGACCGCGCACAGCAGCCTGATCTGGATCGCCGAGCAGCAGGGGCGCTACGGCGACATGCTGGGTCACGCCGCCTGGGCGCTCCGGCTGTCCCGGGCCGCCGGGGACGAGACCATGGAGATCATGAGCCTGAACGACGTCGGCTACAGTCACGCGCGGCTCGGGAACTTCGGCCAGGCCATCGCCTACTGCGGGCAGGCGCTGGCCGGCAGCCGGGCCGCCGGGGAGCGCAACTGGGAGTCCGCCGCCTGGGACAGCCTCGGCTACATCCACCACAAGCTCGGCGACCATCATCGCTCCGTCACCTGCTACGAGCGGTCCCTGGACCTGTGCCGCGAGCTCGCCGACCGGTACAACGAGGCGGGCACGCTCGACCGGCTCGGCGACGTCCACCACAGCGTGGGCGACCTGCGCGCGGCCCGCTGGGCCTGGGCCCAGGCGCTGCGCACGCTGGATGAGCTTGGCCACCCCGACGGCGACCGGCTCCGGGCCAAGATCAGCGTGCCCGGCGCCAGGCTCCCCGCCGTCATCTAGGCCGCCGTCAACCAGGCCGTCAGCTTTTCCCGTTCCCGGTCAGCAGGGTGGCGGCGTGGTCGGGCACGTAGGCCTGCATGTCCCGGGGCGTCCGGATGTAGCCCTGGGCGGCGGGTCGCGATGGCAGTTTCAGCGATGGCTGCTTCACCTTGTGGTAGGGGATCGTGCTGAGCAGGTGGGCGATCATGTTGATGCGGGCGCGCCGCTTGTCGTCGCTCTCCACCACGTGCCAGGGCGCCTCGGGGATGTCGGTGTGCACGAACATCTCGTCCTTGGCCCGGGAGTAGTCCTCCCACCGGGTGATCGACTCCAGGTCCATGGGCGAGAGCTTCCAGGTGCGCAACGGGTCATGCAGCCGGGACTCGAACCGGCGCTGCTGCTCCTCGTCGCTGACCGAGAACCAGTACTTGCGCAGCAGGATGCCGTCCTCGACGAGCAGCCGCTCGAAGATCGGGCACTGGTGCAGGAACCGGAAGTACTCCTCCTTGGTGCAGAACCTCATCACGTGCTCCACGCCCGCGCGGTTGTACCAGCTGCGATCGAACAGGACCAGTTCGCCGGCGGCGGGCAGGTTCTCCACATAGCGCTGGAAGTACCACTGGGTGCGCTGCCGTTCGGTCGGAGCTGGCAGCGCGGCGATCCGGGCCACGCGCGGGTTGAGGTACTGGGTCACCCGCTTGATCGTGCCGCCCTTGCCGGCCGCGTCGCGGCCCTCGAAGATGACCACGATCCTGGCGCCCTCGGCGCGCACCCACTCCTGCATCTTCACCAGCTCGCCCTGCAGCCGGAACAGCTCGGTCTCGTACAGCTGCGTGGGTAGCTTGTGCCTGCCTTCGAGCTGCTGCGCCGCCTTCTTGCCGCCGTTCTTGACCTTGCCTGGCATGCGCGTTCTCCCTTGTCCGCGCCCTCTCGCCCGACCCCCGGGGGTACCCCGCGATAACATGACCGGCGTGAGCGACGATGAGCTTTACCGCCAGTATGAGACCATCAACCTGTACCGTCGCGGCCCGGGGGCGAGGGTCGAGCTGAACCGGCCCGAGCGGATGAACGCGTGGAACCGGCAGTTCTCCGCCGATCTGCTCGCCGTGATCACGGAGGTCACCGAGAACCCCGAGGTCCGCGCGGTTCTCATCACCGGTGCCGGGCGGGCCTTCTCCAGCGGCGCCGATCTGAAGGACGCCACCGAGGAAGCTGACGGCGGCACCGTCGACGTGTACAAGATCCTGACCGAGCGGTACCACCCGCTGATCACCGGCATCCGGCGGATGCCCAAGCCGGTCATCGCCGGGGTCAACGGCGCGGCGGCCGGGATCGGGCTGTCCCTCGCGCTGGCCTGCGACCTGGTGGTGGCGGCCGAGTCCGCGTACTTCTCGCTCGCCTTCGTCAACATCGGCCTGGTGCCCGACGGCGGCTCGTCGCTGTTCGTGCCGTCCCGGGTGGGCTTCGCCCGGGCCGCCGAGCTGGCCATGCTGGGGGAGCGGCTGGGCGCCCGCACCGCTCTCGACTGGGGCCTGATCAACCGGGTCTGGCCGGACGAGGAGTACCAGGCGCAGGCGCTGGCGCTGCTCGACCGGATGGCGGCCGGCGCCACCAGGTCCTACGCCGGGACCAAGCGCCAGCTCAACAAGTGGCTGTACGAGCACATGGACGAACAGCTCGAGTTCGAGGCGGGCATCCAGAAGGAGATGGCCGTCTCCGGCGACTTCGCCGAGGGACTGGCGGCCTTCGCCGAGAAGCGGCCGCCGCGGTTCAGCGGGGCCTGAGCCCGCCGGCCTCATCGATCGTGGATACGGCTCAGCTCGAGCGGATCTACCGGGCCGAGGCGCCCCGCATCACCGCCGCGCTGGCCGCGCGGATCGGCGACGTCGGGCTGGCCGCCGACGCCGTCCAGGACGCGTTCGTCGAGGCCCTCGAGCACTGGCGGGACGCACCGCCGCCCAACCCGGGCGGCTGGCTGGCCACCACCGCCCGGCGCAAGGCGATCGACCGGCTGCGCCGGGCCCGGGCCGGCCAGGAGAAGCTGGCCCTGCTGGCGGCGACCGCCACCGACGCCTGCCCCGAGACCGAGTCGGCCGACGACGAACTGCTCGGCATGGTCTTCGCCTGCTGCCATCCCGCGCTGCCGCGCGAGTCGCAGATCGCGATCACCTTGCGCGCCGTCTGCGGGCTGACCACGGCCGAGATCGCGGCCGCCTTCCTGGCCGGCGAGCCCGCCATGACCCAGCGGCTGCTGCGCGCGCGCAAGGCGCTGCGTGCCGCAGGCGCTGACCTGCGCATCCCCGACCCCGACCAGCTCGCTGACCGGCTGGCCGAGGTGCTGGCCGTGGTGTACCTGGTCTTCAACGAGGGCTACCTGGCCAGCGCGGGCCGGCAGCCCGCCCGCCGTGACCTGGCCGCCCAGGCGGTGACGCTGACCAGGCTGCTGCACCGGCTGATGCCGCGCGAGCCCGAGGTCCTCGGCCTGCTGGCGCTGCTCTTGCTGCACGAGTCCCGGGCCGCGACCAGGTTCGACGGATGGGGCCGCCTGGTCAGGCTCGCCGACCAGGACCGCACCCGGTGGAACCGGGCGCTGATCGCCGAGGCTACCGGGCTGCTCGACCGCGCGCTGACCCAGCGCGCGTCAGGCCCCTACCAGGTCCAGGCGGCCATCGCCGCGCTGCACGCGGAGGCGCCCGACTACGAGCACACCGACTGGCGGCAGATCCGCATCCTGTACGACCGGCTGTACGAGCTGACCCCGTCGCCGGTGGTGCTGCTCAACCGGGCCGTGGCCACCCGCTACGTCGTCGGCCCCGAGGCGGCGCTGGCCGAGATCACGCCGCTGGCCGCCGAACTCGACGGGTACCGGCTGTTCCACGCGCTGCGGGCCGGCCTGCTGACCGGTCTTGGCCGCGACGACGAGGCCCGCGAGGCCAGCGAGCGAGCGCTCGCGCTGGCCGGCAACCCGGCCGAGCGCGAGCTGCTCGCCCGCCGCCTGTCCTTCTGACCCCCTTATCCGAGTGGCCCGGTCACATCTCCACGATGGGGCGGACCTCGACCGTCATCCAGCCCTTGTCTACCCCAGGCCAGGTACTGGCGATCTCGACGGCCTCCTCGATGGTGTCGGTCTCCAGCATCGAGTACCCGCCGAGCGCCTCCTTGGTCTCCATGAACGGGCCGTCGGTGACGCCGCTGGCGCGCACCGTCCTGGCCGTGGCCGGCGGGGCCAGCTGGTGCCCGGTCTCGACGAGCTTGCCCGAGCCGCCGCCGCCCTTCTCGTACCAGGCCCCGATCTCGGCGTACCATGCCTGGCCTTCCGCCTCGGTCATGTTCCTGGCCGCCTCGGTGTTCAGCAGCAGAATGACGTACTTCACGGTTGCCTCCAGGTTCTCCGGTCATTTCCGCCGGGACGCCCCCGATGGGGTCCCGGCACCAGTTCCACGAACGGGGCGCCGCCGATTCCGACAGCGCCAGGAAAAATTCAGGCGTTCCGCCCGGTGGCGGTCAGCCTCGACTCCACGGTGAGGACGGCCTCGTAGCGCCGCTGGATATCGGCGCGGTCGCCGGCCTCGGGCACCGAGCGCTCGCACGCCCGGTTGATCATCTCCGCCTGCTCGAGCAGCACCCGGCGCTGACCCTCGCTGGTGGTCTCGCCCATGATCCTGGCCAGCGCCTCGAGCATCCGGATCATCACGGCCGGCTCGCCGAGGCTCGACTGCCTGATCTTCTCGAAGGAGCGCTGCACCAGCCGTTCGTAGGACGGCTCGGCCGCGATCACCCGGATGAACCCGCGGCCGTCCCGGTGCACCCGGGCCGGATGCCACTCGGCCACGATCTTGCACAGGTTCTCGCCGAGCCAGTCGATGCAGGTCAGGGCGGTGAAGGTGTCGTTGATGGCGGTGGAGAGCGCGCGGAGCGCGATCTCCACCAGCTGGTCGACACCGAACGACACGTCCTGGCTGAGGGTCCGGTGCGGGCCGACGATGTGCGCGCCTCCCAGTGCCTTCCGTATCACCGGGGCCGCCTCTGGCGGCCAGATCGTCGCGAACCGGTGCCCGCGGACGAGGAAATGCCCGGGCCGGTGTTCCAGGCTGATCACCGCGTCCGCCTCGGTGGCCAGCCGGACCAGCTTCTGGTGCTGGATGAACTGCAGGTACCCGCTGGTCGGCGCCAGCAGTACCACGCCGTCCGCCTCGACCTTCGGCACCAGCTCGATGGCGGTCGGGCCCGCCTTCGGGTGCGGCTCGGGGCTACCGCTGCCCTGCTCCCTGATCGCGTCGGTCAGGTCGGCGGCGATACTCGCGATGACCTGGGGCAGCTGGATCGAGACGGCGGTGTGATGGATGAAGTAGATGAGCACGGCCAGATCGGCGAGCATCAGCCCGAGCGTGACCGTCACCCCGACGTGCGGCACGAACTGGCCGTGCGATCCCACCCCGATCGAGCCAAGCACCAGCACGGCGTAGACGAACGTGGCGACGAACGTGCCCAGCGTCAGCTGGGTGCCGCGGTCGCGGATGAAGTTACGCAGCATCCGAGGCCCGAACTGGTTCGAGGCCAGCGTCAGGGTGAGCAGGATGATGGAGAAGACCACGCCGATCACGGTGAGGAGGGCGGCGGCGATGGTGGTGAGGATCTGCCGGGCCGCGTCCGCGCTGCCGCTGATCACCCAGCCGGGCAGGGTGAAGGCACCGTGGTAGGCCCCCCGGTCCACGGCCAGCGTGCCGGCGAACAGCACGATCGCGGCCATGACCTCCAGGGCGGGCACGAACCACAGGCTGGTGCGCAGCACCTCCCGGCGCCAGTGCGAGCCCAGCCCCGATGACAGGACGCCACGGTACATGCTCGGAATCTTGTCACGGGCACGGCCCTGTCGTTAGATGGTGGCACCATGCCGCGGCCAATCGCTCACCTGGCCAATCTCGACCTGAACCTGCTCGTGGCGCTGCGCGAGCTGCTGCGCGAGCGGAGCGTGACCCATGCGGCCGAACGGCTGGGCGTGACCCAGCCCGCGGCCAGCGCCGATTTCGACCCGGCCACCTCCGAGCGCGAGTTCACCCTGGTCATGGCCGACTACACGATCGTGGTCATGGGGTGGCGCCGTACTACCGCAGCCGGCCCAACCCGTCCGCGGCGCCCATCATGCACCAGCTCGAACTGCTTGACATCCGCCCGCGGATCGCGGTGCGGGTGGAGAGTTACCTGGCCGTGCCGCACTTCGTGGCCGGCACCGACCGGATCGCGCTGATGCAGGAGCGGCTGGCCGCGCAGCTCGCCGGCCGGATGGACCTGCGCGTGCTGTACCATGATCGCGGGCAGTTCTGGGGTCTATTTGCCCAGAACTGCCCGCGATCATGGTCCGCGCCCGGGCGGCCCTCACCCCGTTGGGCGGCGGCTCTGTCCCCGTTGGGCGGCGTCCGCGCGGGTGGCTGTGAAATGTGAGGCCCAGTGGGCCGCGGTGAGCGTCTTTCCGCGGCGTGCTCTAGGCGGCCAGGAAAAACCCGGCCAGGCCGACGAGGATGAACACCGCGATCAGGGCCACGAGGACCAGGATGACTATCGTGCGGGGTTGCATGGCGCAGGATCCCTTCGTGGTGTCCGCGGCGGGGCGCTTCCACTGTCGGCGGCGGGCCTGCAACCGCGCTGGAGCGCCCCTGGAACGGCCTGCGTATAAACCGCGTTTATGCCGGGCAGACAATTTGTTTGTTTGCCATCACGGGGCCGCCGGATTTAACGTGCCTGGTAAGAAGCCTTGCCCCAGGGGTTACGCACTCGCATTAAACCGGGAGCGTTAATGCCACACGCCCTGACCGAGCTCAACCTGGCCGAGGTCAAAAGGCCGCCCGCCGAACCCGCGCACCAGATCCGCGCCGACGTGTGCGTGGTCGGCGCCGGGATCGCGGGCCTGTCGGCGGCCATCGAGTCGGCCCGGCTGCACCGCGACGTGGTGCTAGTCGACTCGCTGCCGCTCATCGGCGGACAGATGGTCCATTCGCTGATCGGCCTGTTCTGCGGGGTTTTCGGCAACGGCCCGGAATACCGGCAGCTCACGCACGGGATTTTCGACGATATTTTTCGTGACCTGGGCCCGGCCGGCGACCTGCATTTCCAGCCCGGCCATACCAAGACCGTCTATTACAACGAGGTGGCCCTCGGCCGCTGGCTCGAGCGGACGATCAGGAGCCTCGGCGTCAGGACCATCCTCGGCACCGTGCTGCAACGGGCCGGCCTCCGCGACGGGCGGATCACCGAGATCGAGCTCGCGTCCCGCTACGGCAACGTCACGATCGCGGCGCACGGCTTCGTCGACGCCAGCGGCGACGCCGCCCTGACCTGGCAGGCGGGGCTGCCGTGCTGGGTCCCCGAGCGCCCCATCTACGGCTCCCAGCAGGTCATCGTCGAGAACGTGGACGAGAGCCACCAGCCCGACTGGGGCGAGATCGACGCCCTGCTGGCCGCCCGCGGCGACGAGCACGGGCTGCTGCGCCGCGGCGGGCTGGCCTTCTTCTTTCCCGGCCGGGGCACGGCGGTGCTGAACGTGACCCACATCGAGGCGCCGCTGGACCCGGTAGCCGCCTCGCAGGCCCAGTTCGACGGGCGCGACCAGGCCGACGCGGTGATCGCCCTGCTGCGGTCCGAGTTCCCCAAGGCGTTCGGCGAGGCCAGGGTCCGTGCTTACGGCTATCCGGGCCGACGGCAGACCCGCTGGATCAAGGGCCGTCACCAGCTGACCGCCGACCAGGTGCGCCACGGGACCTGGTTCGACGACGCGGTGGCCCGAACGGCCTGGCCGATCGAGCTCCACGACCGCTCCGACGGCTACGTGTGGGAGATGTTCGGCCCGGATCACGTGCACTACGTACCGCTGCGCGCCATGACCCCGCCGGGCGCGCACAACCTGGTGGCGGCCGGCCGGTGCGTGGACGGCGACGCCGCCGCACTGTCCAGCGTGCGGGTGATGGGCCCGTGCGCCGCCATGGGCGCGGGTGCCGCGCACGCCCTGGACCTCGCGGGCCTGGGCAGCGTGCACGACGTCGACCCGGACCGGCTGCGCGGCCGGCTGGCCGCCAACCTGGCCGGGAATGAGCAGAGCAGGCCATGATCCTCACCGACGAGGAAAAGCGGATGCGGGACGGCGCCGAGGGCGCCGCCACCGCCGCCGCGATGGATCTGCTCATCCGCTACGGCGACGCGCTGGCCTGCGACCGGCTGTGCGACGTGCGCAACGTCGCGGGCACCATGACCCAGCCCTCCCCGGTGAAGGAGCCGAGCTGCAGCAGGACGCCGAATCCGCGGCGGACAACAAAGCCGAAGTAACCGGGTGATGGCAGCGCCGGGGCAGCGGCCGCGCTGCGCACTGCCCCGGCGCAGTCGTTGCGGCCTAGCCGGGTTCCACGAGCTGTCCCGCGTCCTGGAACCCGCCACAGGCTTCGCCGGACCTCCATCCACTGTCGGCGGTCGTCCTGCAACCTCGCTGACGCGGCGCTGCAACGGCCCCGCCCCGCGAGCGCGCTCCCGCTCAGAGCGGGAGCCCGGCCTCCAGCAGGTTCAGGGCCTGGTCGATGCGCTCGAACATGTCCATGATGGCCTGCCGGTCGCCGGACCAGCCTTCCCACGGCATGGTGATGGACATCATGACGCCGATGATCGCGCCGGCCAGCGTGCGGACGGCCAGGTCGTCCGCCGGCCGCCCGGCCCGCTTGGCCAGGGCCTCGCTGATCACCGCGATCGTGCGGCCGAACTCGTCCATGGCCCGCGCCCGGACCTCCGGCACGGTCATGGAGAGCGCCGTGGTCTCCCGGATCACGTCGAGGTCGGCCTCGTTGTAGGACGCGAGTCCCTCCCGGATGGCGCCCCGGAGCGCGGCGATCGGGGTGAGCCCGGGCGGCTGCCGCTCGAACGCCTCGACCATCCGGGTGTCCATGTCGTCCTGCAGCACCAGGTCTTCCTTGGTGGGGAAGTACCGGAAGAACGTGCTCGGTGACACCTCCGCCGCCGCCGCGATCTGCTCCACGGTGGTGCGCTGGTAGCCCTGCTCGCGGAAGAGCCGGAGCGCGTGCTCCCTTATGGCAGCACGCGTCCTGGCTTTCTTCCGCTCGCGCAAGCCCGCTGGCCGGTCCTGGCTCACGGTGGGCAACTCCGTCACGCTTCCAATTCTGCCCGCTCCGCGCCGCTTGCATCCCGATCGTCGCCCGCCACGCCGGCGCCCGCGGTCCTGGCCTCGCCGCCCTCGGTCCGCCGCGGCAGGAAGATGAGCGCGAGTATGGCGCTGGCCAGCGCGATCCCGCCGCACACCCAGAGCAGGGCGTCCATCCCGGAGACGAAGGCGTGCCGCACCGAGTCGAGCAGCGGCACCGAGCCGGCTTTCTGCGCGATCGCGACACCGGCCACCACGCTGCTCTTGGCGGCCGCCGCGACCGAGTCGGGCAGGCCGGTCACGACCAGGTGGCTGCGGTACACCGAGCTGAGCACGGTGCCGAGGACCGCCACCCCGATCGTGGCGCCCACCTGGCGCATGGCCGAGATCAGGGCCGAGCCCGCGCCGCTGGTCTCGGCGGACAGCGCGGACAGCGCCGCGTTCATCGTCTGCGGCATGGCCAGCCCCAGGCCGAGCCCGAACACCGCGAACCAGGCGGCCGCGAACCCGGTCCCGCTGCCGACCGTGCTGGTGGCGCCGAACCCGAGGGCGACCGCCATGACCGTGAACCCCGCCGTGACCAGGCCTTTCACGCTGGCCAGCGGCGCGTTGACCGTGCCGTCGGCGGCTTGCCGCGGTGAGGCCAGCCGGGTGCTGCCGATCATGCCGATCACCATGCCGCCGATCATGGGCAGCAGCCGCAGCCCGCTGCCCATGGCGTTCACGCCGCGGACCTCCTGGAAGTACAGGGGCATCGCGAAGAAGATGCCGAACATCGCGAACGAGACCAGCGTGGACAAGATGGTGCCCCAGGTGAAGCCGGCCGACCGGAACAACCGCAGCTCGATCAGCGGGCGGATCACGCCCCCGCGGAGTGATCCGCCGTTACCGGCGCGGTTGCGTCCGGTCAGCCAGCGCTCCCAGGCCACCAGCACGGCGAGCACCGCTACCCCCGCGGCGATGGTGCCGACCGCGATGGAGTCGGACCAGCCGTCCTGGCCCGCCTTGATGAACCCGTACGTCAGCGCGGCCAGCCCGGCGCTGGACAGGATCACGCCGAGGGCGTCGATCCGCGGCCGCACCGCGCTGCGCGACTCCGGCAGCAGGACCGCCACGGCGATGACGGCCAGCACGACCACCGGCACGTTGATCAGGAAGACCGAGCCCCACCAGAAGTGGTCGAGCAGGTAGCCGCCGACGATCGGGCCGATCGGGAAGCTGATGAAGGTGGCCGACGCCATCAGCGCGATCGCCCGCTGCCGCTCCTCCGGCGCGAACAGCACCGGGATCACCGAGAGCGACAGCGGGAAGATGGCCGCGGCGCCGACCCCGAGTACCGCCCGCCCCGCGATCAGCTCGCCGGTGCCGGCCGCGTACGCGCACGCCGCCGAGCTGGCGCCGAACACCACGAGCGCGGCCAGCAGCACCTTCTTGCGCCCCAGCCGGTCGCCGAGCAGGCCCGCGGGCAGCATCGCGGCCGCCAGCACCAGGCTGTAAGAGTCGGAGATCCACTGCAGGTCGCTGGTCGAGGCGTGCAGGTCGGTCGCGATCGTGGGCAGCGCCAGGTTGAGCACGGTCAGGTCGAGTCCGACCACGAGCACGCTCGCCGCGATGGCGACCAGTGCCCACCACTTGCGAGCCGGGTTCCCCGCCATGAGAGTCACACCCCTTCGGCAGTTACATCTTTTTGAAAGTTACTGTCAAAAGTATGCGTCCGTCATTTGGTGGTGTCAACCGTAAAACCCGGGAGCCTCGCCGGGACGGTATGGATGACCCCACCCTGGAATTCGTGCTAGCCGGTAGTCGGATTCGGGGGTCTGCCGTGAGGCCGGGAACACTGTTCGCGTGCGATCGTCATGGAATGCGACACGAACCTGCCTGCCAGCATCGGCCCCGGTATCCTGGCGCGTCAGCGCGGGACCGGGCGGCCGCGTGCGTAGTGGCTTCCCATCCTGAGCAAGGCTGGAGCCTGCTCTGCAACGGCATCGTGCTCTTCGACGACGCGGGGGTCCTGCTGCTGGCCGCTCCCGTCACGCTTCCCGGCCAAGCCCCCGCACTACCGAGGCGGCGTGAACGGCGGATGATAACGTCTAGCCGGTGATGGTTGTGAGCGTTAACATTCAGGCTAAGCACAAGAGGGCCAGGGATAACCGGGCCTACGTACGCGAGCTGCTGGCGGAACGCCAGCCCCGGCTCGCCGCCCTCCTGCGGGCGGTTGAACGGCAGCTGGATGTGCCGCGGCCGCGTGATCCACGTGATTGGAGGCGCACCCTGAACACGGCCTGGCTCTATCACCGGGATGGTTCGGAATGCGTCGACCGCTGGTCCTGCCGGGATCAGGACCACACCAGCGTCCCGCCGCGCTGCGGCGCCGGGGCCGCGGGCCCGCCGATCGGCTGTGAGCTCCCGAAGGGCCACCCCGGCCCGCACCTGCACTTCGCGGACCTGGAGCGCTGCGGCGCCGGGGAAGAGGATCCCGCCGCCCTGGCGTCATAGCAAGCCAGCAGGTAACCGTGCCCTCGAGGGCACCTGGGCTCACCTGCCGGCCGGGCCGATCGGTCCCGCGGTTCCGGGCTCATCGGCGATGTGAGTGCAATACGTGCTGCGTCCATAACGACACGGATTGCACTCACACCCGTCGGCAGCCCGCTAGCTCTGAAGCCGACTCAGCAGCGCGGTGCCGTCCGGGCTGCCCAGGCCGGAGCAGGCGTCCCAGCCGGGCCCGGCCGCGTAGGCGCCGTTGTTCCCGCTGGTGATGTCGCGGAAGCCGGGCACCGCGGTGCCCGGCGTCACCCCGGCGTACAGGAGCGTCTGGACCAGGCCGAACCGCTGGCCGGACGCCTCCGCCAGCCGGCTGATGAGCGCCGCCCACAGCGGCGCGACCGCGCTGGTGCCGCCGACGACCCGGGCCTGGCCGCCGGAGTAGATCTGGTAGCCGGTGGCCGGGTCGGCGTTGCCCGCCACATCCGGCACCCCCCGCCCGCCCGAGCCAGCGCCCGCACCAGAGCCAGCGCGGGCCGGGACGCCGGCGTCCGCCTGCCAGGACGGCAGGGCGAACTCGTCGCTGACCCCGCCGCCGCCCGCCCCCTCGTTGGCCGCGGTCTCGTTCCAGACCACTTCGGAACTGATCACGCCAGTGGTCGCGTCGGCGAGGAGCTTGGTCCCGCCGCAGGCCAGCGCGTGCGGGCTGGAAGCGGGGAAGTCCACGTGCGGCTGCCCGTCGCCGACGGCGTCGCCGCTGCCGTTATCGCCGGAGGCGACGCAGACCGTGATGCCCAGCGCGGCCGCGTCGGCCATCGCCGCGTCCATGGCGCTGCGCCCTTGCGCGGTCCACGAGTCCTCGGACTGGCCCCAGCTGATCGAGATCGCGATCGGAGCCGGGGTGGCCTGCACGGCCTCGGAGATCGCGTCGACGAAGCCGCTGTCGCTGTTCGGCGCGAAGTAGACCACCTGCGCCGCCCCCGGCGCGGCCGCGCCGATGACGTCGACGTCGAGCGCGACCTCCACGTCGGCTCCGTCCGGATCCGAACCAGGCGCGTTGGACCCGCCGTCCACGCTGGCCGCGGTGACGGCCGGGACGTCAATGCCGAGCCGGCCGAAGTAGGTGTCGAGGTCGCTGCCTGAAAAGCCGCCGCCGAGCTCGATGACCGCGATGGTCTGGCCCGCGCCGGTGGTCCCGGCCGGGAACTCGTAGAGGCTGGCCACCTGGTTCGGCGGGTAGGTCTGGCCCTGGGCAGCCGCATCGTCCCTGGCCCGGAAGTGCGGCCGGGCCTGTGGCCGGGTGTCCAGGCCCAGCACCGCGACCGCCACGCCGTCCAGCGGGGCCGGCACGAACAGCGCGCCCTCCCGGTAGCGGTGGGTGACCGTCCCCTGGCCCTTCGGCGCCGGACTGCTGACCTGCCGCAGCTCAGCGCCGAACACGCCGGACAGTTGCCCGAGCGTGCCCGCCACCTTGATCCGCCGGCTGGCCGGGTGCACCGCGGTGATCGACAGGCCCAGGCCGGTGAGCGTCCGCCGGACCAGGTCCACGTCGGCCGGGTCGGCCCCGTACCGCTCGGCCAGCTGGTCACCGGTCAGGACGGTGGGGCCCTCGACGATATCGGCGGGAATCCTGGCCCGCCGGCGCAGCACCAGCGTCAGCTCGGCCCGCTCGGAGGTGTCCAGCTCGCCGGCCGGCGCGACGCCCGGGAGCGGCGCGCGCTCGCTGCCGGCCAGCTGAACGAGGGGCTCGGATTCTTCGGGCATGGTCAGCTCCTGCTTCAGGTCGCGTAGAGGCCCGCCCGTTCGGCGATATTTTCTCCCGAACGGGCGTGGGTGGCGGTTTCCGAGAATAGGGAAAACACGCCGGCCGCGAGCCTTTCTCCGGCAAATGCACCGCCGAATGAAGGCGTGACCCTAGTGAGCTCGAGTGGTGGTGGCGGCGCCAGCGACGGCGGTGGCCGGCGCCACCACCACCACGTTCTCGGGTCAGGCGCGCACGGGACTCCCGGGTCCGGAGGTCGCGGAGCCAACCTGACGATCACGCTCGCCGGCCCGGCGGCGGGCGAGCCAGGTCCCGAACAGGACCAGTGACGCCAGCAGCAGCGGAGGCAGGTAGAGCAGGGGAATCGAGGACGGGATGATGGCCGAGCCGGCGCCGGGCTCCCCGAACAGGTCGACGGCCAGCTTCTCCTGCCACAGGAACGCGTAGGGGATGACCGGGATGGCCAGCAGCACGAGCACGCGGCGGCTGACCGAGGCGCGCAGGCACGCGGCCGCCGCTCCCACCAGGACCACGGCGATCAGCAGGTCGGCGGGCAGGCCGGCCACCTTGCCGCCGAAGTCGTCGAACCGGGTCGGCCGGGCGCCGAACCACACGTCGCCGCCCACGCTGAACCCGCCGAGGATCAGCGCCGCCGCGCCGACCAGGGCAGTGCCGCTCCGGGTCAGCAGGGCCAGGCCGCGGTCAGGGCCGGGGGAGAGCAGCAGCGCCACCGCGGCCGTGCCGGAGAGCAGGACGGTGAACGCCACGGCCGGGTCGGCGTACCCGGCCAAGGCCGGGACGGCCCCGGCCGCGACCTGCCCGGTCGCGGTGGCCAGGGCGCCGAGCCCGGCCAGCCGCCGCAGCCGCAGGAACACGAGCAGGGTGACCCCGGGGGCGCCGGCCGCCATCGGCAGGTCGGCCAGGCCGAGGGTCGCGGTGAGCCCCCAGTGCGGGTGGCCGGTGATGCTGCTCGCCACCGCCTGCGGGATGCGGAATTCGGTCAGCGCGGCCACCAGCAGCAGCAGCGGCGCCACCACGCTGACCACGGCCAGGGCGTCACTCCAGCGCTCATCGCGCACCGTCCAGGAGAGCCAGTGCATCCGCCGGAGGCGGTTCAGCGCGATCCGGCCGCGGATCCGCAGCGCGCCGCCGACGAGGTCGGCGCTGTCGGCGGTGTGCTGGCCGAAGCGCAGCGCCCAGGCCACCGGCTTGGGCGCCCGCACCCGCGCGTCACCGTCGGCGGCGAGCAGCACGCCGACCATTTCCTCGGCGTGCTCGCGCCGGTGGTCTCTGGGGTACAGGGCAAGCAGCCACCGGTACCACTTCTCCATCCGGCTGTCCCTGGTCGCGGCCACGCTCATCCGGCGTCTCCGCGTGCTTTCCCGGGGGCTTGCTTCCCGGGCGCGCATTCCCAGGACAGCTGTTGTTCCTTCATGCGGTCCCTCCGGCCAGGCCCAGACGGCTAGCAGCGACGGCGGCGTTGGCGCGCAAACGGCCCACCTCGGCCGCGAGTTCGGCGGTCCCCTCGTCGGTGATGCGGTAGTAGCGGCGCAGCCGCCCGTCCACGATCTCCTCTTTGTCGCCGGTGACCAGGCCATCGGCCTTCAGCCGGTCCAGGGCCGCGTACAAGGTGCCCGCACGGAGCCGGACCCGGCCGTCGGAGATCCGCGCGACGTCGTTCATGATCCCGTAACCGTGCTGGGCCCCCGCGGCCAGCGCGGTCAGGATAAGGAACGTCGGCTCCTGCATGGACTGCTTGCTCACAGAACTTGTATATGCCGATGAACGGCACATATCAACTCGATCGCCCATCACCAAACCGACAAGAACCAACGGTGACCGATTCCGTACAACTTGTTGCGATTCGCGTGCGCCCTGGGTCATGATGAAGCAGATTGACGTCCAGGAACCCGGACAAATGGCGCCCGGTTTTCCGGGCACCGTGAAAGGGCGCTGTGCCCCCGCGTGCCACGTTCCGCGACGTGTTCGCGGTGCGCGAGTTCCGGTTCCTGTGGGCGTCGGTAGTCCTGTCCACGGTGGGTGACCGTCTGGCCCTGGTCGCTCTCACCCTGCTGGTCTACGACCGGACGGGATCGCCGCTGCTCGCGGCCCTGGTCTACGCGGCCGGCTATGTGCCGTGGGTGATCGGCGGCCTGTTCCTGGCGGGCGTGGCCGACCGGCGCCCGCGGCGCTCGGTGATGGTGTTCTGCGACACGATCCGCGCGGTGCTGGTCGCGGTCATGGTGCTGCCGCACGTGCCGATCGGGGCGCTGGTGGCGCTGTTGTTCGCCGCCACGATGTTCGCGCCCCCGTTCGAATCGGCCAAGGCCTCCATCACCCCGGACATTCTGCCGGGCGAGCGCTACGTCCTCGGCACGGCGGTGCTCCAGACGACCTTGCTGGTCGGCCAGGTGGCCGGCGCGGCCGGCGCGGGGTTCGCGGTCCACTACCTCGGGGTCCGGGTCTCGCTCGTCATCGACGCGGTCACGTTCCTGCTGTCCAGCGTGCTGATCCGCTTCGGCACCCGGGCCCGGCCGGCCGCGGCGAAGCCGGAAACCGTCGAGCCGTCGCCGCTGGCGCGGATGGTGGCCGGATTCCGGCTGGTGTTCGGCCACCCGGCGCTGCGAACCCTGATGCTGTTCGGCTGGCTTGTGGTCTTCTACACGATCCCGGAGGGAATCGCCGCCCCGTATGCGAGTACCCTCGGCGGAGGGTCGATCGCCACCGGCCTGGTGCTGGCGTCCACGGCGCTGAGCACGACGATCGCCACGCCGTTGTTCACCCGGTTCGTCCGCCCGCGCCAGCGGATTAACCTCATGGGCCCGCTGGCCGTGCTCACCTGCGCCACGCTGGTCCTGACGGTCCTGCACCCCGGCCTTGCCGTGTCGCTGGTGATCTTCTCGCTGTCGGCCGCGTTCGGTGTCTACCAGATCGCGGCCAACACGGCCTTCGTGGTCAGGACGCCGAACGAACGGCGGGCTCAGGCCTTCGGCATCGCCAGCATGGGCGTGATCGTCGGCCAGGGAGTCGCCTTCGTGGCGGCCGGCGCCGCCGCGGAACTGGTCTCTCCCGCCACGGTCATCGCCGTAGGCGGCGGGATCGGTGCGGTCGTGGCCTTCGCCCTGACGCTCAGGTGGCGTCAGGTCTCACCACCCGGCGGACGGCACGCTGCGGGACGGCGTCCCGGTCGCGTCGCGGCCAGGAGCTCGGTGCCGCTACGCGGTAATGGCTAGCTGAATCGTCGTACGTACCCGACAAGGCTCGGCGGAGGGCCTATCGCCCCGGCTTGGTGACAGCGTCGACGGTGATCGCCCCATGATCGCCACGCCGTGTCCTGCCCGCGAATCCGGGCCGGTGAACGCGCGGCTGGAGCTGCTGGCCGTGCTGACCCGCGTGACGCTGGTCCTGACGGCCCTCCGCCCGGGTCTTGCCGTTTCGCTGGTGATCTTCTCGTGGCCGGCGCTTGCGGTGCGTACCGGCTCGCCGCCAGTGCGGCGCCCGCCCTCAGGGGTGCCTGGGCGAACGGCGGGTCGAGGCCTTCGGCGTCACCAGCATCGGTATTCGCTGGCCAGGAGGCGGTTGTCCTGGCCGCTGGCGCCGCTGCGGAGGTGGTTCCTCCGGCAGCGGGCGTCGCCGTCGGCGGGCGGTCAATGCCGCTGCGCGGGCCTGCACAGCGGCGGGGGGACTCGCTCAGCTCCAGGTGTCTCGCATCGCGAGTACCTCCTTCCGGGTCATAGGACCAGTGCTATTCGAGGTACTCAAGACCAGTTGACGCGCATGAACCTGCCCCTCCCTCCGGCAGTGGTGGGCGGTCGGCGAGCGATTACCTGGCACAGCACGCCGGGTAATCATGGCTCGTCAGTCACCATTTAGCGCCCGGCAAATCACGCGATGCAGGCGAATCGCCCGCAATAGTGCGTTAGATACGGAAGATGAGTTAAAGTAGCTATACGGAGCTAGTCCTTTACGGTGAGCTGTCGAACTAGACAGATGCGTGCCACGTCTCACGGGAAACGGTGGACCATGAAAGCCTCGTCCGTCACGCATCGCGTGCTGACGAGTCTTGATATCAGGTACTGGGCCTCGTGGCGGACTCCCTGGCGGCTTCGCCTTTACGTGTTCGTGGTGCCGTTGGTGGCGCTCGGGCTGGCGTGCTATGCCGGCTCGCAGACGGTCTGGCGTACGTCCGATCTGGCGCGATTCCTCCTGCTGCTGGGCTGCGGCATGGTGTCAGTGGCGGCGACGCCGCGGACGGCCTACGTCCCGGGCGGTATGACCAGGGACTTCCTGACCGTCTGGGTGCTGCCGGTGGCGATCTTGCTGCCGCCCGTCTACGCGATGCTGACCCCGATTCCGCTGCAGGTGCTGACCCAGTTGCGGGTGCACCGCGGAGTCGTCTACCGCCGGGTGTTCACTGTCGCCGCGATCGCCATCGCGTACGGTGCGGCGTCGGTGGTGTTCCACGCGTTCCCGCCTTCCTTCGCCGGGCCGTCGATCGGTACTGGCACGCACGCCCTGACCTGGACCGTGGCGGTGGCCCTCTGCGAGATCATCGGCGGGAGAGGCCACCAGCTCCTCGTGATCGGCGGCATTAAGCTGACCGATCCGACGGTGCGGTTCGCCGACCTGCAGCTGAACCGCGAGGCCTTGCAGGGCGACTTCGCCGAGTTCGACCTGGGCGTGCTGATCACCGTGGTGGTCGGCGTCAACGCGGCCCTGGCGGTGTTCGCCGTCCCGACCGTGCTGCTGGTCCGGCGCTTCATGATGCACGCCCAGCTCCTCGCCCTGGCGCGGGTCGACACGAAGACCGGGCTGCTCAACGCGTCCACCTGGGAGCGGGAGGCCGCGGTCGAGATCGCCCGGGCCATCCGGACCAAGAGCCCGCTGGCGCTCGCGCTGGTCGACATCGATCACTTCAAGCTGGTCAACGACACCCACGGCCACCTGGCGGGAGACAAGGCACTGCGGGCCGTCACCGACGCGCTGCGCAATCAGCTGCGCGCTTACGACCTGGCCGGGCGGTTCGGCGGGGAAGAGTTCGCGATCCTGCTGCCGCAGGCGCGCGAGGTGGACGCGCTCAACGTGGCCGAGCGCCTTCGCGCCCACGTCGCGGCCATGTCCATTCCCGTCGACGACAAAGCCGAGTCCGGGCAGGTCATCAGGCTCACCATCTCGGTCGGCGTGGCCGCCCTGGACGGCGAGAGCCGGGAGCTCACCGACATGCTCGCTGCCGCCGACGCGGCCCTGTACCACGCCAAGGAGACCGGCCGTAACAAGACCCACGTCATCTCCGCCAGCGCCCCGACCGTATAGCCCCATGAGGCACGGGCCACCCCGGCCCCCGGATTGCGCCTGCCCGGACCCAGCCGGAGCGCCGTCGACTCCCCAGTCAACTAATGTGCATCTGACCCTTTTGTTCCTTGATTCCGGCGAATCCTGCCCGGAAACGGGCAAGAATCTTGCCGAAACACGCGGATAGCTAGTAAGAATTAGGCATGCCAGGCCTCAGCGATCCTCGAGACCCCGGACGGGGCGGGACTTCCGGGAATCCTGGCCAGCCTGGAGCCGCGGCCGACCCGTTCCCGCGGGACCTCGCGCGCTACCTGGCCGCCTCGACCGGCCTTCCGCAGCCCACGGCGGTCCGGGTCGTCGCCGACGTGGCGACGTACTTCAGCGAGACAGTCGAGGAGTTCGTCCGCAGGCGTCACGTCGAACTGCGGCTACGCCAGCGCAAGAACCACGAGATCTGGCCGCTGATAGCAGCCGAGCTGGGGCAGCGCAGGTTCGCGGCGCGGGGACTGTCGGAGCGTCAGCTCCGGCGCATCGTCTACGGGTAACGCCAAGGCACCACAAACGCCAAAGGCACCACGGCGCTCAGGTGCTAGGGCCAGTCACACAGCCGAGGAGGGGGATCACGTGTGCGGGATCGTGGGGTATATCGGCCGCAGGGACGCGGTGCCAGTGCTACTCGAGGGACTCAGGAGCCTCGAGTACCGGGGCTACGACTCGGCCGGGCTGGCCGTCGTCCACCGCAATCGCCTGCAGGTGACCAAGACGGCAGGCCGCGTTCAGGAACTCAGGGACCGGGTTGAGGATCGCGCCAGCGCCGCGAGCGGCCGGGCCTCGGGTACGAAGGCCACGATCGGCATCGGCCACACCAGGTGGGCCACTCACGGCGAGCCGAACGAGGTCAACGCCCATCCGCACACCGATACCGAGGGCCGGATCGCCGTGGTGCACAACGGCATCATCGAGAACGCGGAGCAGCTCAGGGACGCGCTGATCGCCAGCGGCGTCAAGCTGGTCAGCGAGACCGACACCGAGGCGCTCGCCCACATGATCGCCGCCGAGGCCACCGAGGGCACCAGCCTCCAGGACGCCGTCCGTCAGGCCCTGCGCCACGTGGAGGGCACCTACGGCCTGGTCGTGCTGGACACCAAGAACCCGCGCGAGCTGGTGGTGGCGCGCAACGGCAGCCCCATCGTGCTCGGCATCGGGGAATCGGAGATGTTCGTCGCCTCCGACGTGGCCGCGCTGGTCCGTTACACCAAGCAGGTCGTGTACCTGGACGACGCCGAGGTCGCCACGGTGCACGCTTCCGACTTCCGCACCGCCGCGCTCGACGAGCGGGACCGGCGCGGGCCAGGAGAGCGGCAGGACAAGAAGCCGACCACGGTGGAGGCCGAGGCCGGGGACTACGAGCTCGGCTCGTACGAGAACTACATGCGCAAGGAGATCCACGAGCAGCCGGAGGCGCTGCGCCGGGCCTTGCGCGGCCGACTCGACGAGCGGTTCGCCACCGCCAAGCTGGGCGGCATCGACCTGGACGCCCGCCAGCTCAGGTCGATCAGGCAGGTAAAGTTCCTCGGCTGCGGCTCGGCCTACTACGCCGGGCAGATGGGCGCGGTGCTGACCGAGGAACTGGCCCGCATCCCCTCCGACGCCGAGCCCGCGTCGGAGTTCAGGTACCGCAATCCGGTCGTTGACCCCGACACGCTCTACGTGGCGGTGAGCCAGTCCGGCGAGACGCTGGACACGCTGATGGCGGTGCAGGAACTGCGGCGCAAGGGCGGGCAGGTCATCGGCGCGGTCAACGTGGTGGGCAGCGCGATCGGACGCGAGTGCGGCCACGGGATCTTCCTGCACGCGGGCCCGGAGATCGCCGTCTGCTCAACCAAGGCGCTGACCAATATGGCGGCCACGTTCGCCCTGCTCGCCTTGCTGCTCGGCCGGGTCCGCGACATGTCCGCGGCCTCCGGCCAGCGGATCGTGGCCGGGATGCGCGCGCTGCCCGGGCAGATCGAGCAGATCCTGGCGGCCGAGGCGCAGATCGCCGAGATCGCGCGCCAGTTTGCCGCGGCCGAGCACATGTTCTTCATCGGCCGCGTCCGCGGCTGGCCGGTGGCCCGCGAGGGCGCGCAGAAGCTCAAGGAGGTCTCCTACGTCCACGCCGAGGCCTATCAGGCGGCCGAGCTGAAGCACGGCCCCCTCGCCCTGATCAATTCCTCGATGCCGAGCCTGGTCATCGTGCCCAGCGACGACCTGCTGCCGAAGAACGTCTCCACGATCGAGCAGATCAAGGCGCGCGGCGGCCCGGTCATCGCGGTGACCAGCGCTGAACTGCCGTCGGGCCTCGCCGACGCGGTCGTCCGCGTGCCCCGCGGCGAACCCGAGCTCGAGCCCCTGCTGCTGAACGTCCCGCTGCAGCTGCTCGCCTACCATGTGGCGGCCAAGCTGGGCCGGGATATCGACAAGCCGCGCAACCTGGCCAAGAGCGTCACGGTCGAATAGCGCCCGGTCAGTGGAAGGGCTGCGGTTCCTCCATACCAGCGCGGCCCGGCAGCGGCTGCTCGCACCAGACGACCTTGCCGGCCGCCGTCCGGCGGGCGCCCCAGCGCTGGGAGAGCTGGCGTACGACCTGCAGGCCGCGGCCGTTCTCGTCGTCCCCGTTCGGCGACCGCAGCCTCGGCAGCGCGCCGGAGGAGTCGATGACCTCGCAGACCAGGGCCCGCTCGTTGACCAGCCGGAGCGTGACCTCGCCGCGCGAGTACTTGACCGCGTTGGTCACCAGCTCGGAGACGAGCAGCTCGGTGGTGGGGATCAGGTCCTCGAGCTCCCACCGCTTCATCGGCTCGGCCAGCACCGAACGCGCCTCCCGCACCGAGGTCAGCTTCGGTGCGAGCGTCCACGAGGCGTAGCTGTCCTCGGCCAGCCGCCGCAACCGCGCGATGAGCACCGCGATGTCGTCGCGCTGGTGATCGGAGTACACCCCGTCCAGCGTGGCCTTGCACAGGTCCTCGAGCGGCCGCGTCGGCGAGCCGGGGCCGAAGATGCCGCGCAGCCGGGCCAGCCCGTCACTGATGTCCTGGCCCTTGTTCTCCACCAGGCCGTCGGTGTACAGCACGAACAGGCTGCCGTCCTCCACCGGGAACCGGCGGCTCTCCACCTCACCGTCGCCGATGCCGAGCGGCGGCGAGGGCGGCACGTCGAGCAGTTCGTTGGTGCCGTCCGGATGCACGAGCAGCGGCGGCAGATGGCCGGCCACCGCGACCTCGCACTCCCCGCTGACCGCGTCGTAGACAGCGTAGGCGCAAGTGGCGAAGTGGGGCTCGCGCTCGCCGAGGGTGTGCATGAGCTCGTCGAGCTGCAGCAGCGAGTCGGCGGGCGGAAGTTCGAGCATGGCCAGGGTGTGGATGGCAGTGCGCAGCCGGCCCATGGTGACGGCGGCGCGCACGCCGTGCCCGGCCACGTCCCCGACCACGAGCGCGACCCGCCCCCCGGGCAGCGCGATCGACTCGTACCAGTCCCCGCCGACCTCGATCATCTTGCTGCCCGGCAGGTAGCGGTGCCTGACCTCGACCGAGGACGGCGCCGAGAGCCCCGTCGGCAGCATGCTCCGCTGCAGCGTCAGCGCGGTGGCGTGCTCCCGGCTGTACCGGCGGGCGTTGTCGATGAACACGGCGGCCCGGGTCGCGAAGTCCATGCCGATCTCGACGTCGTACGCGTCGAAGCGGCGGAACCCCTCCTGCCGCGTGCAGACGAAGAACCCGAGCATGGTGCCGCGCGCGATGAGCGGCAGTACCACCATGGAGGCGCCGGACAGCAGCTTGGCCACCGGCTTGCGCCGCCAGGCCTTGGCGATCTCGCTCGCCTGGCTCTTGCTGATCGTCGCCTCGAGCACCGGCGCGCCGGTGTCCATGCACCGGTAGTACGGCGTGTTCGACGGGTACCGCAGGATCTCGCCGGTCGGGAAGGTCGCCTCCCAGGCCGGATCCTTCCGGTCGTGAACCAGCGCGATCCGGCGCAGCGGCAGCGACCCCTCGGGCCCGTGGGACGGCAGTTCGTCGTCCCCGGCCAGGCTCTCCAGCAGCAGCAGGCCGGACACGTTGCAGAAGTGCGGCACGATCGCGTCGAGCAGGACGCGGGCCACATCGTCGATGTCGAGCGTGTCGCCGATCCTGGTGAGCGCGTCGTCCAGCATCTGCCTGCGCATAAGCGCGGGATCGACGAACCTCTCGGAGTTGGGCGCGGGGATGCGCAGCAGCGCCAGCGCGGCCAGGCTGGTCCCGCCGGCCCGCATCGGGTGGACGGTCACCACCGCCTCGGCGGGGAGGCCGTCGCGGGTGTCGATCGTGAGCATGGCACTGCCCTCACGATCCGAACGGATGGCCTCGAGCAGCCCGGCCACCGCAGCCGCGGCGTCGCCCGGGCGGTTCGCGTGCGAGTTGCCCTGCGCCGGATCTGCCTTGGCGTGGTTCCCGTGCGAGCCCGAGGTCAGCTCGATCAGCTGCGCGCCGAGCAGCTCCTCCGGCTGGCGCGCCAGGATCTTGGCCGCGTTCCTGTCGTGCTGCACGATGCGCCCGTCGTAGTCGATCCCGAGGATCAGCGTCCGCACGGACGAGGACAGGGCCGCATGCGAGGTTTCCGGGGTGTCGGTGATCCCGGCCTCCTGGAAGTTCGTGCCGGTACTCGATTCATTGGAGTCGCTGGAGTCAGTTGATTCACGATTTCGCTTGGTTCCGTTGCCAGCAGCCCGGGACAGCGGGGCATGGCTCGGTACGACATCGCCCTCGGGCGCGCCAGCCCCGAGAGCGCTGTCTTTAGCCGACATGCCGGATGTCACGTGCGGTCTCCTGATGGCATCGCTGCGCTCCTGTCAATTATGGGCCACGGACGGCACGTTCAGACAGGAGTTCCGATGACTCACCTTTCTCCCGAAACGTCACTTTATGTGGTTTGTTGCGGCAATCCTAGTAATGAACTGGGACTAGGGTGACTACCGGGCCCGCCTGAAATGCGGATCATTCCGGCTTCCCGGCCCTCCCGGGGCAACTCCCTTAACTTACCGATTATAGCGAGTTACTGAAAGTAGCTAACTTTCGCCGCCCCCGATGGCGCAGGCTTCGCAGCCGGCCCGTGGTCTGGTCATGTCAGGCGTGCCACCGCCAACGCCGTGGCGAGCAGGATGATCGCCCAGGAAGCCGCGCGCAGCGCCCGTTCCAGCGGCTGGAGCAGGGTGTCGGCGGTGATCTGCTCGGTCCGCCCGTCGGCGTAGCTGATGCTCCCATCCGCCCGGTTGGCCCGCCGCCGGATGTTCCTGGCCGGAGTGCTGAGCTGGCGCTGCGCCGCGGATAGCGCGAACGCCCCGGCCGCGGCCATTACGGGCGCCAGGGCCAGCGTCCCGGTCTGGGCCACATACGCGGTGAGCACGGGGAACGCGCCCCAGGCGAAGGCGAAGCCGAAGTCCGTGTGGATCAGGCCGCCGAACAGTTCCGCGTTGTACGCGATCACCAGCACCGGGCCCGCCACCATGAACGGGATCAGCGTCCAGCCCACCTGGATCACCCCGAACACGCCAAGTGCCAGCGCGCCCAGCAGGCCGGCCGCCACCACGGCGACCAGTGCGGCGGACGGGATGGCCGTCCGCAGCGGACGGCCGCGCAGCTCGTCGAGCGCGTGCGCGGCCAGGCCGACCGCGAGGAAGAACGCCAGTACGGTCGCGATCAGGTTGCTGACCAGTACCCGCGGCGCCAGCGCGGCGCCTATCACCGCGTAGGACAGGTGCCACGCCGTGTACGGCGGGTGCAGCAGCGTCCACCAGTCCCGCCACCGCCCGGGCCCGGCTGCGTAATACGCGGGCC
>Ga0335081_10000714_pt1 | contig 54790 bp, 54 predicted proteins | sample Lox_Sample_35_FD_206713 | JGI IMG/M metagenome (GOLD analysis project Ga0335081, IMG submission 206713) | Soil microbial communities from Loxahatchee National Wildlife Refuge, Florida, United States - Lox_Sample_3.5 | ecosystem: Environmental > Terrestrial > Soil > Wetlands | place: USA...
CGCAACGGAATCCAATCCGCCGAGCCAGACGGCTGAAAGAGACGGAGACTCGCACCCGGAAGCAGATTTCCCAAGCACTGAGGTTGCCCGATCTAAGAAACAGTGCTTATTCAGAGTGTCCCTAGGCTCGCGATGAAAGAAATACACGAATGTAATTTCGCGCGAGGCTATCTTCCCCTGGCCGTTGTCACTGTGCCAGTGGAAAAAGTCACCGTGATTGCTAGCGGTGACCTGGCACTCAAGACGTGAAACGTTGAAGGAGTCGTGCCCAAGTTTCTCGAGCACGCGCGGCAAGCAAGCGTTCAGGCGGCCCGTTACCAAGTTGTGATGTTTGTCCAGGGCAAGGAGAACTCGCGAGCGCCGATGCTCGAAATCAACTGCCCCGGCCTCGACGCCAGGCGCAACTACCTCGCTGACCTGAAACTCAGCTTCGCGACGAAGTGTCTCCTGAAGCAGCGCTTGGAGATCTGCGGGAGCCAGGAATTCGTCGAGAATCACGCACTCCGCTGGGAGGAGTTCCGACAGACCCAGGACCGTGGCCGCCACGGTCTGTTTGCTTGCAGCGTGAACGGCTTCCGATACTCCGTGGGGGCTGGGAGCTGGCGGACTTGGACTCGGCGGTTGCGGACCGCCCGGGCCAGCCACGCCGCCGTAGACGCCAGCTCGCCCTGACCCGGAACCCTTGTTACCGAGTGACAGCTCTGCTACCCCGTGAGGACTGGGGGCTGGGGGACTTGGACTCGGCGGCTGCGGCCCACCGGGTCCGGCGACCGCATTGTAGATCCCGGTCGGCGAGATTTGCCAGCGAAAGGCTCGTTCTTCCCGCCAGGGCCATCCCAAGCCGCCTGCTCATTAAGCAGCCGTTTAACGATCGAATGGCCAAGCACGGCGTAGGCGCGTTCGGCCACGACTTCTCCGACCGCGGAGGCAATATGGTCAGTAACTTTGTCAGTGCAAATATTGCTGCGGGTTCGCAGCAACAGCTTCGCTAGCAACTCTCTTTCGGGCACGCTCAGAATGCGGGGATCGCATAAGAGGGTGTCCGAGAGACCGTCGGCAATCTCTCTTGTTGTCATTGGACGAACCTCCCGGAGACAGACACACTATTAGCGGTCCGGGTAGTCCGGTAAGCGATAGGGGATTGCAGCGTAACAAAAATCTGGTTCCCAGAAAAGCAGAATTTCTGTCCAAAAGCAGGAATTCTGAGGAAAAACTGGTGGAAACTTACTTTGCCGCCATCGCGCCTACGAGCGACTCGAATATCTTGAAGCCGCCAGCGTCGCCAAGCGCGGCTTCGCTGGATCGCTCCGGGTGGGGCATCATGCCGAGCACATTACACCCTGGACTACAAATCCCAGCGATATTATCCAATGAGCCATTGGGGTTGGCATCGGAGGTGACTAGCCCATCTGGCGTGGCATAACGAAACACTACCCGCTTGTCCCGCCGCAGCCCCGCTAAAGTAGCTTCGTCGCAAAAGTAGTTTCCCTCCATATGGCCGATGGGGGTGGTTAGAACCTCACCTTCCCGGCAAGCGGTGGTAAAGGGAGTATCAGGATTTTCTACCCGCACATGAACCGGCTTGCAGACGTATTTCAGACCGACGTTGCGCATAAGCGCGCCGGGTAGAAGCCCGGCTTCGCAAAGAATCTGAAAACCGTTGCAGATCCCCAGCACCAGACCGCCGCCTGCCGCAAACTTGCTTACAGATTCCATCACGGGCGAGAACTTCGCGATGGCTCCGGTGCGGAGGTAATCGCCGTAGGCGAAGCCTCCCGGGACGATGATCGCGTCACAATTTTGCAGGTCGTGCGACTCATGCCAGAGAAAGGTGACAGGCTGTTTGGCAACCTGCTGGATGGTCCAATAGGCATCGTGATCGCAATTCGAACCAGGGAAGATGATGACGCCAAATTTCATGAGCAGGTTTCCGAGGAGAAGATAACTCAAGTCTAGCATGGTACAGTGATGGTCTCGTCCCAGGAGCAATTATGAAGATCGCGCGATTTACAGTGGTTTTTTTCATTCTTTCCTTGCTGCTAGCGGCGCAAACAACGAAAGATGGATTTTTCAAAACCTCTGACGGCATCCGCATCCACTTCCTCGAATCCGGCAGCGGCAGGGCCATCGTTTTCATCCCCGGCTGGACCATGCCGGCGTGGATATAGCAAAAGCAGATTGATTATTTTTCGAAGAACTATCACGTCATCGCCGTTGACCCGCGTTCGCAGGGCGAGAGCGACAAGCCCACCTACGGCCATTTGCCTGAAAGCCGGGCCCGCGACTACAAAGAACTGGTAGACCATCTGCAACTCAAGCAACCCGTGCTGGTCGGGTGGTCAATGGGTTGCGGCGAGCTTCTGAAGTATGCCGAACAATTCGGCACCGACAACGTTGCCGGCCTGGTAGTGGTCGACGGATTTATTACCGACAAACCCGATCCGCAGGTCCTCGCGACATTTTCAGAATGGATGAACCAGTTGCAGCAAGACCGCCAAAAGCAGGCTGCCGGCTTCGTCCGCAGCATGTACAAGAAGCCGCAAAGCGAAGATTACCTGAAGCGCGTGATCGCGGCTTCTACTGAGACTCCGGCCGATACTGCGGCCGTGCTCATTTACGACATGATTACTGTAAAAGATTGGTCAGGCGCCTTTGCCAAAATCAACCGGCCGGTAATGTTCGTCTATCAGCCGGAGATACAGCACGTCGCTGATTTGTTCAAATCAAAGCTCGGCGACAGAGTGCGCCTGGAGAAATTTGACGGCGACGGCCACGCCCTGTTTGTGGATGATCCCGAGAAGTTCAACCACGTGCTCGAAGGGTTTGTGGAGAGCATTGCGAAGTGAAATGATTGTGTGGGGCTGGCAGCGCGCCTGAGCACTCTTTTATCTCTCAGGAGGACGCATAGGGTCTCGGGGGCCATGGCTTGCGTGCTATAATTTTTTTGCCTGGATTGGTCGAGGCATTCCTTTTTGGGCAGTTTTTGAGGATAACCGGTGACTCCCGCCACGGCTGATTCCGAAGTCTCGAGATTCGTAATGAAGCGAGCCAATCTCGCCATTATTTGTGTCCCAAAGAACGCGACACCTGGCGCGGCTCGTCCAGGTCCCTCGCATCGCAAAGGAAGCTTGCTGGGGATGGCAAATTTGAAAATCGAGGTCTAACCATGTCCGGCCATTCGAAATGGGCCACAATCAAACACAAGAAGGGCGCGCTGGACGCCAAGCGCGGCAAGATTTTTACCCGCCTCATCAAGGAAATCAGCATTGCCGCCAAGAACGGAGGCGATCCGGATACGAATCCGCGCCTGCGTACCGCGATTCTCGCGGCCAAAGCCGAGAACATGCCTGCCGATAACATCAAGCGGGCCATCCAGCGTGGGACGGGAGAGTTGCCGGGGGCGACGTATGAAGAATTCACGCTCGAAGGTTATGGCCCGGGGGGCGTGGCCATTCTGCTCGACATTAACACCGACAACCGCAACCGAACGGTGAGCGAAATCCGTCATGTGTTTGGAAAGAACGGCGGAAATATGGCGGAGGCCGGAGCGGTTTCGTGGATGTTCCACAAGAAGAGCGACATTGTGGTGGCAAAGTCGGCGGCGAAGGAAGATGATCTGATGGGGATCGTGCTGGATGCCGGAGCGGAAGATTTGCGGGATGACGGCGAGAATTGGGAAGTGCTCGCGGACCCCTCGGCGCACGAAGCAGTTCTCGAAGCCGTGAAGAAAGCCGGAATTGAGCCGGCCTCGGCGAGCGTGGCCATGATTCCGCAGAACTACATAAAGCTGGAAGGGCAGCCCGCGAATACTATGATCCGCCTGATGGAAGCGCTCGAAGAGCACGACGATGTGCAAAACGTGCACTCGAACTTCGATATTGATCAGAAGCTGCTGGAGGAAGTGGCCGGATAGGAAGCAAGCCAAACGCGGGGGATGTATCGACTCTGAATGGATGGGCCGCCCGAATGGGCGGCTTTTGTATTTGAGGCAATTGTTGTGCCGCGGCCTCGAACAATTTTCAACACCGCGGTGCATAATCATGTGGAAAAGCGCGGAAGCATCTTTTCAAATAGTTGATTGAGAAATGTTTCTACAGATTGCACTGCTTGGAGGGCTGGCACGATAGTGGTAGGGCGGCGATGTTTCCTCGGGCGCTGAAGCCCGTGATGCCGGGAGTGCGCTTATCGCAGCAAGGCTGCCAGCCCGACGAGGAAACGAGATTCTTGCCGGCCGGGAATAATTTGAAAATCAGACTCGACAAATTGCTTTTTGACCGCGGCATGACTTCTTCGCGGGAGCGGGCGCAGGCGCTCATACTTGCGGGTAAGGTTCTGGTAAACGAGCAGAAGGTCGAGAAATCAGGAAGAAGCGTTGAACCTGATGCCAGCATTCGAATTCTTGGCGAAGATTTGAAATATGTAAGCCGCGGAGGCCTTAAGCTGGAGAGAGCGCTTGGGTATTGGAAGATGGATGTTACTGGCAAGACTTGTCTCGACGTGGGAACATCGACCGGTGGATTTACCGATTGTCTGCTGCAGCATGGAGCGGCGCGCGTGATTGGTGTGGACACGGGGTATGGACAAATCGATGCACGTCTCAGGAGGGATACCCGCGTGCGACTGCTGGAGAAGACCAACGCCCGCTATCTCACACGCGAGCAGCTTGGAGAGAGCGTTGATCTGATCGTGATGGACGTATCTTTCATCTCTGCAGCGTTGATTTTGCCAGCAGTGGTGGCGGCAGGATTTCCAAGTAATGAACGAAGAGGGAAGAAGATCGTGGTGCTGGTTAAGCCTCAATTTGAAGGTGGACGCGAACAGGTAGGGAAGGGCGGAGTTGTCCGTGATCCGGCGGTACGAGCGGCTGCTGTGGAGAAGGTGCGCGGAGTTATGAGGAACTTGGGTTGCGTTCAGAGCGACGTCACTGAATCGCCGATCCTGGGCGCGGAAGGCAACCACGAGTTTCTGCTGCTGGGAGTTTTCTGAAATTTCGGTACAATCGGCATTTGGCCATGCCATCTTCCGCAACCCAAAAATCAGCAGGCATCATCTCGAAGCCCGGGAAACCGGAACTCGCGCAACTTGTACCGCAACTCATGGAGTGGTTTAGGAAGCACAATTATCAGGTGATCGTTGATCCCGAGAGCGCACCATACTCCGCTGGTGTCGAATCCGTACAGCGAGAGCAGATGGCGGCGCGGAAGCTGGATCTGGTAGCCGTACTCGGTGGGGATGGCACTCTGCTTTCCGCGGCCAGGAGTGTTGCCAAAGCTGGCATTCCAGTACTTGGGGTGAATCTGGGGTCGCTGGGATTCTTGACTGAAGTCGCTGTCGAGAACCTGTTTTCTACTCTGCAGAGCGTGGAAGAAAACAGCTGTGGCGTTGAAGTGAGGTCCATGGTGCGCGGTGATGTGATTCGCGGCGAAGCCGTCGCCGCGACCTACGACGCGCTGAATGACATTGTTCTTGGCAAGGCGACTATCGCCCGCCTCAACCATTGCGACGTTTATGTCGATCATGTCTTTGTTTCGAGCTATCAGGCCGACAGTTTGATCGTCTCGACGCCGACTGGGTCTACTGCGTACTCGCTGGCCGCCGGAGGCCCGATCCTGATGCCAACGGTGGGAGCATTCGTGATCACTCCGGTTTCGGCGCACTCGTTGACGCACCGTCCACTGGTGGTTCCCGATACTGCTGAGATTGAAATCGTGGCCAAGACCGGGAGAGACGAAGCGTACCTCAGCGTAGATGGACAGGATGGTATGCCGATCTATGACGGCGATCGAGTCATTTGCCGCAAGTCCCAGCACAACGTCAAGCTGCTGCATACTCATGGAACATTCTTCGATGCTCTGCGGGCGAAGCTAAAGTGGGGACAGAGATAGCGCCGGAAGCCATCAATCCAATGCGAATCACTCATCGAACTTTCCTTCTTCTCTTCTGTCTGGTCCCAATTGGCAGTTTTGCGCAAGCCAGACCTAAAGCTGATCTGATCATCCTCAACGCCAAAGTATGGACAGTGGACAAGTCGCATCCGACGGCCCAGGCCGTGGCTGTGATGGGAGACCGTATTCTAGCCGTCGGTTCGAATGCCGAGATCAGTACGCTGCGCGGGCCAAGTACCAAAGTGATCAGGGCGGCTGGCAAACTGGTGTTACCTGGGTTCAATGATGCCCATCTTCACTTCATGGACGGCGGACGGCAGCTGGACCAGGTGCAACTCAACGACGCCACGAGTGAACAGGAGTTTGTGAGGCGAGTGGCTGAGCAGGCAAAGAAGACGCCCAAAGGCGAGTGGATCGAAGGTGGCGATTGGGATGAAACGAAATGGTCTCCTTCCACGTTGCCAACCAGAGAAACGATTGATGCCGTCACGCCGGATAATCCCGTGTTTTTGAGCCGGTATGACGGACACTCGGCGCTGGCAAACTCGTTGGCGCTGAAGCTGGCGAACGTTACCGCGCAAACGCCTGACCCTCCCGGCGGGGTGATCGTTCGCGATGCGCAACGCAATCCAACCGGGGTTTTGAAAGATGCGGCCTGGGATCTGGTGGCAAGAGTTATTCCCCCACTGTCGCGTGAGGAGCGGCTGCATGCAGCGCGGCGCGCTCTGGAGCATGCGGCATCGCTGGGTGTGACCAGCGTTCAGACCATGAATCCCGACTACGCCGACATCGCCGCTTATGCCGAGCTCCTGCAGAACGGGGAGTTGACAACTCGCATTTACGCCGCCCCGTTGATTACCGAAGGCGTGGATGACCAGGCCAAGCTCGGCATCCGCCATGCTTTCGGCGGCCCTTATCTGCGTATCGGCGCGGTTAAGGCATTTGCGGATGGATCTTTGGGCTCGCGCACCGCTTTCTTCTTCGAGCCGTTCAGCGATCAACCTGACAACCACGGTCTGCTCACCGCAGAGATGCAGCCGCTCTCGCAGATGCGCGACCGCATGATGAAAGCTGACGCCGCGGGAATCCAGATTTGCACCCACGCGATTGGCGACCAGGCGATTTCGATAGTGTTGGACCTGTACAGTGACTTTGTGAAAGCCCATCACGGCGCAGAGCGGCGCCTGCGCATCGAGCACGCCCAGCACATGGCCGAAAAAGACTTTGCCCGGTTCGCGCAGTTGGACGTGATCGCTTCGGTCCAGCCGTACCATGCCATTGACGACGGCCGCTGGGCGGAGGCGCGCATCGGTCATGATCGCGCCAGCCGAACCTATGCCTTTCGGACATTTGTGAACTACGGGGTGCATTTGGCGTTTGGAACCGACTGGGATGTGGCGCCGTTGAATCCGATGCTTGGTCTATACGCAGCTGTCACCAGAGCGACGCTGGACGGAAAAAATCCCGGCGGATGGTTTCCCGAGCAAAAATTAACCGTCGCCGAATCCGTCTATGCCTATACCGTGGGATCGGCCTACGCGGAATTTCAGGAGAACGAGAAAGGTTCGATCTCGCCCGGGAAATTGGCGGACATAGTCATTTTGAGCGACGACATATTCAAGATTCCGCCCGCAAAGATTCGTGACGTAAGAGTCGTGAAGACGATCGTAGGCGGGAAAGTGATTTGGGATTCCCAGCGCAAGACCCCCTATTCGACCGGAAATTAGCTTGCCTTCGCCGGGTGAGCGTGTCGCCCAACGGCCTGCTGCCCTCACTATGCCTTCGCGAAAGCGCCTGAATCCTCAGGAAAATGAGAAAGGTTCGATCACACCCGGGAAACTGGCGGACATGGTCATTTTGAGCGACGACATATTCAGCGCGGCAGAGCTTTAGAAGAGCGGTCCAGCTCGAATCGTTGGCCCGAACAGCCGATATCGCGTGATATGCTACATCTCGGCGCTAAAAAAGTCTCCATAAGTTTCGCGCCTGCGGATGAGTTTGGCCGAACTTCCATCCACCATTACTTCTGCCGGTCTGGGACGCGAGTTGTAATTGGAGGCCAGCGACATCCCGTAGGCACCGGTGTCGAGGATTGCCAGCAGATCGCCTTCCTGAACTTCTGGCATTTCGCGGGATCGAGCCAGAAAGTCCCCGGTCTCGCAAATGGGGCCCACGACGTCAACTTTTTCATGTGAGTCGGATTTACTCATATGGACTGGAACAATCTCGTGATAAGCATCGTACAATGCGGGCCGCAGAAGGTCGTTCATGGCCGCGTCAACTATCAAGAACTTCTTTCTGCCATTGGTTTTCCGGTAGAGCACGCGCGTGAGCAGTACTCCCGCCGGGCCGACGATCGAGCGGCCTGGCTCCAGCAGCAGGTGAACGTTGAATCCTTGCAGCGGCTTGAGTATGGCCTCGGCGTAATTGGCAATTTGACGGCGAAAATCGTCAGATCTTTTTTGCCGATAGTCAATGGCTAGGCCGCCTCCTGCATCCACATAATCAATGGCGTGGCCATCCTTGCGAAGCTGCCGTACCAGGCTGGCAACGCGCTCCATCGCCGCCGAAAATGGCCGCACATTGCTAATCTGCGAGCCGATATGAACGCTGACGCCGGCGACTTTAATATTTTTCATCCGTGCCGCTCTGGCGTATAAACTGCGGGCTTGAGCCATTGCAACCCCGAACTTATGCTGTCGCAATCCGGTTGAAATATAGGGATGGGTCCGGGCAGGAACATCCGGATTTACTCGGAAGGCAATTCGAGCTGTCTTTCTTGTGCGAGCGGAGCATTCTGCCAGGATGTTCAGTTCCGATTCACTTTCAACATTAAACAACAAAATCCCAGCGCCTAATCCGAGCCGTATTTCTTGGGGGGTCTTTCCGACTCCAGAAAAAACAATACTGGCTTTGCCTTTGGTTACCCGCAGCACCCTCTCCAGTTCTCCTCCGGAGACAACATCAAATCCGCATCCTGCCTGGTGCAGCAGCCGGAGAATGCTCAAGTTCGAATTGGCCTTCACCGAGTAGCAGACGGTATGCGGAACGTTGCGAAATGCCGAATCGAACTGCCGGGCACGTTCCCGGATCATGCTTCCGGAATGGACGTACACCGGAGTGTCAAAACGGCGGGCCAGATGGGGCAATGGAACTTGGTCCGAGTGAAAAATGAGGCTGTGGGAGGCCGGGCTGCTCTCGTCGCGCAGATAGGTAAAGCCGGGTGCGCGTTCCACGCCGCGGCGGATCACTTTCGTTTCCCGGTTTCGCCTTTGACTCGGATTACAACCACAGTCTGATCGTCAAAGGCTTCTTCTCCTGCGGAGTGCTCGGCGACCGTGCGGAAAATGGCTTGGACGAGTTCGTCTGCGGAGGCTTGGGAGTCTGAGCAGATCACCTGATCCAACCGCCCGCGACCAAACAGTTCTCCAGCTTTGTTGCGCGCGTCAAGAATGCCGTCGCTGAAGAAAACGAACATATCACCCGGCCGGGCGCGGAAGTTGAACTCGTCGTATTCAACCTCCTCGAACAACCCGAGCGGCAGGCCGGTGGCTTCGATAATCTCGATTTTGCCCTCCCGACAATAGATGGGACGAGGAAGGCCGGAGTTGGCGACACGCAAGGTGCGATTCTGATCGTCCCATACCGCATAGATCAGGGAAACGAATTGCGCCTCGATGCGCCGTTCGCCCAAAGAGAAGTTCACCGCCGAAAGCATCTCTGCCGGCGCGGGTTCGATGGGCGCGTGGGAGCGAAGAATACCACCGACCAGGGCAGCATAAATCGCCGCCGGCGCGCCCTTGCCGCTCACGTCGCCGATCACGATAGCAGTGCGCGACATGGAATAGGCGAGGAAATCATAGAGATCGCCTCCGATGGCGCGGGCGGGAACGAACTTCGCCGCCACCTCGAGATTGGCCAGCCTGGGAAGCTTCTGCGGCAGAAGTCGGAACTGAAGCTCGCGAGCCAGGGCCAGATCGCGCTCCAATCGCCCCTCCTGGCGGGCAATCTGCTCGTAGAGTTGTGCGTTTTCAATGGCGATCGCGATTTGAGCCGCTAATGTGGTCATGGTTCGGCGGTGGTCCTCAGTAAAGAAGCCACGCCGAGTGTGCTCGAGATCAAGCACGCCGATTACCTTGTCTTTGTAAATCAGCGGCACTGCCAACTCGGAGCGGGTTTCGCGATTCAACTCGATATAGCGAGGGTCTTTCTTGACGTCCGGCACCAATACAGCTTCCCGAAATTGCGCAGCGTACCCCACCACGCCGCGACCACACGCAACATCATGTTTTACTTGAATGTTCTCGTTGAAACGCAAAGAAAAACGATGTTGAAGCTTACCGTTAGAATCGAGCAGTAGGATACTAAACATCTGGTAGTCGATCAGGCGGCGCAGCAGTTCCGCAATGCGCTTGAGCAGTTCATCCACGTTCAGGATCGATGTCAGTTCACGAGAAATCTCGTTAAGCAAGAGAAGGGTTCGCGCCTGCCGCGTGCTGCGCGTGTAGAGGCGGGCGTTTTCGATGCCGACCGCCATGCGGGAAGCGATTAACGTCAAGAGGCGCTTCTGTTCCTCGCTGAAATGACCGGGGATAGGCGACTCGAGATCAAGAACGCCGATTAACCGGTTCTTGATGATGAGAGGCACCGCCAGCTCCGAACGCACATTTGGAACAGCGGAAATATACTGCGGATCCTCGGTTACGTCGTGAACCAGAATGGCTTCCCGGCGCTGCGCGGCCAGGCCGGTGACTCCCTCGCCCATCTTGATACGAAGCCGTTCTGCAACTTCAGGAGCGAAGCCTAACTGAAATTGAATGCGCAAGACCTGAGACTTGTCTTGCAGAAGAAAGATCGCAAAAATCTCGTAGTCGATGACTTTGCGAACCAATTCGGCTACTCGGCGGAGGGTAGTATCGAGGTCCAGCGTCGTGTTGACCACGTCCGCGACTTCGAGCAGGAGGGGTTCGATTTGCGGACGAAGATCTGCTTGAGTCGTGGCCATCTTTCTTTGACACCTAAAATCTCCATGATATCAGGAGGAGCAGACAGAACCTCCGCCGAGCCGCTGGGACTGGCTGTGTTCACAGGTCAAACTTTTGTCCCTCAGCCAGTTAGGCTTCACGTGGCAAAACACAAATATCGGGCAGGTTCCGGTATCTTTCCGCATAGTCCAGTCCGTAGCCGACGACGAATTCGTCAGGAATGCGGAAGCCGATGTAATCGGCATCGATCTTCTGCTTCCGGCGCGAAGGCTTATCCAACAGAGCTGCGATGCGCAGCGACTTGGGCTGATGCGCCAGGAGAATTTTCTTTAGATAGGTCAGGGTGAGGCCGGTGTCGAGGATGTCTTCCACCACGATGACGTTGCGATCCTTCATGGATTGGTCCACATCTTTGGTAAGACGGACTTCTCCTGTGGAGTCCCAACCGGTCTTCAGCTCCTGATCGGGAGTTGGGCGGTTCCCATAGCTCGATACACCGATGAAGTCGAAAGTGGCGTCTAGCTGAACCGCGCGCGCCAAGTCGCTTAGAAAGATGGCCGCGCCTTTCAGCACACCGACGAAAATGACGGCTTGGCCCGCAAAGTCGCGGGTTATATCTGCGCCCATTGACGCAACACGTTGCGCGATCTGTTCACGCGAGATCAGAACCGCTGGTTGAGTCACGGAGGATCATATTAAACTAAATTTTTGGCAGTTACACGGATGGAAAGCATGGGAACCATAAAGCGACTATGAAACTCAATGGAATAAAGCTCACCTGGCTAGGTCACGCAACCTTTCGCATCGAGACACCTGGCGGCAAAACAGTTTTGGTTGATCCCTGGGTAATGGGGAATCCCTCGTGCCCGGAGAAGGAAAAGACTCTCAGCAAGGTTGACGTGATGCTCTGCACTCATGGGCACTTTGATCACATTGCTGATGCGGTGGAGATCGCCAAGCGGCATAACCCGGCGGTGGTCGGGATCTATGAGCTGTGCGCGTGGATGGAAAAGAAAGGCGCGAAGCAGATTTCAGCAATGAACAAGGGAGGGACGCAAACCGTGGGCGACATTCGAGTGACGATGGTGCACGCCGAGCATTCCTGCGGAATCAGTGACAGCGATCAGATTATCTATGGCGGCGAAGCCTGCGGTTATGTGATGGAGTTTTCCAATGGCATCAGGATTTACCATGCCGGCGACACGAACGTTTTTGGAGACATGCAGATCATCCGTGACCTTTATGCTCCGGGTATTGCACTGCTACCGATTGGAGATCATTTCACGATGGGACCGCGAGAGGCGGCCTACGCCTGCCGGCTACTCAAGCCAAAAATGGTGATTCCGATGCATTTCGGAACGTTCCCTGTGCTGACTGGGAACCCTGGCGAGTTGCAGAGGCTGGTGCCTGAAATCGAAGTGCATGAGATGAAGCCAGGCGAGAGTGTGACGTAGGAACATGCGATCAAGATTTCCTAATTGGGACCGCTTTGCCCACACCACTGCTGCACTGGTTCCGCTTTTTGCCTTTTCAACAGATCGACTCCCTGTGCGAAGCTGAGGTCCTTAGCCACAGGATGGAAATCGCCGAAGGTTTCGTGTGAACTAACCCGAATACTCTTGAGCAGCAGCTCTTTGCCAACAAAGTCCAGATCCATGCGGGTAATCTCCCAGGTAGCGTCGCCGACATCGCCCTGCTCGACGAAGAAATGGCCGCCTCTGTCCAGATGCCCGAGAATTCCCCAGCCAAAGTTGACATTCCTGATGAGGGTCCCGTTGATCTCCGCGACGCGATCGTTGTTCACATCAATAAGCACGTAGCCTTGCATGCCGGTGAGCACTTGCTCGACCCGGCTGGGCGGCACGTAGCCGGGGTTGGGTCGAAAATTCAAGCGGAGTAGTTCGTCCCCGTCCTTGCCGATTCCATAGCGGCCTGGTTCGCTTCCGTTGGCCTCATAAAGAAAAGCCTCGGGCATAGCCTTAATAATTCGCTCTGTACGGTCTGTATCTTCCTGTTCGGATTTCGCTTTCTTTTTCAATTCCTCAGGGTCGTTTACCAGACGCATCAGACGCTCCTCCTCGCTCCGGCGCTGCGACGGGGCAAGCTTTTGTCCGTTTCTCGCGACTAATATTCCAGCCATAGCCTGCCGCGTCTCGACAACCAGCCTGGCTTGTGAGCCGTGGGGGGTCTGCTTGCAATTCAGGAATACGAATTTCGAGCCGTTACCATTAGAAGAGATCTCGTTTTGCACCGTTTTTCGCAGCAATTGAAGGGTAGAATCCGCAGTTTGTGCCCAGATTGGCAAAGAGACTCCTGCCTGCCCTGTCAACAACGCGAAAGCAATGCAAATCGTGGTTCGAAAATCGGCAAATCGCATAGACGCAAGACTAACCGTATCATTCTTGTACTTGTCCCAAGCAGCTGACTGCAAGCATCAGCATCCAGGCGAGCGTACCGCCCGGGCCAGCAACAAACTTAGTTTGTCGAATATTATTCTGGACATACAGAGAATGATTTAGAATTTGTTATTCCCACTTATACTCTTGCGGCAGGCGCGCCCTTAAAAGGAGCTTAATAACGATGGACACAGCCAGGACGGCGGAGTTTGCGCACATCGGAAAATCCGTGATCATCAAGGGAGAGCTCTCCGGGAGCGAAGACCTTTACGTGGATGGCCTAGTTGAGGGCGCGATCGAGTTGCAGGGAAACTGTCTGATTGTTGGTCCGCATGGCAAGGTCCGTGCCAGCATTAATGCCAAAGGGGTAACAGTGCTGGGCAACGTGGTGGGTAACATCAATGCGAGTGAGAAGGCAGAGCTGCAGAAAACCGCCGAAATTACCGGCGATATTCTGACCCAGCGTATTACGATCGAGGAAGGCGCCTATTTGAAGGGCAAGGTGGACGTCCAAACGGGCGTCGCTGCCGTTTCGCTTTCCGCGGGGCAAGAGCCTCGAGCAGAAGCCAAACCGGCAGCGGCCTCGGCTGGGAGCATGGGCCCAACCAGCCCGAGGGTTCCGGGCACGACATCGGGCGTTGCAGCAAAAAACTCCGGTAACTAGCTGCGGTCAGGTTCCGGTCCTGCTTTCTCTTGCCGCCGCGATATATTAGATTGAGCCCTGGGCCTTTCGCGGGAAGAAGGCAGATGGCAACCGTCACGAATGGTTTCATGAGATTCTTCCGCACCACATCGCCGGAGCCGGCTGTCAAGCCGCTGCACGCAACCTCAAGACTGACCCGCCGCTCGAGTGGGCTGGCTGAGCTTTCGCGAATTCTGAGGTCTGAGGAGCCGCTGTGTGTTCTGGACATCGGCTACACTTCGGCAGCGAACATCCGTTATCTCACAGCGTTAGGGCACAGAACTTACAGTGAAGATTTACTTGACGCTTCCACCGATCCCGCTCTGGTCATGCACAACGAGCAAGGGCAGCAGGTTCTCGACAGCAAGCGTTTTTTGGCCGATAACCTAACCTACCCAAATGCGCAGTTCGACGTAATTCTGTGTTGGAACCTCGCGGATTATCTCGATGAAAGCCTGGTCAAGCCAGTCGTGGGCCGATTCTGGTCGGTTCTCAAGCCGGGCGGGATGTTGCTGGCTTTCTTTCACACTCGGGAAGCTGGTCCGGATGCACCTTGCTACCGCTACCACATCGTTAGCAGCGACACCCTGGATATGCAGCACATTGAAGTACGCCGCGATCAGCGAAAAGGCCCGAGCGGGGGCAGCCACGGCGCGAATCATATCGGCTTCCGCCTGCAACGCGTGTTTAACAACCGCCACATTGAAAACCTGTTCCGCGACTTCGGATCTATCAAGTTTTTCCTGACCCGCGACAATATCCGCGAAGTGCTGGTAGTGCGGTAATTCCTCTCACCGAGTCCGGCTGACCAAATAGCGGGTGAGGACGGGAACGCTCTCCAGGAGAGAAAGAGCTGGTCCTCGCAAGGCCCTGGGAAGGAGCAGCATTTTTCTTATGCTGCGCGAAGTGCGAAATACGGGCGCAAAGCGTTTCGCATATTCTTCCTGATAGGACCGAATGCAGTCCGTCAAGGGCACCTTTCCACGCAAGAAAGGGGTCAAAGATTGAGCCGCGAGAGCTCCGCTGCGTAGGGCCAGGGAAATGCCGTCTCCGATGAATGGATCGACGAAGCCAGCAGCATCGCCGGCTAACAGAATGCCATTTTTCTGGGCTTGTGGCTTTCCAAAGAAGAGTGGTGAAGTGCTTACTGGATCCATGAGAGACTGCCAATTCTTGCTGCGTGCCTGCAATCCAGGATGCAATCGGCATACCTGATCGAAAGTACTCGCGGCGCTGGCGCGAATCATGGCGCAAGCGTTGATTCGACCTGCTCCTCCACCTGCAAGTCTTACCGGTTGAACACCACAATAACCTTCGTCGAAGAAGTAGAGGTCAACAGAAGCAGGTGGAGAAGATTCCGCAAAGTGCGCTTTGAGGCCCAGCCATTTTTCGGCTGGACTACCGCTGGCGTTGTTCAACTTAGACCAACGGCCCGAGGCATTGATGACTGTGCGCGACTCGAAGTTCCCGGCGGATGTTGTGACCTGAAAGGATCCAAAGCCGACGACGGACTCGACCGTTATTCGATCCGATGCTTCTACGCCGGCGTTTGCCGCAGACATCCACAAAGAGGCATCCAGGTCGAAACGGGCAATGCTGGCGGCTGCCGGATTGACGGGCGCATGGATCGTGCGCCCGTCCAGAAATAACCGGGCCGCGGAGATCCTCAGGGCATCCTGCAAGATAGCCGCATAGCTAGGGGCCAGCAGGTCGGTCAGCAAATCTAAGGATTCGGCGGAAACAAACTCTCCGCAGACTTTGTGCCGGGGCAAATGGCCGCGCTCCAGGAGCAAGACCTTGGCACCTTGGCCGGATGCTGTAATGGCCGCCGCGGCTCCGGCAGGCCCACCGCCGATAACAATCAGGTCATACACGCGGCAACGCCTTCCACGCGATCGCGCCCATGCGGAAAAGATAATGACGGCGAATCTCCACATGTGCTGCTGCAGTCCGCCCAAGCATTTGTTCCATTTCTTCGACGGTGTACGCCTGTCGCACGGAAGCCGGGGCGTCATGGCGTGTGAGGCGGCTGCGATAGAGAGGATAGGCCGCGTACGTCAGCGCCAAATGCACCGGGCTTCGCACAAGATCGTTGATGAGCACAGCGATACGGCAGACGCGCAACGCTTCGTTCACGGCCCTTGCCAGCGCATCCGGCGAAAAGTGATGGGCGAACAAGCAGGAACTGACCAAGTCGAACCTGGAGTCGGAGAAAGGAAGAGCGAGAGCATCGGCGGCAACCCTATGGATGGGTCTGCGCAGACCTCCTGTCAGGTGCGAGACCGCCCGGTCCAGAACAGTTACTTCAAGGCGAATACCGCAGGCGAGAAGCCGCTGTTGAACCTTGCGGGGAGTGGTTCCATCCCCTGCCGCAACCTCCAATAGGGAGAGCGAAGCCCCACGATGCTCACCAGAAACTCTGAGAACCATGGATTCAGTGACGGCAACTCCCCCGAACCATGAGTTGATACGGCGCAGGTCAGAGAGCGATCCGGAGATCTCGGCTGGAGTACCGCAATCCGAGTCCAACAGCTCCGAAGTCACAACCCGTTTCACGCTGATATGAAGTATGAACCATGCGGGTCAGGGAGGGCCACAGCAGGCTATGAGATAACGCGACAATCAACCTATACTTCAGCCAGTTCTTCCTCGAGGAGTTGCTTGTTGTAGAGCTCGCTGTAGTAGCCGTTGAGACGCAACAGCTCATCATGATTGCCCAGCTCTACTATCCGGCCACCGTAAAGGACGGCAATTTGATCAGCGTTCTGAACGGTTGAAACGCGGTGTGAGATGAAGATGGTGGTACGCCCTTGCATGATTTCACGCAAGTGACTCAGTATTCTGTCCTCAGTATGGGTATCTACGCTGGAGAGAGCATCGTCAAGAATGAGAATGCGCGGATTGCGGATAATCGCGCGGGCAATGGCGGTACGCTGCTTCTGCCCACCGGACAACGTAATGCCACGCTCCCCCACCAAAGTGCGGTATTTATCGGGAAAGCTCTCGATGTCTTCCGCGATATTGGCTGCTTCGGCGGCTGCTCGAACCTCAGCGTCTGTGGCATCTTCTTTGCCGAAGGCGAGGTTTTCGCGCACGGTTTCGCTGAAAAGAAAGGTTTCCTGAGGCACGAAGCCGATATTCTTCCGCAATACTTCCACAGGGTATTCGCGAATTGGCCGGCCGTCGATAACAACGGATCCGGGATCCGCGTCATAAATTCGCGGAATGAGGCTCACGAGGGTGGTTTTGCCGGAACCCGTTGGCCCCACGATTGCCAGACTGCCGCCCGCGGGAATGGTGAGATTGATGTTGCGCAATACCGCGGAACCGTTGTAGGAAAAGTCCAGGTTGCGGAACTCGATTTTCCCTTCGATTTGCGTGGGACGAATCTGGGCGTCTGAAGATACTTCCAAGCCGTCACAGATCTCAGGTTTTTCGACAAGAATTTCGTTGATTCTCCCCATGGATGCAGTGCCACGCTGGAAAATATTAATTACCCAGCCCAGCGCTATCACAGGCCAGGTAAGCTGGATCATATAGATATTGAAAGCAACGAAGCCCCCGACCGTCATAGAGCCGCTTAACAGCAACGTGGTTTTTGTATGAAGGGTTGAGAACAACTCGACCCTGGTCTGCCCATCGAGCACCTCGCGGCCGCCCAGCCAGAGCACAAGGACAATGGCCAAGCCGAGCATCATTTCCAGGGTTGGCCAGAGCATACCCATCAGGCGGACAAGCTTGAGACTGCGACCGATGTATTCGCGATTAGAGTTCTCGAAAGCGGTGATTTCGGGTTCTTCCTGAACATAGGCGCGAACCACGCGGGCACCGGAGAAGTTCTCCTGTGCCCGCGCGGAAATTTCCGAGAACATCGCCTGGATCTTCTCAAAGCGCTCGTGAATTTGCCGGCCGAAATACTGAATGGTAATACTCACTACCGGAAGGGGCAGAAAGGCATAGAAGGTCAGCCTGGGACTGATGGAAAGCATGAAAGCCAGCGCGCCAACTGTAAATACAATGGTATTTGCGGAATACATGATGGCAGGCCCGAGCAGCATACGCACGGCATTCAAATCGTTTGTGGCGCGGGCCATGATGTCACCCGTACGTGTACGCTGGTAGTAGGAATAGGAGAGACCCTCAAGGTGCTGAAACAGGTCGTTGCGCAGGTCGAATTCAATCTCGCGGGAGACGCCGATCACAATCCACCGTGTCAGGAACTGAAAAATGCCTTTGGCGGCGGCTACTGCCAACAGAAGCAAGGCGTAGGTCAAGAGCTTCTGACGCGTTACACCGACGTAAAAGTCGTCGGTTGCCTCACGTATGATTTGGGCGAAGAGAATCCAGATGCCATTGTGGAGTAAAACGCAGACAGTACCAATGAAATAGCTGGTGCGGTACTTTTTCAGATAGGGGAAAAGAGGGCGAAGACTTTTGGGCAGCATGTGCTTCTGGTAGATGTGATTTTACCAGCACGGGCTTCAATTTCGAGGTATCTGGCGATTCCGGGTACCCGGCGTGGCTGAATCTCCGCGAAGGAAAAACAGCGCCGCGGTAATAATCAGGAGCACCCAAGCACTAAGGAAAACCCAGCTCGAATTAATGAGGCAGGAAAAAAGAGCATCCACGTTCTTGACCCTCCTAAGCGACGCGATGGCATTCCAACCAGGACTTGCCAGTTAACCGCTTATAGGTTCCGATGATGGCTCGTGTGGCTTGCAACTTCTCGAATGAAGTGAGTTTGACATCGCCGAGCACGTCTTCGATCTGGGACATCCAGCAATCCACCGCCTTCTCTACGGCTAGCGAGACTTCGTTGGCGAAAATGTCCACCAATTCCTTGGAATTCGTTATCTCAGCCATGACATTAACCTTGCTTCCTTTCTTTCTCCCTGAATGATAGAGAGGGGCCTGGTCTAAACCCCACGCCCTACCCCTGGTGATTATTGCTGCGCCGGTGCGGCATCCGGCTGAGCGTGATGCGCGGCCCATCTTTGTGCGCGCTTTTCCATGAACTGTTTCAGCCTAATCTTTTGTTCGGCGGTCAGAACCTGGTAGGCCTGGGCGGCCATGCTTGCCTGCTGCACTTCGATCTGGGCATGAACCTGTGCCTCCTGGCTGGCAATTGCCTGCGCTTTTACCTGGTCGAAGCTGCCGCTTTCGACCAGTTGTCTCATCTGTTCCCGGCTCTGCCGCTCCTGCTGGAACAGAGGCTCCATCGCAGGCTTTGTGTTCGACCGAATCTGTTTAATCTGGGCTTGCTGAGCGTCGGTGAGATCGAGATAGTCGGCGAAGAAGCCTAACATAGGGCCATCAAAAAAATCTCCGTGCCCGCCGCCATGCATTCCACCAAAACCTTGCGCCATCGCTCCCATCGAAAGAAGAGCGAAGCTCGCCGCCATGACCAGATACTTGAGCATTCTATTTTTCACCTTCATACCCCCCGTTGAAAATTCCGTTCCTTACCCTTGAGTCAGGCAAGAACTTCACTGATACAAACACCTTCGGGCGATACGGTGTGGTAAAGACTCGGTCAACCGGAGTAAAGTTTTGTAAAGCGCAGCAAGTCTCAGGTTGACAATTTTTTACGGGTACTTTCGCAGAGCTGTTGTAGAACTGTAATGAAGCCAGTGGATCGCATTTTAGTCATTGACGACGACGTCGAACTCTGCGGCCTGGTCGCGGAGTATCTGGAGCCCGAGGGATTCAAGATTGACTCCGTGCACGACGGTCCACGCGGACTGGAACGTGCCCTCGCGGGAGGTTACATTCTAGTCGTCCTGGATGTGATGCTACCAGGCATGAACGGGTTTGATGTTTTGCGCCGTATCCGCAGTACATCGCGGATTCCGGTGCTTCTGCTTACTGCCCGGGGGGAGGACGTAGACCGGATTGTCGGTCTGGAGATTGGCGCCGACGACTATCTGCCTAAACCGTTTAATCCTCGAGAGCTTGTGGCCCGGATTCGGGCGGTGCTGAGGCGCACACACGCGCCCGAAGCTGCCAGTGCCGAGATTCCCGCAGTAGTACGGGTGGGGGATGTTGAGCTCGATCCTGCAACTCGAACCGTGAAGCAAAACGGCCAGCCGATTGAGTTTACGTCAGTGGAGTTTAATCTGCTGCAGGTGCTGCTGCTGGAGGCGGGCCGCGTGGTGACGCGAGAGCGGCTTGTGGATACGGTTCTGAGCCGCAAATTCTCCCCCTTTGACCGCAGCATTGATATGCACGTCAGCAAAGTGCGGAAGAAACTGGGTGACACGGAAAGCGGGCCAGAACACATCAAGACGGTGCGAGGCGTGGGGTATATCTTTGCGCATCCTCGTGACAACAGCGCGAGTGGACCGGTATGAGAAGCCTGTTCCTGAAAATCTTCCTTTCCTACTGGGTCGCCCAGGCCTTGTTTCTCATGCTGGCCATCATGGTTACGGTGGCCATGCATCCACCTCGCGAAATCGCTGGGATACAGGCACAACAGGCGAAATTCCTGGCGGAAGCGGTGCAATTTTATCAAAGCGGCGGGGAAGAGGGGCTTCGCCGCTACCTTCGCAGCGTGCATGACACCGCACACGTGCGGCTATTCGTTTTCGATGATCAAGGCAGGGACCTGTTGAGGCACAAGCCACCGGAAGAGTGGATGGCGAAGGTAGCGTCGGGAAAGGCGCGCACTGCGGACAGTTTCTGGGGGCGGATGGGACCGATACAGTTTCTGCGCGAGTCCGACACCCTGACTGATGGACGTCGCTATACGCTGGTGATTGCCCTTCCACCGCAAGAGCACACGCTATTTGGGTCTAACGATGTGCCTGGTTTGTGGATTCTGATCGGGATCGTTTCCTCCGGGCTAGTTTGCTATCTGCTTGCGCGGTATCTGACGTCTCCGATCGTTCGGCTCCGGGCAGCTACTCAGAAACTGGCGGCGGGCGACCTGACGGCGCGCGCCGGAGAATCGCCCTCCCACCGGCACGACGAAATCGCCGAATTGGTCCGCGATTTTGATCGCATGGCGGAGCGGATTGAAAATCTGTTGACGGCGCAGCAGCGGCTTCTCACGGATATTTCTCACGAGCTGCGTTCGCCGCTGGCGAGGCTCAATGTTGCGCTCGAACTGGCCCGCCAGAGAAGCGGCCCGGCGGCTGATAGTGCGTTGGAGCGGATCCAACGCGAAGCTTCCCGGCTGAACGATCTGATCCAGGAGCTCCTGACCATCGCGCGTCTCGAGGGTTCGAAAGCGGCGGTGCCGCACTCATTGTTGCACATCGAGCAGATTATTGAGGAAATCGCCAAGGATGCGGAATTTGAGGCACAGAGCCGCGATTGCCGCGTCGAAGTCTCGGTTACGGATGATTGCGTGGTAAATGGGAATATTGGATTGCTGCGCAGCGCCATTGAGAACGTTGTGCGCAACGCGCTGCGCTATACGGAACCGCACACGGATGTGGAAATCAGCCTTGAGGCGGGTAGTGGCCCGCTCGGAGCGGAAGCGGTCGTGCGAGTGAGAGATTCCGGTCCCGGCGTGCCGGAAGACGCACTGGACAAAATATTCCGCCCGTTCTACCGGATTGATGACGCTCGCGGCCGCCATACCGGCGGCGTCGGATTGGGTCTAGCGATCACGGAGCGGACCGTGCGCTTGCATGGCGGGAGCGTCAAGGCAACCAACCGTCCTCAAGGCGGGCTGACGGTGGAGCTTCGCTTGCCGGCACGCATCTCGGGTTTGCCGGACCCGAGCGGGCACACTGCAGCTGTAGCCGCGCAACCCTGAATTGCAAGCTTGCCAGACAACCTTTTCCTTTTCACTTATTTCCAACCAATCCTGGGTTTGCTCTTCCCGATCATTCCTGATACACAATGGAATGGACTTTGGAGCATCCAGCTCAACGTCCTTCCGGTGGTGAGTCTCAGGGTTTGGAAGCGGAGGAAAACCAACAAGGATGAAGTTCTTTGCCGCCATTCTATCGCTTACTGTTCTATTGATTTGTTCCGCCTGTACGACCAGCACTCCGGCAACATCCGCGGGAAACGGTTACCTGTACCTAGTGACAGCGGGAGATACGACCCTGACGGCCTTTACAGTGGCCTTTGGCAACGGTGCTCTCGCCATAGATGGGAGTACCGTGTCTACGGGCCAGGCTCCAGTCGCAATGGTGATTTCGCCTACCGGAGGCGCCGCATTTGTCGCCAACCAGACTGGGAAGAGCGTCTCGGTCTACGGTGTGAATTCTGACGGGTCTCTGGTGGCCAGCAACATGGCGCTGGTGGCGGGTACAAACCCATCGGCTCTGGCCATTGACCCCGCCGGGAAATTCCTGTTCGTCGCCAATGAGGGGACATCGGCTGATCCGACCTCGGGGACTGTCTCGGTTTACTCGATGTCAAACGGCACCGTCTCGGAGGTTGCCGGCTCGCCATTTCCAACGGAAGCTGTGGGTGCCACAAGCGGAAGCGGGCCAGTCGCGCTGGTCGTCCCGCCTGTCGGAAACTACCTCTATGTTGCCAATCGCTTCGCCAGCACGGTGGCGGCATTTTCCTTCGATGACACGACTGGGGCGCTGACTCCGGTGGCAAACTCGCCGTACGCCACCGGCCTCACGCCACAGGGAGTTGCTGTCTCGAGGGATGGGAATTATGTTTTCGTAGCCAATACGGGATCCAACAACGTGAGCGTGTTTTCGATCTGCGCTGCTGTTTCTACCACTTGCCTGACGCCGGATGGCTCGATGACTCCGGCGGGATCCCCGGTTTCCGCCGGTATTGGGCCGATCGCTTTTGCCATTGATCAAGGCTTTGATTTCGTGTACGTGCTCAACTACAACTCGAGCAGCGTATCCGAGTACAGATACAGCCCTGGGACGGGCGGGTTGACCCCCCTCTCGCCGGCGAGCGTCTCGACGGGTCTGAACCCGACATCACTGGCAGTAATTTCGGGAGCGACGGGGACAAACATCGGGAATACAGTGCTGGATCCGGTTGACTACCTTTTTGTGGCGAATACGGGGGAAGCAACGGTTACGGAGTTCACGCTAAACACGACATCCGGAACGCTTGGCGTAGTGGGCCAGCCTACGACGACCGGGGGCCAGCCTTCGGCAGTAGCAACATTCCAATAACTCAAGTGGGAACCTTGAACAGCAGATAACCGCCGACAAGACCAAAAATCAGATCGGGAGACCAGGCTGCCAGCTGCGGCGGGAGCTGGCTGATGTTCCCCATGGCCTCGAACAGACCGGAAATTGTCCAATAAACCACAGCAATAGCCACAGCCAGTGCCACTCCCGCCACCGCGCCGCGCTTCCCTGCGGAAAGAGCAAAAGGAATGGCAAGCACAGCCATCACCACGGCAATGGCGGGGAAGGCCAGCTTTTTTTGTAATTGCACTCTCAAGCGGAGCACGTCGAACCCACTCTGCTGCAAGTCGCGAATGTAGCGGCGAAGCTCGTCATAGTTCATCTCGGAAGATTGCTTTACTTCCTTCTTGAAATACGAAGGAGGTTCGTTGAGCGCGGGAAAAGTGGACACGTCGAAACTGCGGTAGGCTTCGATAGCGGAGCCGCGGAGTTCTCGCTCCCATCCCTGCGTGCAGACCCAGCGACGCAGGCTGTCTTCCCAGTGCGCACGAGTGCTGAAAATGCGCCGCGTAAGCTGAAAAGTGGCGGGATCAAACTGAAACACATCCAGAGTGCCGAATTCGTTACGGTCGGAATCAAACAGCTGATAGTAGTAGATGTTGTGGTGCTGACCAAAAATCCATTTGCGGCCTGGGTTCAGATAGGTTTGCGGCGGCTTGCCCTTGATTTCGTTTCGCAGAGCATCCTGACGCTTGTTGGTGTAGGGCAGATAAAACTGATCAGAGATGAATAGCCCCGCTGCCAGCAAAAAGGCTGCGAACAGAAGAGGTACGACTACCCGATAGACGCTCATGCCGGTGGCTTTTATCGCAGTGATTTCGTTGGTTCTCTGCATCACACCTAGGGTTACTAAGACCGCCAGCAAGATGCTCAAAGGCATGAGGTTGTAGAGAAAATAAGGTGAGACATTGAGCAGATACTCGGCGATGACAAGTACAGAAATCTGGTTTCGCAGGATATCGGCCAACAACTCAAACAGCGTGAATACCAGAAGCAAGATGAGAAAGGTGGAGAGTATCAACCCTAGGTTGACGGCGAAATCACGCAGTACAAGGTCATCCACGAGCATGGGAAAGCGGGCACTGAAAACCCGGCGCCGGGTCGAGGCACGCTGAAAAGCGTCCCCGCTACGGCGGGTGAGAAACGGGATGGCGGCCCTCTGTTTTTTCCAGGGTTTCAGTGGCCAGTGCCAGCCAGCAATCTCGATCGGTCTCCGCTCCGCCCGCCATAGCAGGAAGGCCCCGCCCAGGAAAAATAGGATGTCCGCCAGCCAGACGCCGAGTCCGGTCGGCATTTTTCCCTGACGTGCCAGCGAAACTCCGATCAAAGAAAAGGAATAGTAGGCAAACACCAGCAGGATGGTCAGTACAAAGCCGCTCGACTTGCCTCCCTTCTTGGAGGAAAGACCAAGCGGAATTCCGACCAGGGCCAGCACCAGGCAAGCGGTGGGCACGGCAAAGCGACGGTGAAACTCAATCCAATACCAGCGTGCCACGTCCGGATTCCTGATGAGGTGGGCTTTTTGCCAAACTTCCCAAGTGCTTAATTGCCCCAGAGGCGATGGCTCCTGGCCTTTCGCAGTATCGGACAGCGGCAAGGGGACCGGCATGTCGTTCTGTTCGAAGGTGGAGATTTGATATCGGTCAGGCTGCGCCGGGTCCATCTCGTGAGTGGAACCGTTGGTAAGGTGCAGATGCAGAGTCTCGGGGCCTTCACTAACCAGGATGCCTTGTTTGGCTAGCGTAATCCGAGGCGACGCAGGATCGCTGACATCAGCGATAAATACGTTTTTCCAAATTGCTGCGCCTTGTGCCGCTCGCACATCCTCGACGTAAAGCACCAGATGCGGGAACCCCTCGTAGAAGACGCGCGGCTGAATTTCAAACGACGCTTGGGAGGGTTTCAACCGCTCCTCAAGGCGGGACATGGCAGCCTGAGATTTCGGCGAAAGGTAGATATCGTTCACCGAAGCCAGTAACCAGGCGGCGACCGCGAAGATGGAAATCACGCGCAGGAATGTCCAGGCACCGATTCCACTGGCGCGCATGGCCGTGATTTCGCTGTCGGCGGCCAGACGGCTCAGGCCAATAAGAATGCCAACCAGAACTCCGGCGGGGATACTGATGGTCAGCGTTTCCGGCACTGTGTAGCAAAAGACTTGTGCCACGCTGGGCAGAAAGGCACTGTTGCGCACGATCAATTCGAGAAGTTGACCCAGATCTCGGGTGAAAAGGACGAAGGTAAACACGCCTACGCCGATGAGAGCGTGGGAAAGCACTTCGCTCAGAATGTAGCGGCTGAGGATCCGCATGGGCGCAGCTAAGCTGAGTCTAGCACGGTGAGTAGAGGAACTCGGCAAGGCCCCATTCGTTTTTCCTAACGTGAAACTTCTGAGGTTTGGTAACCGAGATGCACTCAAAATTGTGCGGAAGTCCCATATTTGAATGGTGAGTGAAGCGTCCGGACGATGAGACCTGCGACTTTGCTGTGTGTGGACTGACGACGCTGCTATCAGAGAACTCTATGGGGCGATGCTGAGCAGCTCGGGCTATGAAGTCTTGCTTGCGGAAAATGGCCGGAGCGCGCTCGAGGTATTTCATGCCAAGCGGAGTGGGATCAGCGCAGTGATCCTTGATTATCAGATGCCCGAGATGAATGGGCTGGAGCTGGCGAGCGCATTGAAGCGTGATAATCCGCGGTTGCCGATTGTGATGATTTCTGGTTCCAATTCGGTCCTGGACGCGATACCGGCATCCGTGGATGCGGCTCTGCCCAAGGGGGTGGAAAGCGAAAAACTGGTATCACAGCTGGAATCTCTCTTGGCTAGACGCTTTGAGAGGGAAGCATAGCCTTCATGCGAATTGCCGGAATGCGATGTTGTGATTCTCGCTCCTGGACGAAGTGCGCCGATGGCCCGGCAGTGATGCCGGTCAGCCGGCGCGGAAGAACACTGCGCCTAATGGGGGCAGGATGAGCTTCAGTGAATGCGGTCTGCCATGCGCCGGGACATCCTGTGCCTGTCGGCCTCCCTCATTGCCCATCCCGCTGCCGGCATATTCGGCTCCATCACTATTCAGGATTTCTTTCCAGAACCCGCCCCGAGGAACTCCCACTACATACTCAGTTCGCGGAACTGGAGTGAAGTTGAACACCCCGAGCACAATGTGTTCCCTCGATTTGTCGAACCGCAAGAGGGAAATCGTGCTGCCATTGCTGTCATTGCAGTCCACCCACTCGAAACCGGCGGGGTCGTTGTCAAGTTCGTGCAAGGCCTGCTCGTCGCGATAAGTGCGGTTCAACTGCTCCACCCATCTCTGCACCCCCGCATGAACCGGATATTGAAGCACATGCCACTCCAGGCTCGTGTCGTGGGTCCACTCGCGCACCTGTCCAAATTCATCTCCCATAAACAGCAGCTTTTTCCCCGGCTGGGCGAACATATAGCCGAACAGGAGACGCAGGTTGGCGAACCTTTGCCATTCATCGCCAGGCATCTTGCCGATCAGCGAACCTTTGCCGTGAACAACTTCGTCATGAGAGAGCGGCAACACAAAATTCTCTGTGAAGCCGTAGAGCATTCTGAAAGTGAGCAGATTGTGGTGGTACTTGCGATGAATAGGATCATGCGAAAAATAGCTGAGGGTATCGTGCATCCAGCCCATGTCCCATTTCATGCCGAATCCGAGGCCTCCGACGTAAGTCGGGCGCGATACCATCGGCCAGGCAGTGGATTCTTCGGCGATGGTCTGAATGTCCGGGTGTTCCTTGTATGCTTCCTGGTTGACTTCACGAAGGAAGTCAATCGCCTCCAGATTTTCGCGGCCGCCGAACTGATTGGGAATCCACTCGCTCTCTCTTCGCGAATAGTCCAGATAAAGCATGGACGCGACAGCGTCCACCCGCAAACCGTCAGCATGGTATTTCTCCAGCCAGAACATGGCGCTTGAAAGCAGAAAACTGCGTACCTCGCTGCGGCTGTAGTTGTAGATGTATGTGTTCCAGTCGGGATGAAATCCCTTGCGCCAATCTGCGTGTTCGAACAGGTGCGTGCCATCGAAGTTGGCCAGCGCGTGGTCATCAGAAGGGAAGTGCGACGGCACCCAGTCGAGGATCACCCCGATATCGTGCTGGTGGAGGTAGTCCACCAGGTACATGAAATCCTGGGGCGTGCCGTAGCGAGACGTAGGAGCAAAATAGCCGGTGGTCTGGTAACCCCAGGAACCGTAGAAGGGATGCTCCATCACCGGCAGCAGTTCGACGTGTGTGAAGTTCATGCGCTGCACGTAATCTGCCAGACGATGGGCGGTTTCGCGATAAGTTAACGGCCGGTTGTGTTCCTCGGGAACGCGCATCCAGGAGCCGAGATGAACTTCGTAGATGGAAATCGGCGCATGCAGCGAATTGCGCTCTCTGCGCTGGCGCGTCCAGTCGTTGTCGCCCCACTTGTAATCGAGGTCCCACACGCAGGAGGCCGTCCGCGGCGGTTTTTCGTGCCAGAAGCCAAAGGGATCGGCTTTGTCCGCAATGTAACCGTGGTGGTGGGAGACTATGTGAAACTTGTACAGTGCGCCGCGGCCGACGTCAGGAACGAAACCCTCCCAAATGCCAGAAGTGCCGCGCGGATAGAGCGGGTGGGCTCGCTTGTCCCAGTCATTGAAGCTGCCGACAACGGAAACTTCGCGGGCATTGGGCGCCCAGACGCCAAAGCACGTGCCTTGCTCATTGCCAGCAGCCATCAGATGCGCCCCAAGCTTATCGTAAGCGCGATAGAGCCGGCCTTCGTTAAAGAAGTAGAGGTCCTCCGCAGATAAGAGCGAAACGTCGGAGCGGGAAGCGGAAAGTGTCTGTTGCGTGGTCTTCGTCATTGATTCGCACGAGCCGGAATCGGCCCCTACTAGTGTACCGGACTGAGCGAAATAGGTGGTCGGGGTTTAGTCGGCGGAGGTGGTTTCCTTAGAGGACGCCTACCATCGTGCCAAGACCTATCGTCCCTGCATGCTAGACTGAGCAAACCGCCCGTTTCCGCCGGAAATAGAGAATCCAGATTCATGCCAGCGCTCCGCGTTATCGTTTTGTGGCATCAGCATCAGCCGTTTTACAAAGACCTGGTCAGCGGCGAATACCGGCTGCCCTGGGTGCGGATGCACGCGCTCAAAGACTATTACGGCATGGTCAAAATTCTGGACGAGTTTCCCACCGTTCACCAGACATTCAATCTTGTCCCCTCGCTCATCAGGCAAATTCAGGATTACGCCGAAGGCACCGCGCAAGATCCGTTTTTGCGCGTGGCCGCCAAACCTGCCCGCGAGCTTACTCCGGAAGAACGCTGTTTTGCCCTGCAATATCTGTTTCAGGCGAACCCGGTGCACATGATCGGGCGCTACCCGCGTTATCGGCAACTGTGGGAGCAATTCCGGAACATGGGCGACTCGCCGGAGCGGGCGGAGAAATATTTTCATCCCCAGGATTTCACCGACCTGCAAGTGCTCTCGCAGATCGCATGGTTTGACGAATTCTTTCTCGAGAACAAGGACATTGCCGCTCTCATTGCCAAGGGCCATGGATATTCGCTCGAAGACCAGCAGTTTGTTATCAGCCAAGAGCGCGAGTTGATCGCAAGAGTCTTACCCGCCCATGCGGATGCGGCGAAGCAGGGAAGAATCGAAATTTCGACTTCGCCGTTTTACCATCCCATCCTGCCGCTGGTGTGCGACACAAACGTGGGAGGCGTTTCGACGCCGGGGCTGCCTTTGCCGAAGAATCGCTTTCGCCATCCGGAAGATGCGCGCGAGCAGTTGTTGCGGGGGCTGGATTTGCACGAAAAGGTTTTTGGCATCCGCCCGCAGGGAGTATGGCCGTCGGAGGGCAGCATTTCGGAAGAAGCAATCGCCATTGCGCAGAGCCTCGGCGTGAGATGGATGGCTACCGACGAGGGAGTGCTGGGACGCACGCTGGGAATCAACTTCGCGCGGGACGGCGGAGGGCGGTTGCCACCGCAGGGCGCGGAAAAACTTTATACAGTGCATCGCTACCAGAATGCTCAGACCGAGATGCATCTCATCTTTCGTGATCACACAATCTCAGACCTCCTGGGATTCGTGTATTCGGGAATGGCTGCCGAGGACGCGGCAAATCATCTTATTCATAACATTAAAGAATCCGCGCAACCCGTTCTTACTAAAGGTCGAGATGCGGTCATTTCCATTATTCTAGACGGTGAGAACGCGTGGGAATATTACCCGCAATCGGGCCGCGAGTTCCTGCGGCGTTTCTACGACCGGCTGCAACATGAGCCCGGACTCGAAGCGGTTACGGTTTCGGAGGCCATCGTGCGGCAGAAGGACTGCAACTCATTTTCGAGCCTGGTTCCGGGTTCGTGGATCAACGCCAACTTCAACGTCTGGATTGGCGCTCCTGAGGACAATGTTTCCTGGGATTATCTTCACCATGCCAGGAGTCTTTACGCAGAAGCCGCGCCCCGAGTCAGCGAGGCACAGCGTAAGCTGGCGTTCGAGGAATTGTTGATTGCCGAGGGGAGCGATTGGAACTGGTGGTACGGTCCTGAACATCATTCGGCCAATGACCGCGAATTCGACGAGCTCTACCGCAAGCACTTGTCGAATGTGTATCAGGCAGTGGGCATAATACCTCCTGATCACCTCGCGCAGCCCATAGCGGGCGGGATTTCGCGGCCAGAATTCACGCCGCAAACGTCCTACATCCACCCGCAGATTTCCGGCGAGATGGTGCGGTATTTTGAATGGATGGGCGCGGCCCGCTACACCGCTGACCATCGCGCCGGAGCTATGCACGGCAAGCGTTTCCTGATGGATGCAGTCTATGCTGGTATAGATGAAGCCTGCGTTTATGGGCGGGTTGATTTCGCGGAAACAATGGCGAAGTCGGATTGCAGCCTTTTAGTTACGCTGGAGTCGTGGACGGAGGAAGGGAGGCGGCCGCGGCGAAGTTTGCGGGTGGAGGTGGAGATAGAAAGCGCAAAAATTCGGAACTGGAAAATAAGTGCGCCTGATGCATCGCTGGTGCTTGCCCGGTTTAATGAGGCGAAAACTGAAGCAAAGCTCGCCTTGAGAAAGAACTTCGAGTTCGGAGTGCCGTTAACCTGGTTGTTTGCGACGCCAGTTGCATCCGGAATGGACAACGCAGAGAAACCTGTCGCGCCTGTCGCGACCAAGCTGCGATTGCGATTCAGCATCTGGCAGAACGGCCTGCCCGTAGATGCTCTGCCTGTTGAGGGTTGGATCGAGCTGCAATTATTGAGGGAGCAGGATTTGATGGCGTTAGCATGACAAGATCTACAATTCCCGGCGGCCTTCCATCGCTTTTAGCATCGTGACTTCGTCGGTGTATTCGATATCGCTGCCTACAGGAATGCCCATCGCGATACGCGTCACTTTGAGCCCGTGGCGACGAAGTTGACCCGAGAGGTACGTCGCCGTGGCTTCCCCTTCGATGGTAGGGTTAGTCGCAAGAATCACTTCGTCCACCTGATCACTTTCGATACGTTTCAGCAAGTTGGAAATGCGCAATTGTTCGGGACCGATGCCATGCAGCGGGGAAATTGAACCGTGGAGTACATGATAAACGCCGTTGAAGTGCTTGGTCTTTTCGACCGCCGCGATGTTCGTGGGCTCCTCGACCACGCAAATGAGGCGCTGATTGCGGGTCGGGCTACTGCAATACATGCAAGGATCGACGTCAGTGATGTTGTTGCACAGGGAGCAGAGCCGTAAGCTGGCCTTCACATCCCGGACGGCCATGGAAAGAGCTTCGGCATCTTCGTCGCTCGAACGCAAAATGTGAAACGCCAAACGTTGAGCTGTTTTGCTGCCAATACCGGGCAGCTTTTTCAGCTCATTAATCAGGCGCGACATGGGCTCGGCGAACTTAGACATAGAAAAATCAGATAATAATGTGGAGATTTCGCAATCGGGTATTTGAAAATGTCGATGCTGTGCAGTCTCTAATTGCTATGTTCCTGAATGAATCAATTAGGCAATTACTAAATCCCTGGGATTCCCAGTCCGCCCAGCATTCCGCCCATGGTAGATTGCAGTGCTTCATCCACTTTGCGACCCGCGCCGTTCACTGCGGCGGTGATCAGATCCTGCAACATTTCCAAGTCGCCAGACCTCAACGTCTCAGGATCAATCCTGATGCTGCGTACCTGCTTGCGGCCATCCATCTTGACGGTCACGCTGCCGCCGCCGGAAGAAGCCTCAACGACAGTTTCTTCCATCTTCTTCTGCAGCACTTCATATTGCTGCCTGGCCTTTGACATCAACTCCTGCAGGTTAAACCCGCCCATTGCTTCTACCTTTTCTCTTTGTAGTCAATTATTGTTCTGATCTCGGCGCCGAACTTCTCTTTCATCCTGCGAACCACGGGATCGTCCTCGATGCGGTCACGGACGCCATTGGGTGACGCGCTTTCGGGGGGAGCGGCTGGTGGCGAGCCTCCAGAAACGACTTTCAGCTTTAGGGGTTTGCCAAGCGCCCCGCTGGCAGTGGCAACGATCAGGCGCCGGGCCTCGGACCCCAGAGACATATCAATCACCGCCGGAGAGGCGGCAACTTTAATCTCGAGGGCATTTCCCATCACGGCCCATTCGCCAGCTTCGAGCATCGAGGCGAGCATCCGGTGTCCCGTCGCAAGAGCGTTTAATACGGATGCCCTGGCAGTTGCTGGCGATCCGACCGGTAAAGCCTCGTTGACCTCTGCACCAGGCTGAGAGGCGGGTTCGACTCCCGCCACCGGCACTACGCTTCCCATTACAACTTGTTGACCTATGGCGGCCACCGGCCTTAGCGAACGATCCAAGGCAAGTTCCGGCTTGGTTCCTGCCTTGCGAGCTGAATCGGCCGCGAACGGCGAAACAGCACCGCTTACGGGCTCGCTTCGTCTTACCTCAGGGACGATCGAGGGCTTACCTGTTGCAGGAGCGATCGCTGCACCAGCCTCGCTTAACAGCTGTTCTATGGGCAGGAGCCGCTGGGCGTGAACCATCTTTAGAAGCCCCAGTTCCAAATGGAAGCGCTGTTCGTGCCGGTAGCCCAATTCGGCGTGGGTTCGGAGCATGATTTGAAGATGGCGAGCCAAATCCTCCTCGGTGAACAGTTCGGCAACCCGAGCCAAGCGGCTTCGTTCATCACTCGATATCTGCAGCAGAGAAGACTCAGCTCCCGCCGCTTTGCATACAACCGCGTTTCGCAAAAAGCGAAGCAGTTGGCGGGCAAAGTGACCTGGGCTGTGCCCCTCGCCGATCAGTCGATCCACCAGGCGCAGAACCTCATGGCTCGATCCTTGCGCTACGGCGAGCATTGCTTCTTCCATCACACCCGACGGTACTGCACCCACTAATTGCCGCACCGCCTCTGCCGTCACTCGTCCAGCCGAAGAGGCGATGGCTTGATCCAGGATCGAGAGCGCGTCGCGCATGGAGCCATCACCAGCTTGGGCAAGCAGCGCGAGGGCATCATCGTCTGCCGCGACTTGTTCACGCGACGTGAGATTCCTGAGTTGGGCGACGATCTCTTCGAAACGGACGGCACGAAAGCTGAAATGTTGGCAGCGCGAGCGAATGGTCTGAGGAATATCTTCAGGCTGCGTGGTCGCCAGCATGAAGACCACATGAGCAGGTGGTTCCTCGAGAGTCTTCAACAGAGCGTTGAAAGCGGCATCCGTGATCTGGTGGGCTTCGTCGAGAATGTAGATTTTGAATCGGTCGCGCGCGGGACGATAGCGGGCTCCCTCGCGCAACTCGCGAATCTCGTCAATACCGCGGTTGGTGGCAGCATCAATTTCAATTACATCAACCGAGTTACCGGCGCGGATTTCCATGCAAGACTCGCAAACACCGCAAGGTTCAGTGACGGGCTTTTCAGACGATCGGCAATTCAATGCCATCGCGAGAATGCGGGCGACGGTTGTCTTTCCTATACCGCGATGGCCGCTGAAAATGTAACCGTGAGCGGTGCGTCCTTGCTCCAGGGCGTTTTTGAGAGTGCGGGTGACATGCTCCTGCCCGATCACTTCGGAAAACATCTGGGGGCGGTATTTCCGGGCAAGGACCTGGTAACTCATGCGAGAAAAAACGATTATACGTGATGCACGAGGCAGCAACGAGAGTCAGGAAGCAGCCTGGGACCAATGACCGATGCGGCCGGTGTAAGGCGCCACGTAAGCGACTTGCGGGAAGTCCTTGCGAAAACCACCTGCGACAGAGTACGCTTTTGCCACGGCTGAAGTGGAAGCCGGAGGAGGGCGCGTGCAACTGAAAGTTAATACGCGAACAGTAGATCAGGTTGTCATTGCGGACTGTTCCGGCCGGATTGTCTTTGGGGAGGAATCCAGCTATTTGCGCGATACCGTGAAGAAACTTATCAGTGAAAACAGACGAATCGTGCTCAACCTAGGCGGAGTCTCCTACATTGACAGCGGCGGTCTGGGAACGTTGGTCGCTTTGTTTACTTCGGCGCGTAGCGCGGGCAGCTCCATCAAGTTGGCGAATCTCACAGAACGGGTTGGCGATCTGCTTCAGGTTACCAAGCTACTGACTGTGTTCGAAGTCTACGACAGCGAGCAGAAAGCGGTTCAGGCCTTTGCCGAAGGCGCCGCAGCGTAAGTCTGGCGGCGCTTCCCGCCAACGCCGGTCAAAGCTTGGCGCAGCGCAACTGGCCTTGCGCGAGAAAATAATTCTTGTAATCTGCAGGGTCCCATCGGGCAAAGTTGTTTCTTATGGCGGAGTTGCAAGGGCCGCAGGTTTTCCCGGCGCAGCGCGGCAGGTTGTGGGTGTATTGCGCAGCTCGGTTGGTCTGCCTTGGCATCGGGTGCTGGGAGCTGCGGGTGAAATCAAGCTCCGCGGAGATTCCGCATTCGAGCAGCGGATGCGCTTACAGGCCGAGGGCGTTACTTTTCGCGGGCGCAAGGTGAACATGAAGCTCCACGAATTCGAATTTCCAGGAGTTTCAAAACCGAAGAAGGGTGTCGCCAAAAGCCAGCGACGAGTAACCCGGCGCTAGAGACCCGTTTTGAATTGCTCGTCAATTTCTACCTGATATCCCGCAACCAGGCGGTTGGTTTCGTTGGCCATGCCGATTACTGCCATCAATTCCTTAAACATTGCATTGGTCAAGCCCTTGTTTTGTGCGGCGACGGTGTGGGATGCAATGCAGTATCCGCACTGATTTGTGACGCTGACGGCCAAGTAGATCATCTCCTTCGTCAACGGATCGAGTGCACCCGGCGCCATAATTCGCTTGATACTCTCCCAGGTTCGTTTGAGAGTAACTGGATCGTGGGCCAGAGCCTTCCAGAAATTACTAATCCAGTCGGCCTTTCTGGTAGCCATAATGTCTTCATAAACGGCTCGGACTTCCGGGCTGGCGTCTTTGTATTCGATGAGTCCCAGGGTTGACATAGGCTGTATTCAGGATTCTCGCACCACACATTCACAGAGCGATACGGACAGCAAACTTAAGGATTTGTTAAGAGTGACTCTCGTTTTCTATTTCGGCCATTCGCCATTGAGCAGTTTGTCCAGATTTGAGGCGGCAATGCGTACTCCCAGATAGAATTGCCCAAACAACGCATAGACTGCGCTTACCTCGTCGAAACGCATTTCATAGATCAGTTTCTTGAAGACTAAGGGATCGTCGGCGAACAGATCTACACCCCACTCCCAATCATCAAAGCCAATGGAGCCGGTAATAATTTGGCGCACCTTGCCCGCATACCGCCGTCCGACCATGCCGTGTTCGTTCATCTGACGGCCGCGTTCTTCCATCGGTAGGGTGTACCAGTTTCTTTGTTCGCCGCGGCGGCGGTCCATGGGATAGAAACAGGCATAGCGATGGTTGGGGATCTCGGGGAACAGCCGCGGGCGCATAGCTTCTTCTTGACGCGTCAAGGTCTCCTGAATAGCCTGGTTCCATTCTTCTGAATGCGCAGCCACCCCGCGCTCTGCGAGTTCGTGGTAAATCTTCATGGTGGACTCGTACAGTCCCAACTCAATCACCGACAGATACGACGTGGCGGGCTCCAGATAGTCGCTTAAGCGCAATTGCGCCAGCCGGATTTCCGTCTGATTCAGCTCATCAAACGACTTGCGGAAATGAATCAACATCAGGTCGCCCTTGTGGCCGAGCAGCGAGTAAAGTGCAGATTGACCGGGTGAATGCTGCTCCATTGCAGCGAACGTCTCCGAGGCCTGCTGGACGATTTCCATTTTCTGAGCAACGGATAGCGTGCGCCAGGAGGGCCAGCGAATCCGCATCATCTGATGCAAAACCGCAAAGCCTTCGATGGTGAGAGGAACCTGAGGGATCGCCGCTCCGGTTGCGAAGGGGTGGCCGTTGTCCGAGTCTTTGGCCTGCTTTTCCGAGAGAGTATGTCCGCGATGCGAATCGTGGCTGCTGGGCATAGGTAATCCGTGGCACAAGAACTAACCGTTATTCTATCCGGATTACGGGCGACTGGGGGAGAAGCCCAATGAACCAGGGAACATCGCAAACCCGGTTTGTCGAACTGCATAGGGCTAGCCCGCCACCGGGGTGGATTGGCGGAACTGCTCAAAATGGGATGAGATAACGTTATTAAAGTAACGTTGACGCTCCGCGACTCTCAACTTATTCTCGCCCTATGGGGCGTTGGACCGTCAAACCGCTGTGGCAGTTCGTCTTATTGGGAGCGCTGTTGGCCGTCGTGCTTTTGCAGGCCTTCCCACAGGTGAACTTGCGGGATGCCGCGTTCCATGATGGCACTGATCCCCTCGTAATTCATTCCCAAACCACTTCTGGTGATCTAGATCTAACACACGCCGTGCCATTTCAATTTCCGGTTGCCAGCCGTGATGCACATTCGCCATCTTGGCCTTTGCTTCGCTCGGGTCACGGCGCGACACGGCTACCGGATCTTATAGACGGCAGCCTCCGTTGCTAGACTTTCGGCAAGCATATCGGTGTTTTGCAGGACAGTTCTGTTGGGGTGCGTAAACTCAGGTTGAGAATCGAACGGCAGATGCAGGAACGGAAAGGTAAAAAACAGCTTGGCGGTTGTTATATTTCACACTTTTGAGGGGTACAAGATGCGGAAACAGAAGGGCTTTTCACTGATTGAGTTGCTGATCGTGGTGGCGATTATTCTGATCATCGCTGCCATCGCGATTCCGAACCTGTTGCGGGCGCGTATTGCTGCCAATGAGTCGTCTGCGGTCAGCTCGATTCGTACCATGAACACAGCGCAAGTCACCTACCAGTCCACCTATCCGACGGTCGGCTATGCCGGAACCATTCCGACGCTCGGGCCGGGAGCGGTGGGTACAGTCTGTCCGGCCGCCGGTCCGACTTCGACCAACGCCTGCTTGATTGACAGCGTATTGTCGAACGCGACTGCTGCCGGTACTTCCAAGAGCGGCTACTATTTCGGCCTGGGCACGGTAGCGGCTACCGGTAACGCCAACCTGGCAGTGGGTTACACCATTGGCGGCGCGGCGGCCTCGTTCAACCAGACGGGTGTGCGCGGCTTCTGCTCGAACGAAGATGGCGTCATCCGATTCAAAGCCAGCCTGAACGGCGCACCGATCACGACCAATGCGGCTTGCGTAGCTTACACCACTATGCAGTAATCAGGGATCTTCTGGCGTGGAGGCGCAGCTTGCTGCGTCTCTGCGCTATCTTTCCGTTTGCGCCTTCCGGCCACCCATCCTGCATTTAAATCTGCTGTATTCTGGCTCTTATGCCGGAGCTTCCTGACATCGTTGTCTACATCGAAGCGCTGGAGAAGCGCATTCTCGGCAGAATCCTGGAACAGGTTCGCATCGTAAATCCGTTCCTGCTGCGAACAGCCTCGCCGGCCATCAAAACCGCGGAAGGCAGGAAAGTGCGGGAACTGCGACGCATGGGCAAGCGCATTTGCATCGGACTAGACGGCGGACTGTGGCTGGTTTTGCATTTGATGATTGCCGGCCGCCTGCATTGGCGCAAGAAAGGCGCGGCGGTTTCGCGCCCCAGAGGTGTCGCCGCCTTTGATTTTGCGAACGGCACTTTGCTCTGGACCGAAGCCGGGTCGCGGAAACGCGCTTCTCTTCATCTGGTGGCAGGGGAAGAAGGATTAAAGGACTTGCAACCCGGCGGGCTGGAAGTTCTGGATGCCGATTTGGAGACTTTTTCTTCCGTTCTCAAATCTGCGAATCATACCTTGAAGCGGGCTCTCACGGATCCGCGATTGTTCAGCGGCATCGGCAATGCGTATTCCGATGAAATTCTGTTCGCAGCGCAGCTTTCTCCTCTTGCTTTGACCCAGAAATTGACGGCTCACGAAATCGAACGGTTATTCACCGCAACGCGCGGCAGCCTGAGCCAGTGGCTCGAGCGGCTGCGCGCCGAAGCTGGAGACGGCTTCCCGGAAAAAGTGACCGCCTTCCGCGAAGGCATGGCTGTCCACGGACGCTACAAAGATCCCTGCCCGCGCTGCGGGGCTAATGTCCAGCGTATTCGATACGCGGCCAACGAAACCAACTATTGCCCCGATTGCCAGACCGGAGGCAAGCTGCTCGCCGACCGAGCCTTGTCGCGCTTGTTAAGAGAAGACTGGCCGAAAACGGCAGAAGAGATGGCGTTGAGGACGCGGACGTCAAAATGAGGGCAAAAGTCAATCCGCGAGATGGGGATGAGGGAAACGCCGTCCCATAATTTACAATCGACCTTGCGGCACCGTGGCACGAGCCTAGGTCGAACTTATGGCCGGCCCCATTTGCCCGCGGCAATCAGGCCAGTTCGGCGTCAACGCCCAGACTTTCCGCAACCTTACGTAGTGGCTTATCTTTCGTCCATAACTGAGCATTGGCACTAAGCAAAACCGATGCGATCAAGTGTGCGTCAACCAGGCCGATTCCCAAGCCATACAAGCGGCGAGCTTCAATCAAAGCGCGCACTTCCTCCAACAGGGCCAGTTTTAATCGCGGCAACAAATCTAGCCATGCCAGGGTCGTTTTGCGGTGCTTTAGTGACCCGAGCGCCAACTCCGCTACCACGAGCGGGTGGATGGCTATGCGACCTCCTTCAAGGCGCTGCCGCAGGGTCTGATTTCCCGAACGGAAATGTTCCACCCAGACCGAGGTATCCGCAAGAATCAAGGTCGGCTTCCCCGGCGCCGGCGGACACTGTCCAGCGTCGGCATTGTGCCACCCAGGGACGCCAGCCGCCGCGCACTTTCCCGCTCAATCAGCGCTTTTAAGGCTTCGCGAATCAGGGCAGTCTTCTCCTCCACCCCGGTGAATTCCTGGGCAAGCCGGAGAAGATCGTCATCGAGCGCAAGAGTAGTCCTCATTCGGGGTCCTCCTAGGCACGAATTATAGCATCAATTGATGCCATTTTATAGCATCACACGATAAATATCTAGGTAAGCATGACCTGCAGATATATGGTGGAGGCGGCGGGAGTCGAACCCGCGTCCGAAAATGTTACTGGTCAAGAGCCTACATGCGTAGTCCAGTTCCTGCCTTCGGCATTACCCGAAGACGTTCGCGGCCCGCGCTCAGAACGGACAAGAAACGCGTTCCGCTAGCCTGACGATCTCGTGCTCTCAACCCAGACGTAGTCGAGAGAACCAGCCCGCTGTGCGACGTCCTTCGGAGGCCCACGGGCAAAGCCTCCTCGGACGGCTACTTAAAATTAAGCAGCGTATGCCATTTGTGTATTGGCAACTATTGTCTTGCACGCGATTACGGGTGTGTGCACCCCGGCATGCCTCTTGGCCGCAAGCATCTCCGTCGAAGCCGTGACGCCCCCTTTTGGGATGGACCAATCAAAAGAGCTACTTCCAGAGTAGGGTGCGGGCGTTTGGAAGTCAAACGCCGTGGAATCCCGGTAGTGGTGCAGTTGCACCACCACCGGAATCCCCAAATAACCCTTAAGCTTAGCGGAGTTTTGCCGGTCCTTCTCCTCAGGTAGAAAAAGCAGGGTTTATTCTGTTATCTTTAATTCCATTCATGCTATTCTATTCATGCTGATTTGGAATTTCATCATCATGGAGGGTCGGTGGGAGACGCTGATCGAATTCGAGAACTTTGCAGAGAAAAGTACGTAATGCCCGCTCGTGCTCGCAACCAGAGACGGTTTTCGATCAGAGCTGGCGATGTGACTCGACAACTAAGACTCAGCGGTGTTAACCAAGTCTGCAGTGCATTAAAGACACGGAAATTTCTGCAGGATAACAACCTGCGATTAATAGAGAGCAGCGGCCCTCCGTCGGGCCAAAGCACGACTGTGATCAACACCTATGAATTCCTGAATGATACGGATTCCGGGCCACGGGCATCCGGCGGCTCTGGGGGATCGCCTCGGTCGAGGGAAGAGGTCTGGGAGAGGCTCCGTGGGGCATTGAAGGACGTTTTCGCCGAATACGGAGGAGGAGAGGCTTATTTGCGCAAGGAGCGCGCATCCTTCCGCGATGCGGACGAACGCGAATGAGCCGCATTTATTGGGATTCTATGCTGTTCATTTACTGGCTGGATGACCACCCGGTTTTTGCCAGGCGGGTTGCGTCCATCCATACTCGCATGAGCCAGCGCAACGATGAACTTCTTACCAGCGCTGTTACTATAGGTGAGGTACTTGCCGGCGTATATCGCAAAGGGCCAACCTCAAGAGTGGATGAGGTACGCGAAGCCATGTTGAGTCTCCTATCGGAAGTTGTCTCTTTTACCGCCGACACAGCCGATTACTACGCGAGAATTCGCGGCAGCATGAAAGTTGCTTCTCCCGACGCGATCCATCTCGCCTGCGCGGCCTCCGCGAGAGCCGACCTGTTTCTAACCCATGACAAACACCTCGTCGGCAAAGTAATCCCCGGCATCCAGTTCATCGCGGGACTGGACACCAACATCATTTAGAGCCTCGCCCAAGCCGCGCTTCACGCCGCTGATGGAATTCTCTTCGGGCTCATTGCTTCCCCCTCCTGTTCGTCCACATTGCCGCGCTCGTCCGTAGCAATCGGAGTAAGGCTCGCAACCTCGGCCCGGGTGCGGGGCAAACATTGCGGATAACGGTCCTGTAGGAATGCAATCAGCTTTTCCCGCACATAGCAGCGCAAGTCCCAGGCAGCTGAGCTTTGTGGAGCGCTCATTAGCGCACGCAGCTCCAGCGTATGCTCGGAAGTATTCGTAACCTGCAATCCCCAGGCTTTGCCATCCCACATGCCGGAGGTTTCAAGAATGCGGTGCAGCTCCTGACGGATTGCGTCAACCGGGGCGGTGTAGTCAGTGTAAATGAATACGGTGCCCAGCAAATCCGCGGAGTTGCGCGTCCAGTTCTGAAAGGGCTTTTCGATGAAGTAAGAGAGCGGAACCACCAGCCGGCGCAGGTCCCAGATGCGAACGACGACATAGGTTGTGGTGATTTCTTCGATCCATCCCCATTCGCCTTCCACGATCACGACGTCTTCCAGGCGAATAGGTTGACTAAGCGCAATTTGCACGCCTGCCAGCAGGGAAGACAGCGTCGTGCGCGCGGCCAGCCCGGCAACGAGGGCAGCCAAACCGGCGGAGGCAAAGAGGCTTTCTCCAAGATGGCGGATGTTGGGAAACGTCATGACCATCACCGCGATGGTAATGACAATAATCATGATCACCGCAATGTGACGCAGCACTTGTACCTGGGTGCGAACGCGGCGCGAGGCCAGGTTATTCGGATCTTCGATGGTATGCTGCTGAGAGATGTAATCCTGTAAGGCATCCAGCAGTGCGATTAACAGCCAGGCGATGCAGCCGATCAACACCAGGCCGGCGGCATGGCTCAAATGGGAGCGAAGGTCAGGCTTTAGCGGCGACCAGGGAATAACGGCCAACAGAAATAGCATCGGAATCAGCAATCGCGTGGGTGATTCCTCATGCCTCGCCGCCAGGACATAAAACGCATCGGTCCGGCGAGCCGCAATGCGTCTGGCAACCGCGAAAATGATGCGATGCACAAGCAGACCGAACAGAACCGCGCATGCCGCAATGGCAAGGGCCCACAATTCATTCCGCCAGTTCAGTAGATAATGTTCCATATTTCAGTGCTCAAATTTGATGCGGGAAATGCGATGCGCGTTTAGCATGAGCGTTGCGAGCAGACGCTCATAGGCTTACAGGGTTCTGTTACCCACAGGCTCACAATGGATGGCGCACAACGTATCATTTGCATTGTGAGGTAATCTTGGGCATCTGAAGGAAACGCATACCCGAAATGATTTTGGCGTTGACCGGCCATGATTCTCTGCGTCCAATATGATTTGAAGTGGCATTGTTGCCCACTATCGCATCGGGAGGCCTCTGGGTGAAATCGCAGTGCGTCCCTTTCAGCCAAATCCCGCACTCCAGCAGACTTTTTCTTGATTTTCTCAGCGGAGCACCCTCTGTCCAGCGCTTTTACCCCCGCTCGGCCCGATTTGATTCCTGGTTCCGCGAGGCAGCTTCCGGCATGCAATACAACTCCGCTCGCCGCAAACAAGTGGCCGCGGTGTTGGAAGAACAGAACACCCGATGGAATGCGTCGGCGACAGTTCTGCAAAACATCAGTCGCCTCCGCGCCGGGGCCGCAGCCGTGGTGACCGGCCAGCAGGTTGGATTGTTCGGTGGTCCGCTGTTTGTCTTATTCAAAGCTATTACCGCAGTAAAGCTGGCTGCCGAGGCAAGCTATTCAGGGATAGACTGTGTCCCGGTCTTCTGGCTGGCCACTGAAGACCATGACCTAGCCGAAGTAAATCACGCTTCGATCCCAGGGCCTGACGGGGCGTTGCAAAAACTCACAACGGAAAGTCGCGGGATAGAGTATTCCCCAGTGGTCCGGGTGTCCTTCGGCAATGAGATTTCCGCGGCTGTGCAGAGCGCCCGCGAATTGCTAGGTGAATCGGAGATTACAGATTGTCTTGGCGAAGCATACCGCCCAGGGGAGAACTTTGGCAGCGCGTTCGCCCGCCTTCTGGCCAGAATCTTCGGCGAGCTGGGTGTGATCTTGCTCGACCCTTCGGACCCCGAGCTTCACAGGATGGCACAGCCGCTTTATCGCCGCGCGATTGAGCAGGCCCCGGAACTTAACGAAGCCTGCCTCGCCCGCGGCCGCGCGCTGGAAGGCGCGAGCTATCATCAGCAGGTCAAGGTCACAGGATCTTCAACGTTGTTATTCGCCGTTCGCGATGGAGCACGGATTCCAATTCAGCAGCGCACGAATGGAGCAGAAACATTTTCCGTTGGTCGCGAAACAATTCCCCGGGCCGATTTGTTGGCCCAAGTTGATTCGAATCCACAAGACTTTAGTCCAAATGTGCTTTTGCGGCCGGTCGTGCAGGATTATTTGCTGCCAACGCTGGCCTATGCCGGTGGCCCCGCAGAGATCGCTTATTTTGCGCAGGCGGGCGTCGTCTATGAAGCGCTGCTGGGCAAAACCACGCCGATTGTTCACCGCTTTTCAGCCACTATCGTGCCTGAAAAGAGTTCTCGCCTCATCGAGCGCTATAAGCTGAATTTTACTGATCTTCTCCACGGACCCGAGAAAGTGCGGGAAATCATCGGCCAACGAATGTTGCCCCAGCACCTGCAGGAAGCTTTTGAAAAAGCTGAGAATGGACTTGCCGCATCGCTAACCTCGATCCACCATGCAGTCGCCGCGCTTGACCTGACTTTAGCTGGTGCAGCAGAAAAGGCCAGGAACAAGATGATCTACCAGCTCAATAAGCTGCGGTCACGTGCGGGACGGGCGGAGTTGCACCGCAATGAGATTGTTTCTCGCCACGCGGAATTTCTGAGCGCTACTCTCTTTCCGAATAAGGCCTTGCAGGAACGCGAAGTGGCGGGCATATATTTTCTGGCGCAGAACGGAGTGGGACTGCTGGGCGAGCTCTATGAAGCCTTCCATACTGATTGCCTCGATCATCAAGTGATTTCCTTGTAGATTCAAAGCGACCGGTCGAGTTCTTCCAGTGATTCGACTCTCGGCACGTCCGTTTCCCGGTATGCGCCGCATACATCGAACAGCATTGCTTGCATTCCGGCACGCGTCGCGCCGAGGTAATCCACAGAATAAACGTCCCCGACATATAAACTCTCCTCTGGCTGGCTTTTCATTTTGCTCAGCGCGTGTTCAAAAATAGCCGGATGCGGTTTCTCATATCCAACCACGCCAGAATCAATGATCGCCGAAAAGCAGTCTGCGATGCCGCAACGCGTCAGCACTTCGGCGATCTTGCCGTCAGCATTAGAGATCACGCCTATTTGATAACGCTGACCGATCCGTTGCAGGGCCTCACGCGTCCCCGGCCGTCCATCCGCCCAGTTGGCCGAAACTCGCGTAGCTTGCACCAATTGGTTGTGCAACTCACGGTCGCGTATTTCAAGCTGTTCCAGCAACGAGGAGTAGAACATGAACCAGAAGCTCTGATCGTCAGGGTTGCCCGACTCGACGATCGCGTCAAACTTCCTCTTAACCTGCTTTTCGATGGCCTGCCACTGTTCCAGACTGGGCGGAGGCCTGAGCTGCACAAGCGGGGCCAGAATTACATGCCGGCTGGGAAAAAGCAGGGTATTACCAACGTCGAAGAAAATAGTGCGGAGATTAGTCAGGAGGAAATCCTAGTTCCCGTTCAATGAAGCTTGTTCGGCATCGCGTTTCTTACCGTAGCGGAAAGCCATGCCCACGCCTAAAGTCATGAATCCGGCAGGAGGAATCAACAGCAATAAAACGCCGCGATTAATGGCGCGCTGGCCTTCTTTGGTGGTACTCGCGGCGGCGCCATAGCACATGGCGCATCCTTGCCCGAGGGCAGGAGCAGCCCACGAGAGGCCCAACAACGTAAGCGCAGCTAAACGCAGCTTCATTTCACGCCCAGGTAAAGAATGCGGAACGCGTCGGGGAAAAATATGCACATCAGGCAAAGGCACGCCACGACCGCGGTCATCATCACCCACTTCATTGCGGCGATTTCATACTTCAAATGCATGAAATAGCCGATAATCAGTGCCGATTTGATGATGGAAAGAATCATCAGGGCCTCGAGCATCTGTATCGGCTCGAAGACTCGTTTGTACGCGAGCACCACCTCGACGGCGGTCAACAACAATAACGCGCCCCAAACCCACAAGTACTGCCCTTTGCCTTCATCGTGATGTACGGCGACATCGTGCATTTTGCGATTTCCTCTCTCAGCAATCAAATCCGGGTTGACATCAAGTACACTAGCGGGAAAATGAACATCCATACCAGATCCACAAAGTGCCAGTAGAGTCCGGCAATTTCGACGTCGTGGGCGTCATAATCTTTCGGTTTGAGAAACAAGATTACCGCAGCAATAACCAACCCGATCAGCAGCACGTGAACACCAGTGTGAAAGATGTTGTCTGCCGGTGTTGCCAGCCATGCCACCAGCCATATCCCGAGCAGGATGGGCAGAAACTTCTTCCGCAGCGAAACCACTCCCAGGTAAATTACCCCGATGGTCACGTGGAGCATGTGCATTCCAGTCAGTGTGAAGAACGTGCCGCCAAACTGTGGCACAGTCGCGGCCCAAGGGTTCTTAAACGGCGTCATGCCTTCTTCGATCAGATGACTCCACTCCATGGCGTGTAAAACAATAAAGGCAGCTCCAAAGAACATCGTGGCGAGCATCCAGTTGCGTGTCCAGCTGCGGTCGCCTCGCCGCGCGGCCAACACTCCCAAAACCATGGTCAAAGAACTCGAAAGCAGGCACGCTGTCATGATTGTGGCGTTGGTAATACTCTCTTTGCCGAACGGCGTCGGCCAAGCGGGATTGGAAATCCGCCCGTAGCTGTAGGCAAAAAGCAGGGCCCCGAAGGTCAACGAATCGGACAGGAGAAACAGCCACATCCCGATTTTTTTCGAATATGCCCCAAACAGAGACGGTTCGTAGACCTCCGCCATTCCGTGGTGCACTGCGACATCCGCCATGAGTTCAGTCTCCTGAATTTGAGCTGCCCGAAGCTTGAAACTACTTTACAAACCACAGCAAAGCAAAAATATAAATCCACAGCACAAACATAAAGTGCCAGTACCATGCCGTCACATCCACCACGATCCGCCGTTTTTCGACCGGCCGATGGAGCAGGGAAGTCCCAGCCGCATAGAGCAGCACAAGAATGCCGCCGCCCAGGTGCGCCGCATGGGTCGCCGTCAGCAGATAAAAGAACGAACTGCTGGCGCTCGTGGCCACGTAGAAGCCACGGTCAGCCATTTCGCGCCAGGCCATCCATTGGCCTGCAAGGAAGCCAGTGCCCAGAACCAGCGTGACAGCCAGCCAAGGAAATTGCCGCTCGTTGCCTAGCGAAACTCCTGGAATCGAGTGAACAGGTGCCAACGCTGCCTGCCGCGTAACTTGCCGCCGCGCCAACTCGGCGCTTAGGCTGCTGAAAAGCAGCAGGACGGTATTCACCACCAACAACGCTACCGGAAGATTGAGCGGAATCCAGTCGCGCACGTAACTGCTGGTGGTGGGGTCGAAGGTCGGCAGTCCCTGGCGAAAGACAAGGGCGCTTGTCAGCGAAACGAAAATCATCGTTACCGACGCCAGGCCGACGATCAGTCCCAGCCGCGCCCGCCGCAGGCGCTGCCCATAGTTAGGCGATCCATCGCCGCGATAACCATCGCCGCCGCTCTTGGGTGGAGTTGGTCCTCCGCGGCCGCCCTTCAAAACATCGACGGGAATTGGTGGACTAATGCTCGACATATCAACCTAGTGCGCCGTCGCTCCGGCAGGATCGGTCTGCAGAATGAAGTCCTGCTTCGCGCCTGGCACGCTGTACTCATAAGGTCCATGATAAACAACCGGGGTTACGCCACCGAAATTGTCATGTGGGGGTGGGGTGGCTGTGGTCCACTCCAAAGTCGTCGCCTGCCACGGGTTGTCGCTAGCCTTTGGCCCTTTGAACATGCTCCAGAACAAGTTGATCACGAAAATAAACTGTGCCGAAATTGTGATGATCGCCGCGTAAGTAATAAATGTGTTGAGCGGAATCAGGTTGTGCAGATAGTTGAGTTCAGTGAATTGCGAATAGCGCCGCGGCTGACCCGCCATGCCCAGATAGTGCATCGGCATAAAGATGCAATAAGTGCCGATCAGCGTAATCACGAAGTGAATTCGCCCCCAGGTTTCGTTCATCATGCGTCCGAACATTTTGGGAAACCAATAATACGTTCCTGCGAACATTCCGAAGATGGCTGCCACGCCCATGATTAGGTGGAAATGCCCGACCACAAACGCGGTGTCGTGCAGCGGAATATCGAGCGTTGGCTGTGCCAGAAACGGACCGCTTAATCCGCCGGAGACAAAAAGCGAAACGAATCCGACGGCATAAAGCATGGGTGTCTGGAAGCGAATCCTCGCATGCATCAACGTCCCCAGCCAATTAAAAGTCTTGATGGCAGATGGCACGCCGATGGCCATAGTCATGATCGAGAAGGCAAACGCGGAATACGGACTCATTCCGCTCATGAACATGTGATGGCCCCAAACCATGAATCCAAGGAAACCGATGGCCATGATGGCGTAGACCATGGCTTTATACCCGAAGATGGGCTTACGAGCGAAAGTTGAAAGGAGCTGCGATGCTACGCCCATGCCGGGAAGAATCGCGATGTAAACCTCCGGATGCCCGAAGAACCAGAACAGATGCTGCCAGAGCAGCGGCGAACCGCCTTTGTGGCCCATGACCTGGCCATTTACGACTACCAGCGGAACATAAAAGCTGGTTCCTACGTTGCGATCAAGCAGAAGCAGAATTCCGGCCGAGAGCAATACGCCGAATGCCAGCAGGCCCAGAATCGCGGTAATGAACCAAGCCCACACGGTTAAGGGCAATCTAAACATCGTCATACCCTTAGCGCGCATATCTAAAGTCGTGGTGATGAAATTCAGGGCGCCCATCAGGGAGGCGATGCAGAAAATCGCAATGCTGGTAATCCATAAATCCGCGCCTAGTTGTTCCCCTGGCCCGGAGTTGGTTAGCGCGCTCAGCGGGGCATAGCCCGTCCAGCCGTGCAATGGCGCACCGCCGGTGACGAAGAACGCACAGATCAGCACTACGAAGGCGACGAAGGTGGTCCAGAACGAGAGCATGTTCAGCACTGGGAACGCCATGTCCGGCGCGCCGATCTGGATCGGCAGGAAGTAATTTCCGAACCCTCCTTGGGGCGCAGTGGTTAGCACGAAAAACACCATGATCGTGCCGTGCATCGTCAGAAGCTGCAAATAAGTTTCAGGCTTGATCTCGCCGATCAGTGGCAGCACCGCGGTCGGCCAGATCATGTGAATGCGCATCAGCAGCGAGAGGAACATTCCGACAAAAACTGCCACCAGCGCCAGAAAATAATACTGCAGCCCGATCACTTTGTGATCGAGGCTGAAAACATATTTGCGAATGAAACCCTGAGGAGCAGCGTGCGAGTGAACTGTTGCTGAAGTCGCCATTACTATTTCTCCGCCTCCCGTGCTGCCATCCATTTGTCAAAATCTTCCTGGCTCACCACGTGAACCATGCCATGCATCTTGTAGTGCCCCAGTCCGCAAAGCTCCGCGCAGGCAATTTCGTAATCGCCGATTTCGGTCGGAGTAATGTGCATGTGAATTTCGAGCCCCGGAACAGCGTCCTGTTTGAATCGGAACGAGGGCACAAAAAAGCTGTGAATGACATCCACCGAACGCAAGTGAAGGTCCACTTCGCGGTTTACCGGCAAATACATAGTGCCCGTCACCACATCATCCTTAGAGGCCGCATCAGAAGTATCGAGGCCAATCGCTGCTTCATTGCCTGCTGACGGATCCATTAGCTTGGGTTGTGTTGCGCCGAATTTCCCGTCAGGCCCGGCGTAGCGGAAGTACCAGGCGAACTGCATGCCGGTTACTTCCACCGGTATAGAACCGGCCACCGCAGGCTCGAAGCGCTCCGCCGCCCACACGCTGCTGCCCATCAAGTTCAAACCGATGAACAGGACCGCGGTCAGTGTGGTCCAGATCAACTCCAGCTTGGTGTTGCCGTGAGTGTATTTGACCGGTTGCGACGGGCCCTTGTCCTGATAGCGCCATACCAGCCAGCCGAGGGCGACCTGTGCGGCGACAAATACAATCCCCATCAGCGCGTAAGTCAGGGCAAATTGGCTGTCAATCCACTGCGCCGAAGCTGCCGCTCCATGGGGCAACCACCAGGTTTTTGCAGCGAAGAAATAAGTGCTGACAAAGGTGATCAGCCAGATAATCGCGAGAAGAGCCAGCCCCATCTACCACACCTCCAGCAAGGGAGAGATCATGCCATCCAGGCGCAATTGGATTGCGAAAGCACAATTGTGCTCGGCCCCGCAGTCTATCACAGGCCGCGCTCATCCTTGCAAGCCAGAAGTGGTGCGTTATTTATCACTGCGATAGTCACTTTCCTTCGGGGACGCCTACAGCATTTTCAGAAACGACCGGGCCTTCTCCAACTCAGGAAACAGACGCTCCTCCTGCTGAAACTCGGCTGAGTGCAGGCAACGGCGGCTGCCACGCAACTTCACCGGATATTTCAAGTGCAGCATCTCGTGATAAACGATGTACTCAACGGCGTAGCGAGGCACGTGGACCTGGTCGAAAACGCGGCTCACTACAATCGCATTGTGCGCGGCATCATAATGCCCTAGCTTATTGCGGGCATGGTCCCGGCTCCAGGTCATCCGTGGGCGGGCAAGGAGGCCGTGGAAGAAGCGGAAGTTCAGTTCCTCGAAGATTCTCTCGAGATCATAAATGCGTCCCCGAGCCGTCTCAATGTGCTTTCGGCCCCTGATCTGACGCACCAGATAAGCCTTCCGCGAAATATGGTGACTCGAAATGTAACGCCGATAGCGAGTGGCATGCTCCCGTTCAATGGGCTTGCGGTACATCTTGGCGAGCAAAATGTGGGCGATGGCGCGCAATACGGGCTCCGGGGCCGTTTCAAGGAGATCGGACAGGCGAACGAGTAACTTGCCTTCACGTAGCCGGATCGTATTGTTGATATTCGCGAAGGCGAAAAACTCGACGGTCAACTCAGGGATGGGCGCACGCGGGCGAAGGTCCCGGTAAGTAGCTTGAAAAATGTTGAGCAGCCCGTCCCTCACCGTAGGTTCAGCGTAGCACGCGAGAACTTCAGCGGAAATGTTTGAGGGCATTCACCTGAATACTAGTGTTTTTTTCTTGCTTTGGCCGTTTCCTCCTGGTGCTCTAAGAGTTGCCTGTGGTCCTGGGCGCTGCTTACGACGGTACTAATAGCCGTTGTCAGCAGAAATTCGGGGAGCTTATCCTCCGGCCTGGCGATGTCTGAAGAAATCTTGGCGGCGTGGAGTTTCGACAAGCATTTAGAATCGCCCTCGATTACGACCCTGAGCGGCTTGCGCATGTCCTCGCGGCGTTGCACAAAGTTATCAATGTTGTCGTTTAGTTCATCGTAAATATCAAGAAAGTCCTGCAAGAGATCATGTTCCTGCTGAGTCCGATCCTTGGCTTTCGGATCGGCCTGCACTTCGTTAAGTGAAATGAGGCGGGCGCGGGCAAATTGCACAAAAAGCCTCAGCCGCTGCTCAGGATCCATGGCAGCATCCCTCAGCTGATCAATTTCCGCTGCATGTAGGGGCTCGCGGTCGCGCTGCGCCCGGGATGCGCCGCCAATCAGGGATACCAATAGCCAGAATAGGAGCGTACGCGCCCGATGCTTCATTTCCTTTTGCCATTCCACATGCGCGACATTAAGTCGGTGCGCATATCTTCAAGGCGATCCGAAGCCGCCTGCACGGAAGCCTGGTCTTCAAAATTAAGCGTGGTTTTGATATCGCGCAGCCGCGCGGCCATTTTTCTGATGGCGATTTCCGTGCTCTTCAGTCTCTTGCCAGTTTGTGCGCTTGCGTCGTGCGCTTTCTGTGCATAAGTCACAACGTCGCTGACGGCCTCGCGTGCCTCGCTGATTTGGCCGCGACGGTAGAAATCACCTGTCAATTTGAGCTGTCGTTCGGCAATCTCGATATATAGCGCGGGACGATCCTCCATGGATGCGGCATCAGCGCGGGCAACGAGTTGCTGCAGGTTTTCTTCGGTATGGCCCGGGTTGGCGAGCAGCATGCCAAAGAAAAGCAGTGTCACGATCGTCAGAAAGAGACGAGCAGTCATTTCTTTGGTTCAATCGCGATCAGGCGATGACGGGCCTGCCATTCCTGGTCCGGATACTGGCCTTTCGCGACTTCTAAGAACCTGTGGTAATTCTCCGCCGCCTGTTTGTACTCCCGCAAGTGATCGTAAGCGCTGGCACGAAGAAAATAACTTGCCGGAACCTCCGGAAGAAATTTTGCCCGCGTATCGGTTGCCTTGATTGCCAGCTCATAGTTCTTGTTTTCGCTGGCAGCGGCGGCCAGGTCACCGTATGCGGCGCCGAAGTCAGGTTTGAGCTTCACGGCGATGAGAAGTTCCTGCTCGGCGTCAAGAAATTTTCGTTGTTTTAGAAAGACCACGCCCAGATTGTGATGTAGCTCAGCGTCATTCGGATGGACGGCGAGCAGGATGCGATCAGTTTTTTCCGCGTCACTGAATTCTCCGGTTCTGGTGTAAAGCTCAAGCAGATCGCGCGAGATGCTCTCATCTGCCGGCGCCAGCTTTTGAGCTGTCAGCAGCTCCGCAACTGCTGCGTCGTTCTCCCCGGCCGCTGCCATCAGGCGCCCAAGCTGAAGGTGAGCGCCGGCACTGTCAGGGTTCAACGCCACCAGCTTGCGAAGCATGGGTTCGGCCTCAGCAAACCGATGCCCGCGCATGTAGATGTTCGCCAAACCGGTGATTGCGTCCATCGAAGCAGGGTCAATCGTAAGGACCTGTTGGTATTCCTCCGCTGCGTCGGCAAACCGCTGCTGATTCTCCAGGAGCACCCCTGCCGAAAGGTAGGGTTCCGGATCTCTTGGTTGGAGGGCCGCAGCTTGCTTGTAAGCTTCCAGGGCGCTATCCGGATGGTCCTTTTCCAATACATGTGCCAATGAGAGCCAAGCACGCGCATGGCCTTCATCCACGTTGGAAGTGGGTTTGAGAGTCGTAGCTGCACGGAGAAACTGTTCGGCGTCAGGCTGACCAGACTTCGCCAACATGATGCCAAGATTCAAGTTCGATTCGAACACATCCGGCTTGGCTGCTACCGATTTGCGGTACGCCGCGATGGCGTCAGGGGCATCCCCCAGAGCGTTATAGACAAAACCCAGGTCGAACCAAGCCTGATAATTCGCGGCGTCGGCTGTTACCACGTTCTTCAACAGAGGCTCGGCATTCGCGTAGTCTTTTTTTTCAATCGCTGTTTCGGCACGCTGCAGATCGGCTGAGACTGCATCCTCCTCGGCCACACGATGATGGCGTATGGTTGTGCCCGATTCTTGAGCGGACAGGATCCCTGCAAGACACAGAACCGCTAGAAAGCCTGCGATCCAGTCTCGTCGCTCCGAGTTCTCGCGACAACGGCGGGAAGTGAGACGCCCATTAGTTTTTTTAATCAGCCGCATCGCCGCGCGAAGCTCCATAACCATTCAGCACGCGGGCCAAGAACTGGCCCGTGTAGGATTGCGGCAATTTGGCAATTGCCTCAGGCGTGCCGGAGCCAATCAAGTAGCCCCCGCGATCGCCACCCTCGGGGCCGAGATCAATGACCCAGTCGGCGGTCTTGATCACTTCAAGATTGTGCTCGATCACCAGAATTGAGCCCCCAGTTTCAATTAGACGCCGGAAAGCCGCCAGTAGCTTGCTGATATCGTCGAAATGCAGGCCGGTTGTGGGCTCGTCGAAGATGTAGAGGGTACGCCCGCGCTTCTGCCCGGCAGTCGTGGCGCGGGCAGTCTCGGGTTGCAGATGGGCAGCCAGCTTCATGCGCTGTGCTTCGCCCCCGGAAAGCGTTGTAGCAGATTGGCCCAGCCGCAGGTAACCCAAACCTACTTCATCGAGCACGCGCAGTTTCTGGGCGATTTTGGGTACGGTGGCAAAAAAATGTAACGCCTCCTTCACGGTGAGATCGAGCACTTCGTGAACGTTTTTGCCGTGGTAGCGCACCTCCAGCACCTGTGGCTTGTAGCGAGTGCCCTTGCATTCTTCGCAGATCAATTCGACATCGGCCAGGAACTGCATTTCGACGGTCACGGTGCCATCGCCCTGGCAAACCTCGCAGCGGCCGCCCGGCACATTGAAGGAAAAGTGACCCGAGGAGAAGCCCCGTTTCTTCGCTTCCGGCAGCGAGGCAAACAGGTCTCGGATGCCGTCGAAAGCCTTGATGTAGGTCACCGGATTTGAGCGCGGCGTGCGTCCAATGGGGGATTGGTCCACCAAAACTACATCGTCGATGAATTCCGTCCCTTCGACGCGGTCCCAATTCGGAGCAGAGAAGGAATCTCCGTCGGTTCTTTTTTTTGCCGAAGCCAGGGCACGATACACGATATCGTGCAAAAGCGTCGATTTGCCGGAGCCAGACACGCCTGTGATTGCTACCAACATCTGCAAAGGTATCGTCAAATCCAGGTTCTTCAGGTTGTGTGCCCGCGCGCCACTGATTCTGATTTTCTGGCTTCCCGGTTTACGGCGGGACATGGGGACCTGAATGCGAAGTTCGTCGGCGAGATAGCGCCCCGTAAGCGAGCCTGGACTATGTTTGATTTGGTCATATGTACCCACCGCAATTATCTTGCCCCCGTTTTCACCAGCCCCCGGACCGAGATCGAGGATAGTATCCGAGGCACGCATCATATCGGGATCGTGCTCGACGACGAGGATGGTATTTCCCAAATTTCTTAGATCGCGCAGGATCTTTATCAGACGATGCGTGTCGCGGCTGTGCAGGCCGATGGAGGGTTCGTCCAATACGTAGAGAGTTCCTACAAGGCGTGAGCCGAGCGAAGTCGCTAGCTGGATGCGTTGCGCTTCACCCCCCGAAAGAGTGGAAGCCAGCCGTCCCAGGGTGAGGTACTCCAGCCCAACTTCATTCAGGAATTGCAGCCGCTCACGAATCTCAGTGAGCAACTTGTCAGCAGCCTTGGTTTCTTGGTCGGTCAGTTGCACAGTCCCAAAGAACTCTGCCGCCTGCTCGACCGTCATGGCACAGACTTCGCAGATATTTTTGCCGTTGATGCGCACCTGGCGGGCTTCGATACGCAACCGGCTGCCATTGCACTCCGAGCAGCGGGCATATCCACGATAGCGGCTGAGAAAAACCCGCACATGCAGCTTGTATTTCTTGCGCTCAAGGTAGTTGAAAAAGCCGCGAATGCCTGCGAAACGCCCCGAGCCTTCGATGATTAATCTTTGTTGCTCGTTCTCAAGCTGTTCCCAGGGGACATCTAGAGGAATCTCAAACTGACGCGCGAAACGTTTGAGCTCGGTGTATAGACTTCGATACTTCGGTTTGGTCCACGGCTCGATCGCACCTTCTTCCAAAGACAGCGTCTGGTTCGGGATGACCAGATCAAGATCAAAGTCAATGGTATTCCCGAAGCCCTGGCAGCGCGGGCAGGCACCATAAGGATTATTGAACGAGAACAGACGCGGCTCCGGCTCGGCGTAGCGTAGATCGCAGCGTTTGCATTCAAACCGCTGGGAGTAGCGGAGTGGTTCGGTGGACTGACCTTCACGCGACCCGGCTTCAAAAACCACTTCTCCCGATTCACGGTAGGCTATTTCGATCGCATCTACGATTCGGGCGCGGGCGTCCTGAGATACCACTAGGCGATCCACCAAGACGAAGGCAGGTTTCCCGAAGTCAATGTCCAGCAATGACTCGGGCGTCGAGAATTCGAAAATTTGCCCATTCTGATAGAGGCGATTGAAACCGCGTGTGCGAAGGTCGATGAGCCGCGCCTTCAACTGCTCGGAGAGAGCCGAATCTCTGATCGTAGTCTTTTTTTTCTTGACCTTTTTGCCCCCGGCTGATTTCTCTTGCAGAGCCACCGTTCGCAAAGGGAACAATGCTTGCAGTCGCGTGCTCTCCGAAAGCTTCAGGATTTGGGCAGCGACCTCGTCCACGGTGTCTTTCTTGATCTCGTTCCCGCATTGCAGGCAATACGTGCGACCGATACGGGCAAAGAGCAATCGCAGATAATCGTAGATCTCGGTTGCAGTCGCCACTGTGGACCGCGGATTGCGTGTGGAGTTCTTCTGACGGATGGCAACTGCCGGCGCAATGCCGTCCATCACATCGGCGTCAGGTTTCTCGATCTGTTCAAGAAACTGCCGGGCGTATGCAGACAAGGATTCGACGTAGCGGCGTTGGCCTTCAGCGTAGATCGTGTCAAAGGCCAGCGAAGACTTCCCTGACCCCGAGACTCCGGTCACGACTGTCAGGGAGTTATGAGGAATCTCGAAGTCTATGTTCTTGAGGTTGTGGACCCGGGCCCCGCGAACAACGATGTTTTCCGTAGACATCTTTAAAGCCAGCGCATCCTGGATGTGGCCGCTCCTGGTCTAAATCTCCCGGGAAGGCCCGCTAGATAGCTCCGGAGCAGATGCCGAATCTTCCTATTATAGAGCAGGCCTGGTTGCAGACGAGAGTGATAACCAATCATGATCCCTCGTTCTTTAGCTTAGGGACACTCTGAATAAGCACTGTTTCTTAGATCGGGCAACCTCAGTGCTTGGGAAATCTGCTTCCGGGTGCGAGTCTCCGTCTCTTTCAGCCGTCTGGCTCGGCGGATTGGATTCCGTTGCG
>Ga0335081_10000715_pt1 | contig 54620 bp, 55 predicted proteins | sample Lox_Sample_35_FD_206713 | JGI IMG/M metagenome (GOLD analysis project Ga0335081, IMG submission 206713) | Soil microbial communities from Loxahatchee National Wildlife Refuge, Florida, United States - Lox_Sample_3.5 | ecosystem: Environmental > Terrestrial > Soil > Wetlands | place: USA...
ACACCTACTTTGTGGTGGCGCACCTGCACTATGTCGCGTTTGGCGGGATCGCATTCGCGCTGTTTGCGGCGGCGTACTACTGGTTCCCCAAAATGACCGGGCGCCTGCTGAATGAACCCCTGGGGCGGTGGAATTTCTGGATGGTGGTGATTGGGTTCAACCTGACTTTTTTTGTGCAGCACATTTTGGGCTTGATGGGCATGCCGCGGCGTGTGTATACGTATCCCGATCTGCCGTGGTGGGGCGTGCTGAACCAGATCTCCACCTTTGGCGCGGTGATTCTGGGCCTGGGAGCGCTGGTGTTCGTTTGCAATTTGTACGCCAGCCTGACATTCGGCGCGCGGGCGGGCAACGATCCGTGGGACGCCTGGACGCTCGAATGGGCGGCTGCCTCTCCGCCGCTCGCGGAAAACTTCGAGAGCGTTCCTCCGGTGCGCAGCCGCCGCCCGCTGTGGGATCTGAAACATCCGGAGGCGCCCGATTGGGCGGCGGGAGGGGCAGGCTGATGCGGCAACAAGCAAGGCTCGGCATGGCGATGTTTCTCCTGAGCGAGGCGGTGTTCTTTTTCATGCTGATCGCGGCCTTCGTGTACTTCCGCGCGGCCAGCGTCGCGACTGCGGCGGCCAATCTCCATCTCGGCGTGACCGCAATCTATACGGCTTGCTTGCTGGCCAGCAGTTTCACCATGTGGCGCGCAGCGGCAACAGGCCTGCGATCGTGGTTGGGCCTGACCATTGTGCTGGGCGGGGCGTTTCTCTACGGGCAAGCCAGTGAATATTTGCGGCTATTTCATCAGAAGATCACCATCAGCCAAGGCCTGTTCGGAACCACATTTTTCACCCTAACCGGCATGCACGGACTGCATGTGGTGATTGGCATTGTGCTGCTGGCGGCGCTCTTAGGCTTTGAGCGGCGAATCGAGATGGATGCCGTGGCACTCTACTGGTATTTCGTGGACGTGGTGTGGATCGCGATCTTTGCCATCGTCTACGTCTGGACATTTCGATGACAACCCAGGAACTGCTGCTATCGGCGTGGGATTGGGAACCGTCGGTGGTAGTGGGCTGCGCGGCGCTGGTGGCAGGCTACATCGCACTGCGGGGTTTCCGTAGCGCAGGCCTCCAGGCTTGCGTATCTTTTCTCGGCGGAACCCTCCTGCTCCTGCTGGCACTCGTCTCACCCATCGACACTCTCGGCGACACTTACCTGTTTAGCGCGCACGTCGTCCAGCATTTCCTGCTGGCTCTGGTCATTCCACCGCTGTGGTTGCTGGGAACCCCGCGTGCATTCGCCGAATCCTCCATGCGCATCGCGTGGATCGGCCGCACGGAGTACGCGCTGGCACAGCCGTTCGTAGCCTGGCCGCTCGGAGTGGGTTGCATGCTCGTCTGGCATCTGCCACCGCTGTTCAACGCGGCGCTGGCCCATGATGCCCTCCACATTTTCCAGCACCTCAGTTTTCTGGTTACCGGCGTCATCTTCTGGTGGCCGATTCTAAGTCCCATTACCGAAAAGCGCCTGATGGTCCTCCACGCGACCGCATACCTGTTCAGCGCGTGTGTCTGCTGCAGCCTGCTGGGCGCGGTTTTGACGTTTATGCCCTCCGGCGCGTACCCCGCATACTTGAATCCGGACGATCGTTTGGGAATCCTGCGGTTGGTTCGCGTCGACTGGGGGCTCGATCCCGAAACCGATCAACAGTTGGGCGGATTGCTGATGTGGGTGCCCGGATGCCTCGTGTATCTGAGCGGAATCCTGGGCGCCGCTGCCCGCTGGTACGCAGCGGCGGAGACGGAAGCATGACGCCTACACCGGATTGGCACAAGCCACAGCCGAAACATTTGCCACAGCCAAGCTATGCGCCAGCTCTCATGGCGTTGGGGCTGACTTTGGTGTTGTGGGGTGTGGTGACCAATTGGATTGTGTCGGCAATCGGGCTCGTCGTGACCGCCGCGGCCGCATGGCTGTGGATCGGAAATGTGGGTGCGGGCATTGCCGCGCTGCACGCAGAAGCACCGCGCAGAGTCCGGACGGAGCCTCAGGTTGCTACTGTCGCGCAGGCGCGCGCTAAGACGCCATGGCTGCACCGCTCGGCGCTCGCTCTGGCTCTTGTGACGTTGGCGCTGGTGGTGCTTGGATCCGGCGTCACCAGTCAGGCCGGCAGCGCCTGGGAGGTGAGCCATCTATTGACAGGCGCGGCCGCCGGTCTACTCACGCTTATCGTGGCGTTGTTGTTGCGCAGCAAGCTCGGCTGGCTCCTACTCGCTGCCGTTCTATTGCAGGCCGCCTTAGGCAATCGATCTCCGGGCGTCGCCGCGTTTCATGCGTTTCTGGCGCACCTGTTCTTCGCGGCTACGGTCGCCGTGGCACTCGTGACGTCGCCCGGCTGGCAGCGGGAGCCCGAAATCGCCACCGACATGGCGAAGCCGTCGCTGCGCACGTTATCGATCGTCACGGTCGTCCTGTTAATCGCTCAGATCGCGCTGGGCTCGGCTGTCCGCCATAAAGTGATGGGCTCGGGCATCCACATCACGTTTGCGATGGTCGTCGCGCTGGCGATCGTCGTGCTAGGCGTTCTGGTGATGAACCAGTGCGCCACACACCGAATTCTGCGTCCCGCGGCCATTGCCATGATGGTGATCGCCGGGGCTCAGGTGTTCCTGGGGTTTGGCGCCTTCATCGTGCGCATGATGGTGGAGGAGAATACGCTGCCGGTGCAGATCGCAACGATGGCTCATGTGACCACGGGCGCGTTGACACTCGCGGCAACAGTGGTGCTGGCGCTTCAGATACGCAGGAATTTGCGGCCGCCATCAGCGTAGTGGGGCCTGCCAAGGGACAGACGACATAAACCGATCGTCTGCCCCACTTAAGGCATGGTGGATCCCAGCGTGAATCTTATTGAGCGGCGGCTCGATGTATCCGATGCCCCGCCCGCAGATCACCATCCCGGTCCAAAGCACCAGCGATAACGCGGCAGCCAATTTGGCCCGGCCAGGAATCCGGCCGGCCTGATCGAACTCCGGCGCCTGCGCATACACACTGCGGCGAAACACCAGTGCGTGGATCACAATCAGCGCCAGGACCGCCATTTTCGCGCGGAAGAAGGCGTTGTAGTAATACTCTTCCGCCTTGGACCCCAGCATGAGCAAGCCGCAGATGACGACCAGGGTCAGTCCCAGGTGCTTGAGCGGGCGCAGTTGGTTCACCACGTCGGCCACCGGGCGCCGGCGCATGGCGATGCCGAGCAATCGCAGATCGGTCGCCAGGATCAAGCCGCCGAACAGCGCGATGCCGGCCAGGTGGCTCGCCATCACGATCGGATAGACATACCACGAGCCCCGCAGCGCTGTGAAAAACCCGGTGCTTTGCACCCACTGCGCAAATGACAAAAGAGACATATTCAGCCACAACCCTTCTCGGAAATAGGCCGCATGGCAATCAGCGATTTGGTAATCCCCAGGAATCTCTCACGGATCACCGCAGCGTCCGGAAACAGAACTCGAATCTCCTGGCATCCCAGCAGGCGGATGTCGCGCAAGAAATGCTCCACGTAGAACTCGCGCTGATTCGCCGAAGCACTCACGAGCACGCCCCAGACCGTTCCGCGCCGCACGACTGCGCGCCGCCATGATGGCGGCAGCCAATGCACCAACGGCGTCATCAAATGCTGCTCGACCGGAAACCAGCGATTGGGAGTTTGCACCCAAAAACCCCGGCCCACGCGAGACACTTCGCGCGCGAAGCTTTCCTGACTGCTGACGTCACCCACATGCTCGATTACCGAGTTACTGAACACGACATCGAATGCGCGATCGCGAAACGGCAGGCATCTCCCGTCGCCCGCCACCCAATTCGCTGCACCGGCCATTTCGCTTTTGGCGCGCGGCATGTTCAACAGAACCAGGCGCGGTTGGACCGACACGAGCTGCCAAATATCCAAAGTGCCGCCGATGTCCAAAACGCGTGTTTCCGGCCGGATGCCCAGCTCGCGGACGAACCGCTCCATGCGCCGGCGGCGAAAATGGCGCTGCGCTGCGCCGGCGTAAGAACCGAGAGCCGCCCGCAAGGTTTGCATGCTAGTGCAGTGACCCGAGGATCGTGTCGTGGTGATTGCCGGGGCGGGGGCGGGCCTTCCGGGCCGCCGCCGGGCTTCTGCCCGGCGCGCCGCGCGGAAGCGCGGCGGCAGCCCGGAATTGCTGACCCCACTTGGCTGTGTCTTCCCTGGACCGGTATCGAAATGACCGGGACATCCCACTAAACCCCCACTACGGCTCAGATGAACGCGATGAAGATCCCGCCGAATACGATCCCCACCCACAAAGCGATCGAAACGCACGCCACGAGTTTATGCGAGCCTTCCGCTTTGGTCGCGCGGCGATGGATCGTGTACTGATAGATGATCGCGATCACCAGCAGCGCCATCTTGATCTGAAACGACCGGTTGAGGTAGTACATATCCGGGTCGGACGAGAACATCAGTGGACCCGACAGCAGCACCATCGTCAACCCGATCGCGGTCCACGGCGCCAGATCGCTGGCCAGTTCCGCGACTTTTTGGCGCCGCATGCCCAAACCCAAAAGCCGAAAATCGACGATGGCGATGGTTCCCACCAGCACCGCGAACCCCACGATATGGATCACTTCCAAAGTGGGAAAGATGAGCTCAGAGGAATTCAGCGGATTCGCGATGGCCAGGAACATGGGGTATCAGCGGCCGGCGCCCGGCGATGCAGCCACCTGTGCCGCAACTGCGGGAGCCGATTGCACGGCCACGGGCTTGCCCGGAGAACCAGGCCCTTCCCAATATCCAATCAACCGGCCATTGCTCAACACGGAAAACCAGATGATCAGCGACAGTGCTCCCGCCCATTTGGCGCGGGCAGGCAATTTCGGTTCAGCATCGATCGCGGCCGTATTGTCGTAGACCCGCGGCTTAAAAACAATGGCGTGCACGGCCACCAGCACCAGGCTCGCCATCTTGGCCCAGAAGAACGGATTGGGTTGGTATTTCTCGGCTTCCGACGAAGCCAGCAGCAGGCCCATGGCTACCATGATGCAGAAACCCAGGCGCTTCCAGAAGCGGAATTGACTCACCACTTCGGTGACCGAGCGGTCCGTCATCGCTAAGCCAAGCAACCGCAGGTCCGTCATCAGGATCATGCCACCGAAAACCGCAATACAGGCCAGGTGGGTCGACATGACAATCGGGTAGACCAGCGCCGACTCGCGAAAATTCGTCAGGAACCCTACACTTTGGATCGTTTCGGCAATCGACACGTGATCCTCCCGTTACACAAACGCAATGAACAGCCCTGCCGCCACGACCGAAACCCACAAAGCCAGGGAAATGACGCCTACCGCCTTGCTCACCCCCGGCGACGCGCCCGACAGGGCCACTTTGCGATGGACGGTGTAGTTGTAGATGATCGCGATCAACAAAGCCGTCAGCTTAAATCGAAACGACGCGTTGCCCAGGTACATGTTGGGATCGGACGAAAAAATAAGCGGACCCGAGATCAGCATGATGATCAGACCGACCAGCGTCCAGGTGCCGGTCTCTTTCAGCAGTGTGGCCGGTGTGCCACGCTTTCCGTATCCCAACAGCCCCATATCGACGATCGCGATGGTGCCGATCGACAGCGTGAATCCGGCGATGTGAATGATCTCGAGCAACGGAAAAGCCCACTCGTTGTTGTTCAGCGGGTTCGTGGTGGGATCGAACGCTAAAAACATTCAGTCAACTCCCTTGTCTGTTTCGTGAGCCTACCATAATACTCTTAGACATCGGCGGCAGGATAGGTCACGGGTTGGTCAGTGACCGGACGTGACCGGGACGAGACATGCGGCCGGTGTGAAGAAACCATGGCCCACGGAACCGCGCGTTTGCGAAAGTACGCCATTCTGATCCATCGCTGGATGGGCGTGGCCTTCTGCGTCCTGTTCGCCATGTGGTTCGTTTCCGGTATGGTGCTCATGTATTGGGATTATCCGGGCGTGGGGCGGGCGGATCGTTTGGAGCGCGCCGCGCCCGTGAACGCCGCCGCGATTCGGATATCACCGGAGCGAGCTTTCGCGGCCCTTGGCCCTTCCGAGCCACCCGATGAAATACGGATCGCCATGCTGGGTGACCGGCCCGCGTACCGATTCCGCTGGGGCCAGGATCAGTCGGTGGTTTATGCCGATACCGGAGAAGTCCAGCCCGAGTTCTCGACCGCCTGGGCACTCGCCACCGCTGCGGCATGGGCGGGACAGCTGCCCGCAAGCGGGCATTTCGAAGGGTCCCTGACCGAGCCCGACCAATGGACCGTGAGCGGTGAGTTTCGCGCATTGCGGCCGCTCTACAAATTTCGATGGCCCAACGGCGCCGAGGTGTACGTATCGCAGGCCAGCGGTGAGGTGGTTCAGTACACCACGCGTGGCTCGCGCCTGGGCGCGTGGTTCGGCGCCATCCCGCACTGGCTCTACTTCACCCCACTGCGCCGGCACGGGGAACTCTGGAGCCGGGTGGTGATCTGGGCATCCGGGATCGGAACTGCCATGGCCCTATTTGGTCTGGCCGTCGGTGTCCTCATGGTTTCACCTTCCAAGCGCTATCACTTCCCCGATGGCGCGTCGAGCATTCCATATGCGGGGCAGAAGCGCTGGCACACCATGCTGGGGCTCGCTTTCGGCCTGGTGACCTGCACCTGGGTCTTCAGCGGCATGCTTTCCATGGACCCGTTCGGCTGGGAATCGAGCGGCCAGGCCCATCGTGTCAACGCGGCCCTGCGCGGCGGGCCGCTCCGGCTGGCGGATTTCGCCGCCAAGGATCCGCGGCAAGTTCTGGAACAGCTGCCGGATCTTCGCGTGAAAGAGATCGATCTCACCACGTTTGCGGGCGAGCCGGTGTATTTGGCCGTGGAAACACCGGAGCGGTCGCGGATCGTGCCGCTCGGTGGATCACCGGCGCCCTTGTTTGACGCGGCCCGCATGACCCGGCTGCTGGAAGAGGCCGTCCACCCGCACAGCCTGGCAGAGGTCCGAGTCGTCAAAGAATATGAAGCGTACTACTTGGACCGCCACCAGGAGAGGCCGTTGCCCGTATTGTTCGTGCGCTTTCGCGACCGCGACGAGTCCATGTACTACGTGGACCTGAGAACCGCTCAGGTGGTGGCAGGTTTCGTCAGCCGGTCGCGCTGGAACCGGTGGCTGTACCACGGGTTACACTCGATGGATTTGCCCTGGCTCTATCGCCACCGTCCGGCTTGGGACCTGTTGGTTCTGGCGCTCATGCTAGGCGGTACAGCGCTGAGCGTGACGGCGGTGGTGATCGGCTGGCGCCGCCTGCGGCGCAAGCTGCGGATGCGGGCGGCGCGGGCTCGCCTAAAGTGTCTGCCTCATCAGCCGATATGAGAGATGGAGTCTCTCAGCGAAGCAGATGGGTCGAACATTGAGCAACTTGTTGCGTTCCGAGGAACCGGAGCTCGTCTCGCCGGATAGGTGCTCGCAACGCCGAACACCGCCAGGCGTATATCTCGGCCGGCAGCCCATCTACAATCCCCAACGTGAGATCGCCGCATACGAATTGCTGCACCGTTGTACCGAAGACGCGCGCGAAGCCGCTTTCTCGAATGGCGATCAGGCTACGGCACAGACCGTCTTGCAGGCTTTCCTCGCCATCGGCCTGGAGCGAGTCTCCCCGGAACAACCCGTTTTTATCAACTACACCGAGCCTTTGCTGACGCTGGACCCGATCATTCCGGCGGATCGATGCGTGATTGAAGTTTTGGAAGACGTGCCTGTTCACGCCGGGACCATCGCTTCGTTGGAGCGTTTGAAAAAGCTCGGATACCGCATCGCCCTCGACGATTTCATCCTCTCGGACGCAATGCTGCCCTTCCTGGCCCAAGCCGACTACGTGAAGCTCGATGTGAGAGCCCTGAGTGTCTCGGAGTTCCGGCGCCACGTGACGCTCTTGAAACGAACCGGTGTGCGCATCATCGCCGAGAAGATCGAGTCCGAACAGGAATTCAAAGCCTGCCGCGACTTGGGCTGTGATCTTTTCCAGGGATATTATTTGCGCAAACCAGAAATGGTATCCGGCAAGCGCATTCCCAACAATCGCCTCTCGGTGCTTTCGCTGTTGACGGAATGCATGGCGGATGGCGCCAGCGGACGGTCGATTGCGGCCATTATCAATCGCGACGCCGCTCTCGCTTACGGCTTGCTGCAATTGGCGAATTCCGCGCTGCACGGCCGCCAACACGAGCTCCGATCCCCGGCCGAGGCCGTTTTCCGGCTGGGCGTGGACTGCGTCTTCCGATGGAGCCTGCTTCTGGTCATGGCCGGCTATGATGATTGCCCCATGGGGTACCTCGAATTCGCCTTGCAGCGTGCGCACATGACTGAATTGCTCGCTGCTCGGTACTGCTGCCCGCGCTACCAGGCGTATGTAATAGGTTTGCTGTCCACGCTCGATTCGATCCTCGATACGCCTATCGCCGATATTATTGACCCCCTGCCGCTCGAAGACACTCTCAAACAAGCCCTGGTTCATCACGAGGGCGAACTGGGCGCCATGTTGGAAGATGTGGTGGCCTATGAGTCCGGTCAGTTCGAAGCCGCCGGGCGCAAAATCGAGCCCGCCACCTTGCAAAAGGCCTTCTGGGCTGCTGCCCATTCCGCGCGCAAAATGCTCACCCGCATGACTCAGTCAAGACCCGGTCTTCAGGCTTGAGTCACGTCTTCCAGCCGCTTTGTACCGGTACAAATCTGACGCTTGAAAAAGTACCGGTTTCGGGCATTTCCCGGCAGCTTCGCGTATAGTTGAACAAAGTTATGGGAAGAGTGCGCCCGCACATCAGCCTGGTAGCGGTAGTGTCGCTTGCTGCCAGCGCGCACGCGGGAGTGATTTACTCAGCCGTGGATCTGGACGCACCGGGACCCACCGGCGGCGAGCTCTGGCAGTACGCGTACACGTTTCAGGACTACGTCCCGCAACAAAACGTCGCGGTCGAGATTCTGTTCGACCCGCTCATGTACACCGACCTCCAGTATCCCCCGCCGGCCGTATCCGGATGGAACATCGTGAGCCTCCAGCCCGATCCCGACTTCGCCGATCCCGGGCGATACTCGGCCCTAGCTCTCGAAAATAATGCGCCCGTCACGGGACCCTTCACCGTGACGTTCGCCTGGTTAGGCCAGGGATCGCCGGGCAGCCAGCCGGTAGAGATCAACCAGTTCGCCAGTGACGGCAGTTTTGTCGATACGGCCGCCACGGAGGAAACCACAGCCGTGCCTGAGCCTGCAACAGCCCTGCTCATTGGCAGCGGTCTGATAGCGGCAGGGCTGTTCCTGCGCTGTCGCTTTCGTAGCGCGGCCTTCGCGGCCAGCGTGCAGAACCGGACATGCGCCGGAGCGGAATCGAGCGATTCCCACAGCGACGCTTGACCGAGAATCAGGACTTGGAAAGTACTTTACTGCGCAGAGTGATTATTATATACTGCGGCTTATGAAGCTCGTGGCCGCGTCTTCCTATCTCTTCTGCGCGCTGGCCATGGCATTTCTCGCCCGGCTGGAACTGCACACCGACGACGCCGGCATCGAGGTTTTCTGCATCCTGTTGAGCACGCTCGTGCTGGGTTGCTGGCATCCGTCGCGCGCCTGGCAATGGGCTCTGCTCATCGGGTTGACCGTTCCGGCCGCAAGCTGGATTTGGCGCACGCCGCGGCCCACCCTCGACTTCACCGTGCCTGCGTTCGTGATCGCAGTCGGGCTCGTGGGCAGTTATGCCGGCGTATTCCTGCGCAGGCTGATTTCGGCGCGCTCGGCAACTTGACACTCCAAAACCGCGGGGAATACGATTGAATCCGGTCAGGAGAACCCATGAGCAATCCTATTTTGCGCGTTTTGATGATGGCCTTCGCCGCGCTCGTTGCCGCCAACGCTCTCGAAGCCCAATCGAGCACGGGTGAGGCCAAGGCCGGCAAAGATCTCTTCGTGAAGTATAGCTGCTACGCCTGCCACGGCTTTTCGGGCCAGAATGGGCCGGGCGCGCGGCTGGTGCCCATGAAGATGACCTCCACTGGCTTCATCAATTATGTGCGCAGCCCGCGCACCCGGCAGATGCCTTCCTACTCGGCCAAAGTCCTACCCGACGGCCAGTTGGGCGACATCTACGCCTACATCAAAACGCTGCCGGACTCGCCGCCCGCCAGCAGCATCTCGGCCCTGGACCAATTCAAAGAGCACTAAACGTAGAGAGGATTCGCGCAATGGCAAAAATCAAGAAGACCTCTTTCGGCCGCCGTGGGTTTCTGAAAGGCGCAGCCGCCGGCGCTGCCGCCCTAGCCGCCAAACCGCAGCTCGCGCACGCGCAGGCGACACCGGAAAATGGCGGCCCCGTTCCATCCGAAGCGCGGATCGCGCGCGAGACCGGCGCGGCTCCGCAGGCCTCCAACCGCGTCATCGAGCGGCCGGGATCGGACTTCATGGTGGACGTGCTCAAAACCCTCGACATCGAGTACCTGGCCGCCAATCCCGGCTCGACGTTCGAATCGCTGCACGAATCCCTCATCAACTACGGCGACAACAAAATGCCGGAATTCCTGACGGCATGCCACGAAGAATCGGCCGTCGCCATGTGCCACGGTTATTACAAGATCGAAGGCAAGCCGATGATGGCGCTGATCCATGGCGATATCGGCCTGCAGCACGCCGGGATGGCCATCTACAACGCCTATGCCGACCGCGTCCCCGTCTACATGATCGTGGGCAATCACGCCGATGGCGCCGAGCGGGCGCCAGGCGTGCAGTCCCTGCACAGCGCCCAGGATCTGGGCGCGCTGGTGCGCGACTACACCAAGTGGGACGACCAGCCGTATTCGCTTGGCCATTTCGCCGAGTCAGCCGTGCGCGCTTATAAGATCGCGATGACGCCGCCCATGGGCCCCGTGCTGATCGTGGCCGGCAATGAAATCCAATCGCATCCGCAGACCGACAACAATCTGCGCATTCCGAAGCTGACGATGACGTCTCCGCCTGCGGGCGATGCCGCAGCCGTCGCCGCCGCGGCAAAGATGCTGGTCGAAGCCGAGCGCCCCATGATCGTGACGCAGCGTTCGGCGCGCACGCCCAAAGGGATCGAGCTGCTGGTGGAGCTGGCGGAAATTTTGCAGACGCCGGTCAACAGCCAGGAGCGCATGAACTTCCCCACGCGCCATCCGCTGGCCGGTAATGGCGGCGCAGGCTATCGTTCCGATGTCACGCTGGCCCTCGAAGTCGCCGACCTGCAAGGCGAAACGCGCGCGGCGCATGCGCGCGGGGCGAAGGTCATCAGCATCTCGGCCGTGACCCTGAACCACAAGAGCAACATTCAGGATTTTGGCCATTACGCCGACGTCGACCTGGATATCGGCGCCGATGCCGAGGCTACCCTGCCCTACTTGATCGAGGCTTGTAAGAAGATGTTGACCGCCGACCGCCGCCGGTTCATCGAAGGGCGCGGCAAGAAACTCGCCGCTGCTCATAAAGAGGCGTTCAACCGCGGCGTGGATGCGGCCTCCATCGGCTGGAATGCCAGTCCTGTCAGCCTGGCACGCATCGCGGGCGAGCTTTGGCCACTCATTAAGAACGAAGATTGGTCGTTCGTTTCGCCGCAGGGCTTCGTGGGCAACTGGCCGAACCGGCTCTGGAAGATGGACAAGATGTACCACTACATCGGCGGCCAGGGTGCGGGTGGCATGGGTTACGGTGCGCCGGCATCGGTGGGCGCGGCCCTCGCCAATCGCAAGCACGGCCGCTTGTCGATTAACATCCAGACCGACGGCGATTTCAACTACGCCCCCGGCGTTTTCTGGACCGCTGCGCACCACCGCATCCCGCTGCTGACGATCATGCACAACAACCGCGGTTACCACCAGGAAGTGATGTTCGTAGAGCAGATGTGCAGTGTTCACAACCGCGGCGCCGACCGCGCCCACATCGGCACCAAGCTGTGGGACCCGGACATCAACTACAAGAACATCGCGCAGGGCTATGGCCTGTACGCGGAGGGCCCGATTAGCGACCCCAACGACCTCGCCCCGGCACTCAAGCGCGGGATTGAGCGCGTGAAGAAGGGCGAGCCGGTGTTGATCGACGTGGTGACGCAGCCGCGGGGGTGAGGCTCAGGCTCGTGCTCTGCGAATCCGAATCAGACGCTTAATTTCCCGCCCGCCGAGTGCGCCTAAAAGGAACACCAGCGCGGCGGTGCCTCCGAGTGTCACATCCGGCACGAACGGACCCCACCCTCTGAAAACTAAGTGGAGGGCTATCGGCGCGAGGATTATCAATGGCCACGGGAGATTCCTCAAAACAAAACCAGTAAGGGCACCGACTGTGGCGAGTGCAACCGCGATTAATATCTCCAGAGCGGTCACGCCCGCGAACGCAACATCAACATAGAAGACCGCGAATACGACGCATGCCAACACCGCACCTACATTCACCGCTATTACCTTTACGACGATAGCGAAGTGCCTGGGATGCGGTCGCGGCACACCACGTAGGCGGATCACCATCCTTTTCTTGATTCTCCTCGACGAAGGGTACGTAGTCCACCATCACGCTACGGTGGCGCGGCTGATCCGCCGATAGCTAAAGTAGCCGGTGTTTCGACCGGTTAGAACGGATGCCGGAAAACTGCCTGCCGACGATCGAGCTTGACCCAACCCTCGCGGTACCGATTGCTGCGGTCCCGAGCGCGTTCCGCAAGTTCTTCAGCATGCCCGTCGTGCTGGCCGCCCTGCTGGTCTGCCTGACCTTCTGCCTATGCTCCTTGCGCTTCAGCGATCCAGACACCTGGTGGCATCTCAAGCTCGGTCAGGAAATCTGGCAAACGCACTCGATCCCGCGAGCCGATCACTGGTCGTTCACAGTGTACGGCCACCCGTGGACCCCGCACGAATGGCTGTCGCAGCTTTCCATGTACGCGACGTATCGCCTGTTCGGCTATGCCGGATTGCAGCTATGGCTGTGCCTGCTGGCCAGCGCCATCGTGGCTGCGAGCTACACGCTGTCGTATCGATATTGTGGCGATGCGGCGATTGCGGCACTCGGAGGGTTCCTCACGTTTTTCTTCGCCACAGTCGGTTTCTCCCTTCGGCCGCAACTGATCGGGTACCTCTTCCTGACCATCGAGCTGCTGGTGCTGCTGCGCGCATTCCGCGGAAAGCCACGGGCGCTGTGGTGGCTGCCACCACTATTCCTTGTATGGGTGAACTGCCATGCGTCGTACCCAATGGGCATCGGAATCTTCGGCGTCGCGGTGGCGTGCGGTTCGTGGACTCACGCCCAGGGCTTGCCGCGCCGTCGTCACCTGCTCACGACGTTCACCCTGTCCTGCCTCGCGCTACTGTTGAACCCGCTGGGCTGGAGGATGTTGTTTTACCCGTTCGACACCTTCCTCAATCAACACGACAACCTGGCATTCGTCCCGGAGTGGTTCCCACCGAACGTTCATGACCCACGTGGTTTGGGGCTGGTGCTGGTGCTCGGCGCAATTGGAGTCGCGGGCCTGATGCGCCGCGCGCGGGCATCCGCGTTCGAGCTGCTGGTTTTCGTGCCGGTGACGTTTCTGGCTGTCCAGCACTCGCGCATGCTGTTTGCATTTGGAATTGTCGCAGGGCCGCTAGTGTCTCGTATGGTGGCCGAGCATCGTGGTGCGAGGAGGCGAAGGCCCGATCACTGGCCCACCAACGCTTTTATCCTCCTGTTAGCCGCTGCGTTGTGCATAGCAAAATTTCCGGGAACCGCGCAGATTCAAGCCAACATTGAATCGTCCAATCCGGTGAAGGCAGTCCAATTCATCCGCCTGGCGCGCTTGCCGGCACCCATGCTGAATGACTACGCTTGGGGCGGCTACCTGATCTGGGCGTTGCCGGAATACAAAACCTTCATCGATGGGCGCGCCGACATCTTCGATTGGGCGGGGGTGCTCAAGCGGTACCGCGGTTGGGCGGCTCTGACCGAGGATCCCACGCGCCTGCTCGACGATTACCGGATTGGCTTCTGTCTCCTGCCCGTCAGAGGCCGGCAGGCCGTCGTCATGCGCCATCTGGCAGAGTGGGAGCAGGTGTACGCCGACGAGAGCGCGGCGGTATTTGCCCGACGGCCTGCCTAGGCTCATCGGCGGGGGTGTTGATTCACCGCCGAGACGCAGAGAAAGGCTGAAGATTGCCGGATCTTCGCGCGTAGGTTGGGTCGGTCACGAAGCCTCGAGTTGGCGTGCAGAGGTGGCAGAGGGAACAAGTGCTGGAACAGGCCGCCGTGTCAGGTCGGTTTTTTTTCTTCGTGATCCGCGCCGGGAACCCGGTCGAGCACTTGTTCCCTCTGCCACCCCTGCGCGCCAACCTGAAGTGCCTACACAATCCGAACCTACGCCCGGCGGCCCGCCACCTTTGGCATTTCTCTGCGTCTCTGCGTCTCGGCGGTGAATTCATAACCCAAATGGTGTACACTGCACGTTTCGAAGGAGATCACTATGGAGTGTACGTTTTCCCGGCTGGTGTCCACAGCCGCCGTGGCGGCGGGAATGTTCGTAGCAGCCAGTCTGCCGGTTGCCGGACAGACCGGAGCGAAAAATGGCGAGTGGCGGGCCTATGGCGCCGACCTCGGGAATACGCACTACTCACCGCTCGATCAGGTGAACGCGGACAATTTCTACAAGCTGCAGGTGGCATGGCGCTTCAAAACCGAGAACCTGGGTCCGCGGCCGGAGTTCAACTTTGAAGGGACGCCCTTGATGGCAAACGGTGTGGTGTACTCGACGGCCGGTACGCGTCGCGCCGTGGTAGCGCTCGATGCGGCTACGGGCGAGCTGCTCTGGACGCATGCCGAACGGGAAGGCACGCGCGGCACGAAAGCGCCGCGGCAGCTTTCGGGACGCGGCCTGGCCTATTGGACCGATGGCCGCGACGAGCGGATTTTGTACGTCACGCCGGGATACCGGCTCGTGGAGCTCGACGCGAAGACTGGCAGCCTCATAACCAACTTCGGCACGGGCGGCATCGTGGATCTGAAGGAGAACGACGATCAGCAAATTGATCCCGAGAATCCGGATATTGGTCTGCACGCCACGCCGGTGGTGGCCGGTGATACCGTCATTGTCGGCGCCGCGCACAAACCGGGCGGAGTACCCGCCAGCAAGACCAACGTGAAAGGCTATGTCCGCGGGTTCGACATCAAAACCGGTAAGCGCCTCTGGATCTTTCACACGATTCCGAAATTGGGTGAGTTCGGCTACAACACGTGGGAAGACGATTCCGCCACCTACACCGGCAACGCCGGCGTGTGGGGCCAGATCAGCGTGGATGAGCAGCTCGGTATGGCATATCTCCCGGTGGAGCTGCCGACGGGCGATTATTACGGCGGCCATCGGCCCGGCAACGGCCTGTTTGGCGAAACCGTGGTTGCGGTCGATCTGAAGACCGGCCAGCGGAAATGGCACTACCAGTTGGTCCACCACGGCATTTGGGACATGGACATTCCCGATGCGCCGATGCTCGTGGACATCACGCAGAACGGCCAGACCGTGAGAGCGCTGGCGCAGCCGACCAAGCAGGCGTTCTTGTATGTGTTCAATCGGGTGACCGGGCAGCCGATCTGGCCGATTGAGGAGCGGCCAGTCGAGCAGTCGACCGTCCCCGGTGAAAAGACCAGCCCGACACAGCCATTCCCGACGAAGCCGCCGGCGTACGATAAGCAAGGCTTCACCGAAGCGGACATCATCGACTTCACTCCCGAGCTCCACGCCGAAGGGCTCAAGATCGCATCCAAGTACAAACTCGGTCCGATCTTCACGCCCCCCTCGGTGAGCCAACCGGACGGTCCGTATGCAACGCTGGCGCTGGCGACAGCCGGTGGCGGCACGAATTGGGCAGGCGGGTCCTACGATCCGGAAACCCATATCGCCTACATTCCGTCGCAAAAAGCTCTGACGTCGCTGGGGCTCGTACCACCGAACGGCCGTTCGGATATGCGGTATATCGCTGGCAGCGCGGCTCCGCGCACAGGCGCCGGCGGGGGCGGCGGTGAAGGCGCCGCATCCGGTCTCAGCGTGGAAGGACTTCCGTTGAATAAGCCGCCTTACGCGCAGATCACGGCGATTGATCTGAATAAAGGCGACATCGTCTGGCAGATCGCGCATGGCGAAACACCCGACAACATCCGCAATAACCCGGCGTTGAAGGGCCTGACCATTCCGCGCACAGGCCGTCCCGGCGTCTTTGGTGTGTTAGTGACGAAGACCCTTGTGATCGCTGGCGAGCGCGGCACGTTTACGACGCCGTCCGGACAGGTGGGCGCGATGCTCCGCGCATACGATAAGGCTTCCGGCCGCGAGGTGGGCGCCGTCTACATGCCCGCGGGACAGACAGGCACACCGATGACGTACGCGCTGAACGGAAGGCAGTACATCGTGGTAGCGATTGCGGGCCAGGGATTCCCGGCGGAGTTGATGGCGTTCCGGCTACCGGACGCAGCGAGCAAAGCGAACTAGTGGAGTGGTCCGGTGATGCCGGCGTGGGGTCGGGCCTTCGGGCCCGCAGCCGGGCTTCTGTCCGGCACGCCGCGCGGAAGCAATCCCGGGAGCACTCCGACTAACTCCTCGGACGGCAATTGAGCAGCAGGCGGAAATGTTCGCGCAGCTGCGCCACGGTCCGATCGAACGGATCCACCGACCCATAGGATCGCGAGAGCATCACTCCGCCTTCCATGACCGCCAAAACATACGTGGCCAGCGCTTCGGGATCGGCACCCTCGGGAAGCCGATCGCGCATCTGCTCGACGCACTCGCGCACCGCGCCGATCCAACCCTGGAAGTTTTCGGCGATCAACTGGTGAGCGGGGCGGTTTTCGGGGTCGATTTCGAGCGCCAGGCGCCCCAGCGGACAACCATACTGACACTGGGTTTGGAGGATGCGCTCGCGGTAGCCTTCGAGGATGGCAAAGATCCGGGCGACGGGCTCTTGAGCGCGAGCGAAGGCCGGGTCGACAATCATGGGACGAAGCGCGCGCAGGTAACCTTCGAGCACCGCGCGCAGGAGCGCCTCCTTGCTCTCGAAGAAATGGTAGAAGCTGCCGGAATTGACGCCCGCATGGTTCAGCAGATCGGACATGCTGGTTCCGGCATATCCCCGCTCCCAGAACAAATAGCGCGCGGAATCGATCAGGCGCTCCTTCGTCGTGGGGGGCTTAGGCATCGAGAAAATACTTGACTTTATTAGGGTACTGGTGTTTAGTTGAATGATCAACTAAGAAGGTGGCGCGCCCCGCGTGCCGGTCCCTGTGAGCGGAAAGTCGAATTAGGCGAATGCATCTGCAGACACTCAACATCTCGGCGATCCTGGCCGCAACGCTATCCTCGTTCCTTTTGGGCGGACTTTGGTATTTGCCGGTTCTATTCGGCGCGATCTGGAAGCGCGCCAACCGTTTTGGCGCCCAGGAGCAACCCGCCGCTACCGGCAAAATCTTCGCCCTGAGCTTCGTGCTGAGCCTGGTGATGGCGATCAACCTAGCCATGTTTCTGAATGATCCCAAAACCACCCTCGCCTGGGGCGCGACGGCCGGCTTTCTGGCCGGCTTTGGCTGGATCGCCATGGGAATTGGCGTCATTTCGCTATTTGAGCGACGCCCCTGGACGTACGTGATTGTCAACGGCGGCTACCTGACGGTCGCATTAGTCTTGATGGGAGCGATCCTCGGAGCCTGGCGGTAGTTACGACACCAGGGCCTGCGTCACGCGCGACGCCAGTTGGTCGAAGGTCAGGATCTCATAGAGCGATGGGTCGGACATGATGCGCGCTACCAGCGCGGTGTGCATGGCGTGGCCGGCGCGTTCGGCGATCACGTGACCGAGCAAGGGCCTGCCAAGCAGCGCCAAATCGCCAATCAGGTCGAGCGCTTTGTGGCGGCAACACTCGTCGGCCGCGCGCAGGCCGCCCGGATTCAGCACACCCTCCCTGGTGAAGCAGATCGCGTTTTCGAGTGATGCGCCGCGGATCAGCCCCATGCTGCGCATCTGATCGAGTTCGTATTCGAAGCCGAAGGTTCGCGCGGGTGCAAGTTCCGAGGCATAGCGGCTGGGAGTGACTTCCAGCTCGAGCGCTTGCCGTCCCACCAGCGGATGCGGAAAGTCGATTTCGCAGGTCAACTGGAAGCTTTCGGCGGGCAGGATGCTGATGCGCTTGCCCCGCTCTTCCACCGAGATGGGCCGCCGAATTCGCAGATAGCGGCGCTTGCGCCGGTACTGCCGAATGCCCGCCTGGAGCAACAGGTCGACAAATGGCTTGCCGCTGCCATCGAGGATCGGCACCTCCAGGTTGTCGATCTCGATGTAAGCGTTGTCGATCCCCATCGAGTACAGCACGCTCAGCAGATGCTCCGTGGTGGAGATGAGCACGCCCTGCCGCATCAAACTGGTGGCGTAGCTGACGCGCGCAACGTGCCGCCAGCTGGCGGGAATCGGAAAGTTGTCCAGGTCGGTGCGGACAAAAACGATTCCGGTGGAAACGGGGGCTGGCAGGATGCGGATCGCGACCGGAACTCCGTGATGCAGCCCTACACCCGTGGCTTCCACGGGCCGTTGCACAGTGGTTTCAAATCGCAAAGTCAAACCTCGCCATATTTACCTTTTGGAGCAACTCACCAGCCCTCAGCTCAAGCTGATGATTATAAAGCACTCCGGCTAAAATTACTGTGGCTAAAATGCAACACTTCGAGAACGTCTTGTAGCGGAAATGCTTCGCCGTTATGATGGGCCGAGTGCCTCAAAAGCGACTCTTCCTGATCGATACATTCGGTTTCATCTTCCGCGCCTACCACGCCCGCGCACGCAGCGGTGCTCCGCCCATGCGCACTTCGACCGGCATATCCACCGAAGCGGTTTACATCTTCAACAACATGCTGCGGAAGTTGAAGAAGGAGCACGACCCGCCATACATCGCGGCGATTTTCGAGAGCAGCGGGCCCACCCTCCGCGAGCAGGAGTTCGCCGCCTACAAAGCCAACCGCAGCGAAATGCCGCCGGATTTGGGCGACCAGATTCCGTACGTGCGGCGCGTGCTCGATGCGATGCGGATCCCGATCCTCGAATACCGGGGGTATGAGGCCGATGACGTGATCGGCACGCTGGCGCGCCGTGCCGAGCGGGATGGTCTCGAAGTGGTGATCGTTTCGAGCGACAAGGACATGTTGCAGTTGGTGACGGGTCGCGTTTCGATGCTGAACCCAGCCAAGGACGACGAATGGTACAACCCTGAGAAAGTGAAAATTTTCATGGGCGTGCGGCCCGACCAGGTGGCCGACCTGCTGGCGCTGAAGGGCGACGCCATCGACAACATCCCCGGCGCACCCGGCATCGGCGACAAAGGCGCGAAGGATTTGATCGAACGGTTCGGGTCGGTGGAAGGCGCCATGGAGCATGCCGCCGAGGTGGAGCGCAAGGCATACCGCGAGAGTTTGCAGAACCACGTCGAGCAGATCCGCCTGAGCAAGCGCCTGGCGACCATTGCGACCAAGGTTCCCATCGAATTCACTCTGGACTCGGTGAAAGCGCAGGCGGCCGACGAGGCGTCGCTCAAGGCGGTGTACAAGGAACTGGAATTCCACAGCCTGCTCAAGGAACTGGGGCCGTCTGAAGATACCCGGTCGCGCGATTACCGTGTGATTACGGGAGCAGATGAGCTCGCTGCCTGGTTGCCGAAAGGCAAACCGGTGGCAGTGGCCATCGCGAAATCGGCCGAAGGGGAGTTTGCGCTCGATACGATCGGCCTCGCGTGGCAACCGGGCGAGGCGCGCGCGGTGGCTTCGGACAATCTGCCGTTCCTCAAACCGTGGCTGGAAGATGCCGGCGCGCCCAAAATTGTCTGCGATGTAAAAGCGGCGCTGCTGGAACTCGATCGCATGGGAATTCAGGCTCGCGGTTTCGATGAAGATGTGATGCTGTACGCCTTTCTGCTCGACGCCGACCCTTCCGGCTGCCCGCTCGATGAACAAGCCCGCCGGCGGCTGGATTTGAAACTCGGCCCTTCGCCGGAACAGCGCGCGGATATCACGCTGGAGATCTGGAGCCAACTGGCTCCCGCCGTAGACGCGCGCGGTCTGCGGAAACTCTACGCCGAGATCGAACTGCCGTTGGCATCAGTGCTGGCTAGAATGGAACGCGCCGGCGTGCGCATCGATCGCCAGGAACTGGGACGCCTCTCACAATTGATGGAGCACGAAATCGCGGCGTTGACTGCCGATATCCATTCACTCGCTGGAAAAACATTCAACATCAGCTCGCCGCAGCAATTGGGGCGCGTGCTGTTTGAGGACCTCGGCCTTCCGGCGCCCGTGAAATATGGAAAGGGCAAAGTCATTTCCACGGCCGCGGACGTATTGGAAGACCTAGCGGCCGACCACGAAATCGTGCGCAAGGTGCTGGAATACCGGCAGCTCACCAAGCTTAAGGGCACCTACGTGGACGCCCTCCCTGCCCTCATCGATCCGACTACCGGGCGTCTGCACACCAGCTTCAACCAGACGGGCGCGGCCACGGGGCGCCTCTCGTCATCGAATCCCAACTTGCAAAACATTCCGATCCGCACGGAGTTGGGCCGTGAAATCCGCGCGGCTTTCATTCCGCGCGACGGTTGGAAACTGCTGGTTGCGGACTATTCGCAGATCGAGCTGCGGCTGCTGGCGCATCTTTCGGAGGATCCGCTATTGGTGGAGGCTTTCCAACACGGCGAAGACATTCACACACGCACCGCTGCCGAGGTGATGGGCGTGCCCCCGCTGATGGTTACGCCGGACGCGCGGCGCGCCGCGAAAGCCGTGAATTTTGGGATCGTTTACGGTATCAGCCCGTTCGGCCTGGCGGCCCAGTTGGGAATCCCGCGCGGCGAAGCCGAGCTATACATAAAAAACTACTTCCAACGCTACGCGGGCGTACGGCGCTTCATCGATCAGACCATCGCCGAGGTGCGGCAAACCGGTGTGACCAAAACGATGTTCGGGCGGGAGCGGCCCATTCCTGATATCAACAGCCGCAACCCCAATTCCCGCGGCTTCGCGGAGCGCACGGCAGTGAATTCGCCGCTGCAAGGCACGGCTGCGGACTTGATTAAGCTGGCGATGGTGCGGATCGACGCGGACCTCGAAGCCGGCTCGCACCGCGCCGCCATGCTGCTGCAAGTCCACGACGAGCTGGTCTTCGAGTGCCCCCCGGACGAAGTGGACGCCGTACGAAAACTGGTGAAGCGCGAAATGGAAGATGCATGCCAGTTGCGGGTGCCGCTGTTGGTGGACGTGGGGGTGGGCGATAACTGGCGGGATGCCAAGTAGCCGCGGTATGCTTTGGTCAGTGCCGCCTCGCCGCGGCCGTTCTCGCATGAGGCGAATCTCGCTGTTGGCCGTCAGCGCGGTCTTATTCCTGGGTGGCTTGTACGCGTTTCAGCGTCCCTTCCGCGAGTACCCCGGCGTGGAGTACGAAGATTTTCCGAAGCCCCCGGACTGGAACGAAAAAACCGAGTGGACGTTCGCGCGGCTCATGTACCCACCCATCCCCGACTTCGGTTTCCGCTACAGCCAGGACTGGAAGCACGGCAATTCCAACTGGACGATTGACTATCCGCGCTCCGATCGTCACCTGGCGGCGGCGCTGCGGCGCCTGACCCGGCTGCACGTGCGGTCGGTGGAGCAGCCCGTGGATCTGGAGGAAGGCGACCAGTACGATTGGCCGTGGCTATACGGCGTGGAGGTTGGCCACTGGAACCTGACCGACGCCCAGGCCAAGAGCCTGCGCGAATTCCTGCTCCGCGGCGGCTTCTTCATGTGCGACGATTTCCACGGCTCCGCGGAATGGGCGGTATTCGTAGCCAGCATGAGCCGCGTGTTTCCGGACCGGCCGATCGTCGAGATCCCGACACCCGATGCCATCTTCCATTCGGTCTACGATCTCGACGACCGCTACCAGGTGCCGGGGTTGCAGTATGTCTACTCGGGCCGCGTCGCCGAAAAAGACGGGACGGTACCCCACTGGCGTGGCATCTACGATGACCACGGCCGCGTGATGGCAGCCATGACGTTCAACATGGACCTGGGCGATTCCTGGGAGCACGCCGACAACCCGCAGTACCCCGAAAAATTCTCCGCGTTGGGGTTGAGGATTGGCGTGAATTACGTGATTTACGCGATGACGCATTAGGGAGCGGTGCAAACGGCTCGAACCAAACTTTTCCGTCACGTTAGTGTCTGGAGTGTGAACTTTCAGACAATACCCGCGATGGAGCGCCTGATTTCGTATTGTGGGAAGATGTATACAGACGAGCACAGCCGATGACAGAGACTCTCTCCGTGCGGATCGACTCCGAGACGAAAAAGCGGTTGGACGCGCTCGCCAAGCGCTCGAAGCGCTCGAAGTCGTTTCTCGCCGCCGAAGCAATTGCCGCCTATATAGAGGCGGAAGAATGGCAGCTTGGAGAAATTCACGCGGGCATTGCCGAACTGGATTCCGGGCAGCACGTAAGCCACGAGAAGGTTTTGAAATGGCTAAAATCCTGGGGAAAACCGCGTGAAACCAAAGCTCCCAAATGAAAAGCGTCTGGTCCCGCCGAGCGATACGCAACCTGGTTCAACTGCGGCAGCACATTGAAAAAACCTCTGATCAGAACGCCGCTCTGGTTGCGGCCCGAATTATCACCGGAGTCGCTGTGCTGGAATCTCATCCTCAGATTGGAAGGCCGGGGCGCGTGGTGGGAACGCGTGAGCTCGTCGTGCCAGACACGCCCTACATCAGTCCCTATCGCATTCGACATGACCGGCTGGAGTTGATCGCGGTGTTTCACGGACGCCAGAAGTGGCCGTTGAAGCTGTAAGAGGACTCACTACGGCCGCAGATCAGCCTCGATTTGGTCGAGATAGCTCACCACCAAATCGGGCGCAAAGCCCAAGTCATCGGGCGCCGCGCCGAGGCGATTGCACCAGCACACGCGGTAACCGAACGCTTTCGCTCCGGCGGCGTCCCACGAGTTGGACGACACAAAAAGGATCTGCTCCGCGGGCAGGTTCAGGATCTTCGCGCCAAGTGCGTAGACGCTGGGGCTCGGTTTGTAGGTCTTGACCCTGTCCACCGAAATGACTTCGACGAAGCGATCGTCCAGGCCGGCGTGGCGAACGGCCGATTCGAGCATCTTGGGCGAACCGTTCGACAGGATGGACGCGGGGGCATCCAAGGCCGCCAGAGCCGATTTCGCATCCGGAAACACAGCCGGGCGCAGATACGCATCCAGCAGGTGGTCTAGCTGGGCCGCACTCGCATCGATCTTCAGTTGCGCTACGGCTGCTTGCAGGGCTGCTTTCGTGATCTCCCAAAAGTCTTCATAGCGGCCCATCAGCGACCGCAGCCACGTATACTCCAGTTGCTTTTGTCTCCACAACGCCGAAAGCGCCGGAAGGTCACCACGCATCTCCCCCGCGCCCTGCACGACCACCGAATGCACGTCGAACAACGTGCCGTAGGCATCAAGAAGAAACGCGCGCGGCTTCACGGGATGCAGCTCAAACAGGCACGCCGATTCGCACGCGCACGTCCAGCTTGCCGCGCAGCGTGTTCATCATGATGCATCCACGGTCGGCGATCTCGATCAGCTTCTCAAGCAACTCCGGATCCGGGCAGTCCGCCGCGACGAACAGTTCCACGGCTGCAAACCGCGCGGGCATCTCCTCAAGCGTCGCAATCACCTCTATGCGCACTCCGGAGACCGCCGCGTTTCGCGCCTTGATGGCAGCTAGCAGATTGCTCATGAAGCAGCCGCCAATGCCGGCAAGAAAGAGTTCGCCGCCCATGGGGCCGGTGTCAGCGCCTCCCTTGGCTACGGGCCTGTCGATCACCACGCGATGGTCGCGCACAATCGCCTCCGAACCCGAAACGGAGACTTGCCGCAGCTGAATCTTCATCTGGTTGGCCATGTCCTTCATGGTAAGCCATCACACCGTCGCGCCAGTGTCATACACTGGCTGGATAGAAACCATGCAGAATCCCGGCCGATTCATCCTGCTTTCCTCCTTAGCACTCCTCACGTTGCTTCCGCAGGCGCGCCTGCGGGCCCAGATTCTACTGGATGGCGAGTGGTCGCCACACTACCACGAGGACGAACCCGAGCGGCTTCCCGGCCCCGAGTTGGGCGATTACCTGGGGCTGCCGATCAACGACGCCGCCCGCCAGAGAGCAGAAAGCTGGAACGCGTCGCGGCTTACGTTGCCGGAAGAGCAGTGCCGCGTGCACGTCTCCCCGTACATCTACCGCGGTCCGCTCGACCTGCGCATCTGGCAGGAAAAAGATCCCGAGACGCAGCAGGTCATCGCCATCAAGAATTACATCAGCACCTGGTCGCAGTTTCGAACCATCTGGATGGACGGGCGGGAGCACCCGCCGGAATACGCGCCGCACACCTGGATGGGCTTCTCCACGGGCAAATGGGAAGGCGACGTCCTCACCGTAAAGACGACGCATATCAAGTACGGGTGGGTACGGCGCAACGGCCTGGTGATGAGCGACCACGCCACCATGACGGAACATTTCATCCGCCACGGTGATCTGATGACGCACGTGATGATTCTCAGCGATCCCGTGTACCTGACGGAGCCGCTCATCAAGACCGAAGACTTCGAGTTGAACCTGCATGGCGCAAATGTGTCCTGGGTCTACCATTGCCGCTCGGCAGAAGAAATCGTGAACCGCAAGAAGGACGAGGTGCCCAATTACCTTCCCGGTGAGAACCCGTTTCTGACGGAATTTTCCAGACGCAACGGAGTCCCGGAGAACGCCGCGCTCGGCGGGGCCGAGACCATGTACCCGGAATACCGTTCGGAGATGAAGAAGCTCTCGCACCCGGTTTCGCGCGAGCGCATCGCACCGCCGCCAGCGCCGCTTCCGGATATCCAGGTCACCAAGGTGCAGGGCAACGTTTACTTGCTCGCAGGCGATGGCGCCAATGTTCTGGTTCAGACCGGCGACCAGGGCATACTGCTCGTCGATACCGGGCGCAAGGAGCTGACGGCGAAAATGATCGCGGCCATCCGCAAGCTATCCGACAAGCCGGTGCGCTGGGTTCTGAATACGGGCTCGGATGTGGATCACGTCGGCGGCAACGAAGCCGTGTCGAATGCTTACGGAGCCAATCGGCACGTCGAGTTGGTGAACACCCCGTTTGCCGGCGCCGTGAACACGGTCGAGATCGTAGCCAGTGACCCCGTGCTCGGCCGCATGAGTGCGGCCGAGGGATCGAGGCCTGCTTACCCCGCGGAAGCGTGGCCCACTGAGACGTTCGCCGGCGACACCGACGAAGTATTCTTCAATGGCGAAGCGGCCGAGATGTTCCACCTTCCGGCCGCCCACAGCGATGGCGACAGCCTGGTATTCTTCCGCCGTTCGGATGTTATCGCGACCGGCGATCTGTTCGATACCGATCACTACCCGGTAATCGATTTGGCGCACGGCGGCACTCTGCAGGGCACCATCGAGGGCCTCAACCGCATCATCGATTTGGCCATTCCGGCTTACTCCGAGGAAGGCGGCACGATGGTGGTTCCCGGCCACGGGCGGATCTGCGATGAAATCGACGTGGTGGAATACCGCGACATGCTGACCATCATCCGCGATCGTCTCCAGGCCATGATCAAGAAAGGCATGACTCTCGAACAGATCAAAGCCGCGCGGCCGACGCTGGACTATGACCCGCTATTCGGCGAAACACGCGGCCCCTGGACCACCGACATGTTTGTGGATGCAGCGTACAAAAGCCTAACGCGCAGACCAAAACAGTCGGCTTCCCGCTGACGCGATCTGAACCTCTGAAGGCCCGTGCGCCCTCGGGTCCGGATAGCTGCACGGCAAATGTGGTTAGCCGCGATGTCGAGCGCGGCCGTGCGATATTCACTGCGACCACGATCGAAGGTTTGATGCTGGATCGCAGCGGTAGCGGGGCGAGCTACTGAATCGGCATGTTTTTCGTCACGACCAGGGAAGGCGTGAAGGACCCGTAATTCACCTGACCGCCACCCACGAGCGTAGGAACCAGGGTTTGCGCGGTGCTCGAAACAGGGGTTGAAGTTCCCCCTGAAGAGGTTTCTGCGTTGACGGTCAGTTGGCCCGTGGTGACCGGCAGCGCCGCAAGCGCCTCCGCCGTTTCCTTCGCGATCGTCTCCAGGCCATGATCAAGAACGGCATGACTCTCGAACAGGTCAAAGCAGCGCGGCCGACCCTGGACTATGACCCGCGGTTCGGTGAAACGCGCGGCTCCTGGACACCGACATGTTTGTGGAGGCCGCGTACAAGAGCCTGACACGCACGCCCAAACAGTCGGCTTCCCGCTGACGCGATGCTGTCGTCTGTCACACCCGCAGGCCACTGAAAAGCGATGGCCTGCGCCACTTTGTGCCCTGGCCGCTAAAAGTGCACAACATCGGGCGCCGCGCGGGAGAATTTCGTGGGACAGACGATCGACTTTTGTCGTCTGTCTGATCTGTACTGAAAAACGCAAACACCTGCCCAGTGACGCGCCCGCAACCGAGGTTTTTCGAAACTGCCAGATATACAATGCGTCTGGTCAGGAGAGAATTTGGCGTGAAACTACTGATCAGTGTCATCCTGGCGGTTTCATCTCCGGTATTGGCTACCGCCGATCTTGCCGGAGATTGGATTGGTGTCCATAACACTCCGCAAGGGCCGCATCATATCGTGCTGCATGTGACGGGGGCGGATACCGCTCTCAAGGCCACAACCGATAGCCCCGACCAAGGCGTATACGGAGTGCCGATCCCTTCGATCACCCTTTCCGGACCTACGCTCCAGTTTCGCGTGCCCGTTTTCGATGTGACGTTCTCGGGTGAGTTGCACTCTGACGGCACCATTGCCGGCACGTTCTCGCAGCATGGCCTGGCAACACCGCTGGTGTTTGAACGCTCCGCCGTACCTCTACCGAAGGCGGCGCCGCAAACTCAAGGTGGGCCGGCAGGCGTTTTACAGGGCCAACGGTATCATCACAACCTCACCGGAGTGGAGTTCGATTTACCTTACGGGTGGTTCATCGGGCGAACTGCTGCTTCCGACGGCGATCCGAGCCAGATGACGGTATTAAAGGATCCGGACGGAAGGGCGATCTTCGCATCGGTATTCATGGCCAAGGCCGACATCCCACCCGCGGCCGTCTCAGGAGCGCTGTCGGGTGCCATACCGTCACTGATCGCCAGGCGTTCTGGGGCAAGTGGAGCTCACGCGCCGCATACCGCTCAGGCTTACTCGGTACGAGACGTGGAACGCACGTCGATCGGCGGCAGGCAGGCCGTGCGGGCGATTGGCGATTCCGAGCAAGCAGGAAGGAAGACTACCGAACTTCTCACGTGGATTTACACGGAGCACACGCGGGCGTTTTTCTTCATGAGAATGGTGCCCGAGAATATGCAAGCCTTGCAAACAACATTCGACCAGATCCTGCAATCGGCGGTTATTCCGTAGTTACCGGTCTTCCCATGCTACGCTGAAAACGCCGTGACGCCGCCCTTTCAGCCGCCGTCCTTACCTCCCGCGACCGCTGAGTACGTGCACACCGTGCAGTCCCTGAAGCCGGGCGTGCCTCCTCAGCAAATGGCTTCCCGCATGTTCCGCTCGGGGGATGGCAAGACGCGCATCGATACCGGAAATACCTCAGTGATCAGCAATCCCGCCGCGGGACAAAACATTCTGCTCGATCACACGGCCAAGACCGCTCACATCATTCCCACTCCGCCGGCCGCCCCGGCGTTGCCTGGCCAACCGCCTGCAATGCCCGGGATGCCTGGGTTCGCGCCGCCGGGCGCACCATCTACTCCACCAGTGAACGTGAAGGATTTGGGCAAGAGCATGATGCACGGCGTCGAGGTGGAAGGCAAACAGTTCACCTACCCTCCGCCGACCGTGCCCCAGGCACCTGCAGCCCCGGCAGCTCCCGGTATGCCCGCCGCACCGGCTGTGCCCGGAATGCCTGCGATGCCTAAGATTCCGGGCGCGCCAGCTTTGCCGGGAATGCCCGCGGCAGGCACACCTCCCGGGATGCCGGCGAAACCCGCAGTGCCTGGAATGCCCGCAGCGCCAGCCGCTCCTGGAGCCCCTGGAGCTCCCGCAGCCCCTGCGATACCGGGCATGCCACCGGTGCCGAAAGCTCCGACTGTAGCGGAAGTCTGGACCAGCACCAAAATGCACATCCCGATGCTGACCAAAACGAGCGGGCCCCTCGCGCAAACCACCTCGCAATGCCACAATGCGATCCCGGGTGAGCCGCACCCCTCCTTGTTCCAGATTCCCGCCGGCTACAAAATGATCTAGTGTTGTGCGCCACGCAGAATGCAGTTTACTCTGTGGGGCAGACGATCGGTTTCCGTCGTCTGCCTGCGCCGCAGCGGCGCGCATCGCACGCCATGGCAGACCGCGAAAGACGACGGTCTGCCCCACTAGTTGTTGCAAGCTTAATTAGCAGAGATCGCGATCGTGACGCCGCCCTGACTGGAAGCGCCGTCCACCTGCAGCAGCACCGGAACCGCACTACCTGCGACGCCCGCCGGCAGTTGCACCATCACCTTCGAAACTCCTACCCCAGCTTCAAGCGAAGCAGTAGTGTTGCTGCCCCCAACCGCCGCTTCGATGAACGACCCTGGGCTGATGCCGTTGGCATACAGAGTAATGGTTCCCGTGGCAGGATGACCCGCGGAATTGATGGAGCCGTCGGAGTTCGTGGCCGCGGCCTGGCCTTTCCCCGATCCATCCAGCGTGAACACGCCAGGAGATACCGCCGCTACCGGTAGCGTGAGAGAAGACGTCAGTAAATCCCGATACTCGACCGCTACCTGCACCTGCTGCGCCGTAAAAACGCCAGCCGGCACGATCGCCGCTACCTGCGCGGCAGAAGTGTACACCAGATAACCGGGCGTGCCGTTGAACAGCACGCTGGTATCGGCCAGTTCGGTCGGGTATTGGCCGGCAACCGGCTGACCCACGGTGAGCTGATCGGGGCCCAGACTGGAGCCAAAAAGAACCACCACCTCACCGGGTGCGATCGGCGCATTGAGATTACTCGCACCGTTGACGACGCTCGTCAAGGTAGGGGCCGCGCTCGCGGGAATCAAGGCGCGCACGGAGTTCGACGCCGCGTCGGCGAGGTAGAGAGTGCCGGAGGAGGCATCCACCGCCAGCCCCCAGGGCGCGTCGAGCGCGGCCTGGACGGCCGGACCACCGTCGCCGGAGTAGCAGCAATTACCCGTTCCAGCGACCGGTGCGGGCTGCCCGTTGGCCGCAATCATCAGAACGCGGTGGTCGCCGCCGCTGGTGACGAAGACGTTGCCGGACGAATCGGCCGCCACGGAATTCGGATTGCTGAGCGAACTCGCGACCGTGTGTATGACACCATCAGTTGTAATTTCGCGTAGGCGCTGATTGCCCGTGTCGACCACGTAGATGTTGCCGGCGCGATCCACCGATACACCGGTCGGTCCGCTGAGCAACGCGCTGCTGGCGGGACCTCCATCACCGGTCGAACCAGCAGGACCCATGCCGGCCACCGAGCTGATAATGCCGGCGGCGTCCCGCTTGCGGATGGCGTTGTTGTCGGTATCGGCGATGTAAACTTCGCCGCTCGGCGAGATCGCCACGCCCTGCGGATGATTGAGCGAGGCATGAAGTGCGTCGAGCCCGTCGCCGTAATAGCTGGAATTTCCGTTGCCGATCAACGTGTAGATGACGCCATCTGGCAGGATCGCCCGGATCCGCGAGTTGCCGCTATCGGCGATGATGAGCAGGCCATTGGGATGGAACGCCACTCCGGTCGGCGAGTTCAGTTGCGCGCCGGCAGCCGGTCCTCCATCGCCCGAAAACCCGGGAACGCCCGTGCCGGCGATGGTGCGGATGACGCCATCGGCGCCGACTTGCCGCACCCGATGATTGCCAGTGTCCGCGATGTAAAGGTTGCCGGCGGCGCCGGTCGCAACGCCGGTCGGGCCCAGCATCTGCGCGCCTGTCGCGTCGCCCCCATCACCCGAATAGCTGGCGATTCCGTTGCCGGCCAGAGCGGTGAGAATGCTATCAGCCGAGACCTGCCAAACACGGTTGTCGCCTTGCGCCAGTCCCGAGCCGGTGCCGATCGAGCCTTCCGTAAAATAGATCTTGCCGGTGCCGCTAACGGCCACACCCGTCGGGCCATTGAGTATCACCGAGACGGCATTTGCGCCATCCGTGAGCGGCGCGCCATCGCTGCTGCCAACCGCGGTGGTGATGGAACCTCCAGAGACCACGCGGATGCGGCTGTTACCGAAGTCCGCGATGTAGAGGTTACCGGCGCGATCCACGGCCACTCCGGTGGGGAGAACCAGTCCCGCAGCCAGCGGTGGGCCGTCGTCGCCGAGCACGTTGCCATTGCCCGTTCCGGCGACCGTCGTGATGATTCCGCTTGTGGCCACCATGCGGATGCGGTCATTTTGCGTGTCGGCGATGTAGAGGTTGCCCGCGCTATCGCACGCGATGCCTTCCGGGCTGTCGAGCTGCGCGCTGGCCGCGGCCAGTCCATCGCCATAAAAGCCCGGCGAGCCATTGCCCGCCACCGTGCGGATGTTGCCGGCCTTGCTGACCACGCGGATGGCGTAATTGTTGCGATCGGCAATGTAGAGGTTGCCTGCCGCGTCGAGCGCCAGGCCATCGGGTGTGTTGAATTGCGCCGCCGCGGCCGGTCCACCATCGCCCGTGTAACCCGCGGTGCCGTTTCCGGCATACGTGGTGATGGTTCCGTCCGGCGCAATCCGGCGCACGACGTTCGCGTCCAGGTCGGACACATACACATTGCCGGAAGCGTCTACAGCCATGCCCGCCGGAGACAGAAACTGGGCTTTCAGGGCCAGGCCGCCGTCGCCCGAATACCCGGCGCGCCCCGTTCCCGCGATGCGGATTAGCGCTCCAGACGAATCCATCTTGAAGACCGAGTGCAAGCTGCCGAAATAGACATTGCCCACGGCATCAACAGCCACCCGGGAAGGATCGCCGATAGAGGCGTTCGCCGCAGGGGTACCGGAAGAGGGGAGCGCGCCACCGGCCACCGTAACGATGGAATATGGCTGCGCCAGAGCAGCCGATGCTATAAACGAGCAGACTAAAATCGCGTGAGTTCCGTGCTTTCCCATTCGGTCTTCTGAAGCCCTAGTTTTCTGAGGATCTATTATGTTACCAGCCGCGCGGCCAGACAGGACTATGCCGATTCCACCATGCGCAATCGCAGCTGCCGAAGATTGGCCAGCAGAAAATCCGGCATCTCGGCGCGCAGTTCGGCAACGGGTGTGATGCCGGTCTGCACGGCGATGGATCGAATGCCGTTGGCGCGCGCGGCGATCACGTCGGAAGGCGCATCTCCGATCAGCGAGATCTGCGCGCTCCGGCCGATCCACGCACGTTGGCGCGCTTCCCGCACCGCGAGGCGCGCCAGGCCGGCACGCGTCTTGGCCATCTCGCCGAAGGCGCCGAACCGGAAGTAGCCGCGCAATCCGGCCCGCTCCAGTTTGCGCCAGCCGATCCGTGTGAGATTGCCGGTAACCAATCCCAGAAGAATGCCGCGGCGCGTCAAACGATCGAGCACTGGTTCCACTCCGGGACAATGCTTGCCATGCAATGGCGGACAGATTCTCAGGTAGTAGCGTTCCGCCGCGCGCAGAATCTCGGGCATCGCCAGGCGGATCTTGGCAGGAGCTGCGCCGGCACGCCGCATCATGACCGAGAGGATGTCGGGATCGAGCATTCCCTGCACCGGGATGCCATCGGTGGTGGTGGCGAGCCCGGTGACGCGCCGGACCGCGGCCACCAGCGCCTCCCGATGATGCGGCCCGGCCCTGCGTACCAGCGTGCCGTCGATGTCGAACAGAACCAGAGCGCGGTACGTCATCCTCAATAAGTGGCGCAGACAGTCGCTTTCCAGCGGTCTGCGAGCCGGCAGGCGACAAAAAGCGATCGCCTGCCCCACCAATCGTAGCATCGAGCGAATTGGCCGCTGCCGCTACAATGGGACTGTGCAGCGATCCAAATTCCGTGTCGGCCTCATTCAAATGGCGTGCTCGCGCGATCCCAATGAGAATCTCGCTAAGGCCGAATGGCGCATCCGCGAGGCTGCCGGGAATGGCGCGCAGATCATCTGCCTCCAGGAATTATTTCGATCGCAATACTTCTGCCGCGAAGAGAGGGCCGAGCTGTTCGACTTGGCGGAGCCGATCCCAGGTCCCACCACCGCGAGTCTCACGCGCCTGGCGCGCGATTTGCAAATCGTGGTCATCGGTTCCGTGTTCGAGCGGCGCGCGGCGGGTGTGTATCACAACACGGCAATCGTCCTGGACGCCGACGGGTCACTGCTCGGCATCTATCGCAAGATGCACATCCCGGAAGATCCGCTGTACTTCGAGAAGTATTACTTCACGCCGGGCGATCTCGGGTTCCGCTGTTTCGACACGCGCTACGCGCGGATTGCGCCGCTGGTTTGCTGGGACCAGTGGTATCCGGAAGCCGCGCGGCTAGCAGCGCTGGGCGGAGCGCAGGTGCTGTTCTATCCCACCGCCATCGGCTGGCATCCCTCCGAGAAAGCGGCGGTCGGCGAAGGGCAGCACGACGCCTGGCGCACCATCCAGCGCTCGCACGCCATTGCCAACGGGCTGTACGTCGCTTCCGTGAACCGCGTGGGATACGAAGGCCCGCCCGATCACGGCCTGGAATTTTGGGGCGGATCGTTTGTGGCCGATCCGTTCGGCCGGATGCTGGCGGAGGCGTCATCCGACCGCGAAGAGACGCTGATCGTCGAGTGCGATCCGCGCACGATCGAAGAAACGCGCCGCAACTGGCCCTTCCTGCGCGACCGCCGCATCGACGCGTACGAGGCGATTTCGAGCCGCGTGATCGACTGAAGAAAGCACGACGTTTACCGAGCCGTGACCAAAGGGAGCGGTGTTTTCGCGTTAAGGTTCCAGTAGCACCTTCAATACACCGCGTTCCGCCGCCCTGGCGAACGCTTTCGGCGCTTCCTCCAGCCGGTACCGCGCCGCAATCAACTGCTCGGCGCGAATCAGATGTTGATCGAGCAACGGCAGCGCCGCTTCGAAGCGTCCGCACCGGGAGCCCACCAGCGTCAGCTCATTCACGATGATCGGCGCCGTGTCGATCCCCACCAGCCCATGCACCGTCGATTTCAGAATCAGCGTGCCGCGCGGCCGAGTCATCGCGGCAGCCTGCCGAAGCGCTTCCGGATTGCCGGTTGCCTCCACCACCCAGTCATAAGCCGCGACCGGCAGTTCCGTAGCTGTTTCTGTCTTCACCCCGGCGGCCGCGGAGAACCGCAGTTTCTCGCCATGCCGGCCGAACTGGTGAACCGGATATCCGTGCGCGTTTAAAACCAGCGCGACCAGCAGGCCCAATTTACCGTCGCCCAGCACCGCAACCAGGGACCCGTGAGGGATAGATACCTGATCGAGAATCTCGCACGCCGCGGCCAGCGGCTCGGTGAATACCGCACGCTCGGTGGGAATGTCGTCCGGAACGATATGCAGATTGTGTTCCGGCACGAGAAAGTATTCTTCAAATGCGCCCGGCTGATTCACGATTCCCAAAACCGTGCGGTTGGGACAGTGACGGCCCAGCTCGCGGCGGCACCATTCGCAGTGGTGGCACGCGAAGTTGATCTCGCCCACCACCCGCTTGCCGATGAGTGCGCGCGTATCGGCTTCCACAACCTCGCCAACGAATTCATGCCCGGGCGTCCCCATGAATCCGTAGTACCCGCGCTGCAGTTCCAGATCGGTGTTGCAGATGCCCGCACACAGCAAGCGGAGCAATGCGAATCCGGGCGGGCGATGCGGCTTCGGGACTTCGATTACAGACACTGAGCCATTTTCCAGCCGGACGGCGAGCATGAATCTGGATGGGATTGAGGCGGGCATGTTTTCGAACGCCATGCCCGCCCGAGGTTTGGACTACTTCTTCAACTGGGCCAGTTCCATCAAAACTTCTTCGCTGTGCATGTTCACGTGCGGACTGACGTTCACATACACCTTGCGGATCTTGCCGCTGGGATCGACCAGGAAGGTGTTGCGGGCAGCCACCGTCATTTGCCCCATCTTCATCACCGAACCGTATTTGTCGATGACATTGTGTTCCGGATCGGCCAGCAGTTTGAAGGTGAGATTTTCCTTGGTGCAAAACTGCACGTGCGAATCCACGTTGTCCGCGCTCACGCCGACAACCGCGGCATTGAGTTTGTCATACTGCGCCTGGTCGCGCTGAAAGTTGTGAGCTTCGATGGTGCAGCCCGGCGTCATATCCTTCGGATAGAAATACAGGACCACCCACTTGCCTTTGAAATCGTGCAGGCTGATCTGCTTGCCTTCCTGCGAAGGCAGCGTGAAATCGGGAGCCATGCTTCCCTCGGCCGGCATCTCGGCAGCCCAGGCGGCCACACCCGCCAGCAGCGCCAAGCTCAGAAGCAGACCCAGGATGGTTACGGTACGTGACATCTTCATTCCATTCTCCTCTTATGTGCGAGTCGCCCGCCCTCGGCGGCGATGCGTGTTCAGAACGAGTTTACAACAAAATACCGGCCTGTTCCGGGCCTTGCGGCGGCGCTTCGGGTTTGTTTACATGAAGAGCATGAAGCGTCGGCGCGCGCTTGATCGAGTGCTTCTTGGGTGCGGAATGCTGGTTGCGCTCGGCGCGAGCGTGAGTGCGCAAACACTCGTGCAGGTTGCACAGCCTCACCGCTGGGGATACCTCGCGGTATCCGTTGGGTGGAGAGTCGTCAACGACGCCGAGGCGGGCCAGTTGGAACAGCAGTTGCGCGACGATCCTGAAAACGCGCAGGTCCGCGCAGATCTTTTGAATTACTACTGGCGCCATGACATGCGCGAGCAGCGCGTCGATTCGATCTGCTGGTTGATCGAACACCATCCGGAGTCGCCCACCCTCGGATTGGATTTCGCCTGGATTTATCCCGACCAGAACAACGGCGCGGACTTTGAGCGCGTTCGCGCGCTGTGGTTATCCGCTCTGAATCCGATACGTATTCAGCCGGAAGCCTTTCACAATGCCGCCCGCTTTTTCGAATCCTCGGACCTCGATCGAGCCGTCGAATTGGCCAAACGCCTCGAGACCATCGATCCCGCCGGGCACACCAAGCCAGTCGCGCATTTCTACGGACTGGTGCTGTCCGGGCGCATCGGCCCTCCGCACCGACTGGATCGTTTGACCACCAGCCTTCCACTTTTTGAGGAACTCGCCCACTCAGCGGACACCAACCTCGTGGGTTCAGTGGCGGACGAGTTGGTCAGTTATGGAGCGGCCGCGGCGCTTCAGAAGCAGAACACCGACCTCAGCTATGTCTGCGTGGCAGCGTTTCAGTTGATCGGGCACGGCCGCCAGTTAGACCCACAGAATAGCCAGTGGACCGATCTTCTCGAAGGCGCCCAACGCTTGCCGTGCGATCCGGCCCCTCCGCCGCAAGTGACGAGGCAAATCAACCCGGCGCCGGCCTCGCATCAAAACCCGCAGCCGATCCAAGTCAGCAGCGATTACGCCGCCATGCACCTGATCCGACCGGTCCCGCCCGATACTTCCGCGGTGCTCGGGCTTTCCGGCGTTGTGCGGTGCCTCGTCCGGATCAGCGCCGCTGGACAAGTCACCGACGTACAGCCGATCAGTGGCGGTCCATTACTGGCGCCTCCCGCGATTGCGGCGATCAAACAATACCTCTACTCGCCCACGCTCGTGAACGGCACGGCCGTCGAAGTCGAGACCACGGTCGACGTTCCCTTCCCGGCAAATTGACACGCGTGGGCCGAATCCAGCTCATCGCCTACGATCCCACATGGCCCGTTCTATTCCAAAACGAGGCTTCCAGAATCCGCGGCGTGCTCGGTGACCGCGCCCTACGCATCGAGCACGTTGGCTCCACATCCGTTCCCGGCCTCGCCGCCAAACCCGTGATCGACACGCTCCTGGTAGTCACCGATTCGGGCGTCGAAGGCCAATATCTGCCAGCGCTCGAAGCCGCCGGCTACCAGCTTCGCATTCGGGAACCCGACTGGTACCAGCACCGTCTGCTCAAGGGCCCAGACACCGATACGAATCTGCATGTGTTCTCTTCCGGATGCGAGGAGATCGGCCGCATGTTGCTGTTCCGTGACTGGCTGCGCACGAACACCGCCGATCGCGATCTGTATGCGCGCGCCAAGCAGGCTCTGGCTTTGCACGAATGGAACCAGGTTCAGGATTATGCCGATGCCAAAACAGCCGTCGTCCAGGAGATCCTGGCGCGCGCTCGCATGAGCAAGAATTTACGCGATTATTGAGTCTTTTCTCCTACCAGTTCCATTACGAATCGATGGGACCTATTAGAAAAACCGATGCAGGCCGGCTAGACCCCGGATGTACAATCAATTACAGAAGAAGGGTGTCATGCACTCAGACATTGCAGTTGGGATCCGATTCAATGATTGCTTTTTCACCCAGCCGATGCCACTGGTCGAGTGGCAGCCGCCACAATACGCTGGTCTTTTCGTAATTCTCGCGCGCGACCCGAACTGGGCCCCTAAGCCATTCCAGCCCTTATACTTTGGAGAGTTTGGCAACAACGCCCGCGACCTCTCGGTGCGCGGGGATTCACTGGTTCACCTCGACGTCCGCCGCAGCGCCGAGCTCTACGTCGCGACCTTGCCCATGCCCTTTTCCACCACCTCTCAGCGGTGCACCCTACGCGATCAGTTACTGTGGGCGTATAACCCCGTGTTCCAGGCACACGCCGCCAAAGCGCCGGCGCACGACCTGGCGCGCAAAGTCGAGGAACTGGAGAAAAGACACCAAGAGCAATCGGCGCAATTCGGATTGCTCCTGGCCAGCATCAATCGGTTTTTCGAACCACTGCCGGAGCGGCCGCACCGCCCGATCGGCTTTCTGCCGTCGACAGCGTAGCACAGGCCTCCCGGCATGTGTAGCAAAGCGATCGAAAAGGCACCGGTTATTGCAGTCGGAACGTGGCCGATACGCGAGCGTAATATTCCAGCTCGCCGACCACCTGTGGCGCTCCGGCGCCGAAGGCGAACGGCATCGCCGAGCGAAGTGCCATGTAGGCCCCATTGGAAGCAGTGACTTCCTCGGTCAGCGCGACCGGGTCGCCGAGCTGCTTTCCGCTCGCGGTCGCCAAGACTTCGGCCCGCGCGCGTGCATCTTTTCCGGCAGCCTCTAACGCGTTCTTCCGCGCCAGTGCTTCGTCAGACGCGCGGAAAACGAATGCCCCTACGATGGTGGCTCCAGCCCTGGCCACCGCATCGACGATTTCGCCGACGCGTGTCGCCTCACGCACATTGACACGCATCGTGTTTCTGGCCTGATACGAGCCAAACTGCAGATCGGTTTGGGCAGGGAAGGCACTTCCGTAAGTCGGCATAGACCCCTGTGCAATCTGTGGCATCGCCCCATAGGCCGGCAGCGCCTGCATCATCGGAGCGTACAAATTGTTCAGGTTGAGCGAAATCGAGTGAACGTCACCAGGCTGCACACCCAGTGGGCCGATCGCTTGCGTAATCTGCGCCGTTTTCGCGTGGTTGTCGCGGAGAGCCTGCGCGGCGGTTGCCGCACTCGCCGTGATCTCAATCAGGAATTCCGCGCTCTCGGGCGCAACCCGGCGCACGGCTTCTCCCGTAACACTCACTCCTTCGATTTGCACTTGTGGCGTCTGTGTTGGTATTCGTGAACCGTATGCTGGCATGACCGTATTGTCCTTCCTTAAACTTTCTCCGAATGCTTTTTCACCGAACGCTTCCCAACCGGATTCGTCACCTTTTGACGCCGTCGTACGTTCGGTACCGGGACCTTCCGCCGCGGGATCTCCCGGACGTCCGCCTGGTTTCTTCGCCATGTTCCCCTAAACTGTGGGCAAGCCCCAATGGGTTGCCCCCTTGGAGCTCGCCCAGCCAGCGATTGTAATTTCGACTAAATCCCCCACCCGCCATAGCCGGGGTTGAACTGGCGCGCAGCCAGTTGTTGGACTAGCGGATTCATCTGGCCGCCCAACTGACCTCCTTGGCCAACCCAACTCTGAGGAGCGAGCGCCGGGTTGATCTGGCCGTATGGCGTCCCGATTTGCCCGTACTGCATATGCGGCAGGTGCTGTAGTCCGCCGACCTGCGGCCCATACACCCCGCCGTACTGTTGCGCCAGGATCGGATTCAAATACGGATTCTGTTGAACGAACGGATTTTGTTGCGGACCATAGGGGTTCTGCATACCGCCCGTCGCCAGGATATTTTGCAGAATGCTTGCCGCGTACGGATTCTGCAGCGCGGCTTGCGCCAGTAACTGTTGCTGATGCCAGGCTGTCTGCAGCGGATTCTGGATACCGTACAATTGCGCAGCTTGCGCGGCCTGCGCCGCCAGAGCCGCCAGTTGCAGTTGTTGCGGATGAATCTGGCTGTAGATTGCGCCGCCCGGGTAGCCTTGCTGTCCCCACTGCGTAAAACCCGCCGGTGAGGCTGCGTATCCGCCTAGAGACGCCAGCGGATTGATTCCCGGATTCAGCGCGGAAGTATATCCCAATGTGGGATTCTGATAAAGCTCATGCATCATGTGGTTTTGGCTCCTTGTGAGAGCGGGAATGACCTACTCTCAGGCCGATCTTGCCACACGCACCCGTAAGCTGTATGCGTCTGTTGCGGCATTCTCCGCAATTGCCGCAAAACCACGCAAGCTCTTAGAATGTCGCAGCGGCGGAGCAACTCGTTTGAGAGGAATTCTTGACCTTCGCGGCCCTTGGGCTATCGAGCCACTGAGATAAGTCTCCCTCCCGAAATCGCCACTGCCTGCCAACCTTGATTGCCGGGAGTTCCGCGCATTCTGCCCAAAGGCAAATAGTTCGTGTCGATACACCTAACCACCTGGCTACTGCGGCGGTGGTGAGGAGCGGTACATACTTGGTCGACGCTGACAATTTTTCCATCGTGCTTGGTTCCGGATTGAGGAAAAGAAAGCTTCCTCGGCATGGGGGAGGTATCTGTCCTGCGAACCAATAGCTCGCAAAAAAATGAAAGTAACTAAATGATTGTCACGTCCAGTTTCTGCGATAACCGCGATGCTGTCAAGACGTGAATGGAAGTACCTAGTGGAAGAACAAGTATCGCTTTTGTTACACAACGCCTCTGTCACAATTCTTCCACACGTTTTCCACAGATCAGTCGCCGGGCACGCGTTCCGCTTTGGGCCCGAAGCTCCAACCCCAGTTCGCGAACGTCGCCGCGATGCGATGACGACGGGTTTTGGCGGTCGAAATGGCCAGCATCAACAGGATCACGCAAAGAGCCACGGCAACGGTTTGGACCGCCGTCAGGTTGTTCTTGAAGAAGTACAGCCAGCGTCCATACACAAGTTCGATGTGAACCCAGTAAACCAGTAGCGAAGTAGTTCCGAACTGCCGCACCCAGCTCCAGCCGGGTTTGGCGCCATAGCGTGTCCACAAATAAGCCAGCGCCAGCAGTAACAGAGTTGCCCCCTGCTTGATCACCACTTGCGCCGGGCTGTTCAGCCAGAACTCCGATTTCGCGTAAAGGGAAAACGGCAGATTGGCGCAATACTGCCCGCCGAAGATCAGCGCGCCGCCCAGAAGCGCGCCCCATTGCATTACTCGTTCCGTGGTGTCTTCGGGTATGCTGCGCAGCAAGCTGCCCGCGCTCACGCCGAACGCCAGATACGCGCCCCAAGGAAAGAATCCGAATGAGCTGTAATCCGGCGTGAGATAGCTGCGCATCAGCGGCGGCGCCCATGACCAATTGATCTGTGATACCAATGGCGCTGCGAAGGCAATCGCCAGCCCGAGAATCGCGCAAAGCCGCACTCGCTCCGCGGTTCGGAATAGCGCCATCACCGAAAGAATTGCCACTGCCATGCCCATGCAGTTGAGGATGTCCACACGCAGCAGATCCGTCCAAGGCGAGGGCCAGCCGAACAGCCAGAGTTGCAGCCGGAATGCGAAGGCCAGCAGAAACAGATAGCCGGACCGTCGAACTGCGGTGATAGTGCGCTCCATCGGCCGTACGCCCTTGCGCTCGGCGCTATCCATCAAAAACGCCAGCGTAATGCCAGTCAAAAACAGAAAAATCGCCGGAGGCATGCCGCCCACAAACTGCGACGCCATAAATGGCCCGCCATCGCGGAGCTCCGGCTTAAGAAAGGAATGGAACACGTGGCCCTGTAGCATGACCACGGCTCCCAATCCACGAAGCCAGTCCAGATACTGCAAGCGGTAGGCGCTGGAGTGTGTCTTCATCGGCTTACTTCAGTGGGTATTCCTTCTTGACGCCTTTAGGCAGGTCGAGCTTCAGCTCGGGAAGACTCGGGTTGATTTTGATATTGGTGTAAGTCGCCACTTGATAATCATTGCCGGGCAGATAGAACTTCTGTTGCACAGGCATTCCGGTTTCATCCGACAGCCATAAATCCACCCGCTTCAAGTGAACTAACATCTCCTGATCTTTCGGAATTAATTCCAAGCGAGTTGTCTTCTCGCCGGTTACCACCTCGGCGCCGCCTAAGGTAATCGTAAAGGCGCTTTCCAGTTCCTTCGAGTTACTCCCGAAGCCGAGTAACAAAAACTCCTCCAGGAGCGACTTGTATTTACTCATGTCGTACTCCTGATCGATCAGGCTGTTCGGAAAAAAGATTTGAACTTTCTTGCCGTCGATGAGAACCTGTTTCGGATCCGGCGGCTTGATGTCGAGCAGCCAGCGGGTATCGTGCGGTTTGAGCCGCTTCATCTGCACGGTGCCGTCGTCCTCCGTGTCCTCCCCGATTACGCCAGTGTGCGAAATGCGGCGGAGATCCGCGGAGAAACTGTTGAACTTTCGCGCAGCCTGGTCCATTCGCGCCAGCGTCTCGGTGAGGGAGGCTCCGTGTGTTGAACTCGTGGACAGTGTGAGTACGCCCAGCATGAGCCACGGTGTTGGTGGTCGTGTCATTCCGTACGAATGGAACCGGCGAGGTTCCTCACGGCCGCGCAAACGCCATGTATCCCTGCAGCTCGCCTTCCGAATCGAGCACCGGTTCCACGCGCGTCACCAGCAAATGGCGATTACTCGTACGAACCTGGAGGGCTTGCGTCATCTTGGCGGCGCGCTGCTCATCGGGTACTCCCACCAGGAGCTCGGAATTGACAAAGAAGATGGAGCTTCCGTTCTCGGAGGGTAGCGAGGCGATGCTGCTGGCGGTGGGGATGCGGGGCTGGTCGCGGAACCAGGCCCGCGGCGTAGCGAAGATAAAGAGCAAAATGATACCGACCATCACGTCGTACTGCCAACTGGCGCGCGGATAGTCCCACAGGATAAAGCGCTTGAGCATGAGTATAAGTACCATTCTAACAAGAGCCGGCCTTCACAAAACCACAATCGGGTGATACAAATTCGGCAGAACTGCCTCCCCGATCGCCACCAGCTCCCCGGTCCGCGCGAGAGCTTTGACATGACGCGCAGCCGGCTGCGCGCGAAACGGAGACGCCGGGAAATTGCGCCCGTTGCGGATCTGCGCCACTACTGGGTCATCGACAAATACCGCTGGAAACGACGGCAGCAGTTGGGCGGCGGGAACCAGGGCGTCCAGCAGCCGCTCGCTAGCAGCCAGGCCCTCGAGCTGGGCAAGCGTACGGGCCTGTTCGATAGTGAACTCCCCGCTGGCGGTGCGCCGCAGCTCCTGGAGATGCGCGCCGCAGCCCATCGCCTGGCCCAATTCGTGAGCGATCGAGCGCAGATACGTTCCACCCGAGCAATGCGCGCGCAGGCTGACGTCAGCGCCGTGGACTTCCAGAACCGTCAACTCGTAAACCTGCACCGGAACCGGTTCGAGCTCCACCGCCACGGCATTGCGCGCCAGCTCATACGCGCGGCGTCCCTCCACCTTCTTTGCCGACACCGGCGGTGGCACCTGCAAGAGCTCGCCGCGGAATGCTTCGAGCAGCCGTTCCAGCTCCACCGCATCGATGGTCACCTGCCGCTTCTCGCTCGTCGCTTCGCCCGCGCGGTCGTAGGTGTTGGTCGACCAGCCAAACCGCACCACGCCCTCGTAAATTTTGTCGCTGCGAGTATAAAACTGCGCCAGGCGCGTAGCGCGTCCGATCACCAGCGGTAAGACTCCGGTAGCGATGGGATCGAGCGTTCCCAGATGGCCCACCCTCTTCGTGCCTGCGATGCGGCGGACCTTGTTCACGACATCGTGCGAAGTCCAGCCCTCCGGTTTATCGACAACGATGACTCCGTCCAATGATTCCTTTCTTGCGTCGCCCGTGAGAATTGGTTCACCGCCGAGACGCGGAGACGCAGAGTTTTAAGAACGCCGCGGGCGCGAGACGTTTGAGAGTGCCGCCGGCTTTATCGGATTCGCGCGCAGAGCTGGCAGAGGGAACAAGTGCTGGAACAGGTCTTCGTCTCAGGTCAGCCTTCTTTTCGCGATCCCCGCCGGGAACCCGGTCGAGCACTTGTTCCCTCGGCTTCCTCTGCGCGCCAACCTGGGGAAGACCCGCAACTGCGAATAACGGTGACATCTTTTCCTTAAACTCTGCGTCTCGGCGTCTCGGTGGTGAACTACTTCTTCCGCGCGATGCAAATATATCCGACGGTGAAATTTCGGTCTTTATCGAGAAAATCCAGGAACGGCAGAAGCAGTGCCGGCGGGACCAGGAATATCGCTGCCGGAAAAAACCCCAGCCAGCGAATCCCTCCCGAAAAGAATTGTAAACCGTTCAGCAGCCGGCGGGCGAGCAGCCGAAAATATCCGCCCACCGGGCGCAATTCGTCAATCTCCAGGCCGGCTTTTTCCAGCAGGTAAGCCAGGCCGTATCGCGTGTACCGGAAATAATCGTGCGGCGCCTGATGGACCTCCCACTCGTGCGGTGCCGCCACTAACAGCGTGCCGCCGGGTGCCAGCGTCCGGGCAATTTCCGCCAGCGCACAGGCCGGCTCGCGCAAGTGTTCGATGGTCACCAGGTGCAGCGCGGCCCCGAAGCCGCCGCTCGCGAAGGGCAGAGCCGTCAAATCGGCCACCGCGTCCAGACGGCTGTAATCCCAGGTTGCGTCGCCTACTGCCAGATCCACGGCGCAATAGCGCTGCTCCGCGAAATAGTGCGCGTATTGGCCCTCGCCCGCCCCTGCATCCAAAACGCGCATACCCTTCGGAAGGTCGCCGGCGAAACGTCGCACGGCATCCTCAAGCTCGCATTCAAAATGGAGGATATGGCGCCGCAGCGGCCGTGGAAGGCGATACGCCAGGCCGGAATACCTCATCGCCGCCGCGCCTCCAGCATCACGGTAGAGCCCGCGTGGCAAGCCGCCTCCGCCGCTGCGAACGGCACCGCCGCTACGATCAATCCCAGGTGAGCCAGGTCTTTCACCAACCGGGTGATGCCGTTCTCCGGCACGCGGCGCACGCGGCGCGCCATGGGATCGAGTGACGGCGCGATGCTGATGGCCAGACCCGCCGGGTTATCACGCCACGAGAAGTACTTCCGCCGCACCACTTCGAAGCCGCACACCGAAAGCAGTTTTTCCAGATCGAGATCGCGAAAATCGTACAGGTGCCGAGGCACGTCCACACCGTTCCACGAGCGCCCCAATAAGCGGCATTGCCACGAGGCAGCATTGGGCACCTGCACCACCAATCGCCCACCCTCGCCCAGCAGCCCGTGTGCGGTTGCCAGAACGGCGCGCGGATCGGGCGCATGCTCGAGCACGTGGAACATGGTAATGCAGCCCAGGCTCCCCGCCCGCAGCGGCGCGTACTCGAAGCTGCCGCAGACCGCCGGCACCTGGCAGCGTTGCCAGGCCACGCGCGCCGCTTCGCGCGAAAAATCGAGCCCCACCACGCGGAAGCCGCGCTCGCGCATCATACCGAGGAACAGGCCTCCGCCACACCCGAGGTCGAGGAGCGGCCCAACGTCGCCCGCGCTGCGCAGCGCCCGTTCCACGAAACGAACATGGTCGCGCAGCACCAGGCGCCGGTATCCCTCCTCCAAGCGCCCCGTAGCGCTGCCTTCCGAGGAGAACCAATACGTCGCCGGATAATACCGTGGCAGCTCTTCGGCGGCCGGCTGCGGATCGAGCCGCATCAGCCCGCACTCGCCGCACCGCACCACGTCGAACTCTTTGGCCGTGGTTCGGTACAGCCGGTCGGTGGCGCGAAATAACCGCGCAAACCGATCCGACCCGCAGAGCACGCAGGCGCTCATGCTACTTCTCTCCAGCTCAGCCGGTGCCGCAGAATCAACCGCCGCACTTCACGCGAATCCAGCCGCCGCATCCTGGCCAGTTGCTTGCGCTTGCGCCAGATGCGGGGCGCCAGCCGCAGCGCTTCGAAATCTCCGCGCACCAGCGCTCGCGCCATTTTCCACTTCCCGGCCCATCCCGGAAAATGCGCTGTATCGCCCGCGCCGCGCTGCGCCGCCAGCGCTCCGGCCACCAGGCGCAGCGCGAAGTAAATCGGATTCAGCCACAACAAACTGGGCGGAAACAGTTTGATGGCCAGCAGCAGACGGTTGCGTTCGATCAGTTCCAGGCGGCGCGAAGAATCCTTGCCCAGCGTGGATCCGCGGTGGTGCCGCACCACGGCCTGCGGAGTGTAGAGGCACCGCCAGCCCGCAATGCGCGCGCGCAGTCCGAGCTCGGCATCATCTCCGTACGCGAAGAAATCTTCATCGAAGCCGCCAATCTGGTCCAGCATCGCCTTCCGGTAGAGCGCCGCGCAGCCGTCGGGCCACAGCACTTCTTCCTGGCGATCGAATTGACCGCGATCCCGAGCCCCGCTGCCGCGTCCGCGGTTTTGCCCATCGGGAAAAATCAGGTGGCCGGCTTTGTCGATGACACCCGGATCCTCCCACACCACGATCTTGCTGGCTGCCATCCCCACATCCGGCGCTTCCGTACAGGCGCGCCATAGCGCCGCCAACCACCCCGGCTCCGCCTCCGCGTCATTATTCAGCAGCCCGATGAACTCCCCGCGCGCGACTTCGATGCCCTGGTTGTTGGCGGCGCAAAAACCGCGATTCTCTGTATTGCGGATCACGTGCGTGCCGAAGTCGCGCTCCGCCATATCGGCCGAGCCGTCGCTCGAGCCGTTATCTACAACGATCACCTCGAACGGTACTCCTTCCTGCCGTTTCAAGGAGTTGAGACAGGCGCGCAGCAACTCTTTCCGGTTCCAGTTGACCACCACAACAGAGATCAATCGATTATGCTAACGCAGTCCTCTGTGCTCACCCGCACCATGAGCCGCAGCGCCGCGGTTTTTCGCGTTATAAGATGGAATTAAGGTTAGGAAAGACCTCGCGAATGACATCCATTGGCGAGACGCTGCGCCGGGAACGGCTGCGGCGCAACCTGGAACTCGATCCGATCTCCAAGGAATTGAAGATTTCGCCGCGCTTATTGGAGGCGATGGAGGCCGATCGCTTCGATAAACTCCCAGGCGGCGTGTTTACCCGGAGCTTCGTCAGACAGTATGCTCGCGAGCTCGGTCTCGATGACCAGGAGATCGCCGCCTCGCTCGAACGCATGTTAAACCCTCCCCCGGCAGTGGCCCCCGAGGTTGCCGAACCAAAGCCGCCGGCAGCCGTCAACCTCAACCTCGACCTCGATCGCGTCATCGAGCCCGTTAAGAACTGGCTGCGGGCGGGAGATTCCGGCTTCGGGTGGTCTTCCACGTTACGGTCGCTGGGACTCGTGGTCGTGGTGGCGTTGCTCTGTGCAGCCATCTATTCCTGGTTGCAGCCAAGGCCGCACACGGTAGAAATTGCCAATCGCGCGCCGATGCCTGCGCCAACCAAGGCGCCTCCCGTGGCGCCCGTGACGCCCGCGGCTTCCGCCGTCTCCCCGCCGGCAGCGGGAACGGCCGAACGCCTGGCCGCTCCCGTTCGCGTCGAGCTCAGTGCCTCCGAACCAGTTTGGGTGACGGCCGCGACGGATGGAAAGTATGCCTTCTCCGGCACGATTCTACCCAACACCAGCCGCACGATCGAGGGTAACGACCGCGTTTTCTTGAAGCTTGGTAACGCCGGCGGGGCCCACCTCCTGCTCAACGGTAAACCGGTCGGTCCTTTCGGAGCAGATGGCGAAGTGGTCCGGCTTCAGTTTACTTCCGGCGGCTTCCAGATCGTTCCGGCGGAAGCGCCCACGCCCGAGGACGGTCCTAAAGAACCCGACGGACCCTTGGACCCTCTCTGACGCCGGCGCGCCGCTCGTTGGTGCTTGCGCTCCAGCGCCAGCAGTTCCCGCCGCCGCCGCTTCTTCACGCCCAGATCCACCACCCGCCAGAACTTGTGGAAATAACTCATCGCGGAAACCACCGCGAAGAACACCACGCCCCACATCAGGAGAATGCCCGGGAAATGGAGCGCCGGATGGCGGATACTCAGCAGCAGGCAGGAGATCGCCACCACCTGCGAAAGCATCTTGGTTTTGCCGAGGTCGCTGGCGCGAATCGTGTATCCCTCCGCTGCCGCGATGCTGCGCAGCCCCGACACCGCGAACTCGCGCGCTATGATCAGGATCGCCATCCACCCCGGCAACGCGCGTACCTGTACCAGCGAGATCAGTGCGGCCGAAACCAGAAGCTTATCAGCGATGGGATCGAGAAGCGTGCCAATGGTAGTCACCTGGCGCCAGCGCCGCGCCAGGTACCCATCCAGCAGATCGGTGGCGGCAGCCGCCAGAAAGATCGCCAGCGCCAACCACTCCTGCGTCACCACGTGGCCGCCAATACTGACGGTAAACGTCTCCTGCACCAGAGCGGCAACCAGCAGCGGTACGAAGAAAATCCGGAGGATGGTCAGCGAGTTGGGAAAATTCATCGCCCAAATCAAATATAAATCGACTTGCGCATCTCCAACAAGCTGGCCTGGTACATTTAGGCTGGATTTCGGAAGTGGTGCGGACCGGAACGGGCCCGCACCACAGGATCTGCCGGGCTACTTCTTGTAGCCGTCCAGGGAGTGATCGTGCGCCTGGTAATACTTACCCGCGTCGTTCAATTCTTTGTCGTTGGCCTTGGTATGACAATACGTACAGGCCTTCTTTTCCTTCTTGGTATATTCCGGCTTGCCGTATGTGGCGGAAGTCAGACCGAGCAATCCCGCGAACACGATCGCTGCCGGCACCGCCCACTTCAGAGTGCCCATCCGTTGCTCTTTCTCCGGGAAATAACCCCGGGGGTGATTAGTGATTTCTCACCTCAATTATAAAGGTATCTCGCTCAGGCTGGCCGGCGCGGCCGCTCTTTTGGGCTGCCAAAACAAGACCGCCAAAAGGATGATGAGGATCTGCAGCGCCGCGATCAAAGCCACGCACGCCGGCCAGCCGCCGCGGTTCCAGAAGCGCCCTGGAATAGCCGCTCCCGCGCTGCCGCCGATGTAGTAAAACATCACGTACAGTCCCACCGCCGCAGCACGCGCTTCCCGGGCAGCGATGCCGACGTAGCTGGTGGACGCCGCCTGTGCCGTGAACACACCCGTGCAACACAGCGCCAGCCCCAGCATGATCAGCGGCAGCGACGGGAACAAAGTCAGGAGGATTCCCACCACACCGCCGCTAAACGCCACCACCAGCACAAACCGATGGCCTTTGCGATCCACCCACCGGCCCGCCACCGGCGAGGCGGCCGCGCCCGCCAGGTACACCACGAACAAGAACCCCAGGGCTGCCGGGCTGAGCCCGAACGGCGGCGCCGCCAAATAGAAGTTGACGTAAGTAAACGTTGCCAGCATCGAAAACAGCACGCAAAACCCGACCGCGTAAGTTGCCACCAACCGCGGGTTTTTCAAATGCCGTGCCATGGCCGCAAGCGTGGATGCGGCGCTGTCGGCTTTCACAAAGCGCCGGCCGGCGGGCAACCATATCCAAACGCCCAAACCTCCGAGCGCATTGAGCACTGCCAACGTGAGAAATGCCGCACGCCACGAAAACCGCGCAGCCACCAGCCCCATGATGATGCGTCCGCTGAATCCTCCGATCACCGTTCCCGAAACGTAAGCGCCCATCGCCGATCCGACACCTTGCACCCATTCCTCGTTGATGTAGGCGGCAATCACCACGGAAACTCCCGGCGTGAAGACTCCCACGAAGAAGCGCCAGAAGGCGAGCTGCCCCACATTCGCGGCCGTCGCCGCCAATGCCGACGGCACGGCCAGCAAGAGCGATGCCGGAACGATCACCGCTTTGCGGCCCCAGTGGTCGGCCATGATTCCGGCCACCGGCGCGAAGGCGGCCATGCCGAGGGTTGAAATCGTGATCAGGATGCTGATCCCGGCCACCGAGGTGTGGAATTCAGCGGCCAACAAGGGCAGCAGCGGCTGTGGCGCATAGAGGCTCACGAACGCGCAGAACCCGGCGAGCGCTCCAGCCGCCTGCCGCCGGTCGAACTTGGAATCGTCCGGCAACCCGGTATGATAACAGCCATGGTATCCGACGATTCACCCAGCGGCCTGACGCGCCGTCAGTTCGGAGCGTTGGCGGCCGGCGCATTGGCAGCGCTGCCCGCCGATCTCGCCGCGCAGACCCCTGCCCAGCCCACCCTCGATATCGCCGACTGGAGTTACTTCTGGTACGGCGTCGAGCGCGTCACGCTAGCCCGCGGCACCGTTTGCAACGGCATGCAGATGTACGTCGAGCGCTGGCTCCCCAAAGAGGCGCGCCATCCATTTCCAGTCGTGCTCATCCATGGAGGCTACCGCCAGGGCTCGGATTGGATCAGCACTGCGGACGGACAGCGCGGCTGGGCCACGCTGTTCCTCGAAAAGGGCTACAAGGTCTACGTCGTCGATCGGCCCGGACAGGGCCGCTGCCCGTACCATCCCTGGGTGCACGGAGCCTTCGACCGGGAAGCGCCGACGTTCGAAAAGGCGGACTGGCCCGGCGCGACGGATCAATACGTCGCTGCCATGGGCCAACCCATGGCCAACAATCCCATCACGCAAAGCGTGTGGCGCTCGCGCGGCGCTCTGCTGCTCGACGACATCGGCCCTGCCATTCTCGTTACGCAAGGCGATGGCGCCACCTTCGCGCTGGTCACCGCCGAAGAGCGGCCCAAACTCGTGAAGGCCATCGTAGCGGTGGAACCGCCGGATAACACCTGGCAGGGCCGGCAACTCCCCAATCTGCCGATTGCCGCCGTCGCAAACAACCCTTCGCCTGCCTCCGTTTCGCACATTCCCCTGGCGAACCATGGCCCCATGCCAATGCTGGCGAAAAACAACCGGGAATCTCTCCAACCGATTCTCGATTGGCTCGGTTCCACCATCAAGGAGGGCGCTCCCGCGATCGTCCCCGACCCCCATCCCAACAAAGAATCCACCGCCCTCAAACTCGCCGACCAGGGCTGCTTCTGGGTCGGCGTCCAACGCAAATCGATGCCCTACGGCACCATCGCGCAGGGCCAAATGTTCGTGCAATACATGATCCCCGCCGAGAAGCGCTCACCCTATCCCGTCGTCATGGTGCACGGCGGCGGCGGACAGGGCACCCACATGATGGGCATCGGCGGGCGTCCCGGCTGGGTGCATTACTTCGTTCAGAACGGCTACAGCGTCTACTGGCTCGACCGCCCCAGTTACGGCCGCTCACCCTATCATCCCGACGCGCTCGGCCCCAGTCACCTGCCCAATGTCCCGCCGTACGAAGGCTTGATCACCAGCACGGCCGTATTCAACACCGCGCAGTGGCCCGGCCCCGGCGGCATGAAAGATCCCCTCATCGGACAGTTCATGGCGTGCGAATCCGGCAATGTTTCCGACGAGGCCTTCCACAGCGATCTGGCCTGGCGCGGCGGCGCGGAACTGCTGGACCGCATCGGGCCCTCGATCTTGTTTGTGCACGCATTCGGCGGCTTCTTCGCCTGGGGCGTTGCCGATCGCCGCCCCAACCTGGTGAAAGCCATCATGTGCATGGAGATCAACGGCAACCCCTTCGCCGCGCAACTCCGTTGGGGTCTGACCGCCGGCCCGATCACCTACGACCCGCCCATCACCGATCCCGCGCAACTCGCGCTCGTCGATCGCACCGAACCCCCCGATTCGCCGCGTCCCGTGCCGCCGTCTTACAAACTTCAAGTCGAACCGGTGCACAAGTGGAAAAACCTCCAAGGCATCCCCATCGGCTGGCTCACCAGCGAATTCGGCGGCGGCGGATCGCCCGTCGCGAATGTCGAATTCCTGAAGCAGGTTGGGTGCTCGGCCGAAATGCTGCGCCTGCGCGACCACGGCATTCTGGGCAACGGCAACCTGATGCTGCTCGAAAAGAACAACCACGAAGTGTTCGCCGTTATCCACGATTGGCTCGATCAAAAGCTGGGCGGGCGGCGCGCTTAGGCCCGTCCCACAGGTGAACGCATCGTCCCACTTCTGGACGCGCCCATCCCTTCACCGATACGCCTTACCGAGCCGCGACCAAAGGGAGCGGTGCCCTTACTGACGGCAATTCACTTGCTATCTCACACGCCAAGAGGTAGCCCATGCCCAACCAAACCAGCCGCGAACCAGTCACCGACCTTCCCAGCCTCCAGTACCTCCGCGAGCGCGTGGCCGCTGGATGGAAGCTGACCGCACTCGAATGGGAGCGCGAAGTCGAGACCGAGATCTCTGAGACGCCGCGTTGGACCGAGGACATTCCCTACGGTCTGCAAGTTTCCACAGACTGCGCCCGCCTGGTGGATAACCCGGACGAGACGGAAGTGATCATCCGCGCGCTGGACATGATCGTGGAAGACTGCCCGCTTTCGCGCGTGGCCAACGAGCTGAACCGCCGCGGATTCCGCACGCGCGACGGAAACGCTTGGAGCCCCACCGCGCTATTCAATCTCTTGCCGCGGATGATCCAGGTGGGTCCACGCCTGTTCGCGAGCGAAGAATGGCTCCTGCGCCGCCAGCGCCTTCCCAAAGTGGTATAGCCAGAAGTCCGACGGGCGATCGTCAAAAATTTGTCGCCGCGCGAAGACTTTGCCGCTGTGGCGGCGTGCTTGTGCCCATGTTTTCAACGGCTTGCGATATGCGTGGAACGGCTACGCAAATGCCGATAAGGGAAACATGGGTTCCATCAACAACGTTTCCAACACTTATCTTCAGTCGATCTTGAACAACGCCCTCCAAGGCGCCGGTGTGACTAACAACGCGGCCGCCAACACCCTCAGCAGCGCGGTGAACTCGTCACTCGGTTTCCAGGGTGACAACAGCCAGCTGTCCCCGTTCGCGCAAGTGATGAGCGAGCTGCAGCAGCTTCAACAATCGGACCCGAGTAAGTACCAGCAGGTTACGCAGCAGATCGCCACGAACCTGCAGAGCGCAGCCCAGACTGCTCAGTCGCAGGGCAATACCGCGGCTGCCACTCAACTCAATCAGCTTTCCACCGATTTCAGCAACGCCTCGAAAACCGGCCAATTGCCGAACATCCAGGATCTGGCCCAGGCTACCGGCGCGACTGGCGCCCACGGCCACCATCACCATCATCATCATTCAAGCGGATCCAGTTCCGACAGCAGTTCCAGCTCTGACAGTTCGAGCTCTTCGAGCACCAGCACAGACCCGCTCAGCCAGCTCCTGTCGGCGGTTCAAACCAATTCGAGTCAGAGCGACGCGCTGAACCCGATGAACATTATTCTGACCACGCTGTCGAACGCCGGAATCACTCCGGCTAATAGCTAGAACCGGCCATCGCGCACCGCTCCTGACGGCGTCTGCGTCTTCTAAGCCGCGGTCAAAGGGAGCGGTCTACGCCCATAGCCGTTAACGCGACGTCGATTCGGCGCTAAGGCTCGACCGGAAATGCCACTCATCAATGTAGACCCATGCCCCTTCGGCAGTTCGCTCCTCATTGACGAAACGAAACTCTGTCTCGCTGATCTTCGTCCACGTCATGCGCCACTCGCATTCGACGCCGATCATGGTCATTAGTCCAACGAATGTGATCTGTTGGCCGGCCCAGCCCTGCTTAGAACGCAACATCCCGTAGGAGCCGCGAGTCAGAACGTAGATCCATTGGCCACTGAACGGGTCGAATGTGAGACAGCGATGTTGCCTGTCATCCGGAGACACCATCGAGACCCAGCCATCCTCGGTGATGGCAAATCGTTGCCTGCCGATGTCGGTGTAGGCCGGGCTCAAGCGAGTCTGAGGAACAAGATTCTCATAATTCCACTCGCCAACGATCCATCGGAACCGCTCGATTTCCGCAGCGCGGGCCGCGGATACAGCTGCCACGACGTTGGGAGCGAATACCCCCACCTGGCGATTCGGATCCGCTCGCGAAGGGCCCATGGTCATGACTCCTTGCGCGAATAGATCTTCGATTAGCACCGGCTGAACCTCCTGAAATCGACGCGCGCGGGCACACCTCTGTCTGGTATTATACACAACCATGGTTGTGCATAAAAGGACGGCAGCCGATTCGCCGGCGGTTCCCGCGGCGCTGGATCTAGGCTATCTGGGATTGTTCTTGGGGTTGCGAATCAACGAGCTCGTGGCACAGAGGCTGGCGTCGGCCGGGTTCGGGAAAGTGAAGCAAAGCCACGGTTATGTGGTTCAACACTTGATTGAGCGCGACCGAACGATCACCGAGCTGGCGAACCGGATGGAGGTGACTCAGCAAGCGGCATCCAAGGTTGTTGGGGAGATGTTAAAGCTTGGCATCCTTGAATCCGTTGACACGGAGGATCGCCGCGCCAGACAGATCCGCCTCTCGCGGCGTGGCTGGCAATCAGTAAGGCTGGTTCGCAAAGCAAGACGCCAAATTGAGACGAGACTGATCGCGAAGACCGGTTCAGATTACACCAAGGCAAAGGGGATTCTACTCGAGTGTCTCGCAGAGCTTGGCGGTCTGGAAAGAATCGAATCCCGTAGAATCCGAGAGCCACGCTAAACACCGGCCACGAGATTTCACCCGCGGAACATCGCTTACTTTCGACGGTGCGATACTGCGGAGATGGAAGTCGGTCTCTTTCCCAACCCGCGCAGGCCCGGAATTGGCCTGCGGCCGCGCCGCGAAGCCCAGCGCCCCCTTCTGCCACAGCACGCCCGCCACTGTCCGGTGCTCGAAGCCGGAAGCGCCGTAGGCTTCCTGGTCCATCCTCCGCTCGGTGAAAAAGAGACCTTTCAAATCGGGTATGAGGGTGAGGGCCGTTATCAGTTCGTTTACTCGGTGAACACCAAAGGAAACAACTGGGAGCCGGTCTTTACCGTGACCTATCTGCTGCCGGTGGGCGGGATCGGCGCAACCAAACGGGAAATCAAGATGCACATCCAGGACACGCCGCAAACCCGGGAAATCGCCCACCTGATGCCCGGTATGTTCGTCTCTCCGGATGACATGGGGACACCGGCAGGCGCCGTGACACTGCGGGGAGCGTGGAACTTCCAGACTGCGCCGGGATGGGACACGGTCTACGCTCCAGTCTTCAACATGATCGAGCGGCCCGTCGCCCCGATGCTGGTGATCCGGGTCGAGACCGATTGGTACGTTCATGACTCCGAGTTCCGCTACGTCCTCCAGCCGGGCGAAACGATTTCTGCGTCACACAGCATGCCGATCGGGCAGGTGATCTTTGTGCCGCGAGAAGAGATCACCTTCCGCAACGGCACGGAAGAGGAGATCGCGGCGCGACAGCAATCCAGTCAGGCGTTCTACGACGAAAAGGCGAGGACAAAGGTCAAGACGCCATATGGATTGGAATACAGCCCGCACTATCAGCGCATGAGCCGCCGGAAGAACGAGACAACCGAACCGCGTGGCGGAGACGCCGCGGGCGATCCCACTCCTTAGCCAGAACATCGGGCAGGCCCGCGGCTTTTTTGCGAATGCCAGACAGGGACTGGAACTACCGGAGGCGGCCATGCATAGGGATGCGATCACCGGAGAAGTCAACTTCCTTGTGTGCAACCGACGAGAAGATTTTGGCCAGCTTCTGTAACTGCGATGCGGAATCGCACATCTCATTTACCCGCCGATATCCGGCCCGGCCCATTTGAACCCGGAGCCCCCGGTCATCCAGGAGGCGCCGCAGAGACGCAGTAAGCGCATCCAAGTTTTGCAAGGGAACCAGAATCCCCGACGACTCATCGACCATTTCCAGTGCGCCGCCAATGGCGGTGGTGACGATCGGCAGCGAAGCCAGACACCCTTCCATAAAAGCGATGCTGAAGCCTTCCGCTTCGGTATTCGGCTGGCACATGATGTCCGCCGCAGCCAGCAGCCTCGGAACGTCGGATCGTTCCCCCAGGAACCGTACACGGTCGGCGATGCCCAGTTCACCCGCCATATCTCTGAGGTGCTGCGCATAGGCAGCTTCCGGGCCGGTCTGGGGTCCGCCCACGATCCAGCACTTCCAGTCTTCTCGCGCGCGCAGAAGATTGAGTGCCTGTAACAAAGAGGTGTGCCCCTTCCAGGCTTGCATCCTGCTTGCGTGCACGATGACCGTGGCATCCTCCGGAACATCGAATTCGTGGCGCACGCGCGAGCGCTCCTGTTCCAAGCCCGAACGGTTGAGTGGTAGGGGGCTATAGATTACCTTCGTT
>Ga0335081_10000716_pt1 | contig 54582 bp, 46 predicted proteins | sample Lox_Sample_35_FD_206713 | JGI IMG/M metagenome (GOLD analysis project Ga0335081, IMG submission 206713) | Soil microbial communities from Loxahatchee National Wildlife Refuge, Florida, United States - Lox_Sample_3.5 | ecosystem: Environmental > Terrestrial > Soil > Wetlands | place: USA...
CGGGCTGGGTCCAGGCTAGCCAGGCCGAGTCCGGCGACCAGGACAGCCCGCCGATCGCCCCGTCGTCGGACGCGGCCAGCTCGGTGACCTGCCCGGACGCCACGTCGACGACCAGCAGCCTGCCATCGTGCGCGGCGGCCGCGACGGCAGCCCCGTCCGGGGAGGCAGCCAGGCTCATGACATCACCGAGCTGACCCTCGGCCAGCCGGACCGTCTCGGTACCGGGATCACCGGTCACCGAGCCGATCTCCAGGGCGTCGGCGCCGGCCGCGTCGGTGACCCAGACCGCCTGCCCGGTCTCGCCGAGCACCCGGGGCAGCCGGGCCCGCGCCGCGGGATCGACGTGCAGCGCGCGCGCCGGGCCGTCCTGGTGCGTCAGCCAGTGCACCGTGCCGCGCACCTCGACCACGCTGGCCTGCCCGGTCCGGTCACAATCCACGCTGCCCAGATGATCCTCGGCAGAGACCAGCCGCGGCGCCCGGGCCGGCGCCGGGGACCCCAGCGTGACCTCCAGCCTGCGCGGCTCCGCCGCCCCCGGCGAGTCCAGGATCCAGATATCGCCGGCCACGTGGTAGACGATCCGCTGCCCGTCCGTGGCCGGGTTCCGCGCGTACATGCCGTCATGATCGGTATGCCGGGCCAGGTCGCTGCCGTCCAGCGCGCACGAATAGATATTCCCCGTGCCCTCATGATCGGACAAGAAAAACAGCCGGCCCCCGATCAGCATCGGGCCCGCCAGCTGACCGTCCAAGTCGCCGAGCACCCGCGTGAATAGCGGGTCCGTGCCGGTGGCGGTCCACAGCCTGCCGCGGGTACCGCCGCGGTACCGCTTCCAGAACGCGGGCTCGGTATTCATCCGGCCGGTGAGCAGGGCCGTGCCCGTCTCCTCCAGAGCCAGGTCGGTGACCGGGCCGAACGGCAGCCTGCGCGGCGGCGCGCCCTCAAGCGGAATCGTATACGCCCAGGTCAGGTACGTCTCGGGCTGGCCGGTAGCGGAGACCGCGAGGACCTCGCCACCGGCGGTCCAGCCGGTCACCCTGGTCCTGGCGTCGCTCCAGTACGTGAGCCGACCTGCGTTATTGCCGTCCGGGTCGGCCGTGTAGACCTCGGGGTTACCGTCCCGCCAGCTGGTCCAGGCGATCCTGGCGCCGTCGCGGGAAAAGCGGGGGAAGCTCACCTGGGCGCTGTCGGCGGATAGCCGCCAGGCCCGGCCGCCGTCGGCCGGAGCGAGCCAGACGTCGTCTTCGGATACGAAGGCGAGAAGGTCGCCGTGGATGTGCGGGTACCGCAGGTATCCGGATGAAGTCACGCACTTCATCCTAGGGTCTCCGGGGCTACAGCCAGCCGCGTTCGGAGGCGATGCGGAGCGCCTCGGCGCGGTTCCTGGCCCCGGTCTTCTGGATGCCGGCGGACAGGTAATTCCGTACCGTGCCCTCGGAGAGGTAGAGCTGGGCGGCGATCTCGGCGATGGTCCGGCCGTCGGCGGAGGCCTCGAGCACGTCGCGCTCGCGCGGGGTGAGCGGGTTGACCCCGTCGGCGAGGGCGGCGGCGGCCAGGTCCGGGTCGATGACCCGCTCGCCCGCGAGTACCCGGCGGATGGTCTGGGTGAGCTTGTCCGCCGGGGAGTCCTTGACCAGGAACGCGGATACCCCGGACTCCATCGCGCGGCGGAGGAAGCCGGGCCGGCCGAACGTGGTCAGGATCACGATCTTGGTGTCCGGGCTGCGCTTCTTCAGCTCGGCCGCCGCGGTCAGGCCGTCCATGCCCGGCATCTCGATGTCCAGCACGGCCACGTCGGGCTTGGTGGCTTCGGCCGCCTTCAGCACCTCGTCTCCGCGGCCGACCTGCGCCACCACCTCGATGTCGCCCTCGAACGAGAGCAGCGCGGCCAGCGCCTCCCTGATCATCACCTGGTCTTCGGCTAGGAGCAGCCGGACGGGCACGTCCTGGGTCATAGCTGGCAATTATCGGGCACGGTCGCGATGAGGCGGAAGCCGTGGCCGGGCCCCTTCGACCCGGAACCGTCGGCCGGCCCGAGCGACAGGCGGCCGCCGATGGCGGACAGGCGCTCGGACACACCCCGCAGCCCGCTGCCATGAGCGCTGTCCGGGGCGGCCGGGTTCTCCGGGTCCTCCGGATTCTCCGGGTCCTCCGGGTCCTGGCCGGGGAAGCCGCGGCCGTCGTCGGTGACCTCGAGGGACACCTCCTCCATCCGCTCGGTGAGCCGGATCCGGCAGTGCCGCGCGCGGGAATGGCGGATCACGTTGGTGACGGCCTCGCGCAGGCACCAGGCCAGCACCGCCTCGGCCTCCGGGTCGAAGGACCCCGACCGCAGGGTCAGCCCGGCGTCGTCCTCGAGCGCGATGCCGGCCGCCTCCAGCGCGTTCCGTGCCGTGATGACCTCGATGGCGAGCGTCGGCCTGCGGTAGCCGCTGACCGCCTCCCTGATGTCGTGCAGCGTCTGCCGGCTGACCCGGCCGATGTCACCGAGCTCGGTGAGCACCGCGTCGCGTTCGGCCGAGGACGGCAGCTTGGCCAGGCGCTTGGCGGCCAGCTCGGATTTCAGCGTGATCATCGACAGCGACTGGCCGGTCAGGTCGTGCATGTCCCGGGCCAGCCGGAGCCTTTCTTCGTTCGTGGCCAGCTTGGCGACCGTCCCGCGAGCCCGGTCCAGCTCGTGCATCAGGCTGATCTGCGTCCGGAACCCCAACATGGCCAGGCCGATGAGCAGGACCGGCAGCAAGACGGCCAGGGTGGTGCCCAGGTCGAGATGGGTGATCCAGCAGAACAGCAGGTAGCAGCCGGTGATGGCGAAGACGCCGAAGGAGGCCCGGCGGCTGCCGAAACCCGAGGTGAGCACGAAGCCGCCCGCAGCCGATACGTAGATCCACAACGGCGTCCAGTTCTTGCCGTACACCAGGCAGGCCACCGAGGCGAGGGCTACGAGGGCACCGAGCCCGTAGAGGGCCAGCCGCGGCCGCGACTCGCAGAGAAACAGGACGGGCAGGTAAATGGCGCAGAAGGCGATCGTGATGATGATGCCGCCGGCGATCCACGCCGCCCCGTGATGGTGAAATAGGTCCGAGACCGGCTGGATCAGGTAGGCCAGCCAGACGCCGGAGAAGAAATAGCGCCACCGGCTGCTGCCGGCACCGGGCACGTGACGATCGTTGAGCACGCTGGTGAGCAGTTCCGGCCCGGTCCAGTCCTGCTGGCCCGGCTGGCCCGCCTCGTTCCGGACGGCGTCGGTGGATCTTGTCGCCATCGCAGCTCACCTCCCTTTCATGCTGCCACGTTTCCGCTGGTTTAACCGCCCGCGGTGCCCGGCCGGGCCCCCGATGGCCGGCCGGGCACCACCCGCGGATCAGGGTTTCAGACGGACTCGGCGGTGGAGCGCACCGCCGCCGTGGCCAGGGCGGCGAAGATGCCAAGCCAGACCACCAGGCCGATGGCCAGCCCGGCGGGCACCGCGGCACCCCCGATCACGTCGGAGCCGATCTTCACGGCCTCGTAGGTCGGGGTGAACTGGCCGACCTTGCCCAGGGCACCGCCTAGCGGGAACCACAGGCCACCGAGGATGGCGAAGATGAAGTAGATGATCAGCGTGATCGGCTGGACCTGCTCCGGCGCGAACCGGTAGCCGATGGCCACGGCCAGCGCGGCGAAGATCGTCGAGCCGAACCAGACCGTCACCGCGATGACCGGCCACTGCCAGGCGGGCAGGTGGACGTTTCCGTAGAAGCGGCCGAGCAGCAGCACGAGCACGATGGCCGGGATCGTGGTGGCCAGCGAGACGAGGATCTTGGTGACCACGTACGCGTTGGCCGGCAGCGGGGTGAGCCTGAGCTGGCGGATCCAGCCTTCCTTCTTCTCCTGCGAGATCCGCTGCGCGTTGCCGTTGAGCGCACCGCTGAACGCGCCGAACGTGGCCATCGCGATCATGTAGTACGCGCCGAAGGCGATACCGTAGGCGTGGTCGGTGACCTGCCTGCCGATCAGGAGGTAGAGGATCACCGGGAAGGCCACGGTGAAGATGAAGTACCGCTTGTTGTGCATAAGCCGGCTGAGTTCGGCTTTGGTGAGGGCCAGTGTGCCGGCCATGTCAGTTCGTCTCCCCTGCGATAAGTCCGTTGGTCGCGTCGTCTTCGGCGGTGATGGCGAGGAAGGCCTGCTCGAGACCGAGGCTGGTGACCTCGATCTCGCTCGGCCGGTAGCCCGCGTCGAGGATCGCGTACAGCGTGGCGTCCGAGTCGGCCGACTGGATCTGCACCACGTCGTGCCTGACCTCGAGGTTCACCAGCCCGGGCAGGCCGAGCAGGAAGGGCTCGTCCACCGCGTCCAGGCGGAAGGAGAGCCGCTTGGCCCCGGCCCGCGCCTTGATCTCGGCGGGCGTGCCGTCGGCAAGCAGCCGGCCCCGGTTGATGACCAGGATCCGGTCCGCCGCCTGGTCGGCCTCCTCTAGGTAGTGCGTGGCGAACAGGAGCGTGCGCCCCGCAGCCACCTCTTCCTTCATGCTGTTCCAGAACAGCCGGCGGGTCTCCACGTCCATGGCCGCGGTCGGCTCGTCCAGCACGATCAGCTCGGACTTGCCGCAGATGGCTAGCGCGAACCGGACCCGCTGGGTCTGACCTCCGGACAGCCGGTCCACCCGCTGGCCGGCGAACTGGGTGATGCCGGCCCGCTTGAGCGTCGTCGCCACCGGTTCCGGGTTCGGGTGCAGCTTGGTCACGAGTTCGACAAGCTCGCGCACCGTTACCTCGGGCATCAGCCCGCCGGACTGGAGCATGGCGCCGACCCGGCCGGACTTCACCCCGTGATACGGGTCATCGCCGAACATCCTGATCCGCCCGCTGGTGGGCCTGCGCAGGGCGAGCAGCATGTCCAGCGAGGTGGACTTGCCGGCCCCGTTCGGCCCGAGCAGGGCGACGGTCTCGCCCGCGCGCAGGTCGAGGGTCAGCCCGTCAACGGCCCGCAGCCGTCCGTAGTGCTTGGATACGTTCTCGAACGAGACCACCGAACCACCGTTTCGGCCGCCCCCGTGGGCCCCGTAGGCCGTGACCGTGGTCGCGGTGGTCGCCGCTGCCGCGGTGGTCGCCGCGGTCGCGGTCGCGTAACCCGTCTCGTACTCGCTCATCTAGTTCCCCTGTTTCAGCTTCTGTGTCAGCTTCGCCTGCTTCGTCTGGCCGGCTTGGCAGCCCTTAACCCCCAGCGCTCCCAATATCACCATCTGGGCAGGTCGGCCAGGTAGTGCCGTCCCTCAGGAACCTGCCATGACATGCGTCATCCCTGATGCGGTGACACGCGGGGTTCGGAGCCCGGGGCGCGGGTCAGCGGCCTGCGGCGTAGCCCTGCATGCCGCGGGGGTTGGCGGCGGCGTACAGGATGCCGTCGCGGCGGGCCACCGCGCTGATCCGGCCCAGGGACCAGGCCGGGCGGACATTCACCAGGTGGCCGCGGCGGCGGAGGTCCTCGATCACCGGGTCGCCGATCCGCGACTCGACGTCCAGGGCCAGCGGCTGGGCCTGGCGCGGGTAGAACGACGACGGCATGTGCGCGGAGTGGAACGACGGGAAGTCGATCGCCTGCTGCAGGTTCATGCCGAACGTCAGGTGATTGAGGAAGAACAGCAGGGACCACTGATCCTGCTGGTCGCCGCCTGGCGTGCCGAACGCGAGGTACGGCTCGCGATCCCGCAGCGCCAGGCTCGGGCTGAGCGTGGTGCGCGGCCGCTTGCCCGGCGCGAGGGTGGCGGGCAGCCCGGGGGTGAGGGTGAACATCTGCGCCCGCGTGCCGAGGCAGAAACCGAGGCCGGGGATGACCGGCGAGGACTGCAGCCAGCCGCCGCTCGGCGTGGCGGAGACCATGTTGCCGAACCGGTCGGCCACGTCGAGGTGGCAGGTGTCCCCGGCCCGGTGGCTGGATGCGGCAGGACCCGCAGGCCCGCTGGTCCGCATGTTCGGCTCCCCCGTGCCCGGATCCAGCAGCCGCGCGGGCGGCTCCACGTCCATGACCGGCGACACGCTTCCGTCGTCGCCGACGCCGCTGAACGCGCGGGTGACGAAGTCCGGCAGCCGGGGCGGGCGGCCGTCCGGGGCACCGGGGAGCAGCCCGGCCGACGCCCGCGGTCCCACCAGGCGGCGCCGCTCGCGGGAGTAGCCGGAGGACAACAGCGCCTTGACCGGCACGTCGGCGACGTGGGAGTCGCCGTACCAGGCTTCCCGGTCGGCGAACGCGAGCTTGCCGCATTCGGTCACCGTGTGTACGAAGTCGGCGGTGCCCGGACGCATGGCCGCCAGGTCGAAGCCGTCGAGCAGCGCGAGCTGCTGCAGGAACACCGGGCCCTGCCCCCACGGCCTGGTCTTGCACACGGTCAGCCCGCCGAACTCGTAGGTCAGCGGCTCCTCGAGCCGCGGGTGCCAGCCGGCCAGGTCGGCGTAGGACAGCAGTCCGCGGTGCGGCCGGCCGGTCACGTCCATGACCTCGGCGGACGCGAGGTAGACCGCGATGGCCTCGGCCACGAAACCCTCGTAGTAGGCCCGCCTGGCCGCCTCGATCTGCTCGACGCGGTCCTGGCCGGCCGCTTCGGCCTCGTCCAGGATGCGCTGGTAGGTGGCGGCCAGCGCGGGGTTGGCGAACCGCGAGCCCGGTGCGGGCACGCGCCCGCCCGGCAGGTAGACCTCGGCCGAACTCGGCCAGTGATCACGGAACAGCTCGGCCACGCTGGCGATCCCCCAGCTGATCGCGGGCAGCAGCGGGTATCCGCCGGCCGCGTAGCCGATCGCGTAGCCCATCACGTCCCGCAGCCGGAGCGAGCCGAACTCCCTCAGCATCAGCATCCAGGCCCCGAACGAGCCGGGCACGCAGGCGGCGAGCAGCCCGCTGCCGGGCACCAGGTCGAGCCCGAGGCCGGCGAAGGCCTGCAGCGTGGCGGCGGCGGGTGCGGTCCCCTGGCCGCAGAGCACGAAGGTCTCGCCGCGGCCGGCGTGGTGGGCGATGACCGGGACTTCACCGCCCGGGCCGTTCAGGTGCGGCTCGACCACCTGGAGCGCGAGGCCGGCGGCGACGGCCGCGTCGAACGCGTTGCCGCCGTGCTCCAGTACCGCCATCCCGGCCGCCGAGGCGAGCCAGTGCGTCGAGGCCACCATTCCGAACGTGCCCGCGAGTTCCGGCCTGGTGGTGAATCCAGGAATGTCGGCCATGACCCGATCCTCTCATCTCGCACGGCCCGGGGGCCGGCCCGCACGGTCCGGGGCCGGCGCAGTGTGTCGGCTGGCGCCTGACGGGCAGATACCTGATGATTACTCAGTGCTACTATCCGGCGACTATGAGGTGACACGCTGATGCTCACGACTCCCCCTGCCCCCCCGCTCACATCCGGCCGGTCCTCCGGCCGGTCCCGCAGGCGGCACGCGGTTTCGCTGGCAGCGACCGCGGTGGCCGCGGCGGGCCTGCTGGCCGGCTGCGCGTCGGCGAGTACGCACCAGGCGAGCACCGCCCCGGGCGGCGGGGCGGCGCCGGGCAAGACCGCGGCGGCAGGAGGGACGGCGACCGCGGGCACCGGGTCGGTGGCCGCGAGCATCGCCGGGCTTGCCCTGTGCCAGCCGTCGTCGCTGCAGGTCACCGTCAACGCCAGCCAAGCCGGCGGGGCGGCGGGCAGCACGAATCTCCCGGTCGACTTCACCAACACCTCGAGTTCGCCGTGCGGGCTGTACGGCTATCCGGGCATGTCCTTCGTTACCGCGGGCGATGGCAGCGGCAGCCAGATCGGGGCGGCGGCGCAGCAGAACCCGTCCTTCGGAAAGGTGCCGGTCCGGCTCGCGGCGGGCGGCGTGGCGCACGCCTGGCTGCAGGTCGCGGAGGCGGGCAACTACCCGCCCGTGACCTGCCAGCCGGTGACGGCGCACTGGCTGCGGGTGTACGCGCCGGGCGAGACGCAGGCGCTGTACGTGAGTCACGCCTTTGACGCCTGCTCGTCGGACAGCGCGCCGCTGCTGACCGTCATGCCGGTCCGTTCCGGCCAGGGAGTCCAGGGCACGACGCCCTGATAGCGTCTCCCGCATGGAGCTTTCCCCGCGGGTGCGCGCCGTCTGCGACCTCGACGTGTCCGAGGCGCGCGAGTTCGCGGGCCGACACGAGTACGACGGCAAGCCACAGGACCTGTCGCCAGCGGGGGTCCGGGCCGGGCTGGCCCGGCTGGAGGAGGCGCGGTCCGGCAGCGGACCGCTGCCGGACCCGCACGACGAGATGCACCTGTCCGCGGCCGAGGAACTGAAGCGGGTCACCTTCGCCCGGCTCGAACTGCACCGCAGGAACCCGCTCTGCCACCTCGGCGAGCTGGACCTGTCCTGCTACGACCGGGACTACGCCCCCCAGCAGGAGCGAGACGCCGCGCGGGCCGCGCACCTCGCCGCCTGGCCGCGGGCCGCGGACGCGGCCGTCGAGTCGCTCGACCAGGTCACCGCCCCGGTGGCGGAGGCGCTGCTGGGCGGCATCCGCGGCCTGGCGGCCGGGCTCACCGCGGGAACGAGCGGCGGTCCCGGGGAGGAGACCCTGGCCACGGCGCGGGCCGCGCACGCACGGCTGGTCGCGCACGTCGAACGTGCGGCGGCGCAGGGCGACCCCGACCCGGCGCTCGGCGGGCCGGCGCTCGCCGCGCTGATGGGCGGGGCCGAGGCGCTGCCGGTCGACCTGGGACGGCTGGCGGAGCACGCCGACGCCGAACGGGACCGGCTGCATGCCCTGCTGGCTGACTGGTGCGCCCGGATCAACGCCGGCCGGCCCGCGCTCGAGGTAGCCCGTGAGCTGGTCAGGGATCACCCGGACAGGGACGGCGTGATCGAGTCGGCCAGAACCTGGACCGAACGGGCCATCGCGTTCACCCGCGACCATGACCTGGTCCCCTACCACGACGGGGTGTGCCTGGTCGGGCCCGCGCCCGAGTCACGGCGGTGGTCTACGGCGATGCTGTCGTGGGCCGCGCCCGGCGAGCCTGAGGGTCCCTCGTGGTACCACATCACGCCGCCGGATGAGTCCTGGCCGCAGCGCGACCAGGACGTGTGGCTGGAGATGTTCAGCCACACCACGATGCCCGGCATCACGGTGCACGAGGTGGCGCCCGGCCACTTCTCCCATGGCCGTGCGCTACGGCACGTGACGTCCGAGGTCAGGCGAACCCTGTACTCCAGCGCGTTCATCGAGGGCTGGGCGCACTACGCCGAGGAACTGTGCGTGGACGAGGGGTTCGGCGCCGACGACCCGCGGATCGCGATCGGGGTGTGGCTGGAGGCGCTGGTGCGGGTGACCCGGCTGGCCTGCGCCATTGGCGTGCACACGGCCGGGATGACGGTCGGCGACGCGGCCCGCCGGTTCGAGGCCGACACCCACCTGTCCGGGCCCGCGGCGCTCTCCGAGGCCCGGCGGGCCACCTTCGACCCGACCTATGGCCGGTACACCTGGGGCAAACTGGAGATCCTCAAGCTCCGCGAGCGGGCCAGGAAGGTCTGGGGCGCCGGCTTCACCCTGCGGCGCTTCCATACGGCCATGTTCGACCTCGGCTCCCCGCCGATCGGCCTGCTCCCCGCCGCCCTCGACCGCGGCTGATTCGGGCCGACCGGCCCGAAGCCCGGGGACCTTCAGGTCCCCCCAGGGGGTATGGGGGGCGGGCAGCCCCCCATGCGGGGGGCCTGGGGGTCCTCCCCCAGCTAAGATAAGCACCGTGAGACTGACGCCGGTGCTCCGGATCGCGGGCGCAGCCCTGCTGGCGGCGCTCGCGGTGACCGGGTGCGCGTCGGCCGGGGCCACGTCGTCGATCGCCGTCGCCAGCGCGTACGTACCGCAGCCGACTACGCCGGGCACCACGGTCGCGTACCTGGAGATCCGCAACAACGGCCCGGCGGACAAGCTGGTCTCGGCGCAGGTCAGCGTGGGCGGCACGGTGCAGTTGCGGGCTCCGGCGGGACGGCATTCGGGCGCCATGACCACGCGCACGGTGCCGGACATCCCCATCGCGGCCAACGCGATGACCCGGCTCAACCCGATCTCCTACCACCTGCTGATCACGGGGGCCGGGACCATGCACGACGGCAAGGACATCCTGCTGCGGCTGACCTTCGCCAACGCGGGCACGGTCACGGTGATCGCGATGGTCACCGACCCGCAGTCGGGCGGCAGCAGCTACTTCCTCAACTGACCCGGCCGGCTACGCCGTTAGCCGGCCCCCGGGTGCGGCCCGGCGGGTGCGGCCCGGCGGGTCAGCGGCATCCTCTCCCGGGTCTGGTCGTCCTGCGGCGTGTAGACGACGATGCGCGCCTCGGGCATGGCCGGCACCTGGAGCTCGCTCACGGCCAGGTACAGCGTCCCGGCCTGCGGGTGCAGGTAGGTGAGGGTCCGCGGCTCCGGGTCGGCCACCTCGTGCCGGGCCCACAGGTCGGCGAACTCGCGGCTCAGGCTGGCCAGCCGGCGGATGTCCTCTTCCCAGTCCGGGTCGCCGATGTGCCGGCTGTACGCGGAGCGCATCCGGGCCACCAGGTAACGGACGTGGGCGTCGTACTCGGGGAACTTGCCTCGGGCGGTCGGCTCGGTGATGCAGCACCACAGGGTGTTCTTGTGCACGCACGGCATCGTGTGCCATTCCCAGAACAGCTCCTCGGAGGCGCTGTTCGACATCAGCATGTCGTGCCGGCCGTTGAGCAGCGACGCCGGGAGCGGGTCCAGCGAATCGACGATCTCGCGGATGACGTCTGGGACCGCCAGGGCCGCGCACTCGGTGTGCAGCGGCGTCGCCTCGGCCAGCCGGTACAGGTGTTCCCGCTCGGCCCGGTCCAGCCGGAGGGTGCTGGCCACCGCGTCGAGCACCTGGGTGCTGGCGTTGATCTGGCGTCCCTGTTCCAGCCAGGTGTACCAGGTGACGCCCACGCCAGCCAGCAGCGCCACTTCCTCGCGCCGCAGCCCCGGCGTACGGCGCCGGGAACCCGGCGCCATGCCGAAATCACCCGGGCTGAGCTGGGCCCGCCGGGCCTTCAGGAACTCACCGAGCTCGGCCCGCCGGCGCTCACCAACCCGCCGACGTTCGCCTGCCCGCCGCTCCTCGCCCGCCCGCCGGGCCCCGTCCTGCCGGGCGGCTGGTCCGTTCTTCGTCTCGTAGGTGACCAAGGCCTCTTCCCATCACAAAATATGCCCCTGTTCAACTTAGCGGCCGCCACTGACATTCCGGTGATGACGGCGGGCAGGAGATGTGAGGGTTCCAGGAGAAACGGCGGGCCCCGGGGGGAATGGTCTTGGGAACCGAGGCCCGCCACGAGGCGACTGTCCCAGGCCGTCTTTGAACGGCGCTGCAACGGCGCTGGAACGGCCGGCCGCGCCGCTGGTCAGGCGGTCCAGGCGAGGGGGAGGCGCTTGACGCCGCGCTGGAAGTTGGAGCGCAGGTAGGACGGCGGGCCTGCCGCTTCGAGCCGGGACGTGCGGACCAGCACCTCGGCGAACAGGGCGCGCATCTGGGTGCGGGCCAGGTGGGCGCCGAGGCAGAAGTGCGGTCCGTGCCCGAACGCCAGGTGCGGGTTGGGCTGGCGGCGGATGTCGAACCGCCCGGGGTCGGCGAAGACGGCCTCGTCACGGTTGGCCGAGGTAAAGGAGACCACGACCTTTTCTCCCGAACGGACGGGCTGGCTGCCGATCTGACAGTCCTCCGCCGCGGTCCGGCGGAACGTCATCACCGGAGTCCACCAGCGCAGCATCTCGTCGACCGCCACCGGCAGCAGATCCGGGTCGGCGCGCAGCTCCTCCTGAGCCCGCGGGTGCTCCAGCAGCGCGATGCACGCGCCGGGCAGCCCGTTGCGCAGCGTCTCGTTGCCGGCCACGGCGAACAGCCAGAACATGTTCTCGAACTCGGCCACCGAGACCCTGGCGCCGCCCTCGTCCGACTGGGCCAGCAGGATCGACATCACGTCGTCGCCGGGACGGCGGCGTTTCTCCTCGGCGAGCAGGTGGGCGTAGGCGTACAGGTCCGGCATCCCCTCCCGGGTACGCGGGTCGGGCATCCGTCCGCCGGGACCGGCAGACGGGCGCTCGGCAAGGGCCTCGCGGGCCATGGCCGTCCCGGCGGCCGGGTCGAATTCGGCCGAGGAGGCATAGTCGGGATCCTGGTAGCCGATCACCCGGTTGGACCAGTCGAACAGCAGCCAGCGGTCCTGCTCGGGCACGCCGAGCACGTCGGCCAGGGCGAGCAGCGGCAGGTCGGCGGCCACGTCCTTGGCGAAGTCGCATTCGCCGTGCGGGCCGGTGAACACGCGGCCGCAGATGGCCCTGGCGTGACCGCGGATGCGGTCCTCCAGCCTGGCGACCGCCCGCGGCGTGAACGACCGGCTGAGCAGCCGCCGTAGCCGGGAGTGCTCCGGCGGGTCCATGTTGAGCATCATCCGGCGAACGTAGCTCAGCGCCCCCGGCGTGGCCGGGTCCCGGATCTGGGTCCCGCCCAGCGCGGAGGAGAACAGGTCCGGCCGCCGCAGCACCGATTCCACGTCGGCGTGCCTGAGCACCAGCCAGAACCCCGGGCCCTCAGGCCAGCCGAGCACCGGGATCTCGGGCACCCACGCTACCGGGCTCTGCCGGCGCAGCCGGGCCAGCGCCTCGAACGGCACGCCGCTGGTATAGGTGGCGGGATCGAAGACGACCTCGGTGTCGGGGCGAGCCCGGCCGGTCGACGGCGCCATCAATCGCGCCCCAGGAACTCCTCGATGGAGGTGGCGAGCGACACCGGCGACTCGAACATCGGGTAATGCCCGGCGTCGGGGAGGATGGTCATCTCGGCCTCGGGGAAGCAGACCAGCCAGGTCTGCTCCATCACGTCGGCGGACAGGGCCGGGTCGTTCACCCCGACGATCACCTTGACCGGCGTACTGGTATCCGGCTGGACCTTGCCCGAGAAATCCGTCTTGGCCCAGGCCTGCAGGTACGCGGCGAACGCCGCCTGGTTCGAGTTCTCCAGCGAGTGCCGGACCACGTGGTTGATGAATGTCGCTGTCAGCTTGCTGCCGGTGGTGAAGTCGATGATCGCCGCCCGGTTGCCTGCGTTGGCCGCCGCGCCGGAGAACAGCGCCCAGCTCTGCTCGTCCATTGGCACCGCGTTGGCGGGCACCGGGTTGAGGCCGACCAGCTTGTCCATCCGGTCCGGGGCCTGCAGCAGCATCTGGTGGGCTACCTTCGCGCCCATCGAGTGCCCGATCACCGAGAACCGGTCCCAGCCGAGTTCCCCGGCCAGGGCGATCGCGTCGGCCGCGGCCTCTTCCATGGTGAACTCACCGGCGACCTCCTGGCGGCCGCCGTATCCGCGCAGGTCCATGAAGGCGTAGGTATAGGTCGAGCGGTCGAGGAAGTCCGGCAGCGAGCCCCAGCCCCGGGCGGAGCCGAACCAGCCGTGCACGGCCAGCACGTGACGGTCACCGGACCCGATGCTCACGAGGGAACTCGTCATCCCGACCTCCGGGTTGTCATCCTCGGTTACTTAGCAGCCGACTCTAGCGAGCAAGTACCGGGTCCGCCATGGCTGGCTGCGATGCCGGGCCGACGGCGCCGCGGGTGACCAGCAGCGCGTAGCCCAGCACCGTACCACCCACTGCGATCAGGGCGCCGGAGGCGCCGAGCAGCGCGGCGAGCCCGGGGGCGATGACCGAGCCGACGACGATCCCGGCGATCGCGGCGGGGAACGCGATGCCATAGGCGCGGCCGAACACCTCCTCGTCGAGTTCCCGCTGCAAGGTGGTCTCGGTGAGGATCTCGACCAGCAGGGCACCCATGCCGGTCAGCCCGGTCAGGACGACGGCCGCGGCCGGCCAGCGGACCACCGCGAGCAGCAGCGTCGGCAGGCCGGTCAGCGCCAGCGCGGCGGCCAGCACCGAACGGGACGGCAGGCGGCTGACGCGGCCGGCCAGCGCGGTCCCTAGCAGTCCGCCCGCCCCGATGGCGGCGAACATGTAGCCGTAACCTTGCGCACCCAGCCCGACCTGGCGGGAGACCAGGAGCAGCAGCACGGTCTGGGCGCCGTAGAGCACGCTGCACATCGCGTCGGCGCCGACCAGCCGCAGCGCGGCGCGGTGGGCGCGCAGCGCGGCCGCGCCCTGCGCCACCTCGCGGAGCAGCCCGCCGGGACGGTCCGCGGCCCGCCGGGGCCGGAATGGATTCGGGTCGCCGCCGGGCCGGATGGCCAGCACGGCCAGCGCGGACAGCCCGAAGGTCAGCGCGTTCAGCGCGAACGCTGCCGCGGGCGAGGCGAGAAGTATCAGAACGCCGCCGAGCGCGGGGCCGAGGACGATGCCGGCACCGGTGACGGCCGAGCGGGCCGCGTTGGCGCCGGGCAGGTCGGCATCGTCGACGAGACGCGGCGTGACCGCGGCCACGCACGACACGTACGGGGCGGCACCGGCCGTCGCGGCCGCCGCGATCATCGGAGCGAGGACGATGGGCAGCTGGAACGCGGCCACCGCGGCCAGCAGGACCATCAGCCCCATCCGGGCCAGGTCACAGGTGACCATGATGCGGCGCCGGTCGAACCGGTCGGTGAGCACGCCGCCCAACGGGCCGAGCACCACGACCGGCACGACCCGGACGGCCGTGGTGACGCCGACCCACAGGGCCGAGTGGGTTCGCTGGTAGACCAGGACGACTAGGGCCAGGTTGTAGAGCCAGTCGCCGGTCTGCGACACGGCCAGCCCGGACAGGAGCCAGCGGAAGCCGGGGTAGCGCAATGCGGAGCGGATGGTGCCTGAGGGCGCGTTCTGTGTGGTCATGCCCTCCACGGTCGGGCTAAGGGGCGGGGCGGCACATTGGCCCGGCGCCGTAACCCGTCCGGCCGGGGTGCTTATCATCTCCGGCCTACCGCCCTAGCCAGCCCGGCGAGGCGCTTAGAACCACCCCATCCGGGTGATGGCGCATCCCGCCGTTAACAGCGACAATAGGATCCGTGGGAAACAGCCTGACCGCGTCCCTGACCGAGCTGATCTTCATCTCGATCGTCCCGACGTTCCTGCTGGCCGGGTGGCTGATCGCGATCTTCCGGGCCACCCGGGATTACGACCGGCGCTAACCGGTCACCCCGAGGCGGTGCGCTACCGCGGCCGCCTCCACCCGGCTGTCCACCCCGAGCTTGGCCAGGATGTTGGACACGTGCACGCTGGCCGTCTTCGGGCTGATGAACAGCGACTCCGCGATCTGGGGGTTGGACCGGCCCGCGGCCAGCAGCAGCAGGATCTCCCGCTCGCGTTCGGTCAGCCCGAACCGGGCGAGCGGGTGCTCGGCCGCCGGGACGACCGCATCGGCGGCCGGGTCGTCCAGGCTCACCCGGGTCCGCCGGGCCAGCGCGGCGGCTTCCGCCGCGATCGGTGCCACGCCGACCCGGCTGGCCAGGGCGTGGGCCTGGCGAACGCTTCGGCCGGCCGCCTGCCGGTCACCCGCGGCCGCGACGACCTCGGCGAGCCGTAGCCAGGCGTACGCCAGCGGATAGGGCTCGGCCGCCGTCTGCCACGCCTCGACCGCCGCTTGCCACGCGGTGGCGTCGGCCTCGCCCGTGGCGCGCGCGAGTTCTGCGGTGACCAGTGCCCGGTAGCCGCGCGACGCGGCGTTGGGTGCCGTCAGATCCGCGGCGAGCAGCGCCAGCTCCCGGTACCGGCCCGCGGTACCGTCCGGGAGCTCTTCCCGCCGGTCACGAGCGCGGGTGGCGCCGTCCGCCGCCGCCCTCGCGGCCAGCCACAGCACCGGCCAGACGTATCGACCGGACATCGCCCCGCCGAAGTCCACCAGCCCGCCGGCGGTGATCCGGCGGGCCGTATCAAGGTCGCCCCGGCCGAGCGCGATCAGCGCATCGGCGTACAGCAAGGTCAGGGCGTATTGCTCGTCGTGGGTCTGGCCGAGGGCGCGACGCGCGGCGCGCACGTCGGTGTCGGCATCGGCGTAACGCCCGGTCATCGCGGCCAGCTCGGCGCGCAGGATCAGGACGGTGGCGGCGAAGACTCCCTCCGGCATGGCGTTCACCGCCTGGGTAGCCAGCTGCTCGGCCTCGGTCCAGCGGCCCAGGCGGAGCAGGCTCTCGGCCAAGTTGCCGGCCAGGAAGGCACCCAGGGACCGGGCCAGCCCGACCCGGTCGGCCAGCGCCATCCCCTCGCGGGCCGCGTCTGCCGCCTCTTGGTGCCGGCCGAGGAGCTCCAGCACGTCGGAAATGTTCACGTAGGCGCGCAGCGCGATGACGTGCGCGCCGATGTCCGTGGCCAGGGCCAGACCGGCCCGGAGGTCGTCAAGACCGGCGTCGTCCGCGCTCAGGTAGCCCCGGGCCGAACCGAGGGTGATGGACGAGTCGGCCTCCTGCTGGACCGCGCCGACCTCGCGCGCGGCCTGCACCGCGCGGGCGGCCAGGCTCATCGTGGCGTCCATGTCGTTGGCGCGCCAGACGGACATGGCCAGCGAGGAGAGGACGACCGCGTGCGCCCTGGACACCTGGTCGGCGGGCAACAGGGCGAGCGCCTCCTCCAAGGCGGCGATCGCCTCAGGCTCGCGCCCGGTGTCGCGTAGCGTACGCGCGCGCCGGTCGAGCACCAGCGCACGCCGGACGGCGTCGCCCTCGGCCGGGAGTCCGGCCAGGGCCTGGTCGAACAGGGACAGCGAGCGGTCGATGGCGCCCGCCTGGTAGGCGGCCTCGCCGGCCAGGCGCGCCACCTCGGCCTGGTCCAGGCCGGTGCGCTCTTCCGCGTCGGGGACCCGGGGCCAGATCTCCAGTGCCCGCTCCAGGTGGCGCTGCGCCTCGGCCGGGGCGAATGTGGTGAGCGCGTGCCGGGCCGCGGCTATCGAGGCGGGCAGGGCCCGCGGCAGGTCCAGGGCCGCGTACCAGTGGTGGGCCAGCGCGGCGGGCACCGCGGCGTCGTCCCCGGCCAGGTCCGGGTCGCGGGTGAGCGCCTCGCCGTAGGCGGCGTGCAGGGCGCCCCGCTCGCCCGGGAGCATGTCCTCGTAGACCGCGTCCCTGGTCAGCGCGTGCCGGAACGCATAGCTCCGGCCAGTGTGGTCGACCACGAGCAGGTGGCTCTCCACCGCTTCGCGGAGCCCGGCGTAGAACTCCGCGTCGCCGACGCCCGCCACCTCGGCGAGCAGTTTGTCGGGCACGCTGCGCCCCGCGACTGCCGCCGTCCGCAGCAGTCGCTGCGCCTCCGGGCTGAGCGCGTCCACCCGGCTGAGCAGCACGTCCGCCAGGGACGGCGGAAGATCAGCCGGGTCGCCGCCGCCGCGCACTAGGCCGACAAGCTCTTCCACCAGGTAGGCGTTGCCGCCGGACCGGTCGAAGACCAGGTCGACGAGCCTGGCGCCTGGTTCGGTGCCGAGGATCGCGCCAAGCTGGGCGGCGACCTCGCCCGGCTCGAACCGGTGCAGCTCTACGTGTCGTACCGTGCGGAGCCGATCCCAGCTGGCGATCAGCGGCCGCAGCGGGTGGCGCCGGTTCAGCTCGTCGGACCTGTAGGTGGCCAGCAGCACGACCCGGACCCCGCGCAGCGACCTGATCAGGAAGGCAACCAGCTCCCGGGTGGACTGGTCGGACCAGTGCAGGTCCTCCAGCACCAGCAGCAGCGGCCGCCTGGCACTGAGCCGGCCCAGCAGCCCGAGGACCAGCTCGAGCAGCTGGGATACCTGGATTCCATCGGCGGCCGGCTCGGCAGCCCCTCCCGGGTCGAGCTCGGGTAGCAGACGGCCCAGGCCGCGCCGGGCCGGGCCGAGCACGTCGGCCAGCTCCGTCCGAGCCGTGGTGCGGGCCAGGGTGCGCAGCGCGTCGATGAGCGGGGCGAGCGGCAGGCCCTCCGCGCCGAGCTCGACGCAGTGGCCAGCCAGGACCGTGAACCCGGAGTCGGCCGCCTGCCCGGCCAGCTCCGTAACCAGGCGGGTCTTGCCCACACCGGCCTCGCCCGCAACGATCGCGAACCCCGGCTCGCTGTCCCGAGCGCGCTCAAGCAGTGCCGTCAGCGACGCGATCTCCGCACGCCGCCCGACGAAGACCGGGCTCTGCATCGGCTGGCTCATACCCTGCACGGTGCCATAACCGGGCCGGGCGCGGGAACCGGGTACTGCCAACACCAGGATCAGCAGGCTCTTAGTACGCGGGGGCGCCCGGACTGAGCCTGGTGGTATGACCACGACGACTGACTCACTGGTACGGGAGCGGGAGGCGGCCGCGGGGGCGGCGCGCGGTCGCTGGCTCATGCTGATCGTGCTGCTGGCCGGGCAGTTCATGGCGCTGCTTGACGTCATGTGTCGTTCGTAGCATCCGGGGTATGACCAGCACGTACGCCCCGAACCGCAGGGCTCCGAGGAGCCGAGGACCCTACCCCGTGACGAGCATTCCCGACGCCGGCCTGATCGGAGTCTACTGCCGCAAGTCCAAGAAAGGCGATAAGCAGCAGATTACGGTGAACCGGCAAAAGCGCCTCGCGCTGGCCGATTGCGAAACGCTCGGCCTGTCGGTGGACCCGAGGAATGTCTTTATCGACAACGGCGCATCCGCGTGGCTGCGGGACCGGAGAAGGCCAGGATGGGACGCGCTACTGCAAGCTGCGCGGCGCGGCGAGATCAAGCACATCGTGTGCTATCACCCGGACCGGCTCATGCGCCAGCCGCGGGACCTCGAGGAACTGCTGTCGATAGCGGACGAATACGGGATCACCCTGTACGGCAGGGTCAATGCCCGGAACCTGCAAGACCCGGACGACCGTTACACGCTGCGGATCGAGGTCGCGCACGCGTGCCGCACATCGGATGACGCGTCGCGCCGGCTCAGGGACCAGAAGCAGGAACGCGCGGAAAGCGGGCTGCCCAATGGCGCGCGCGCTTTCGGATACACGCCGGACGGGCTGACGATCATGGCGCGTGAGGCGGCCATCGTGCGGGAGATATTCGACCGGTTCTGCCAGGGCGAGACGCCGTTCTCGATAGCTGCCGACCTGAGCAGGCGGGGACTGAAAACGGCCAAGGGCGGGGCGTGGACCGAGGCGACCGTGCGCCGGCAGTTGCGGAATAAGCACGTGGCCGGCATCTGCTGGCACAACGGCCGCGAGGTAGCCGTGGGCAAGTGGCTGCCGATCATCCCTCGGGAGCAATGGGACTTCGCCCAGGAACTGCTGACGTTCCGCAGCGCGGCAGCGCAAAAGCAGCGCGCGAGGAACCGCGCGCCGCGCGCGTACATCCTGCGCGGCCTGGTGATCTGCGGGAACTGCGGAACCACGATGGCAGGATGCAGCGGCAGCGTGTACCGGTGCTCCCGCGCCAACCGGCAAGACGGCCGCAAGTGCGCGCGGACGATGAACGCTGAGGCGCTGGAGAAATTCGTCGAGGATGCGGCAATCCGGCTGCTGGCGGGACTTTCCGTCAATCCGCGCCGTTCGCGCAGCGTGGCGGTGGAAGCAGCGGAGCAGGAAATAGCCGCCGACGAGCAGCAGATCCGGGAACTGCACGACATGTGGCTGAACAAGGAAATCGATTCGACCGAGTACCGCAGAGACCGCCGCGTACTCCAGGCACGCATCCGGGAGAACGAGAAGAAGACCATCACCAAGTCCAAGTCCGTAGCATCGGTAGCCGATCTCGTCGGCCCGGACGCGGAAGCCAAGTGGCACACGCTGGCCAGCGAGCGGAAGAACAGCGTGGTCCGGTTCCTGTTCAGCGCGGTCATTATCGGCCCGGCCGGTAACACCACGCTTCCCGGCACGATCGATTACGGCCGGATCGAGATCGAAGAAAACGAGCTAGGCTGAAACACCTGGTAAACGAAAAGAGCCCCGACAGTTCCCTGTCGGGGCTCTTTGCTGCTGTTCATGCCACGTCTTGCTGCCGTGCGTCGTCGTCTCCCAGCAATCCAGCGAGCAGCTCCGCGTTCTCCGCGCTGATCACCATCTTGAATTTACTTACCACCCTTTCCAGATGGTGCGCGCGCAGCGCGTCGTGATCCTTTCTCCGATAGGCGTTCACCTCTTCCGATTCCGATTGCTTACCGGGCTGATTTGTCGTGGGGCATCACCCCCTCCCGGACGACTCGGCGGGCATCCCTCCCTTCCGGTGTCTCGTGTCTGCTCCCGGGCTGGCGCGTGATCGTCCCGTTCGTCCGTCCCGTCCCGCGTGTGTGGCCCTACGCGTGCAGACGCGCGAGGCGCGGACGGGACGACGGGACGAACGAACGATCTTCGCCGGCGGCGGGCCGGCCGCCCGCGTGCCCGGAACCCCAGGACACCCCAGAACGCTCACACGGCCCGGACCCACATCACGACATGGGCCGGGCGGCATCCGCGCGCCTACGGCGATCCTGGCGCGCTCTGGCACGCTCAGCGAGCATCTCATCACACGGCAGAATCTACTCCGATAGGCCGCGCCGGCCAGGATTCCGTTAGCCATTCGTAAGATCGTTGATTAGCTGAGTGAACGCGCGCAGCTTTTCTGCCAGCCCGGAGACCGAATCCGAAATGAGCGTCACGTCAAGCCGACGATGATCAGCAACATAGCGGCCCGGACGCCACACTTTCCATTCCGTGCCGTATTCATCAGTCAGAGCGGCCAGCGGATCGGCAGTCATTGTCACGGCAATATCCCGCTGGCTTGATGACGGTCAGCACGCTCGGCAAGCTCGGAATCTATTGCCCGCAAGTGAGCCTGAATCGGCACGTGTGCCGGGGAATCATCGTTGATGAGCCCAAGATTTGCCTGTAGTTGCCGTTTCACGCTTTCAAGCTCGGCCGTGGTCTGCTGCCTGACGCAATAGTGATCCTGATCATCGTCCCGCCTGCTGACCTGCTGGATACCCGCTCGCTGCTCCTGCTCGGCTATCACCTCGGCAAGATCGTCGCGTAGATATCCAGTGACAGGCATATCCGGAGAAGTTTCCCTGATAGCGCGTTCTAGCGTGCTGCGAAGATCCTTCAGCTCATATGTCGTCAGCGCGTATGCCGGATGTTTTGCCGTTTTCACATCTTATCCCTTTGCCTCGCCTGCCGCTGTGATCCTGCTCGTGGGTGGCTCGATAGTGCGAGGCTGGCAAGCCCTGCCGCCAGTGCTTATTAGTGATACGCGACAGCCGATTACTGATACTGGTAGAGCCGCTCTGCAAGGCCGACGCGTACCCTAGGTTGCATGGACCAGGTGACGGGACACCTGCCGCCGGAGTGGTGGGCCGCCCCAGTGGTGGCTGCCGCCCTGGCGAGTTGCGACTTCACGACGCTGCTGGAGGAGATCAGGCGCGCGCACGGCTGGACGCAGAAACAGCTCGCGTCGGCGGTGGGCTACTCACAGAGCTGGGTGTCCAACGTACTGCGCGGCCAGCAGGCGCTGACCGTCGACCAGGTCCGGGAAATATCCCGCAAACTTGGTGTTCCTGTTCACCTGCTCAGGTTCAGCGAACCGGGAGGTGATGATCCGACGAAACGCCGTGATTTCGGTAAGGCAATGGCACTCGCCCTTATCCCTCTGCCCGCACGGTCAGAGGTGGATGAGACGACCGCGCCGGCCCTGACTGCCATTACCGGCGCGCAGCGCCGACTCGATCCAACGACCCCCGCCCGTGACCTGACGCGAGGCGTCACGGCGCACGTCGAAATGGCTAACCACCTGTTGTCCCGGGCTCGTAAATCACCCTTCGCTGGTGAGATTGCCGCCGCTGTGAGCGAGGCGGCCGGATTCGCCGCGTGGCTGCACGCCGACATGCACGATACCGGCACCGCGCGAACTTATTATCGGCTGGCGATCGACCGGGCTCGTGTCGCGAGGCAAGACCTGCTCGCCGGTTACATGCTCGGCAGCCTGGCCGCATTCGAGATCGACGGGGATAATCCCGGTCTCGGCCTCGCGCTTATCGCTGAAGCGCGGCGCCAGATTGGCGAGGCGCCGCATCCGACCCCGCAAGCCTGGCTATTCGCTATTGAAGCGCTCAGCCTGGCAGCCATCGGCAAGACCGCAGATGCCGATCGCGCGCTGATTAAGGCCAGGAAAGCCATCGAGCAAGGCGCAGAATCCGCCCCGGTTCCCTGGCCGTGGGTGTTTTCTTTCGATCAGCCGAAACTCGCCGGCTATCAGGCACTGGTCGCGGTCAGGCTGAATCGTCTGGCCGACGCTCTCGCGTTCTTCGCTGATTCGCTGTCGGCCACGCAACCCGCGCCGAAACAACGCGCGGCCGTCATGTTCGAGGTGGCTACGGCCGCCCGCCAGGATGGCATTGGCACGAAAGACAGCGAACGAGTCGATGAGTCGTTCCGGCTTGCCTCCGAAGCGCTCGAGATCGGCATCGCCTACTCATCGGAGCGCGTGATCGAAAAGGCCAGGCATTTCCGCCGTAATTACGCCGGTCCAGTTACCAGTCACGTCCGGAACTTCGATCAGCAACTCCGTACCACTCTCTTGTGAGGAGCTTTCATGCCTCGCATTGCCGTATCCGGGCATCGCGGCCTGAACGCACGCACCACTCACCTGATCAATGAGGCCATCCGGGAGAAGCTTTCCGGATACCAAGGTGACGTAACCGGAATGTCATGCCTCGCGGACGGGGCCGACCAGATATTCGCGCGTGCCGTAATCGACCTCGGAGGTAAACTCGAAGTCATCGTCCCGGCCCAAGAATACCGGGCAGGTTTGCCCGCCGAGGCGCACGCCGAATACGACGATCTGCTAGACCGGGCAGTAGCAGTTCACCGGCTCCCATTTATCGAGTCCACGGCCGAATCGCATATGGCGGCCAGTAAGCTCATGATCGATGACGCAGACGAACTTTACGCCGTGTGGGACGGTAAGCCAGCACGTGGCTACGGCGGAACCGCAGACGTAGTCGCCTACGCGCATAACCACGAAGTCTCGATACACGTGATATGGCCAGATGGCGCTGAGCGTAATTGAGTTACTCTACTCCAGTTGGCGGCGCAGCAGAACCGCAAGGTCAGCCGGGAATATAGCCAATGCCGCGGCAGCTAGGGCAGTCTATTGGCCGACGGCCAATGCCCTTGCAAAGGTCACACAGTGGATGCATATGACCCCACTCTCCGCGGACCCATAGCTTTTTCACACCCCGGCCGTCGCACGTCGGACATACGCCACCATCAATCTTCCCTCTTTCAAATCGGCTTTTCGAGCTACCGCATTGTGGGCAAAGGACCAGGCTCCCCGAGCCGCGACATATGTCACATGAACGCTCATCGATAACGTACTTGGTTCTAATCTTAACCTTACCCGTGCCTTCACATTGCGCGCATGTAGCCATTGGTTACCTCGCAGTCGCATCTCTGACGCCAACTATCGCATCAGCCATGCGAGCGGGCAAGCGGGGAAGGGTGGCGCCTTCTTGGCCAATGTGAACCGGTGGGACTATCGTCCGTATGTAGCCCAACGCGTGCAGACGCGCGTACGCGCGCGCGAGGTGAGACAAACGGGACAACGCGCAGTAACCGTTAGTGCAACTGCACGCCTTGCGCCCGTCTGCACGTAAGGAGACGCTCAATGCACCATGCACTTGCACTAACGAGGTCACGAAGCGCATGATCACCACGGCGGCATGTGATGCGGCAAAACCGCAGGTCAGAACGGCCAGAATAGACATGCTACGAAAGTGGCTTGACTGACGTCACGATCGTCAACGTGGCGATGCCCACGATCGGCCGTACGCTGCACGCCACGGGGGCCGAACTCCAGCTCGTGGTGGCCGGCTACACCGTCAGCTACGCGATGATGCTGATCACCGGCGCGCGATTGGGTGATCTGTACGGGCGGCGCCGGATGTTCCTCATCGGCGTCCTCGTGTTTACCATCGCGTCGCTGACCTGCGGCATCGCGCCCGGGATCGGGGTCCTCATCGCCGCCAGGTTCGTCCAGGGCGTGGGCGCCGCAGCGATGATGCCGCAGATCATGAGCGTCATCCAGGTGCGGTTCGGCGGCGCGGCGCGGGCCCGGGCGCTGAGCGCGTACACGGCCGTGCTGTCGTCGGGTTTCGTCGCCGGTCAGGTAATCGGCGGGATGCTCGTGACGGCGAACCTGTTCGGCCAGTCCTGGCGCCCGGTGTTCCTGGTCAATGTGCCGATCGGGCTGGCCGTACTGGCCCTGGTACCGCTGGTGATGCCCGCCGACGAGCCTGGCCCGCACCGACGGCGGCTGGACCTGACCGGGCTGGCCGTCGCCGTGCCCGCGGTATTCCTGGTCGTGCTGCCGCTGATGCTCGGGCACCAGGAGGACTGGCCCGGATGGGTCTTCGCGTGCGTCGCGGGCGGCGTGGCCCTAGCGGCGGTATTCGTGCTGGTGGAGTGGCGGATCGCGGACCGGGGCGGCGATCCGCTGCTGAACCTGGCGGTGCTACGCGCGCCCGGCCTGGTGCCCGGGCTGGCCGCGGTGGCGGTGCTGATGATCACCTACGGCGGCTTCCTGTTCAGCTTCGCGCTGCACCTGCAGACCGGGCTGGGCGACAGCGCGTTGCGCGCCGGGCTGACGTTCGCGCCGTGCGCGGTGGTCTTCGGGCTGTGCGGATACTTCTGGCGGCGGCTGCCGTCCGGGCCGCACCACTTGATCGCCCCGCTGGGGTGCCTGGTGGCGGTGGGTGGCTACACCTGGGTCGCGCTCGTCCTGCACTCCGGCGGGCGGGGCGGCCCGGTGCTGCAGCTGGCGCTGGTCGTCACCGGGGCCGCGCTGGCGCTCGGCTTCAGCCCGCTGGTGACGCACGCCCTAGTGCGGGTGCCGCTGGCGCAGGCCGCGGACGCCAGCGGGCTGCTCACCACGACGATCCAGCTCGGCCAGGCGGTCGGGGTGGCGACGTTCGGCAGCCTGTTCCTGACGCTGGATTCGGCGCGAGGTCCGGTGGTGTCCGGGCACGCGCTGGCGGTGACGTTCGGCTGGCTGGCCGCGGCGATGGTGCTCGGGGTCGCCGCGGGGATCCCGCTGGCCCGCACGGTAGCGGCGGCCCGCGCTCCGGCAGCCTAGCCCGCGCGCGACGGTGTTGATGTGACTGGAGTGTCCACTGGGACTGGTCGGCGCTTCGGCAGGCGCGGACGTCCTGGGGTGAAGGAGCCCCGGCCCCCATTAGGGCGCGTACGTCTTGGGGTGAAGGGGCCATTGACCCCACTAGATAGGTGCAAGGACCCCTCACCCGCCAATTGGTCCGCGCGCAGCACCAAGTTCTTCCGTGAGACGCTGACCGAGGCGCGCAAGCAGCGGCTGATCTCGGAGACGGACAACGGGCGGGCGGGTACCATGGCGGATGTGGCCGCCTTGGTGACGTTCCTGGCTTCACCGGCCGCCGGGCACGTCACCGGCCAGGTCCTCCACGTCAACGGCGGGGGCGTACCTCGGCCGGTAGCGGGCGAACCCGGCCGGTGAGGGGGCCGCGGAGGGCGAGCGCGGTGAGGGCGGCGGCGGCGCCCGCGACTGCCATCGCGGCCGCGGCGCCGAGGGCTCCGGCCAGCGCGCCCGCCAATGCGGGAGTCAGGCCCTGGCCGGCCATCGTCCCGGTGGTGCAGAGGCCGAACCCCTGTCCCCGCCGCCCTTCCGGCAGGCTGTCGAGGAAGGCCTGCTGGATGCCGATCTGGTAAGCGAGGCCGGCGCCGCAGGCCAGCAGGGCCAGGCAGGCCAGCGGCAGCGGAGGGCGGAACACCAGCGCGAGCAGCGGCACGCCCATCGCCGCGGCCAGCGGGAATGCCAGCCGCGTACGCGTGCCAGGCGCACAGAACCGGCCGACGAGCAGGTCACCGAGCAGCATCCCGGCCGGCATCGCGGCGAGCAGCGGCGCGGCGGCGCTGGCTGGCCGGCCCAGCGACCCGTTGTACGGCACGATCAGCGACTCGGCGCCGGCCACCAGCCAGGCGGGCAACCACTGCGCGAGCAGCAGACCCCGGACCGTTCGGTCCCTCAACAACGCGACGTTGCCGGCCACCGTGGCCCGTACGATGCCGCGGGCCCGGCCCTGGGGCGCCCGCGCCGTCCGTCGGCGCAGGCCCAGCCGGGTGATGACGGCCGCGATCACCAGCGCCCCGCCCGCGGCCAGCAGCAGCCAGCGCACCGGCACGGCGGCCAGCACCACGCCGCCGACGCCCAATCCGGCGATCTGGGTGCCCGCGCCGGTCAGGTTGAAGACCGAGCGGCCCAGGACGTAGCGGTCGCCGTCCAGTACGTCGGGGAGCAGCCCGGAGATCGCGGCGGTGAACACCGGGGCGATCGTCGCCGCGGCGGCGACCAGGACCAGCATGACCGGGACCGGCAACGCCGGCCACAGGCCGATCACCAGCCCGGGCGCGGCGCGGGTCAGCAGGCCCGTCCCGATGACCACGCGGGCCGGCAGTCGGTCGGCCAGCGCGGTGAACAGCGCGCCGCCGACCGCCTGCGGCGCGAAACCCATGCTGAACGCCAGCGCGGTCAGGAACGCAGACCCGGTCTGCGCGAAGATCAGCACCGACAGGCCGAGGAGCTCGAACTGGAAGCCGAGCACGTACATGGTCATCCCGGCGAACATCACCCGGAACTCTCTGGCCGCGAACACCGAGCGGTACGTGGTGCGGCCCCGCGGTGGTTCGGGCCGGGCCGCGGCTGGCGTGGTGGCGGTCATGAACGCCATGGTGCGGGTCATGCGCCCACCGGAAGTACTCTTTCGTCTCAGGACGAAAGCTGGTGCGCTGTGGTACTGCGGATCGAGGTGCGCAACGAGGACCTGACCATGAGCCGGTTCGCGTTGTCGCCGCTGTGGGAGCTGACCCAGGCGCTGCGCCTGCTGGCCAGCGAGCGCCGCCAGCGGGACCGGGCGGTGCTCCGCCCGTGGCTGCTCTGCGCGAGCGACCGGTACCGGGCGCTGGCCGGCGAGACGGACCTCGGCGTGATCGACGCGCTGAACCCGCCCGGCTGGGGCGCCGACTTCCTGGCTCCCGTCCCGGCGAGCGTGCACACCACCATCGGCGACCTGCTCGACCAGGTCCGGTCGACACCGGCGGACCAGGTGCGGCGCGAGGTCGCGGTGGCACTGGCCCGGCAGCCGCGGATAGATCCCCGCGTCGAGCGCATCCTGACCAGCGACCGGGCGGCCGGGTACGTCGCCGACGTGCTGGCCGTCGGCTGGCAGGCGCTGCTCGAGCCGGAATGGCGGACACTGCGCGCCATCTTGGAACGTGACGTGGTGTACCGCGCCGGGCGGCTCGCCTCGAAGGGCTGGGCCGCCGCGCTGACCGACCTGCACGCCGACCTGAGCTGGCGCCAGGGCCGGATCGAGCTGAGCCGCTGGCCCGCTGAGGACGAAACCGACCTGGGCGGGCGCGGCCTGCTGTTCATTCCCTCGGTCTTCGGCTGGCCGCGGGTCGCGCTGAGCCTCGACCCGCCGTGGCCCCCGGCCCTGATCTACCCGGCCCGCGGCGTCTCCGCGCTGTGGGAACAGCCGGCCCGGCCCGGGTCAGGCACCGCGCTGCACCGGCTCCTCGGCGGCTCGCGCGCCGCCATCCTGCTCGTGCTCGAAGATCCGGCCAGTACCACCCAGCTGGCCGGGACGCTGGGCCAGTCGCTCGGCGGCATCGGGGATCACCTGGCCGTGCTGCGCGAGGCCGGGCTGGTGACCAGGGCCAGGTCCGGACGTTCGGTGCTCTACCGCCGCACGCCGGTCGGGGACGCGTTGGCCGCCGCTGAGCTCTGAAGTGTCCGGCCCGCCAAGTCCTAGCCGGAGGCGTTCGGCGTCCTTGATACGTGCCGTGCGCGGCAACTCGCTTGCCGTCCGATGTCTCGCGATATATCGTGCAAGGTACGCGGGATTCCCCGTTCTTTGCTACGGAGGGCACGATGGCTACGGGATACAACGTGCGCGTCGGGGACGCTGATCGTGACGCAGTCGCCACCCAGCTGCGTGAACACTTCGCGGACGGGCGACTGACGCTCGAGGAGCTGAACGAGCGCCTCGACCAGACGTTTGCGGCCAGGACCAAGGCCGACCTGAACACCGTGACACGCGACCTCCCGCATGCCGCGCGGCCGGCCGCGGGCACGCCGTACGGGCGCACGCCATGGCAGGGGCCGGCGTGGCAGGGTCCGATGGCCACCCGGCCGGGACAGGACTACGGCAACGGCTCGGGCGCTGGCCAGGGGCCGCGCGGGCCGGGCGCCTTCGCGCCGATCATGGGCATGGTGTGGCTGTTCGTCATCCTCGGCAGCGTCATCATGTTCGGCGGTTTCGGTGGCGGTGGCAGGCCGCTGGCGATCGTGCTGTTCCTCGCGGCCCTGGCGCTGGTCAGGCGGCTGATCGGGATGGGCAGGCGGCGCGGTGGCTCCGGGCCGCGCGCTCCGAGGGGTCCCCGGGGACGTCGCCGCTGGTGATTCTCGCTTCGTCCGGGTTCCGCCCCGGGCCGGCTCGACTTATCGTGGAAGGGTGAGGCAGCCAGCCTGGCGAATTCAGGGAGCCGATGACAAGGCGATATGACGTTCGAACCGGAATGGTAGACGAGGATCCCGACGCGGGGCAGCCGCGTGAAGAGCTTGTACCCGGATGGCACGTGCCCGGCCGGACACGGTACGACTACGACCTGAGAATCGGCGACGCCGAGCGTGACTTGGCCATGACCCAGCTGCGCGAGCACTTCGTCGCGGGGCGGCTGACCTTCGACGAGCTGAGCGAGCGAATCGACGCCGCCCTCATCGCGAAGACGCAGCGCCAGATCGACCGGCTGACGGCCGACCTGCCCCGACCGCCCAGGCCCGCCAGGCCCGCCGGGTCCGAGTCGGCCCCGGCCCCGGACGCGGGCCGGTTCCTCGTCTTCGCGATGCTGCTGTTCGCGCTGGCCACGTGGATCCTGATCATGGCCTGGATGTCCCGCTACTCTCACATGGGCGGACAGATCCCGTGGCCTCCCGGGCGTTAGTTCTTCCCCGGGCGGGTCTCGCTGGGCGGGTCTCGCTGGGCAGGAGCCGGGTGGTCAGGCGCCGACCAGGGCGCGCAGCGGGACCACCAGGTAGCGGTAGTCCGGCGTGGGCTCGTCGCCGTTCCCGGTGCTGCCGGTGATGAGGGCGGGCTTGGTCGGGCTGGTGAACTGCAGGCGGATCCGCGCCTCGTCGGGGACGGGCGACTTGTCTGTGTTCTGGGGCTTGTCCGTGTTCTGAGGCTTGTCCGTGTTCTGGGGCTTGTCCGCGGCCCCCGTGGCTCCGACCGCCGCGATCAGGGCCGCGCTGAGGCCGTCCATCAGGTAGTGCGGGCTGAACGCGATCGCGGTCTCCTCACCGGCGAAGTCGGCGGCGACCGTCTCCCGCGCCCGGGCCTGCCCCTCGGTGCCCGCCTCGATCGTGACCGTGCCGTGGCCGAACGACAACCGCACCGAGCTGCCCCGCTCCGCGACCAGCGCGACCCGCTTGACCGCCTCGACGAGCGGGATGGCCGGCATGTCGCCGTGGCTGCCGAAATCATCCGGGAACCTGGACATGTACTTGATGTACTCGCCCGCGATCAGCCTGGTCGTGAGCCGCCGCCCGCCCGACTCGAACCCGATCATCGCATCGGCCGCGCGCAGCGAGTCGCTCTGCTTTGCCTCGGCGGCCAGTGCGCCGCGCATCATGACCCGGACCGGCGTGCCCGGCGTCATCATCCGCGCGGCGTCGGACAGGGTCTTGGCCGGCACCAGCAGCGTGCCTGAGGAACCCGGGTGAGCGGGGTTCCAGCCGAGTTCCCTGATCGCGAGCCTGTACCTGTCTGTCGCTACCAGCCTGATGCTGTCCTCGTCGATCTCCAGGTTCACCCCGGTGATGACCGGCAGCGTGTCATCGCGGCTGGCCGCGGGCGCGACCTGGCCGATCGCCGTGGCGAGCACGCCGCCGTCGACGGTGCCCGCCAGCAGGGGCAGCTCGGGCAGCCGCGGGTACTCCTTGACCGGCAGGGTCACCAGGGTGAACGACGCCGGGCCGCAGGTCACGGTGACGTCGTCCTTCTCGTGATCCAGCTCGACTGGGAACGGCGGCAGGCTACGGGTGATCTCAGCCAGCAACCGCCCGGGCACCAGCGCTGTGCCCGGCTCGGTCACCTCCGCGTCAACCTGGATCCTGGCCGACACCTCGTAGTCGAAGCAGGACAGGGTCAGGCGGCCGGCGGACGCCTCGAGCAGCAGACCGGACAGGATGGGCAGCACCGGACGCGACGGCAGCGAGCGTGCGACCCATGCCACCGCCTCGGCCAGCGCGTCCCGTTCGACGATGATCCGCATTCCCTGCCGCCTCCATCCCGCGTGGGCCGCCCTCCGCGGGGCCCACATGCATACTCGCACGGGGCACTGACATTTCCCGCGGGTCGCCAGGAGCCGCCCGCAGGTCCTTCGTCGCTTTTAGTTGCCATGACGACAATCCTGACGAAGGATCCCGGCGGGCGGCGGGCGGCGGGCGGCGAAGGATCGTGGCGTGTGTCAGGTGATGATGACAGCGTGCCGCGCCGGACTCAGGTGATCAGGCCGGGCGGCGCCGAGTCCAGGGTGGCCTGGATGGCCTTGGCCAGCGCCCGGGCCGATTCCGCGGTCAGCTCGACCGCGACCCGCGCCGACGGGCCGGCGCCGGGATCGAGGAAGTCGATGTTGAGGGTGTGCTCGGCCTGGGCGTGCACCGGGTGGTCGAAGTACACGCTCGCGTCGGTCAGCCGGAACCATCCGGCCGGCCCTTTGCCGCTGCCGCTGATCGAGACCTTCTCCGTCAGGTACGTGCACATGCTGTCTCCTCTAAGCCTCGGGCGGTTTACAGGTAGCGGCCGTAGAAGTCCCAGATGCGCTGCCAGGCTTCCATGGCCGCCTCGGGCCGGTAGCTGGGCCGGTCCACCTGCAAGAAGGCGTGCCCGGCCCCGTCGTAGAGGTGGAACTCGCAGGTCTTGCCGTTCGCCTTGAGCGCCTGCTCGAGTTCGGCGACCTCTTCCGGGGACGGGTGCGTGTCCTCCCGGCCGAACAGGCCGAGTAGCGGGCAGGACAGGTCGGCGGCCCGGTTGACGAGCGCCGGGATGCCGTGCAGCGGATGCCCCTCCGGCGGGGGGTTGACGACGGCGCCGCCGTAGCAGTCCACGGCCGCGTCCAGCGGCAGGCTGACCGCGGCGAGGAACGTCTGCCGCCCGCCCGAGCAGTGGCCGATCACGCCGACCTTGCCGTTGGAGTTGCCCAGCCCGCGCAGGTAGACTGCCGCGCCCGCGACGTCACCCACGATCCGTTCGTCCGGAACGGGAATCATGCCCTTGGCCCGTGCCGCCGCCATCGCATCGTCCGGGTCCGCGCCCGGCGCCTCGCGGTAGTAGAGGTTCGGCATCACCGCGTTGAGCCCGCCGGCCGCGAACGCCCGGGTGAACTCCTTGGTCTGCCGGTCGTAGCCGGGCAGGTGGTGGATGACGACGACGCCACCGACCGGCCCCGGCTGGAGCGTCCGGGCCGAGTACGCCTCGATCTCGTCACCGTTTTGCCCGGTGATCGTCACGGTCTCGGCCAGCATCGCGTCATACATCCGTCGTCTCCCTCGCGTCGTCCACGGCCGGCACCATGCTTTCACGGGGCCTCCGGCGCGGCACCGGCGGGAGGTGAAAGACTTTTGGCATGACCTATGTCGCTGCCGGTGACCGTTACAGCAAGATTCCCTACCGCCGCTGCGGCCGCAGCGGCATCATGCTGCCCGAGGTGTCGCTCGGGCTGTGGCAGAACTTCGGCGACGAGAAACCGCTCGAGGACCAGCGCGCGATCCTGCGCCGCGCCTTCGACCTGGGGGTCACGCACTTCGACCTGGCCAACAACTACGGGCCTCCGTATGGTTCGGCCGAGATCAACTTCGGCCGCCTGATGCGGGAGGATTTCCGCCCCTACCGCGACGAGCTGATCATCTCGACCAAGGCGGGGTACGACATGTGGCCGGGGCCCTACGGCGACCACGGATCGCGCAAGTACCTGCTGGCCAGCCTGGATCAGTCGCTGCGCCGGATGGGCCTGGAGTACGTCGACATCTTCTACTCCCACCGGTTCGACCCGGACACGCCGCTCGAGGAGACGATGGGCGCGCTGGACACCGCGGTCCGCTCGGGCAAGGCCCTGTACGCGGGCATCTCCTCTTATTCCGCCGAACGGACCCAGGACGCGATTTCCCTGCTCCGGCGGATGGGCACGCCGCTGCTCATCCACCAGCCGTCCTACTCGATGCTGAACCGGTGGATCGAGGGCGGGCTGCTCGACGTGCTCGGCCGGGAGGGCGTAGGCTGTATCGCCTTCTCGCCGCTGGCCCAGGGCGTGCTGACCGGCAAGTACCTGGGCGGGGTACCGGCCGGATCACGGGCCGCGCAGAACGGCTCGCTATCGTCCGATCAGATTTCCGAACGGACCCTGGCTCACGTTCGCGCGCTGGCCGCGATCGCCGCGTCCCGGGGCCAGTCCCTGGCCCAGCTCGCGCTGTCCTGGGCGCTGCGGGACCAGCGGGTGACCTCGGTTCTCATCGGCGCCAGCAGCGTCGCACAGCTGGAGGAGAACCTCGCCGCGGCCGGCCGGGGCGATTTCACCGACGACGAGCTGGCCGCGATCGACCGCGACGCCGTCGAGGCCGGCATCAACATCTGGGCCGCCTCCAGCGCCCACTAACCCCGCCTCCGGCGGTGCCGCCCCGGGGGCGGCGTCGTGGCGTTTCCCATGATCGCGCTTCACTACCGCAGGGAGTAGCAAACCCCTTCTCGATCATCGAAATCAGCGCCGAAACAGCGCTTCTACCATGATCGTGAAGGATCTGGTACTCGTAGCCGTACCAGATCCTTCGTGATCATAGGATGGCCCGCCCGGCAGGAGCCGGATGAGGCTGCGGGGACAGGAGGGGCTCCCGGCCGCGTGCCGCGCTGCCGCCGGACCGCGTGTCCCGCGTGTCCCGCGCGGGCGGCGTACTCCCGGCTCGCCGATTCAGTGGTTGTGGCGTTCTACCGGGTAGATGCGGCAGAACGCCACAACCACTGGAATGCCGGCGTCCCATATGGGGGTAATGTCCGATTCGGGGCGGCCTGGGGGCGGGGGGCCTGGGGGGCGGGGCCGAGGTCAGGAGGTCAGGAGGCCAGGGGGTCGGGAGGTCAGGAGGCCAGGTAGCGGCCGAACCAGGTGAGGATTCGCTGCCAGCCGTCGACGGCGGCTTCGGGGCGGTAGGCGGTCCGGTTCACCGAGAAGAACGCGTGGCCGGCGCCGTCGTAGGTGCGGAAATCGTAGGTCTTGCCCTGCGCTTTCAGTTCCTCCTCGAGCTCCTTGACCTGATCCGGCGAGGGATACTGATCGTCCGCGCCGAACAGGCCGAGGAGCGGGCAGGACAGGTCCTTGGTCAGGTGCTTGATGGGTCCCACCTTCAGCGGCATCCCCTCCGGCGGGGCGCCGGTGACGAACGCGCCGTAGCAGTCGACGGCGGCGTCCAGCGGCAGGCTGCAGGCGGCCAGGAACGACTGCCGGCCGCCCGAGCAGTAGCCGATGACGCCGACCTTGCCATTGGACGAGGTCAGGCCGCGCAGGTGCGCTGCCGCGCCGGCCACGTCACCGACCAGCCGGGCGTCGGGCACGCCGCCCTTGGCCCGGGCGGCCGCGGCGGCATCGTCCGGGCTGGCGCCGGGGGCATCACGGTGGTACAGGTTCGGCATCAGCGCGTTGTAGCCCTCCGCGGCGAACCGGCGCGCTATCTCCTTGGTCGGCGCGTCATAGCCCGGCATGTGGTGGATCACCACCACGCCGCCCAGCGGGCCCTGGCTCATCGGCCTGGCCAGGTAGGCCTCGATCTCGTCCCCGCCGTCGCCGCGGATGGTGACGGTCTCGGCCAGCGTCGCGTCGTACATCGGATTCCCTTCGCATAGGGCAACTAACGGCGCTCAGATCCTACCGCCAGGCTCATCCGGGCTTGCGGGCGCAGACGCGCTCGACGACGCCGAGCTTGATCCGCTCAGACTCCTCGATATCGAAGCCGAGTTCCCGCACGTGGACGATTGGCCGGCGGCGGAAGTACTCGCCCGCCAGCGGGACGCTGATCTGCTCGTACAGCCACTGCGCGGCGCGCAGCGCCGGCCCCTTCGCGGCCACGTGATCGGCCAGCAGCAGGCGGCCGCCCGGGCGCAGGACCCGTGCCATCTCGGTGACCGCGCGCCGGTCATCGGGGATGGCGCACAGGCCGAACGCGCACAGCACGGTGTCGAAGGAGGAGTCCGGGAGGTCCAGCACCTGAGCGTCGCCCTGGCGCAGGTCGGCGGCGCGGCCGAGGGCAGCCGCGCGGTCGCGGGCGATGCCGAGCATGGCCGGTGACCAGTCCACGCCGGTGAGCCGTACGCCGTCCGGGAAGTACGGCAGGTTGCGGCCGGTGCCGATGGCGACCTCGAGCACGTCGCCGGCCGCCCGGCCGCAGACCCAGGGCCGGCTGTCCCCGAACAGGTGCCGGTCCCAGAAATCCATCGCGCGGTCGTACCGGCCGGCCTGCTTGTCCCAGTACGCGGCGCGGCGGCGGTTCAGGTCCTGGCTCATCAGCACACCCTGGCATACCAGGGCCGGTCCTGCCCCCTCGGCAGGACCGGCCCGGCTGGGTCAGCGGTGCACGTGCGACAGCGGGCCCGCGGCGTCAGGAAACTCCGAGGTGTTGAGCGCCTGGATGCCGGCGTTCTGCTCGCCGTTGAACGGCGTCATGATCGGCTGCGTACCCGGCCCGTTGGGCTCGCAGCCCAGGCGGTACGGGAGGTTGCGGTCGTTGAACCACAGGCCCAGGTGGTACTGGTGGGTCGCGCCGAACGTGGTGGTACCGCCCGTCGAGACCGAGAACGTCTCGACGTCGAAGACGCCGCGCACGGTGGCGTGGCCGACGCCGTGCTGGTCGGCGTTGACGTCGGTCTGGTACCAGGACACGCCGAACGGCTTGTTCGGCTGCTGGATCACGAACAGGTCGAACTCGGCGTTACGCGGCATGCCGAAGATCGAGACCTCCATGGTGTCGTTCTGCGACCCGGGGATGATGGTGACCCGGCCGCCGGCGTGCGGCAGGCAGGACTTGATGCCGGGCGACGGCACCAGGCCGAAGGTGAACGCCCCGCTGTGCCGCGCGCTGCTCACCGGGGCCGCGGACGCCGCGGTGAGGCTCAGGGCGCCGGCCACGGCGGTGACGGCCAGCCCCGCGGTGGCCCAGGTCACGGCGCGCCGGCGCAGGTTGTTGGTGATACGCATGAATACTCCCCTGTTTCGCTGGCCGCGCCCCACGGCGCGGCCGGTGTCGGGCAGGGGTACGCAGCGCGGGGCGGGCAGGGTTCAATGCCGACGCGATTGAACCTCCGGGCGGTGCCGCCACGTATCTCATACGGACGCGGTGGGCGGCCGGACGGAGCGACGCGATGTGGGCAGCGGTGCGATCTCGCACAGCCGGCGATGACGCGCTCGTGACCGAGCTCTACCGCCAGTACCGGGTGCCGCTGATGGCCTACGTGCTGCGGCTGACCGCAGGGGACCGGCAGCAGGCCGAAGATGTCGTGCAGGAGACGATGCTCCGGGCCTGGCGTCAGGCCGGCAAGCTCGATCTGACCGAACCGTCACTGATGCCGTGGCTGGCCACGGTGGCCCGGCGTATCGTCATTGACGACAAGCGCCGGAAGAGCGCGCGGCCAGCCGAGACGGGGGACGGCATGCTGGAGAACGCTCCCGCCGCCGACTCCACCGATGATCTGCTCCGCAAGGTGCTGGTGGCCGAGGCGCTGCGGTCCCTGTCGCCGGCCCATCGCCAGGTGCTGAACGAGACGATCCTGCGCGACCGCACCGTCAACGAGGCGGCCGAATCCCTCGGGATCCCGGTCGGCACGGTCAAGTCGCGCGTGTACTACGCGCTCAAGGCGCTCCGCGTGGTCTTGGCCGAGCGGGGGATGGCGGCATGACCGCGCACACCGACGTCGGCGCCTACTCGATGGGCCTGCTCGAGGAGCGGGACCGGCGGGAGTTCGAGGATCACCTGGCCGGATGCGCGGCCTGCGCCGCCGAGGTGGCGGAGCTGTCGCCAATGGCGGCCCTGCTCCGGAGCGTCGAGCCGGCCGGTGCCACGGGCAGCGAGCCGGCCGCAGGCCGGGAACCGGACGGCGGGGACGTGACCGAGCTCCTGCGCCGCCGGGCCAGGCAGCAGCGGCAGCGCAGGCGCTGGCAGGTCGCGCTGGGGGCGGCGGCCGGCATCGTGCTGATCGGCGGGGCCATCGGCGTGGGGATCGCGGTCGCGCCCCGGGACGGCACTCCCCCGGCGCCACCGCTGGCGCTGACCGGTCAGCTGCATTCTGCCACCGATCCCGGCACGGGGGTGGCCGGCACCGTCGGCCTGGTGACCAAGGCCTGGGGCACCCAGGTCACCCTGGACCTGTCGAAGGTGCGCGGGCCGGCCGAATGCGAGCTGATCGCGGTGTCCAGGACCGGGGAGCGGCGGGTGGTCATGGGCTGGCTGGTGACCGCGCCGGGCGACGGCGTACCTGGCCATCCGGCTCACCTGGTGCTCAGGGGGGGCACGTCCATCCCGCGAAACGATCTGTCCCGCGTCGACGTGGACGTGGTGAACGGCCGGACCCTGGTGAGCATCCCGGTCTAGGCGGGCAGCTTCACCAGGGTCAGGAAAAAGGTGTCGATCTGCCTGATGGCGTCGATGAAGTGCTCGAAGTCGACGGGTTTGCTGATGAACGCGTTGGCGTGCAGCGAGTAGCTGCGGACGATGTCCTCCTCGGCCTGTGAGGTGGTCAGCATGATGACCGGAATCATCAGCAGCTCGTCGTCCTGCTTCAGCTCCTTGAGGACCTCCATGCCGCTGCGCCTGGGCAGGTTGACGTCGAGCAGGATGAGCCCGGGGCGCGGTGCGTCGCCGTACGGGCCGGTCCGGCGCAGGAACTGCAGGGCCTGCTCGCCATCGCTCACCACGTGCAGCCGATTCTGGATCTTGTAATACTCGAAGGCCTCCCTGGTCATGAGGACGTCGCCTTCGTCGTCCTCCACCAGGAGCACGTCGATTACTCTCGGGTCTTCGAGCTCAGTCATCGGCTTCCTTGGGGGTCGTGGAAGTTTCGTCTTCCGGGGGCTGGTTCATCGTCTCGGTGGGCATGGGAAGCGTGAACAGGAACCGCGAGCCTTCGGTGTAGCTCGTGTCCAGCCAGATCCGCCCGCCAAAGTACTCGATGATCTTCCTGGTCATGGCCAGGCCGATGCCTGTCCCGGGGTAAGCGGTCCGTTCGTGCAGGCGCTGGAAGATCACGAAGATCCGTTCGGCGTACTCCGGCTCGATCCCGATGCCGTTGTCGGCGAACGAGAACAGCCAGAACGGCTCGTCCCTGGTGCAGGTGATGACGATGCGCGGCGGCTTGCCGCCGCTGAACTTCAGCGCGTTGCTGAGCAGGTTCTGGAAGACCGCGGTGAGCAGCGGCAGCTCGCCCAGGACCAGCGGCAGGTGCCCGGTCTCCACGGTGGCGCCGGTCTCCTCCATCGCCGCGGCCAGGTTGTTCCTGGCCTGGGCCAGCGCGGCGTCACTGGCCACCAGCGAAGGCTCGCGCGCGGACCGGCCCACCCGGCTGTACTGCAGCAGGTCGTTGATCAGCGCCTGCATCCGCTTGGCGCCGTCGGCGGCAAACTCGATGTACTGGTCGGCCCGGGCGTCCAGCTGGCCCGCGTAGCGGCGCTGCAGCAGCTGGGTGAAGCTCGCCACCTTGCGCAGCGGCTCCTGCAGGTCGTGCGAGGCGATGTAGGCGAACTGCTCGAGCTCGGAGTTCGAGCGCTCCAGCTCCTCGGTGTGCTCCTGCAGGACGGTGTTGGCCTGCCGGGTCGCGGCCAGCTCATCCAGGATGCGCTCGCGCATGGTGTTGACGTCCACGGCCAGGTCGGTCACCTCCCGCGGGCCGGCCAGGCTGACCTCGTGCCCGAAGTCGCCCTCGGCCACCTGGCGGGCCTCGGCGGCGAGCCGGTGCAGCGGCCTGATCACGGTCGCCCGCAGGCCGACCGCGAGCAGCACCACGATGGCCGCGAGGCCGACCGCGACCGCGACGAACACGCCGTCCAGCACGGCGGCCGAATCGTTCAGGGCCGCCACGGCCTGCGCCCGAGCACCCGAGATATGCGCCTGCAGCGTACCTATCCTGGCCCGCAGCGCGTCGAAATCCGCCTTGCCGGTCAGGATGTCCGGGCTGCTGACCACGGGCTTCCCGGTCTGGCTGACCTGGCTGATGGTCGGCTGGGCGTAATGCGCGCGCCAGGCGCGGGCCTGCGCGGCCACGCTCTTCAGGTCGGCCGCGGCCGAGGGCGGCAGCTGCCCGATGACGGCCTGCAGGGCGCTGATCGCGTTCCGTTCCTCGGTCACGCCCTGGTAAAACGGGGCCAGGAAGTCCTTCTTGCCGCTCAGCGCGTAGCCCCGCACGCCGGTCTCCTGGTCGACCAGCGCGGTGTCGAGCCGCTGCACCTGGAGCCGGGCCGGGTCAATCGTGTTGACCACCCGCTCGCGGTTGTCGTGCAGGCCGAGCAGGGCGAGGCCGCCGGCCACCATGGCGGCCACCGAGAACAGCAGCAGGATCAGCAGGGCGACGCCGATGATCCGGCTGAGCGGCCAGCGCCTGGCCGAGCCGGCCATGGCCGCCGCCCGGTCGGCCCCCGGATCACGCCGGGCACGCCGGGCACCGTGAGGGGGCGCCGGCGGCGCATTCGCCGGGCGCTGGCCGATGTCGGCGTTCAGGTCGGTCATGGTTCGGCCGGGGACGAGAAACCGAGGGCCAAGACGGCCAGGTCGTCGTCCAGGTCACCTCCGTTGAGCTCGCGGACACGATCGATCACCTGGTCGAGCAGCTGCTCCCCGGGCCGGTCACGCCCATCCAGGGTGTCCCTGATCAGGTCCATCAGGCCTTCGCTGCCCAGCCGCTCTGACCCCTTCCCTATCCGGCCCTCGATAAGCCCGTCCGTGTAGAGCAGAATCGACCAGCTGCCGTCGAGCCGGATCGGGATGCCCGGCCAGTCGCGCACCTCGGACAGGCCGAGCGGTGCGGCCGGGCGGGTGGGGAGCTCGGCGACGCCGTCCTTGCCGACCAGCAGCGGCGGCAGGTGGCCGGCCATCCGTATCCAGCCGGCCGTCCGGTCCGGCTGCACCGAGGTCATGCACAGCGTGGCGAACATGGTGTCGTCCTGCCGCTCGTGCTCGAGCAACTCGCTGAGCGTGGACAAGATCTCCTCGGCGGGCCGCCGGGCCAGCACCATGGCGCGCCACGCCACCCGCAGGCAGACGCCAAGCGCGGCCTCGGCCGGGCCGCGGCCGCACACGTCGCCGATGAGGGCGTGCACCCAGCCGTCCGAGGTCTCGACCACGTCGTAGAAGTCCCCGCCGAGCAGATGCTGCTTGCCGCCGGGCAGGCATCGCGCCGACACGCTCAGCCGCGTGTCGGTCAGCAGCGGCGATGGCAGCAGGCCCCGCTCCAGCCGGGCGTTCTCCTGGGCCAGGATCTGCGCCACGTGCAGGGCCCGCTGGGCCTCCTCGGCGCGCCGCCGCTCGACCGCGTACCGGATGACCCGGTTCAGCATGTGCCCGGCGACCTCGCCCTTGACCAGGTAATCCTGGGCCCCGGCCCGGACCGCCTGCTCCCCCAGGTGCTCGCTCGACTCGCCGGTCAGGACGACGATGGCGGCTTCCGGCTCGAGCTGCAGCAGCTGCCTCAGCCCGTTCAGCCCCTGGGAGTCCGGCAGGCCGAGGTCGAGCAGCACGCAGGCCGCGCCGGACACCAGGTTCTTGGCCTGGACCAGGGAGCGCGCGCGCCGGACCACGACCGCGGCTCCGACCTCGCGGAGCAGCTCGCCGACGAGCACGGCGTCGCCGTCGTCGTCCTCGACGAGCAGGACCTGGACCTGATCGTCACGGGCGGGAGAGGCCGTGGTCTCGAGTTCAGCGTTACTTGTCATCGCAACCTACAGTGTGGGCTGGCTAGCGTACGGGAACAGATGTCAACAATTGCGGAGATACAATCATGCCCGCTCCCCGCACCGCACGGCGCCGCCCTGACGCCCTAGATCGCTTGCGGGAACCTGAATACGCGGTTCGGATCGTACTTGGCCTTGACCTGGGTCAGCCGGGCGAGGTTGGCACCGTAGTAGGCATCCCGCCAGTTGGCTAGCGCCGGGTCGACGTAGTTCTGGTAGGCCTGCCCGCTGGCGTAGGGGCGCATCGACTGCCAGAAGGACTGCTGCCAGGCGTGCTGGCGGGCCACCGCGGCGGCCGCCGCGCCGGCCGGCCAGGTGGTGGTGTACTGCGCGTCGAAGAGCGCGTTGCGGTGGACGAACGCGGTGGCGCCCGCGGCGACCCGGTTGACCGCGCCGCCGAGCGCGTCGAACGCGATGCCGCCGGACGCGCCGGACGCGCCGCCCGCCCGCTGGAACTGCTCCACGCCGGCCAGCAGGGTCCCGATCCCGTGGCTGTTCAGCGGCTTGGTGAAGAAGTCGGACTTGGCGTACTCCGAGGCCCGGGCCAGCTTCCCGGCCGGGTTCTGGGTGGGCAGGTGGCACTGGTTCACGGTCAGGCTGGCGCAGCCCGCCTCGACCAGCATCGCGTGCAGCCAGGACGTGGTCTCCATAAACGGCGAGGACGGATGCGAACCCGCCGCGGCGTACAGCTTCTCCAGCTCGGCGGCGGCGGCGCCGAGGCTGCCCAGGTAGGTGCCGCCCACCTGGATGGACGGGACGGAGCCGCCCGTGGCCGCGGCCAGGTGCAGGTTGGACCAGAGCGCGTCCGGGGCGTGCGGTGCCCAGGACTGCCAGGCGGAGATCACCCGGGCCGCCTGCGACCAGGGCCAGGACAAGAAGAACAGGACGATCTGACCGACCTGCTGCGTGCGGAAGGTGAACGAGGTGACCACGCCGAAGTTGCCTCCACCCCCGCCACGGCAGGCCCAGAACAAGTCGGAGTTCTGGCTGGAGTTGCACGTCCTGACCTGGCCGTCGGCCGTCACGATCTGCAGCGACTTCACGTTGTCGCTGGTCACCCCGAAGGCACGGGACACCACCCCGATGCCGCCGCCCAGGGTGAGGCCGGCGATGCCGACCGTCGGGCAGGACCCGCCCGGCACCCCGCGGCCGTGCGCGGCCAGACCGTCGTAGAAGTCGATCAGCCTGGTCCCCGCGCCGACGGTGGCGGTGCTGCCGCTCACGTTCACCCCGGACATCCGGGTCACGTCGACGATCAGGCCGCTGGTCGAGGACCAGCCCGCGTAGCTGTGCCCACCGCACCGGGCCGCGACCGGGAGGCCGAACTTGCGGACGAAGGCGAGGCAGGTCGCCACGTCGTGCGGGTTGCGGCAGTAGGCGATCCCGGCCGGATGCAGCGAGTCGAACCGGGGGTCGAACAGCCGTTTGGACACGGTGTAGGCGGACTCACCCGGGCGGACCAGCGGCCCGGACAGGTCGCGGCCGAGCGCCGTCCAGTCGGCCGGGGTCGGTGATGACGTGGCCGTCGGGGCGGCGGCTCCGGGGCCTGAGGCGGCGCCGCCCGAGGTAGGGCCGCCCGGAGTTGTCCCCGTGGCGCTCGCGATCCGGCTAGCTCCGGCGCCCGTGACGCTGGTCTGGCTGTCCGGACTGCACGATGCGAGCAGCCCGGCTCCTCCCGCTGCCGCCGCGAGCCGCAGGAACGCGCGCCGCCCCTGGTCTTCCGCCATCGCGAGCCTTCCCTTCGCCCTGCCCTCAGTATCGGCGCCCTGGGAATAAAGACGCCGCGGGGCCGGTAACAGTTGTATGCAGTGGGCCCAGCAGGGGAGCTCGCAGGGATTCTGCCCGTAAATGACTTGCTTGCGCCAGCAGGCGGAAATATAGTTGAGTTGCTCAATGATTGAGGTACTCAGGTAGTCGTCTAGCGGATCGGGCGGAGGTGAGCGACATGGATGAGCGCCCGGGGACAGTGCTCGAGACAGCAGTGACTGAGACTCCGGTGCTGGACGCTGACCCGGTCGCGCACGCCGAGCCGATGACCGACGAACAGCTCAACCAGCAGATCAGCGATACGTTTCCCGAGCTCTTCAAGTTTTTCCACGAGATCGGGCAGCGCATCGCGACCGAGTTCGGGATGAACGGCAGCGACGCCATCGCGCTGCTCAAGCTCGATGCGCCGATGACGATGAAGGAACTCGGCCAGCGGATGGGCTGTGACCCTTCCTTCGTCACCTCAATCGCGGACGCCCTGGAGAAGCACGCGCTGGCCCGGCGGGAACCCTCGCTGCGGGACCGGCGGAGCAAGAACATCGTGCTCACCCCCGAGGGCAAGACCGTCAGGGACCGGCTGTTCCGCGAAATCCTGGCGCAGGCGCCGTGGTGTACTGCGCTCGACACCGGCGAGCGCCGGTGCCTGCTCGGGCTCATGAGGAAGATGCTCCGATCGCGCGGCGGGAGGTGATGCTGTCACAACCGCGGCTTCTGTCTCGTCAGATGCGATGAGAGGAGGACCGCAGGGTCGTCACGCCGAGGACGACGACCACACGGGGAAGAAAAGACAGTTACGGGGAACGGGAACCTCGGTCCGTTCGGACCAATAAATCTTCAGCACCGAAGTACGGCGCGTGACCTTTGAGCCTGCCTGGTCACGGCGGTAGTTCAGCACGCCCTCAACCTAGGGAGAATTTTCTTGTCCGCCACAACACCAGACACCGGGCTACCGGCCCGGGAGGTCAGTACCGCGGCGGCGTCCAGCGCCGCCGGTACGTCTACCGGCTCTCCGCCGCGGCGGCTGGGCCTGGCCCTCGCCGTCATTGCGACGGCCCAGCTCATGGTCGTGCTCGACGCGACCATCGTCAACGTCGCCCTGCCGCACATCCAGAACGCCCTGCACTTCTCCGGCGCCAACCTGGAGTGGGTCGTCAACGCGTACGCGCTGGCGTTCGGCGGGCTGCTGCTGCTCGGAGGCCGATCCGGCGACCTACTGGGGCGCCGCCGGATCTTCATCTTCGGGATCCTGCTGTTCTCGCTCGCCTCGCTGCTCGGCGGGTTCGCCACCACCCAGGAATGGCTGCTGGCGGCGCGCGTCCTGCAGGGCATCGGCGGCGCGTTCGCCGCGCCGACCGCCCTGTCGCTGATCGCGGTTACCTTCCCCGAGGGGCCGCCGCGGAACCGGGCGATGGGCGTGTACGCCGCGATGAGCGTGGCCGGCGGCGCCGTCGGCCTGATCGCGGGCGGCCTGCTGGTCCAGTACCTCAACTGGCGCTGGGTGTTCTTCGTGAACGTGCCGATCGGCCTGGTGCTCGCGTTCCTCGCCCCCCGTGTGCTCAAGGAGTCCGAGCGGCGGCGCGGCGCCTTCGACCTGCCAGGCGCCATCACCGGCAGCCTCGGCCTCGTGGCCCTCGTCTACGGCCTGTCCAGCGCCGCGACCAGCCCGAACGGCGTATCGCACTGGGGTGACACCAAGGTGATCGCGTCGCTGGTGGCCGCGGTGGTGCTGCTGGTGGCGTTCGGCTTCATCGAGGTGCGCAGCAAGCACGCACTGGTCCCGATGCGGGTGCTGCGCAGCCGCGACAGGACCGGCTCGTACCTGATCATGCTGTGCGTCGGCACCGCGCTGTTCGGCATGTTCTTCTTCCTCACGCTCTTCCTGCAGAACGTGTGGGGGTACAGCGCGCTGAAGACCGGCGTGGCCTACCTGCCGATGATCGCCACGGTCATGGCGGCCTCCGGGGTCGCGTCCCAGCTGGTCAACCGGATCGGCGCCCGGCCGCTGATGATCGCCGGCAGCGCGCTCGCCACCGGCGGGATGCTCTGGCTGTCCCGGATCACCGAGCACAGCACCTATTCCGGCGGGCTGCTCGGACCGATACTGGTGACCGCGGCCGGGCTGGGGCTGATCTTCGTGCCGCTCTCGCTGGTCGCACTGGCCAAGGTGGGCGACCGCGACGCGGGCGTAGCCTCGTCGCTGCTGAACACCGGCCAGCAGGTCGGCGGCTCGATCGGGCTGGCGATCCTCGGCACGGTGGCGTGGAGCGCGGTGGCGAACAGCATCCACGCGCAGGCCGCGGCCGCAGGCGCGGCGGCCAAGCACGCCGTGCACCTGTCCGCCGCCCAGCAGGCCGCTGTGCAGAAGGCGATAACCGACCACGCCTTCTCGGTCGGCTTCTCCAAGGGGTACCTGGTCTCGGCCGGGATCGCGCTGCTCGCGCTGATCATCACGCTGGTCGCGATCCGGGTCAAGCGCGAGGACCTGTCCGGGATCAACCCGATGGCGGCGCCCGTCGACTGAGCCGGGTGCGTGAAGGCCCCGCGGCGGTCCGCCGTCGCGGGGCCTTCGGCTTAATTAGGCGCGGGTCATTTCGATCTCCCGGCGCACCAGTGCCCGCTGGCCGTATCGTGGGTACTGCACCAAGCGGGCATATCAGGAGGTTCCGGGTGTCGGCGGATGGCCCAGCGCGGCCTACCGGACAGACTGCCGGCCCGGGCCAGGCGCCCGGGTGGCCGGTTTGGTCGGGTCCGGTACCTCCGCTCGCCGAGGGTTTCACGGTCAGGCCGGATACGGTGCCGGATCTGGAGATCGCGCTGGTCCCGGGGGCCACGGTGGTGCTGGTGCCGGACCGGGCGCCCGGACCCGCGCAGGACTGGCGGGCGTCGAGCGGCAAGACCCAGCTCGCCCGCTACTTCGCCGAGTCGCTCTGGCACTCCCCCGGAATCGACGTGCTGACCTGGGTGGTGGCCAGCAGCCGAGCATCGGTATTGTCCGGCTTCGGATCCGCGGCCGCGGCGATAGGTGCCGGCGACGCGGGCGACGCCGAGTCGGTGGCAGCCCGGTTCACCGACTGGCTCAGCCAGACGGCCCGGCCATGGCTGGTCGTCCTCGACGACCTGCGCGACGCGGCGGACCTGCGGGGGCTCTGGCCGTCAGGCCCGGCGGGCAGGCTGCTGATCACGACCGCCGATCCAGGGGTCCTTCCCGCCGAGCGCCGGGCGCTGACGCTGCCGGTGCCGGCCTTCAGCACCCGGGAGGCGATGGGCTACCTGTCCGGCCGCCTCGGCACGGACCCGGACCAGCGCAGCGGGGCGATCGACCTGGTGCGCGACCTCGGCTGCGAGCCGCTCGCGCTCGCCCAGGCGAGCGCGGTGATCGCCAGCTCGGGCATGTCCTGCCGCGACTACCGGCAGCACTTCATGCAGCGTCAGAAGCAGCTCGCGGAGGCGGGCCGGGCCGAGCCGTCGGCCGCCGCGGTCACCTGGACGTTCTCGGCGGAGTACGCCGAACACCTGTCGCCGGGCGTGAGCATCAGGTCGCTGGTGACGCTGGCCGCGCTGCTCGACGGGCACGGGATACCGGGCGCCGTGTTCACCACCGCGGCGGCCGGCGAGTATCTCGCGGGGGACGGGGCCGGCCGGGATCCGGGAGCATGGGCGGCCGATCCGCAGCAGACCTGGAACGCGATCGGAGGCCTCCGGCGGGCGGGGCTGCTGACGGTCGACCCGGCCGGCACTTCGCCGACGGTCCGGATCGGCCCGGTGATCCAGGCGGCTATCCGCGCGGCGGTGCCCGATGACCTCTACGACCGGGCGGCCCGGGCCGCCGCGGATGCGCTGCTCGAGGTGTGGCCCCGGGACGAGCCGCGGTCGCGGCTGGCCGCCGACCTGCGCGCCTGTGCCGTCAGCCTGCGCCAGGCCGCCGGGGACGTGCTGTGGGCCGGGGGCCGCAGTCACCCGCTGCTGATGATGGCCGGGCAGAGCATGGACAGCGCGCGGCTGACCGGCCCGGCCGTCGCCTACTGGTACGAGCTCGCCGTGGACAGCGAGCGGATCCTCGGTCCTGACGCTCTGGAAACGCTCGTGGTTACCGGCCGCCTAGGCGAGGCGCTGATGACCGCCGGACAGGCGACCGAGGCGGTCCCGATGTTCCAGCGGGTGCTCGACGGCCGGGCCGCCATGCTCGGGCCCGATCATCCGGGCGCTATCGCGGCCAAGGTCGCACTCGGCCGCGCCCTGGTGGCTACCGGCCGGCCGGGGGACGCTGTCCCCGTCCTGGAGGAGGCGCTGGCCGGCAGCGAACTGGTCCGCGGCGCCGACCATATCGACACCCTCGCCGCCCGGGAGGAGTACGCGGCCGCGGCCCTGGCCGCGGGCAAGACCGCCGAGGCGGTCCGCTCGTACCGACACGCGCTGGCCGACCGCGAGCGCATCCAGGGCGGGCAGCATCCCGGTGCCGCGTCAGCCAGCCTCGGGCTGGCCGCCGCCTACCTGGCGAGTGGCCAGGCCAAGGACGCGATCGCCCTGTACAAGCAGGTCCTCGCGAACACCGAAGGCGCGCTTGGCCCGGATCACCCGGACACCCTCCAGGTCCGCGGCCGTCTGGCCGCGGCGAACTTCTCCGCCGGGCGGATGGGTACGGCGCTGCAACTCTACGAGGAGACCTGCGCGGGCTATGAGCGCACCATCGGCGCTAATCACGCCAGCACCCTGGCCTGCCGGGCAGAGCTGGCCCGCGGGTACTACGCCACCGGTCGGCTGGGTGACGCGATGAACGTGCTCAGCGACATCATCGCGCGTGGCGAGCAGGCCCTGCCTGCGGGCGATCCGCTGATACGGCGGGTGCGGGAAACCCTGGCCAATATCACCGGCTGATGGCCACCTCCGGCCGGTGCTAACCGAGCGCCAGCGGGTCCTGGGCCGGGTCCTCGCCGTCGTCGCCCTCGAGCAGGGCCGGGGCCTGCTCCAGCACCCGCGGGCGCAGCCGCGCCAGGACCAGCGCGTAGATGATCCCGGCCGCGATCAGCGCGAGCGTCAGCCAGGGCAGGGTGTTGAACGGGCTGGCCTGGCCTGGTCGCAGGTCGCCCCAGACCGGGATGGCCAGCACGGCGACCCCGATCACCGGCACGACCACCCACAGCCAGGGGTTCTTGCGTACGCCCCGGCGGCGCAGCCTGGCCCAGTCCACGATGAGCGCGACATTGGCGGCGAGGTACATGATCACCAGGCCGAGGATCCCGTACGTGGACAGGAAGCCCGAGGCGGTGCCCGGGTCGGTGAACGCGGTGGAGATCACGCCGATGGCGATGCTGGGCGCCACGAACGCGACCGCGGCGCGGGCCGGCGTGTGGAACCGCGGGCTGACCGCGGCCAGCGACCGGCTCCACAGCCCGCCGCGGGCGCCAGCGAAGATCACCCGCGAGGTCTGGGTGTTGGCGGCCACGTAAGAACTGGTCACGCTGGTCAGGAAGATCCAGGTGACGAGCGGCGCCACGAACGGGATGAAGGCCCGGGCCGCGGTGTGAAACGGGTTCGGATCGGCGGCGAGCACCGAGGTGTGGCCCACGCCGAACGCGACCACCAGCGCGTAGGAGCCGATCACGTAGATGAAGCCGCTGATGAGCACCGCGCCGATGACCGCGATGGGCACGTTGCGCCGCGGGTTCTGGGTTTCCTCGGCCAGCGGCGCGGCGGCTTCGAAGCCGCCGAAGGCGAGCACGGCGAGGCTGAACGTGAGCAGCACGTCCGTGGAGCCGTGCGGCCAGCTGAACGGCGTGCCGGATAGCCCGCTGTGGCCGCCGCGGGCCAGGATCGTGATGCTCATCACAAGGAGCAGGATGACCTCGAACGCGTACAGCGCGACCGTGACCCGGACCCCGAACTTCAGTCCCACCACCACCGGCGCCACCACGAGCACGCCGTAGGCGATCGTCACGAGCTGAGTCAGCCCCCAGACATGCGGATCGCCGAAGACGTTCTGCACGATGTAGCTGCCGACGAATATGTAGATGCCGCCGAAGGCGATGATGTACCCCAGGATCGTGATCACGCCGACCGCGACCGCCACCTTGGTGCTGATGGCACGGGTGATATAGGTGATGAACGAGCCGGCACTCGGGTAAATGCTGGAGAACTGAGCCAGGCTGCTCGCCGTGGCCACCATGCCCACCATCGATATCAGGAAGATCAGCGGCACCGAGGCGCCAGCCAGGCCGACCATCAGCCCGGTGGTGAAAAAGAGGTTGAACGCGGGCGCGACCTGCGCGACGCCCGGCATGATCACGCCGAAGAGGCCGAGCTGGCCGTGCTGCAGCGACTGCCGGGACTTGGCGATTTTACCGATGGTGGCCATGGCTAGCCCTTTCTGTGCCGACCGACGAAGTCGAGGTAGGTCCGGTTGAATTCGGCCGGGTGCTCCCAGACGCAGCCATGACCGCCCTTGGTCGTGGCCCACTCCGATCCCGGGATGCCCTCGTGGATCCGCCGCGACAGCGAGACCGGGATGAGGATGTCCTCCTCGCCGGCCAGCACGAGGGCCGGCGTGGTGATGTCGCCGAGGCGGCCTGCGGTGTCGTGACCCTGGATCACCGCGAGCTGGGCGAGATAGGCGTGGAGTGGCTGATCCATATACCGCATCGCGGTCTCGAACTCCGCGACCTCGGATTCGCGCTGCTCGAAGAACGGCACGGTGAACGCCCAGAGCGTGACGTCGCGCATGACGAACGGAACCCCGAGCACCGGGGCCATGTCGCCCCACATCGCGAACATCCGGGAGCAGAAAGGCCCGGGCGCCGCATAGGTACACGCGAAGGTGACCGAGCGCAGGTCACCGGGATAAGCGAGGGCATATTCCTGGGCGATCATCCCGCCCATGGAGATGCCCATGAGGTGGAAACCGGTAATGCCGAGCGAGTCGGCCAGGGCTTTCGCGTCGTCGGCGAGCATCCGGCTCGTGTACGGGCCGGCTGGCTTGGAGCTCGCGCCGATTCCCCGGTTGTCGAACCGCAGGACGCGGTAGCCCGCGGCGAGGAAGTCGTCCATCTGGAGTACCCAGGTCTGGTGGTCGTCGGCCAGGCCGTTGATGAGGACGATCGTGTCCTCACCGTCACCTTCCAGCTTGTAGTTGAGCTCGATGTCATTAACCCTGGCTACGGGCATCGGTGTCCCCTCCGGATCGCAGGTGCAGGCGGGCGCGCAACTCGGTGAGCGAGGCGTCGGTTAGCGAGAAGTGGCGGTCGGCCAGGCGGGCGGCGCGGCCAGGATCCCCGGCGATGATGGCCTCGGCGAGGGCGGGATGCTGGCGCAGCGCGCGGCGGCGCATCTCGGGCGTGTACGGTTCGGCGTCGAAGCCGAGGCCGACCTCGCGGCGGATCCGCGCGGACAGGTCGACGAGACGGGTGTTGTGCGTGGCACGCGCGATGGCCTGGTGCAGCGCATGGTCCGCCACCCTGCGGGCGTCCCGGCCGGAGGCGCGCGCGTACTCGCCGACCGCCCGGCGGATCATCTCGACGTCGTCGGCGGACCGGCGCTCGGCCGCGGTGCGCGCGATCTGCTGCTCGACGAGACGCCGGTAGTCGAGCAGTTCGGTCAGGTCGTCCCAAGCCAGGCCCAGCGTGCGCTTGATCATCTCGTCGGAACCCGGACCCGCGCCGGTCTGGATGAAGGTGCCGCCGCCGCGGCCGCGCCTGGTCGTCACGTAGCCCGCGGCCTGCAGCCGCTGCAGCGCCTCGCGCACCGTGGTCCGGCTGACCTCCAGCGTGGCGGACAGGTCCCGCTCGGCGGGCAGTCGCTGGCCCGGCTCGAACTCGCCGAGCGCGATCGCGGTGACCAGGCGCTCGGCGATCCGCTCGCCGCCGCTGCGCATCGGCACCGGGCCCAGGAAGGCGCGGGGTTGAGCCTGCCCAGGACGTCGGGACGGCATATACGCACCTTGTGGTCTAAAGGACTGATTTTTAGACCATTTTGATGAGCCGACGGGGGTGTGTCAATCCCGGGCAGGTCACGGCGGTCATGGCGATGCCACCGGGACGGGCGGGGGTCGTTCGGCCGTTGACGGCAAGGGCTGGCGGGTGCTGTGCCGGCCGGCCGGCCAGGAGCGGAACCGGGAGCCGGAGACGCGGCGGCCGGGGGTGCCGCGGCCGGCCGCGATCTCGGCCACCGCCGCCACGGCCCGGTCGACCTCGCCGGGGGTGTTGTACAGGTAGAAGCTGAGGCGGCAGCTCGCGGGCGGGTTCAGGCCGAGCGCGTGATGGGCCAGCGTGGCGCAGTGGCAGCCGGCCCGCGACTCGATCCCGGCCTCGTTCAGGGCCCGGGCGACGCCGAGCGGATCCCGGCCGGCCAGGTTGAACGCGACCAGCGACGTGCGCCGGCCCGCGTCACGCGGCCCGTAGATCGTGATCCCGTCGATGCCCCCGAGCCCGTCGAGAGCCCGGCTGGTCAGCATCTGGTTCCACGCGGCGACGCGGTTCATGGCGGCCCGGACGGCATCGCGCTCGACCGGGCTGGCCGTGCCGAAGTACGCCGGGCGCTTCGGGGTCAGAGCCAGGTCGAGCAGCAGCCGCAGCGCCTGCGCGGAGACGACCGCACCGAGGATGTTCGGGGTGCCCGCGGAGTACTTCCAGGGCAGCGCGTTGTATTCGACGTGGTTGGGGAAGACCCGACCCTCGGCGATCATGTCGCCGCCGTACAGGAACGGCAGCGCCGGATTCAGCAGCTGCTCCCTGGCGTACAGCACCCCCACCCCGAACGGCGCCAGCAGCTTGTGGAAGGAGAACGCGAGGTAGTCCGCGCCGAGAGCGCGGACATCGGTAAACGACCCCGGTACCAGCTGCGCCCCGTCGATCAGGAGCCACGATCGCCGTTCCCCGTTCGGCTGGAAATAGCCGCTCGCGTCGGCCAGCGCCCGTACGGCGGCCAGCGGATTCCTGGTCCCCAGGAAGTTGGACGCGCCCGTGCAGCAGACCAGCTTGGTGCGCGCGTCGATCAGCGACGCCAGGTGCTCCAGGTCCAGCTCGCCGGAGACCGGGTCGAACCGGGCCAGGCGGCACTCTACCCGGCGGCCGAACCGCGGCAGTATCTCCCGGCACATCGCGTACCAGGGGACGTAGTTGGAGTTGTGCTCCATCAGCGTCGTCACCACGTTGTCCCCGTCACGGAACTCAGTGAGCAGCGAGTACATGACCGCGTTGATGGCCTCAGTGGTATTCCGGTAGAGCGCGATGCTGGCCGGGCCGGGCGCCCCGATGAACCGCGCGATCGTGTCGTAGGACTCCTCGAAGCGCCCGGTCATCGCGGCCGAGGCACTGGACTGGCCGCGATGGACGTTCTCGTAGCCCGGCCCGAGCGAGGAGTACAGGGCCAGCAGCTCACGCGGCGGCTGCGTGCTCGCCGCGTTGTTCAGCGCGATCCGGTCGCGCCCGGGAAACAGGAAGTGCCTGCGCACCGCGCGGACGTCGATCGTTTCCGGCGCCGGTACACGGCCGGCTCCCCCCTCGGCAGTTGTCATCACGTGATCCTTCCGCGCGTAGATCCGAGTGTCGCCGCGCCGCCGTTCGCGATGCACCAGGAGAATCCCTGGATTCTTAGAGGCGAGCGGGCCGCGGAAAATACAGCAACATATGGACAGAAGCCGGGCGGCGGCGCTTGCATGGAGGGCAGGGACAACAGGCCGGGAATTCCGGGAGCCGCGGGATGATCGTCAGCCGGAAGGCCGAGCTCAGCAGGCTCGACGACCTCCTCACCGCGCTGGCGGGCGGCGAGGGCGGCGCGCTGGTCGTGCGCGGTGAAGCCGGGATCGGCAAGACCACGCTGCTCGAGACCCTGGCCATGCGTTCGGGCGACGCGGTCACGGTGATCCGGACCTGCGGCGCCGAGACCGAGGCGGAGCTCACCTTCTCCGCGCTGGCCGATCTGCTGGATCCGGTGCTGGACGAGCTGGCGGCGCTGCCAGAACCGCAGGCGGCGGCGCTCATGGGCGCGCTGGCCCTGGGGCCGCCGGCCCCCGGTGACCGGCTCGCGGTCTGCGTCGCCACGCTCGGGGTGCTGCGGGCGGCGGCCCGGCACCGCCCGGTGCTCGCCGTGGTGGACGACCTGCAGTGGATCGACGCATCCTCCCGCGAGTGCATCGAGTACGCCGCCCGCCGGGCCGGCGGGCCGCTCGCGGTCGTGCTGGCGGCGCGTGACCCGTGGTACCCGCCCGAGCACGTCCACCTGCCGGAGCTGCAGATCGGGCCGGTCGACGACGCCGGAGCCGCGGAGCTGCTTCGGCACCGGGCACCGGACCTGGCGCCACCCGTCGCCAGCGCGATCGCGCTGGCCGCCGCGGGTAATCCGCTGGCCCTGGTCGAGCTGACCGCGGCGTTGAACGCCGACCAGCGCACCGGTGCCGCACCCCTCGACCTCCCGCTCGCGCCGGGACGGCGGCTGCAGCGCGCGTTCTCGGGCCGGGTCGGTGCCCTCGACGAGCAGGCCAGGCGGGCGCTGCTGATCGCCGCGGCGCACGCCGGGCACGAGCTGCCGGTGATCGCCGCCGCCTGCCTGGGTGCCGGGACCGACGTCGGGCATCTCGGCGAGGCGGAGGCCTCCGGGCTCGTGCGGATCGGCGTGAACCGGGTGAGCTTCACCCATCCGCTGATCCGCGGCGTGGTGTACCAGGAGGCGCCGACGGCCGAACGCCGGATCGCGCACGCCGCCCTCGCCGCGGCGCTCGGTGACGATGACGATCGCCGGGTGTGGCACCTGGCGGCGGCCGCGATCGGAACCGACGAGGAGGTGGCGGCCGACCTGGAACGGGTCGGCGGTCAGGCCGTGGCCCGCCGCGCCTACGCCGCGGGCTCCGGCGCTCTGGAGCGCGCGGCGCGTCTCACGCCGGCCCGGGAGGCTGCGAGCCGGCGCCTCATCGCCGCGGGCCAGGCGGCCGCCGGCGCGGGCATGGCAGACCGCGCGCTCGCACTGTTCGGTGAGGCGGCTGAGGTGGCCGCCACCGAAGATCAGCGAGCGCAGGCCCAGCAGCTGCGCGGCCGGATGATGGTCTGGCGGGGCCGGGGCGCTGAGGCCGTGCCGCTGCTGGTCGGCCAGGCCGGGCTGGTCGCGCCGCGACTGCCGGCGCTCGCGGCGGCGATGTACTCGGACGCGGCCAACGGCGCCACCACCATGGGTGCCTACCTGGAGGCGGAGAGGCTGGCCTGGTGCGCGGCCGGCCTGCTCGACGACGGCACCGACCCTGCCCTGCGCGGGGCGGTGCTGGGGTTGCTCGGCTGGGCGCTCACCTTGCGCGGGAAGGCATCGCAGGCACGCCGGGTTCTCGGTGAGGCGACGCGCCTCGCCGAGGGCCTCGATCCGCTCGGCCCGGACTGGTCGTGGCTGCACCTCATCCTGCGGTGTCAGATTCCGCTCGGGGAGTTCGAGCAGGCCAAGGCGAAAAGCCTGGAACTGTGCCGGCGGGCACGGGAGGCCGGCGCGCTGGCCGCGTTGAGCGGCATGCTGCACGTCGCCGCGGACACCGCGTTCCGGCTCGGTGACTGGGACACGGCCGGCGCGGCGGCGCTGGAGGCCATCCAGGTCGCGGGTGAGGTCGGCCAGCCCGCCGTGGTGGGCTGGGTGCTCACGATCAGGGCGCGGATCCTGGCGGCGCAGGGACGGCCCGCCGACGGCCGCGCGGCGGCGCAGGCGGCGCTTCGGATCGCCGAAACCGGCCAGATAGGCGCTGGCCTGCGGTTCGTGTACGCCGCGCTGGGGTTCCTCGAGCTCGGCCTGGACCGGACCGGCGCGGCCATCAGCGAGCTCGAGACGGTCGAGCGGCTGGTCGAGGGCACCGGCCTGGAGGATCCGGTGATCGTCCCGTGGGAGCCTGATCTTGTCGAGGCCTACGCCCGCCAGGGCCGGCCCGGTGACGCCCGGCGGGTGCTCGCCCGGCTGGAGCGGCGGGCGGACCGGACCGCCAGCCCGGTCGCCCGGGCCGCCGCGGCCCGGTGCCGCGGCATGGTCGACGACGACTTCGAGCCGGCCTTCACCGCCGCGCTCGCGCTCGACGACCAGAGGCCGATGCCGTTCGAGCGGGCCCGGACGCTGCTCGCCTTCGGCCGCCGGCTGCATCGCGCACGCCGGCGCGCCGAGGCGCGTGAGCGGCTCTTGGCGGCACGGCTCGGCTTCGAGCAGCTGGGGGCCAGCGCCTGGGCTGAGCAGGCCGCGGCTGAGCTGAGCGCGGCCGGTGCGCGCCGCCGCCGGGAACCCGATGACAGCGCGCTGACGCCACAGGAACTCCGGGTCGCCGCCGCCGTCCAGCGCGGCGCGTCCAGCCGCGACATCGCGGCCGACCTGTTCTTGTCGCCGAAGACGGTGGAATTCCACCTCCGCCAGATCTACCGCAAGCTCGGCGTCCACTCCCGGACGCAGCTGATCGCCGCGCTCGCGGAGCGGGCGCCGCGAGCCGAGGGCTAGCCGGCCCCGGGCGGCGGCGCCCTTTACACCTTGCGGGTGACGCCGCCGTCCACGCGGATGATCGCCCCGGTGGTGTAGCTCGAGGCCGCGCTGGCCAGGTGCAGCGCCAGCGGCGCCAGTTCGGCCGGGTCCCCCATCCGCCTCAGCGGCACGAACGGGACCTCGGCGCCCTCGGGCGGAGCCCACCCCTTGCTGATGTCGGTGCGGAACGGGCCGGGCAGGATCGCGTTGACCCGGACCTTGGGGGCGTAGGCCTCGGCCAGCCCCACGGTGAGCGCGTTGAGGCCGGCCTTGGCGCACGCGTACGGGAGTTCTCGCATGCTGGCCGTCAGCGAGGCAGTGGTGCCGATGTTGACGACGGCGCCGCCGTCGTGCCCGGCCATGTGCGCGGCGGCCAGCACCGCCAGCCGGAACGGGCCCTTCAGGTTGACGGCCAGCGTCTTATCGAACAGTTCCTCACTCACCGCGTCGAGGCTCGGGTACAGCGGCGACA